>Ga0075435_100001650_pt1 | contig 14474 bp, 16 predicted proteins | sample RhiMethybrSRZTD4_FD_75302 | JGI IMG/M metagenome (GOLD analysis project Ga0075435, IMG submission 75302) | Populus rhizosphere microbial communities from Tennessee, USA - Rhizosphere MetaG P. TD hybrid SRZTD4 | ecosystem: Host-associated > Plants > Roots > Rhizosphere > Soil | place: USA...
GAAAAACTAGTTGAGGCGTTTGTGCCTCTTGTGCATTTTCGCGGCTATTTTTTCGCCGCGGTGGTTTTGCCTTTGGATGCTCCCGCTTTTGCGGCAGACTTCTTCGCAGCAGCACTTTTGCCCTTCGGCGGCGATTGCAACTGTTGAAGCTGTGCGATGCACTGATCAAGGTTCTGCTGCAATCTGGCAATCGCTAGTTCATTATCTTTGGTCGCCCGGAAGATTCCTTCCACGACGGCGGCAGTCTCTCGTTCGTTGAGCTCAAGCTGTTTCCCTACGTCTTCTTTTAGTTGCTCGATAGGGCTCGGCGGTTTCGGGATCTGATAACCTCGCACTCCCGCAATGAAGTCGTCCAGTTGCTCAATCTGTCTTCTGAGTGCCGCGTTATCTTCCCTGCTCGTGTCTAACTTCGACTGAAGTGCTTCCCGTTCCGCACGGACTGCAGCCAACAATTCGTCTTCATGTTCGCGCGAATAGACTACGATCACGTTGGACAGTTCAGCATTAAAGTTCTCCACTGCTTCTGTCTTGTTTCGGTAACCGTCCACTTGCTGCTTCCAGGTGGTCGCAAAATTGTCGATATTAAGACTGCTCGGATCGGCCGCAGCGATCTGAGAAGCTTGATTGATCACGGCCGTTTGAAATTCGTCATTGATTCTCTGCGATATCGCATCCAGCTTGGGTTTGGTTTGGATCATGCTTTTGGCATTGGCCAGTACGGCCGGCGCCGCTCCTGTTGTTGCGAGTGCAGTTGCGTTTCTGCTCATAATGAATTTCTCCTTCTATCCTTCAAGGCCTTGCCGATTCGCCGCCATCCGTCATCTGTTAACTTAGGCCCTTTCGCCTCCAGAAAATTTCCCACTCCGGAAGCATCGATTCCGCGTCGTAGCCTGCAGCGACCAATTTTTGGCGCGCCCACTGTTGTATGTTTGGCTCGCTTAGACCACCTTGTGGCGGACGCACGTTCCACAGTTGTTCGTCGCCACTCTTGCCGCTCATCATCGCCTGCCATTTCCGCATTTCCTCTCGCCGTTTGAATGGGTGGAATTTTCTCGACAGCCGTCGAAGCCGTGCAGCGAAAGACTTTTCAGCATTCATGTCATAGAGTGCCTCCTCGCGACTGATTGCAAAGTCTCTATTTCTGAAGAAGCACGAGGGAATCTCTCGTTTCAACTGCGGCTTCGGGGCTGTTGCCGCAGAGAACGCCTGTGAATGGCCATTCTGATTTGAACCTGTCAAATTCGCGGCGACGTCCGCGGTAGGATCGTTAGCAACCACGAGACGAAAGAGCCGGTCATGTGGCAAAAGCGTATTACGCGTTCGATCCGAGTTCGATGTTGGCGACGGCGGCAGAACTGAAAAAAGATCCAGTTTTGCAGCTATTTCGTTAGTCAGGAAATATAACGCTTTGTCGTTTACAGTTTCCTTGTTGAGACTTGCATCCAGTTCTGCCGTCGTCATCGACCGATCAATCTCAATTACCTGAATATAGCAGGGTAGTCTGTACGTATCCTTCAGACGATCGGGGTGAGCGAGTTGCTTAGCTAATATTTCCTTAAAATCAGACCACCACACGACACGCCATTGCCCTGGATCGGCAAACAGTTTTCGAAAACCGGATGACCTTGCGATCTCCGCGGTCTCTTTCAATGGTAAAAAGGCGTTCGCTGTCGCTCGATGAGTATCGAGACTCTTATCCTGAGACACTGTCGCCGCATCAACTGCGTCTCGCTGCTCTACGATCCGTGGCGTCCTCGATGGACCAAGTAGCCGTAAGTTTGGCTGACCAATTCCAACAATCACAACACGCATTGGTTGAAAACTGTTGCGTCTGTGAACGATCGGTGGCGCAAGCGCCCGTTCGATTCCAAGTAGAAGCAGGCTGGCCGGATCCAGCACGGATGACTCACCAGCCATTGGCCATTCTTGCCGTGGCTCGATGAACGTTCGCTGTGTTGCCAAATGTCTCATGATGTAAACCTCACGAATTGCTGTAACTACTTCGCCACGTGAATGTGATCACGATGCGCGCGCAGCAGAAAATCGCTGATAAATCTCCAGGGACCTTCGCTCCTGGTCCATGGTCCAAAGAGCTGAATCGGGTAACCATACGGTTGTGACCACCGACCGTAATTCTGCAAGGCCTTATAGAGCCTCCATCCCAGGTTTCTCCGTCGTTCCCGATCCAGAGCTCCTGAGTTTCCCGAAGCCGCGCACTCGCGCGCCCTGTCCCAACGTCTTTTCCAAATATCGAGTTGCACGCCACCCACGTCGTAGATATCCGCCGCGCGGCCGACTTTGTGGTGGCCAAAAATCCCGGGTCGAAACACGATACCTACTTTGTTCTGTTCGTCGAACCCGGCCTCAGTCGCAAATCGTTCAAGGACCTTGTGAAGTTCGTTGTGCAGTCGCTGTGTGACCAACGCATTTTCAGGAGGTGAGTCAACACGAAACGACCTGCCTGATAAAACCGGAACCCGAGTTTCACCTGCGGCTGACCACATCACCGTACGACGCGTTGTACCAGAAGCGACCGATTATCCTTCCGCCGACCAGTCTGATCGGCTGCGCGCCTGCATTCTGGTTGTCCACTACTCCGCGCACCACTAACTCGACTGTCGAAGCTTCATCCAATCTGATATTCACCGGAAAACCACCGAATCCCCACGGATTAACAATGTGTCTCAACGAGACGTAAGGAAACAACGCGCGGCTATTCAGCAGAATTCTCCATTCAAGTCCGGGCGTTAAAACATTCGCCAGGTCGCTGCCATGCAGATCCGTAAACTGACTAAAATTTTGCAGCAACCCACAATACTGGGCCGGCAGCTCGAACTTGGCGAGTACGACTTCTGAGCCAACATCGGGAGGCTCAGTAACACTCGAGTCGTCGAAGTACTGTGCATCCAGCGGAATTCCACAGGCGGTACACAGTCCGCTCGCGCTGGCTTCTTCTATGGTTGCGATAGCGCTCATTTGTGTAATGCATTAACGCCGACGATTTCTTGCGGCCCTTTGTCGAGCCACACTCGTCGGAGTGTCGGGCTCGCCAAGCATCTTGTAACCGTGCAATGAAATGTGTAACTCGCCGACAAAATCAGAAACTTCAGTGACCTCCATGCGAATAGTCGATCGCGGCCGGAAAGTGATGGGTTTGGCGAAATAACGAAAAGGCCGTTCGCCATTCGCAGATCCCAAACCTGCTATGTTGAGAATGGGCTCGCTCTGAAACTCGCGCCCTGAGCCTTCGTCAAAGATTGCGTATTTAAATTGGACCAGCTCCGAAGGTGAACCAACTACCTGGAACAATCGCTGTAAGACGTTTGGCTCGAGGTTTCCGACTGCGGCACCTTGCAAGACAAGTTCAGCAACGTCAGGATTGAGCTTTAATCCATTCTTGAACACAGCTTCTGGTCCAGTCTCGCCTCTCAGCGATGCAGAAGTAGCAACGAGTTGAGCGTTGAGACCTCCGAGTATTTCTCCCAGTGTGATCGTGAGCAGGTTGACTTGCCGTACAAATTGTCCCCTGGGAAGTGGACCAAAAACGATTGGCTGCACTTTTGGAACAACTCCGTATCCGATCGATACTGTGGTAAAGCTCGACTCGATGCTGATCGTGACTGTGCTGTTGAGCACGTTGCCGGGCCGTCCCGTCAGTTGATATCGGAAGGCGTGATCGAACGGTATCCCACGCGTTTCAGTTGCCACGGTTGGAGGCGCTGGGACATTAGGAAAACCTCTGCGAAGTCCTGCTTGAATCACCTTCTTCTCGACCTCCTCGGCGGACTTGCTGTCTGAATCCCGGGTGGTGCGCTCAAGAGTTTGTAGCCTTGGAACACAATGAAAAGAGTACCGCGTCCAAAATGCTCTTCGACGGTGACACGCACAGTCGACCGAGGAAGAAAGGTCATGGGCCGGCCTAAACGCTTGAACGGACGCTCTCCCGTTGCGATTCCCAGGCCGGCAACGTTATGAATCGGTTGGTTCTGTAGATCGCGACCCGTGCCGGTATCGGTGATCGAATAGCGAAACGAAACAGACTCAGGACGATTAAGACGTTCGAAGATTTGGTTGACGCTCGTAACCGGGAGATTTCTGTTGAGCTGTCCGTTGTCGCCAAATGCAATGCGCAGAAAGTTTGGTCGAATGCGAATTCCATCGAGTAAGGCGCCGGTAGGAAATTGGCCGAGAGAAATATTGGCGCCGAGATCAATTGTGGGCGGCGGCGCGGGCGGAGCCGGAACCGGAGGTAGTCCGCTCAGCGTCACATTGAGACTCTCGACCGCGAGGCCATAACCAATCGAAGTGTTTACGAAACCACCTTCCGCATTGATCGGAACCTCGTCCTCGATCAAATTGCCGGGCCGACCGGTAAGTTGAAACTTCGAAACGTAATCGAAGGGGATTACGCGACCTGAGCCATTGCCAATTGACTGGCCAGGATAGATAGCAGGCGCACTCAGAGCTCGCGTTACGGGCTCTGGACAAACTGCTGCACCGAGAATCTTGTAGCCATAGAGAACGATGAAAAGCGTTCCGTCAACTCCTTCGGAACGTTCCACAATTTGCAAACGAACAGTGGAACGAGGTTGAAACATCAGCGGTTGGGCCAAAAGGCGAAACGGCCGTACCCCATCGCTCGATCCGAGCGATGCAAGATTGTGAATCGGTTCGTCCTGTAGCTCTCGACCTGTTCCACTATCCACGATGCTAAACAGGAAAGAGATCTCCTCGGCGGGTTTTATTCGCTCGAGAAGAGAGGCACCAAATGTGCGGTCGATTCGAGTATTCGAGAATCTCGGCTCACGCGCAGTGATAGGTCGACTTCCGGTTGTCGAGACGGGCTCTTCAAAAACAAGCCGCTGCAACTGCGGACTGATTCGAAATCCTTCTATCAGAGCGGTGCTTGGGATCTGTCCAAGCGTGATGGCGCTGGGAAGAAAATCCTGGGGCGGAGGTGGCGGGAAAATCAATTCGGCCGAGCGAGCGCGATCTTCCTCAAAGCCATATCCGATCGCGAGCGCGACGAAGATGCCGTCAGTGCTGACGTTGATCACGTCCTGAACGATATTGCCTGGTATTCCTCTTAGCGCGAAAGTCGCAGCATGATCGAATGGAATAACAGTCCCCGAAGAACTTCCCCGAGATGCTAGAGTCGAGGAAGCTCCGCGGATCCTGCTGCGAGCACGTGCTTGTTGTGCCGGCATCATGTTGAGACCTCAATTACTGCACGTCGCGAGTCATGTAACCGTCAAGAACCACCCAAAGATTCAATGGACCATAGATTCTCTGGATCTCTTTGAGGGTATCGGTATCAGGCACTTCGATTTCGACCCTGAAATTTTGCTGTTTATCTATGAAGATCGGTTCAGCGAAACGAAAAGTTGCGGTGGGCGAAGGCTCTCCGTGGGTGGTTATGCCTTGCTGTTCTGAATATGGACCAGCACCCGCGGGAAAGAACCAGGTCGGCATTTGAATCATGATCTTCTCGCCGACGTAAAGAGTGGTGACGGTGTTGTAGATTAATTTCCCGATGATCGTTCCTGAACCGTTGTTCGGACGAACTTGCTCCTTTGGTGGAAACTCTCTCGGGGCAGGCTCATCTCTTGAGCCGAGGAGCGCTCCTTCAATGTCTTCGACTGTTACGGCGAAGTCTGTACCGCCGGTATCCACCTCCTCGACGGGCGCCGGCGCAGCCGGGGTTGTGTCCACTTGCAGAATTGCCTCACCATCATCGCTGTCTCGGGCCTCTTGCAGCAGCTCCATCGCCCGGCTCAAATCAGTACTCAGCGTGCGCGTCACGGCTGCAGCCGGCGCCGGCGGTCGCGCTTCACCATCGATCTCGATATCAACATCCTCAGAAAATTCCGGCGGCAAATCGCTGATCACCACGCGCATCGCACGAGCCTCAAACGTGTTGTAATGCGGGAGCAGCGATGCGGATTGTAAATTGGTTTCAAGCTTTGTCTTCTTCTGCACATCGACAAAAAACTTCAACGTGCTCGAGGGTTCCGCATCACGCAACTGCTTTTCCGGCTCAACGAAAAGCGAGTCGTAGATCGGCAAGTGAACTCTCTCTCTAATGCCCTGTACGATAGCCATTGCAAAATCCTCCTACTCCTGCGTTGTCAGAATTGCTGTGCGAAAACTCTTAACTTACCAAAGAGGTTTGAACGTTTCGGGTGGCGACGGTGGTGAACCAGGCTGCGCACTCATCTGCTCACACGATGGATTCACCGTTGCGGGTTTCATGTAGGCGCCAAACCCATCATCGAGCCCGCTGACGTTGCTGGGCAACGGGCATCCCGCATTGAAAGCTTCCGGAGTTGCACGAACATAAGCGCCATAACCGGCGAAATCGGCTTCACCAAATTCCGGCTCGCCGTAGTAAGCAACAGCCGGATAACCCTCAGCAAAATCAGGCTCGCCGTAGCCGACCATCTCCGGCATCTCACCGTAATAACCAACGCCTGGATGGGTTTCTTCGCCGTAATAACCGACGGGAAACTCTTCGGCGAAATAACCGACTGGCGAGCCATAAACATCAGACTCGCCCCAGTCGCCGACTGGTCCATACTCAGGTGCTTCCGCGTAATAGCCGAATGCCGGATCGACTTCTCCGTAATAGCCAAGCGGATCAACCTCACCGTAGTAACCCCCGTAGTAACCCATAGCCGGATCCATTTCACCGTACGCCATTGCCGGATCGATCTCGCCGTAGTATCCGCTGTAGTATCCATAGCCAGGCTCGGCTTCTGCGTAATAGCCGAGCGGATCAACTTCGCCGTAGTAACCCATAGCTGGATCCACTTCACTGTAGTAACCCATGGCGGGATCGACTTCGCCGTAATAGCCGTACTCCGGCTCTGCGAACTCGCCCATCTCTGAAGGGAACACATTATGAAATCTCATAAGCCTCACTCTCCGCGTTGTGTCAGAACCTGGTTCCTCTGGATTTACGATCATTACTTCGTCAAATCCGCTTTTGCGTTTCATCGATCGGTTCCCTGCTTGCGGCCCACTTGCCGCCTTAACCATCTATCCCCCGCTCGGTTATCCGATAGTTACCGCCAATGATGTACAACTGTCTTCCTTCCGGATCACATGCCAGCCGCGCCGGCGTTTCCATAAAATGAATGTACGTTTGCGGTCGCCCTCTGCGCTTTTTGTCCGATCGGTAAATCAAGCCACGCAATTCGCCAAGATGTACCAGCACTTTCGGTATCACTCTCCGGCATGGTTCGCGCACTACTCGCGCCGGCACAAAACAATGAAATCGATCAAAGAACTGCCGAGCAGATTCGAAACCACTTGCGCGTGCTGGATTCGCGAGTACATAGGCCACCAGAGAACATCTCCTTGGAGTGCGGTGCCTTGGCACCGCTTTGGTCTTTGGCTTCGAAGAGTAGGTCAAAGCGGTGCCAAGGCACCGCACTCCAAGGAGATGCCCGTTACAACTAACGACGACGACGTCTGCGCCTTCGTCCCATTGCTTGCATCGCCGCGGCAGTCTGTGCAGCCGCTGCCGCCGCCGCTTGTGCCGGCACTGCCGGTGCTTGGGCTGCCATGGCGGGCACAAGTCCTCTTGGACCAGGCCAAACAGCGCAGCGCATGTAAAGCCTGCGTGGTCCAAGTCCTGTGTACGGGAGTGGCGGCCGAACCCAGCCACTGGGCCATGGAGGCCGGAATGGCATTGGCGGCCGTGGGATCATTGAACTAAATGCTCCAGGAAACTGCGGCAAAGGTGGCGGTGCAGCCGGACCTCTGCCACCGAAAAGATTGCCAACTAATCCACCAACTTTTGGAAGAAGCGTTGAGGCAAGCGATGCAATCTTGGGAATGAATGGTAGAAAGCCAACGGGATTTCCCAAACCATCGTAGACTTCACCCACCTGGTAAGGATACTCGGCGAAATCTGATTCATAGAGCTGGCCGTCAGGCGCTTCGTGTAGTGCCCCGGTTAGCGAGTCTTGATAGAGCATGTAGTCGTCTCCTTTATTTCACAAACACGTTTCCACAGCGCCGGAGGCGCCCAACCGATCGGCTTATCGACAGTCGCATCGATAGCGAGCCAACGACCGTTCACTCTGACCTCCGGATAGATATGGGTGTAGGCATGTGGTCTGTTCTTCCTGAAACCCGCAAGCACGAGTCGTACTGGGTGTCCGGTGGACATCAACATTGCCCCCAGCAGGATCGTCATGTCATCGCAATCGCCTGCGCGTAGCTCAAGCATGCGGCGAGCTGAATGCAATAGTTCGACCCGGAAAATATCGCGTGTGTAACGGATGTTCCGCTTAACGAAGTCAAAGAGCGCACAAACTTCCCCGAACCTGTTCTTAGGCTTCACGCCGTAAGCTCGAAAAATCTGAATTGCCTTCTGCCGGACGTAAAAGTCTTTCGCGCCCTCGCGAATAAGGCGGCCGATGATGCGGGCGGTGATCATCGTTCCCGCAGTTCCCTTTGGCACTCGCAACACTTGAATGCGCGGAACGACATATCGACTGAACAGTTGAATCATTCACAAGATGCCAAGAATCCTATCCACCGGAACAATCACTTGCCCTTGGTCTTCATCCAGCTCGACGATCACATAGAAGTCATGACTACTGCTGTCTTCGGTGGTTTCCAGCACGCGACCGCGTAAAACATCGTTGCCATGTAACTTGAAGAGAACTTGCATACAGTCAGGATGGTAAATGTCGCAGATTCTGAAATTCACCGAATGGTTCTTCAAATCCACGGTAGTTCCATCTCAAGCCTTCACAGTTTGCTCCTGGTTCCAATGCACGCGTTCGCTCGCAATGAACATGCCAGCAGGCGAGGCGGTTTCCTGGTTTGGCTTATCTTATTGACCAGGCGAGACCTAATAGCAGGACCACAGAAAGTTGGGATGCGTAGAGGGCGGCGCAGACAGAAATCATGTTCCGGAAAGATCTTGCTGAGCGGAATAACACTTCTTTACAGCGATTCGGTTTAAGGCTGGAGCTTGTGTTTCTGTAGTTTGTTGTAGACACTGCGCGGAGTAATTCCAATCAGACGCGCTGTTTGCGACTGATTGCCTCGGGCGGACTGGAGTGCACACTGCAACAGTAATCTTTCGCAGTAGTCGAGTGATCTTTGCAAGCTCCAGCTATGGAGGTCGAGAATGTTTTTGAAGTGCAGTTGCGGATCTGTTTGTGTGTCGCTTGACGGCGCGGCTCTTGAGACGGCCTCTTTTTCAGCAGAACCCGTTTCGCCGGAGAGTTCTTTCCAGAACGCAGGTGGAAGATCGCTTAAGCCCAACGGCGTGTCTTCGGCCTTGTTCAAGACCGCGCATCTGACAATGTTCTCCAACTGCCGCACATTGCCGGGAAGCTCCAGATGCATCAAGGCCTCCAGAAAATCGGCATTGACTCTGGTCTCCTGCGTGTGACTCGGCGCGTACTTGTCCAGAAAGTGTTCAATCAGTGGCAGAAGATCGTCTCGACGGTCACGTAACGGCGGAATATCGATCGATAGTATGTTGAGCCGGTGATACAGATCTTCACGAAACTCTCCGCGTTTGACCATCTGCTCCAAACTCTTGTTAGTTGCAGCAACAACGCGGACGTCAACCGAAATCTCCTGATCAAATCCAACGCCGAGAATGCGCTTCTCCTGTAATACGCGCAGAAGTTTTGCTTGCATTGACTCACTCAATTCGCTGATTTCATCCAGGAACAACACGCCGCCGTGCGCCGACCGAAATAGTCCTTTGCGCTCATTATCCGCCCCGGTGAATGCGCCGCGTCGATGTCCAAACAGTTCGCTTTCAGCCACGCCTGAGGCAATTGCACTGCAGTTTGCCGCGATGAAAGGACCATGGCACCGTTTTTTGTCGAGCCGATGCACAGCATTAGCAATCAACTCCTTGCCAGTGCCGGTTTCGCCGCTAATGAGCACGGCAAAGTCGCTCAAACCGCTGACTCGGATGAGCCAACGAAAAACAGAGATCATGCCGTCGCTGTGGCCCACGATTCCGAGGTCCAGCATTCGTTGCTGAATGCTTTCCTGCTCGAGGCGTTCTTTGGCTTCAGTGGTTAAGAGTCGCGAAAGCGTTCGCACCAGGTCAGAGGAAAAGGTAGGAGACGAGCTGTCGAACAACGAAGTAGCGCCGGCCAGCAAAGCCTTACAACGTGTCGCAATCGCCCATGAGAAAATTTGGTCCGCGTAAGAGATGACCTTGAACCCCCGTAGCTTCAAGGCACGCATCATATTCAGACTCGGCAAAAGGCTTTCGTGCTGCACGTCATCGAGAGCAACAAACGCCACTCGATGACAGTTCGAGTAATCATGTTCCTCGTCACCGAAATTATCGGTTGCACTCGCGCCACATGACTTAATTATCTCGCTAACCAAACTGCGCCGGCTGGGGACTGGATCCCAGACAACGATCGACATATCGGTGAGAGGGCCTTGGCCCTGTTCTTCAGCCGAATGCTTCGGATCGACGTGACGAATAGCTTTGTTGACCGAGCGAGACACTATTCCTCACCTAACGGCGGAGCACGCGCAATTCTTATGACGCGAGGGAGTCGGAATTGATCAACTACTACTAATGATTAATTACTCTGAAATATCAGTCCTGGCTGATAAATTTTTGAAGTGCGAGGTTTTTAGCGAAGATTCACCAACCGAATTTCGGCCAGCGCGTCGTCATAAAGTGATATGTATTAGTTAGCGGGAATCTCGCGTTACCAACGGGTTGGGCTGAACTCAACTTCATGCTAAGTAACTTCCTGCCACAGACAGTATCGATGAAATCTCTGCAGGCGCGAGAAAATTAACCGGCTTGTTCTGGTTCGGACGAACGAGACGATATGCCTGCAAGTCTGAAAAGTCAATGACTGTTAAGCACTATTGGCCGCGGTAAGTTCCAAGTCTAAACCGATCGTGTTCTCATGCTTTATTGAAAGGCTGGGGCGCAACACTTTTTCGTAGAAAGCTTGCTCGGAGAGAAAGACCGGTAAAGCTAGATACCTCGGCTGAGACCGTTCCGCCCACGGCAGCATCAAGCGCAGTTCAACCAGTTGTTGCAAAAACTGCTCGATCCATTCAGCTTGCGCTTGTGGGAAGGCGCGTTCGATCTCCGCCGCGGTGCGAGGCTGTTCGCAAAGGCGAAACAGTTCCCTTTCCGGACCAGTGATGCGCAGTAGCTTCAACTCCGACTCACGCCGGTCAGCGATGTAAAGTATTCCGTCTGACTCAGCAGCGATTAGAAGATCCCGGCGGAAGTTTTCCTTCCAATCAGCCACCGCATTTACAAGCTGCTGCCGCGCTTCCGCCAGTTCCTTGATCTGATCCGAGTCGTGCTCATAGTAGAAAACGTAAGCTATCCGTGCGTAATCCAACGAACGGCCCCCGAACATGACAGGATAAATTGGAGCTGGACGGATGTTGCGGATTTCAAATTTGTCCGGTGTCATGAAGTAAGGACTAAATCTTTCAAGAAAGACCGGAACTGTGTAGTTCGGCGGTGGCAGGTGACTGATGAAAGGTATGAGGTCAGTCATGCGGTGATAATCGTCTGCGGTCTCTCCGGGATTCCCCCACAATATTCCATAATGCGTCGTGATGTTATAACCGCAGCAATCACGTAGGAAACGCACCTGGTTCAATCCATGCGTGCCTTTATCCATGAGTTTCAGGATGTGATCACTAAAACTTTCAATGCCCGGTTGGATCTCATTCACTCCGGCTTCGCTGAGTGCTCGGATCTGTTCAGTGCGTAGGTTTGATTTGGTCTCGTAGAAAACATTTATTCCATACTTTTCGTGGAGCGCCTTCAGCCCAGGCAAGAGAGTTGTGAAGTAATTCATGTCGAAAATGTTATCGGTTGCGAGAAAGTTCTTGCGGCCGTAGCGAAGATGTAAGGCGCGAATCTCGGCGAGTACTTTTTCCGGAGACTTGGCTCTATAGGCGAGACTGGTACCATTCAAGCCGCAGAACGAGCAGAGATGTTTTTGTCCCCACCAACAGCCGCGCGAAGATTCAAAAGTGATGCGCGGTATGTCCTCTAATTCGAATCCCTCAATCTGCCGGAAATAGTCGTCATAGTCCGGGATCGGGAGATCATCCATTGGAATTTTAAAATCTCCTCCATTGCCGGCGTTCGCATTAGTAGGCGCGGTTCCCTCTATCACGCGCTCGCTGGCGCGTGCGTGAACACGGGGCAAACAATTCACCGGCCGTCGTTCCCGAAGTGCCCGAATGAGAGGAACAATCACAGTGTCTGCTTCACCGCTGACTACGACATCGATGACTTCGAAGTTTTTGAGCAGTGCCGGCCCCATCTCGCCATCACAGGCGGCGCCCCCGAACATGATGATTTTTTCCGGAAACTGTGTGCGGATGCGATGCGCTAGAGCAAGGCTGGCGACAGTCTGGTTGTAGCCCGTTGTGAAACCAACGATGTCATAATCGTCCCAGGTAATTTCGGCCATCGCTCGGTCAACCAACTGCGGTGCCTCGCGTGCGGCTATGTTTACGAAGTCACTCTCTAATTCTTCAAGCGTCTCTTCGCTAAGGGCCGGCCCACCGTTGACCCGAAGGCACTCACGCCACAATTCCTGCGGCACCACATCAGGATAAAGCGCTACGGTAAAACAGATTTCCGAGTGAATTTTTTCGCGTAACTGGTTATATCGCTCTTCACCAAGGGCTCTTACAAAAGGAATATTAAGGTAGCGAACGTCAGACTCGATTCCCTCACGCTCTCCGATCGCTTTGAGAGTGCCAAGCGCCAAACTCCCCCAGGAGGCTGAAGCGAAGGGCATGCAAATGTAAAGCACCTTTTTCATCATTCTGCTCGCTGTTCTGCTTTGGCCACTAACGTCAACAGCAACAGCCACTGTGCTGGATTGGCGACGATCATTTCCTCCAGTAGTCGCGCAACGGTGGCGGCCACCAGATGCATCAACCAGCGGCGATCAACTGCGCCTTCTTCGCGTGCCGGTATCTGAACAGGCTGGGCGAATTCAGCGGTTAGGTCGTTCGCCTCGCGCCGGAAGTGGCACGGCAGCAGCATGTTTCCTGGTTTAGCGCAAAGTGCGATGAATGAGGATGAGAAGGGCCACTTCATTCCGAAGAATCGCGTATGTTGGACCTTGTGCCCGCGGTAAACGAAGTCAGGATAAGTTACAAAGCAGCCGCCACGCCGGAGAACGCGGAGTGCCACCAGAACTGACGCAGGAGTGGCGCCCACCAACACGACATTCGTCAGCCCTAAGATGTTGGCAATCTGCGAAAAAGATCCTTCTTCGAATAGATCTTCACCATAGAGTGCGATTTCGCGCGAGGGATCCAGCGAGTAAGTCATCCAGAGCGCATCTTCATAAGCTAGCATCATTGGGGTAATCAACACGGTGGGATGGCCCAGGGTGGCCTCCATGTGTTCCCTGCCCTCGACGCGTAACCGGCAGCCTACGGATTCAGTCGAGCGGATGTGCCCGCTGCGCCAGAGGGCCTGGCGATGCTCGACCCACAACAATTGCTCGAGATGCGCCCGCACTAACTCCTCCTCGTCCACCTTCAGTGGCAGAAGTTTGGCGGCAGCGCGAATGGCCGTGGCATAGTGAAGGAGGTCTTCGGTCGCCACGAACTGGGCCAACTCTTTTAGTTGCGAGGGCGTGGCCAGTTCCAATGGGAATCCGCCGACCTGTTGGGCCAGCAATCCTGCGAGCATGCTCTGAGAATAGACTTCAGTTTCTTGAGCCATAACAACCGTTCAAATAGTCGCGCAGGCGCGCGGATTCGGACAGATGACTGGAAATGCGATCGAACGCATTGAGAGCCAACTGACACTCGTCTTCGCAAATCCCGTCGAGCGTTTGGGCTCGGGCCATGCAGGTGCCGCCGCAAACGGCCAACCAGATGCAAGTGCCACAACGTCCCTTTTCCACATCGCGTGATCGGATTAGCTTTGCGGTCTCGGAGTCGTGGGCCCTTGTCAGGGTGATCAGCTTCGTGTTGCCCAGGTTGGAAAGTGGCCCGTGTGGATCAATGCAATCACAGGCTTCAATCTGGCCGTCGGATGAAATGGAGAGCAGATCCCGGCCTGCCCCACATCCTTTCCGCATGCACATGTTCCGTCCCGGTCCGTTAATGAAGTTCTCGACATATTTAATAATTGGAGAAATTGCGAAGCCATCAAACTCGCCGGAGACTACCGCATCGAACAATTCGTTCCACGAGTCGATTAACTTGTCGATTTCAAAATAGACCTCAGGATGCCAACGGCCGCGTCCGATTGGCTGAAAGAGTGACCAATCCCAGCCGCGCAGCCCGCGAGATTGAAAATAGCAGGAGATGCCCAACAGGTTGTCGTAATTGGCAGAGGTGATAGTTGCCATCGCACTGCAACTCCGCACAAATTCGGGGAACTGCGCGAGAGCCCTTTCAAATCTGTCGTGTGTTCCAGCGCCGCTTCTCAGCACACGAAAAACATCATTTTG
>Ga0075435_100001651_pt1 | contig 14471 bp, 12 predicted proteins | sample RhiMethybrSRZTD4_FD_75302 | JGI IMG/M metagenome (GOLD analysis project Ga0075435, IMG submission 75302) | Populus rhizosphere microbial communities from Tennessee, USA - Rhizosphere MetaG P. TD hybrid SRZTD4 | ecosystem: Host-associated > Plants > Roots > Rhizosphere > Soil | place: USA...
GGCGATAACGCGCGGCGGGGCTGTTGAAGCCAAGCACGTCGTCATTGCCACGGGCTACGCGATGCGAGAATTCACTCCGCTGTCCGCTCGATTCGAGATGAAACACACGTACGTTCTGGCAACGAGGCCGATCACGGCGCGCATCCGTAGGAAGCTTGGGCTGCGCGATCTCCTGCTCTGGGATGCCGAGCGACCCTATCACTACGCCCGATGGTCTGGTCGCCGTTTCATCATGGGCGGGGCTGATCGGCCGCAGTTGCCCGCGCGTCGACGAACACGAGCGTTGAAGGCGAGTACGCGCGCTTTGCGACGGTCTTACTCGGTAGCCGATCGTTCGTCACGCGCCGAGCGCACCTCTTGATTCCTTCGCGGGTCGAGTTTTTGCCGATCCGACCGCGACACGTCACTCACGACTCGCCGTTGGGGAACGGGTTGCGTATGCGAACGCCCCTGAGCAGCTGGCCATCGCTCAGATCCTCTGTCCAGAGTACGTCGCACCCAGATTCCGCTGCGGCAAGGACGATCATCGCGTCCCAAAACCCGATGCGCGCCTGGGCGTGCAGCCCAATCGCGGCAAGCACATCGTCGGCCGTTGGCGCGAACACCCTCCAGGTCGCGAATTCGCGCACGCGACTGGTCGCATCCTCCAGAGGCAAGGGCTTGGCAACCTTCTTCGTGACTGTCACGAAGAACTCCTGAAGCACCTGGACGCTGAGGCAACCCGTGCTGTTCTCCCACAGCCTCTCGAGAAGCGCCTGTGCTAACTGCTGTTTTTGTCCCGCTGATGAATCGAAGGCGTACACCAGAATATTGGCGTCGACAAACTCGCGCTGCGCCTCAGCGGTCATGCAGATCCTCGCGCGACCAGGTCCGGCGACCGCCAGTGCCCAGTGACCGTCGCGATCTCAACGCGGCCAAGGCGCGTTTTCGGGCCGCTGAATACCGACGGTCCTCGTCGACCACGCGGCCCAGGGCTTCCGTCATCAGCGCTGACACGGAGGTATCACGATCAGCCGCCACACGCTTCACTCGTTTTAGCAACTCGCGAGGCACGCTCAGAGTGATGTTCTGGTTCTCCGCCACGTAAACAAGTGTAACACGAAAACTCGTGTAATGCGGTCAGCTCGGTCCTTCTCCGCGATCGCTGGCTCCTGCGCACATCATCACGCCGTCCATCCAGCACGCTCACCCAGCTCGTGATTCGAGCCAGTATTCGCGATGAAGACCGCCGAGAATCGGCGTGGCGACGACGCGGACGGCCGGCCAGATCGTGACGACCGAGAGAGCGAGCAATGGGCGCTGGAGCACCAGTTGCCTTACTTCGACGAGCAGGTCCACTTCCCTGACCTGCGCATCGAGTACGAACTGCCGGATGGACGCTGGGATCGCGTCGACGTCGAGGTCACGACGGTTCACTATCGCGGCGGCCATGGCGCGGCAGCGGCGCGGTCCGGCTTTCGGTCATATCGCGGCGTAAGTGTGCGTCTGGTTGGCCGCAGCGGCGGCCGTGGACGTTCGGGCGCAGGTCTCGCCGAAGGACTCCTGGATTGAATTGACAACGATTAAAGCCGCGCTCGATCGCTCATTGATCGAACCGCGCGACGGAGGATCTATGAGGGCCGAAGATCGCGTAAGAGCGGTTGTCGAGTTCGGTTTTACGCCCCGTCAGGCGCGCTTTCTCGTGCTCGTCATGCGCTACGCCGGCATCTGTCTGCTCAGACAGTATTCGACCTTCGCAGGCATCGTTCAGGAACAGAAGACCGCGCGCATTCTTCCGGAAGCTCCTCGACCGCGGCTTCGCCTCGTCGTACGCCTGCCGACATAATCGCGGCCGGCTCTATCACGTCCACCACGTCGCTTTGTATAGAGCAATCGAGGAACCGAACAGCGCGTATCGCCGGCCCGTCACGGCCGCGCGCGTCGCCGAGCGCCTCATGATCCTCGACGCCATCCTCATGAACCCTTTAGACCGCGATGCTCGCGCGGTCATTGAACGCCCAATTGGCGCTTCACTTGGAGATCATCGACGATGTAGAAGATCGGCTCCATGCGCCGGTGCTCGATCACCTCGGTGATGCCCTTCGCGGTTAGGATTTCATACCTTGGGTACGGAAACCGACCAGTAGCTGGCTTTGGCACCAACGTGTGTTGACGAGGGCCTGTTCCTCCCAGACAACGCGGTGGTGCGTTCGTGGACTGTTGACGCTTCCATCTGCTCGACCAGAAAACGGTGCCGCCCACCACTCCGATCTCATACGTATCCGAATGTGTGCCTGATGCCAGTGCGCGCGTGACCGTGATGTCCTTGAAGAACGGCTTCGTCGGCTCACCTCGTACGTCTGTTCGCGTGATTGATTGGCTGACCAACAGCGTCTGCGGAATCTCCGGCCCAGACGACCTTGATTCCAGAGTCCACGATCCTGAGAAATCAGGCTTGTCCTGCGCTGCCAGTCCCGCACCAGGCAACACGATCATGACCATGAAACACGTCGCCGTGCGCCGGATCTTGTAGCTTGTCATGACGGTCTCTTCCGCCGGTGTTATCTCTCTGCTCGTTCAGCGGTCTAGCGCGATGCGGCTCACCCGCGGCCGCTGGCTCGTTTATGTGCGGCCGTCGGGTGCAGCGCGGTTAGGCCGCGTACCACAGCACCGCAAAGAAGTGACACACCGTGCCCATCAGGACGAACACGTGCCATACGAAATGGCCATACCTCACGCGCTCTGCCGCATAGAACGCAATGCCAGCCGTATATGCGAGGCCGCCCGCGATGAGCCACAGCCAGCCCGCCACCGGCACGTGAACCCACAACGGTCGAATCGCGATCAGCGCAAGCCACCCCATGCCTACATACAGCGTGGTCGACAGCCGAGGGTACCCGATTCCACTCACGGACTTCAGAATAACCCCGAGAACCGCCAGACCCCACACGACACCGAACAGCGTCCAGCCCCAGGCGCCACGCAGCACGCCGAGCGTGAAGGGCGTGTATGTCCCGGCGATAAGCAAAAAGATCGCGCTGTGATCGATGACCCGAAACACACGTTTCGCTTTGTTCCTCGGCAAGGCGTGATAAAGAGTCGAGGCCAAGTACAAAGCGACGGTGGTTCCAGCGAACACACTCGCGCCAACAATCGCGACTGAACCACCACGTCGAGCAGCGGCCAGTACGAGGAACGGAGTTCCCGCCAACGCCGCGAGGACACCGACCGCGTGGCTTATGCTATTCGCGATCTCCTCTCCGAGAGAAGGCACGCGTCTACACGTCGAAGCAATGTCACTCATGACTTCCCAACTTTGACGGCCTGACGAAATGCGGCTCACCCGCGGCGGCCGCGCGAACTTGATTCTGATCCTCAAGTACGAACTGCTGACCGGTCATGTTCGCGCTCATGGTCCGCTGACGCCACACCAGATCTCCCGCCTGCACAGTGATGATGTAGAACTCGTCGCCCGCTACGCGAGCGCGCGTGCGCAGATGAACATGGCCGCTACGGTTCGTCACGGCAGTCGTTGTTTCCAATGACGTTGAGATAACAGCGCCCTCGACAGCGTCGATCGGAACGCCGCTGGAACCGCGTGCACAATACACGTGACCCTCGACTTCAACCGTCCTGCCGATGGGGCCATCCGACGCCAAGACGGCAAGAAACATCCCGAAGAGAAGCGCCGCAGCACCTTTCAGCTTCACCTTCGTCATCGTGATCCTCGAACACTCTCGTTTAGCGGTCTAACGTTCGCGCTCACCTGCGACGGCGCATTTCTTTTGCGGGCGCGCCGTCGTCAGGTGCAGCGCGTTGTTCGGCGGCGTGCCTTGTCTTTGGGCGGACGGCGTTGGCCGCGTAAAACTCCAGCAACTCAACCGGTGCGCCATCGTCAAGTATGAACGCCACACGAACCCCAACCGATGGCTCGGTCGGTGCGATCAAAATCTCCCTACCTTTTAGGGCTTCGTCCAAATCATCGACGGCAAAGGCGATGTGCGGAACGGTTCTGACGATCTCGGGCGCCAGGCAATGCGGCTCGAACCGGATCCACTCAATCCCGTAGGGACTGGTCTCAAAACCGGAGACGTGAACCCCGAGATGCGCGATATGATGCTCCCGAGGGCGCGGCTGTGTGTGTGGAATCCCGATATGGTGGTACCGCCATCCGAGCTTCCCGGTCACGGCCGGCGGCTCATGGTTCAGCCGCTTTCCGCTAGTCACGCTTCTCTTCATCGATCTCGCTTGCGATCATTCAGTCTGTCGACTGCCGAACGTTTGAGTTGACGGGGCGGCGCGAGCAGCACACAAGATACATCGAAGTAGGCATCATGAAAAGATTGCTATCGAGGGCTCGGGTTGAATGAGTTATTAGGCTACCCCATCACAACCTACTTAACGACGCCGCGTCCCTCAGCAATGGTGAGCTTGCGATCGATTCCGGGAACATTCACGCTTTCAGAAGTTCCATCCGGCCATTTGATTTCCAGCTTATCGACGGAGGCCGCTGCGCCAAGACCGAAGTGCAAAGTCATATCGTTTTGCGAAGAGTAGCTGCCGCCGCTGATCACATCTCGACGCTGCCGAATCTTACCGGTGGTGAGATAAGCACTCGCGCCGATCGCATCCTTTGGACTCTTCTTCGAAACGTCACCGATCAGTTTGAGTTCCAGCCAATGACCAGCCGGTGAGGCGACGTTCTTTAATATCGTCGGCTTCGAATCCGCGTCATTGATCACCACGTCCAAACGTCCATCGCCGTCGAGATCGCCAACGGCCAAACCTCGACCGCACCAAGCTGAAGCCAAACCGCTGTTCGGCGCCGCACCGACACGTTGAAATTTTCCGTTCTGCATATTGCGAAACAGTAGAGCTTGCTGTGCGTAACTCGTGCCCCACTGGTGTTCATCGACGGCGGGATACACGTGACCATTCGCCACAATTAGATCGAGCCAGCCATCGTTGTCGTAATCGATGAAGCTCGTTCCCCAGCCCAGAAAGGGCAAAGTGATCTCGCCCAGGCCCGCGAGAAAAGTGACGTCGGTAAAATTTGAATCGCCATCGTTGTGATACAACACGTTCGAATCGTCTGAGAAGTTAGTGATGTGAAAACTCATGCGGCCAGAGTTGTCATAGTCGCCGATCGCCACGCCCATGCCGGCTTGTTCGCGACCATTTTCGTTGAGCGCCACGCCGGACGGATAACCAACCTCTTCGAACGTGCCGTCTCCTTTGTTGATGTAGAAGAGTTTCGGAGTTGAGTCGTTCACGACGATCAGATCCAACCGATTATCTTCATTTGCATTCACAAAGGCTGAAGAGAAACCATAGTACTTTTGCGGATCGTCCACGCCGGCTTTCACGCTCACATCTTCAAACGTGCCGTCTGCTTTTTGGTGATAAAGCGTGTCGCTCTCGCCCGGAAGACTGCGCGGGCCGCACATTACCGGTGTGCCGCGAAACTGGCAGAAGTTCTGCCCGACACCGCCGGGTTTGTTCGCGTCTTTCGGATTTGGCGGAAGATTGTTTAGATCGATTTCGAGATAGCCCGGGACAAAAAGATCGAGACGACCGTCGCCGTCATAGTCGCCCCAGGTGGCTCCAGTGCTCCAACCTTTGCGCGCGACACCGACCTTTTCAGCTACATCGGTGAACGTGCCGTCGCCGTTGTTGTGATACAACCGCGCCACGCCGAAATTACTGACGAAGAGATCCGGCCGCCCATCATTGTCGTAATCTCCGACCGCCACGCCCATGCCCCAACGTTCGTTCGCAACGCCCGCTTTTTCGGTTACGTCTTCAAACTTCCAATTGCCGAGGTTGTGATAGAGCGCCGCGCGCGGGGGCTTTTCTTTTCCTTGCAACGCGGGAATCGTCGATCCATTTACTAAATAGATGTCTGGCAAACCATCGCCGTCGTAATCAAAAATCGCCACGCCGCCGGACGGAACTTCAAAGATATATTCCTTGCCCGGCGTTCCGGCGTGATGCTTGAAATTGGCCATCGCGGTCTTATCAGTAACGTCTTCGAACACCATCGGCGCTTTCGCATCGACGATGCCAACCGTTCGTTTGCTCGTGTAATTCAGCGCGGCCCCGGTCGAGACTCCACCCATTGGTTGTTGGGGTTGTTGGGGTTGTTGCGGCTCAGGCTTCTTCGGTGGCGTTTGTCCAATCAAAGTTGACGAGAGTGAGGCCACAAGCAAAACGGCGGCGTAAAGATAATAACCGCGAAGTAGGGTAAAGGTTTTCATTGGTAATGATTTTGAGTTAGACGTGATTAAAGCCCGGAGCGATGTAGAGAAAATACGCATAGGAAAGTGACGTGTCAAAGCGAGTAGCTATTTTGCAGCTAAAGCATCGCGCTCATTGATGGTTATGTACTGATCCGTTTGAACATTTGCTACCGTTTGAGTTCTACCACTGGGCCAGCGAACTTCGACGCTCCGAACTGAAGTCGCGGCGCCCAATCCGGCAATCATCCGCGGATCGTTTGCTGACAGATAACTGCCCGACGTCGAGGCGTCAAAAATTTCCCGGCGGCCCTGGCCGTCAGCGACAGTGACTCTGGCGCCGATGCCGCTTCGATTCGATTGCGACCCAATGAGCCGAATCCCCAGCCAATGATTCTTCGTTCCGTTATTAAGCAGAATCAACGGCGCGTCGTTGAGGATTCCGAGCACGATATCAACCTGTCCATCATTATTCAGATCTCCAAACGCGGCTCCGCGGGCAACGATTGGTTGACTGAATGCCGGACCCGCCGTAGCCGAAACGTCTACAAATCCTTTGCCTGTGTTCCGCATCAGCAAAGGAGTTTGTCTGTACTTCAAGTAGCCAGTCGATTTTTCGATCGTATCGAGCACATGACTCTGCGCTACAAAAATATCGCGCAACCCGTCGTTATCAATATCCACGAAACGCGTCCCCCAGCCGGAATTCAGAAAGGTAATCTGTCCCACGCCGGTCGCTTTAGTGGCGTAATTGAAACTTAGATCGCCGTTGTTGTGATACAGCGGATACGTCTGGTACGAGAGCGTCGTGATAAAGACATCAGGATAACCGTCGTTGTCATAATCATTCGCGTCGACACCCATGCCCGCAAAAGTCTTTCCGTCTTCGTCATAACCTGCGCCCGTCATGACCGCAACGTCTTCGAATTTTCCATTGCCGAGGTTGTGATACAACTCCTGTCGCACACTGTCGTTCGCCACAAAGATGTCCGGCCATCCGTCGTTATCGAAATCCGCGACCGCGACGCCCAGAGCTTTTCCATTCGGATCGGCGATTCCGGCCTTTGCACTGACATCTTCAAACGTCCCGTCGCTCTTTTGGTGATAGAGGATGTTCGGCGCGCCCTGAAAATTTTCGGGATGACAATAAGCGCGCGTGCCACGGCTATCTCCACAGAGAATCGCGCCCTTCTCAAAATCCCAGTCGAGATAGCGCGCCACAAATAAATCCAGGCGCCCATCACGATCGTAATCGATCCATGCCGCGCTGGTGGACCAACCGGACGCAGCAACGCCGAGCTTCCTGGCTAAGTCGGTGAACGTACCGTTGCCGTTGTTGTGATACAGATGGTTCTCGCCGTAACCGGTGACGTAGAGATCCACATAACCATCGTTGTCATAATCAACGGTCGCAACTCCCATACTGAAGCCTTCGCCTTTCAAACCGGCGCGCTCAGTTACATCTTCGAAAGTACCATCCGCTTTTTGATGGAAGAGACGATTCCAAAACTTGGGATCGCTTTTGTTAGCCGCCGCATCCTTGGGCATCGGATCTTTCAGCAACGCGCCGTTGGTAAAAAACAGGTCCATCCGGCCGTCGTTGTCATAATCAAAGATCGCCACGCCACCGCCCATCGTCTCGAGCAGATACTTTTGCGAAGTCGGCGATCCGGCATGTTTGAAATTGATCTTGCTCGCCGCTGTGACGTCCGTGAAGGTCACCGGTGATTGGCCTTTGGGGCCGGGAGGCGGCGGCGCTTTCGGCAATTCATCAGAGCTGTACGAGCGGCCGGGCCGAGGTGTGGGCGTTGGAGACGGCTGTTGCGCAATAATCGAGTTAACAGTCGCGAATACGACAAGAGCGATGTACAACAAAGAGAGAGGGCTTAGGTGCGAGTTTCCCTGTACAACGTCTGTGGTTCTCTGAGTCTCGATGGTGAAATTATTCTTAGAGTCATTCCCCACAGTGGCGCAGAGATCGCACAGAGAACCAGTGAAAATTCCGTTCGGCTTATTTTTCGCTTTGCCGCTTCGCTTCATCAATCAACTCATTATTCTTTTCGTAGGAGATCTGTTCACCGAACACTGGCGGATACTGATGCCGTTGATAAACGGGATACGCCTCCGCCCGCAAATGCGCGAGCATGTGATGCCCGCGACGCGACTCACGTTCGTGTCGCACCGCGGAAATATCAATGGGCGCCGTGACAATTCGTTCGCCTGGTCCAGGTGATGCATCAGCCAACATGCGTCCGTCGTAATCGACGATCTGACTGCCGCCGGGCCATGAGTACGGTGGATAATGCTTCAGGCTCGCGCCCTGATTCGCCGCGACGACATACGCGATGTTCTCGATCGCGCGCGCGCGATTGATGACTGTCCACCAGGCCATCGGCTCAGTCGCACCCCACGGATCCATGTAGGCCGAAACGCGAATCAAAACCTCCGCGCCATTCGCGGCAAGCTGTCGCATCGCTTCCGGAAATAACCAGTCGTAACAGATGGCGCAGCCAAGTTTTCCAATCGGGGTATCGGCGACCGGAAACAAAGGCTCGTTGTAGCCTTCGATGTCGTGCGGGCTCGTGTGAACTTCATATGGAATCCACGTGTTTACTTTTCGATACTTGTAGAGAATTCCTTCCGGCCCAATCAGACACGTCGCATTGAAGACATGGCCCGGCCATTTAGGATCGACTTCCAGTATCGAGCCGCTTTGAATGTAGACGTTGTGTTCGCGCGCTTTATTCTCAAGACGTTCAGTGTGTTCATTAGGAATCTCGATCGCTAGCTTGTCGATCAATTCCTTCGCAGTTTCAAACACTGGCGCCGAATGCGCGAACTCGGGAAACACAACAAGCCGCACGGGTAAAAAAGGCGCCGCGCCCGCGACTGCCGAATCGATCATCGAAAGCATGCGATCAGTATTCGCGCGCATCTGCTTGCGCTCGATCGGATTCGGCATGTCCACCTGACAGGCCGCGGCTGAGTAACGAATGTGTTCCATAAAAAAGATTATCCGCAGATGACGCAGATTACACAGATAGAAAATCAAGAGAAACGAGATTCACAAGATTCATCTTACTCTTTGTAGCTTTGCACATGGCCGCTCACGCTCGGCAAAAATGTTTTCTTTAGAGAGATTCTTCTTTATCTAATCTGTGTAATCTGCGGATTAACTTTCTTGCGTAATCTGTGGATTATCTCTGCAGCAACTCCGTCAAGATCGAAGGCACCTGCGACGTCACCACACGCGTATTGTATTTCTCAAGATATTCGAGATGCTTTGCATCCGACGGATAATGTTCCGGCCACGAGTACGGATAACGGCTCATGCCATGAAACGGTAAAGGCGCAAGCTGATCCGGACTCGCTGAATTGATGTCCATCTCTTTGCTAAAACCGTCCGCATACAGCAGGAACGTTCTGGTCCATCCCGGCGGCAAAGGCGGCAACGCTTTCGCGTCAAACGAAAGACTCAGCTCATCGCCCGGCCGCGAAATTACAAACATGTCATCGCTCTGCAAAAGCAGTTCGCGTACGTCACCCTCGCGGGTGTAATGTCCGGTCATCACCTTCCAGGGCGAAGAGAAAGACGCTCGCGGGTAATCGTAACCAAACGGCTCGCGACCATCGGGCGTGACTTCGGCCGAGAAACCCCGCCAGTGCAAATCAGCACGGACGGGTTCCAGCCGTTTAATTTGCGACGGCGCTTCATCGCCGGAAACATCAACGAGAATCTGATCCCACAAGACGCGCATGTTTGTGACGATGCGAACTTCGCGATTCGAGCTGAGAAACTTTCCTGTCAGATCAACAGTAACCGTTTGCGGACGGCCGACCGGAATGCCGATGTCGCTGATGACGGTGCGCCACTTCCCTGCTCTATCTTTCACTTGCAGGGACGGCGGCGTCATCTCTTTCTTTGCCTGCGCTGCGGCCACGTTATCACTCGACCACGCGTAATCGGTCCAGCCGGTAAGAAGTAGAAGCACTTTGGATTTTGGACTTTTGTCTTTCGTCTCTTCCGCAAGTTTCAGCGTCAGAGTATGTTCATCCGCATAACCCCGAATGCGATCGACTTTGAAATCATCAGGCCAACGCCGATCCATTCGAGAAACCAAATCCAGAACGTCGTGGCCCTTGTCATCGATCGCACTCAACGGCGGAAGAGCGTTCTTAGTGACGAACATTTTGAAGGGCTTCGGCGGATCGCTCATACCCTCGTTGGGATAAACCTCGCTGCCGATTGGATGCGCGACCGCAAGCAATTGCAAACGATCTACGAACATCGATTCCTCAAGCTCGTTCGTCACTCGTAATTCATAACGGCCGTCTCTTTCTGTCAGTTGATCGGACGTGATGCGGACGTACTCAGTCGGATCGGGAGTGTTGTAGCGAGGAAGTCCTTTCGATCCGGTCGCTACCGCTCCCGGTACTGACCCGGCGGGCTCTTCCAAATATCCCATTTCGCCGCCACCCATAAAATCCGTGATGAACTCAAACCGCTGGCCGTTCCACGTATATAAATAAGGACACGAAGAAGGCTTTCGATCCAGTTCGGTAATGTTGAGTGAAACGAACCCCGGATGATTCTGAGCCGCAGCGGGAAAATCCGTCTCTGCTTGAAGGATGCCCGCCGGCCAAAGTACGCGTACAGCATCCGGCTTATCACGTTTGCCCAGCCCAAAAATCAAATCCGCCGGCGCTGGAGCTGGTGAAGCTGAATAAGTTTCGAGCTTTTGATAAAGACTGCCGGCGCGCATCTCAACTTTCGCTTCGACGGCGGTCTTGTTGCTCACGCGGCCGCGCAGATCGACTTTGATCGAGTGGTTCCGATTGCCGCCGTCGTTGCGGAGGAGATGTAGGCCGCCCGCGACGGTTCCGAAAATCAGATCCGTATCACCATCACCATCAAGATCGGCGGCCAGCAGGAGCGGCCTTCCCGCGCGGGGCACTGCGGCGCTAATTCCTGAAGCAACCTGATCGCTTACATCCTTCCAACTATCGCCGACGTTTCGCCAGACTCGCAATTTGAGGCTCGACCCCGGCTGCTGCCTTACTTCCACCACGGTCACGAGATCGAGCAAGCCGTCATTGTCATAGTCGACAAACTGCGAAGCGCGGTTGGACTTTGCCGGACTGACATTCGGATAGTCGTTGAAATTGTCCGGCCCGCGTGTGATGTGAAAATGATCCTTGCCGTCGCTCATCACAAAGGCTCCAGCGCGATCATTTAGTCCAAAGAAAAAATCCGGATAACCATCCTTGTTGAGGTCGCCGACCGCAACACTGCTGGGCTGTCTCAGTTGGCCAGTTCCCAAACCGGACTCATTGGCAACATCGCGAAAACTGCCGTCGCGCATGTTCCGCCATAATCTGACTCCGGGATCGTTCCAAATGTTCGTCACGAGCAAGTCAACATCGCGGCGGTTGTCATAATCGGTTGGCACAACTGCGGACGCGCCGGTTGGCAAAGATAGATTTGCTTTAGCCGTCACATCAGCAAAAGTCCCGTCGCCGTTGTTTCGCAGCAGCAAGCCGGGAGTTGGGGAGATGGGAAGAATTATCCTGGTCGACGGACGCGCGGAGAGTGACTCTTCCATTGGCAGCGCACCACTTACGTCTTCACCGCCGGGAATTAACAGATCGAGATCGCCATCGTGATCGTAATCAACAAACGCTGCCGCGCTCGCAAGATAATTGTATGCAGGAATCTTTGACGCGGCCGTAACGTCTGAAAAATGTCCGTGGCCGTCGTTGTGATACAAACTGCTCTTGCCGTATCGGAGCACAAAAAGATCAGGCTTCCCATCGTTGTCGACATCACCCGCGATGACGGCGGTTGCGATCCCATCGACTTCCTTTGCCAGATCGCCCGAGCGCTCAGTGACGTCCGTGAACTTGCCGCCTTCGTTTCTAAACAGCCGTTGTGAGCCTGACTGAACTTCGACTAAATCGAGATCGCCGTCGTCGTCGAAATCAAACAACGTTGCCGCGCCACCTGCAGCACCGAGGATATGGCTCTGAGGTACCTGCGGGTTTCGGAAAGGCGGCAAAGCTGACGCAGTTATGTCGTCGAACGAAACCTTGGGCGTGGCCTTATCCACCAATTCCCTTTCCGCACCGGTTGATACGACGGCTTCGGCATAATGCCCACCTTCAAGATAATTATTTCCTATCGTCGTGCCGGCGCCGCTCGCTTTCAATTGCTGAAACTTTTGCAGCACCTGTTGTCCCTCGGCCCTTTTTCCTGTGCGCGTGAGCAACAGACCGAGATTGTAGAGCGCGGTTTCATTGTAAGGCTCCGCCTCAATCGCGCTTCGAAACGCCGCAACCGCTTCGGGATATTTTTTCTGCTGCGCAAAGATTTGCCCGATGTTTACATTCGTTCCCACATCGGCCGCGTCAACTTTCAAAACCTTTTGAAATTTCGTGACAGCCTCATCGAATCGATTCTGAGCGCGCGCGATCAGGCCAAGAATGTAATGTGCCTGCGGAGTATTCGGGTCTTGCTGCAAAGCCTTTTCAGCTTCGCGTTTCGCGCCATCGGCGTCCGGCAGATAGTAAAGCGCAATGGCGAGATTGATGCGCGCGATCAGCAGATCCGGTTTGATTTGGAGCGCGCGCGTGAACGAGTCGGCTGCTTCCTTTGCTTTGTATTGCTCGAGTAAAGCGACGCCAATATTATTGGCGCGATACGCAGTTTCACGTTTTTCGAAGGGGGATTGTTCGGAAGAGGTTTCGGCGCGCGACGAATGGATTCTCAGCAGACCAAACCAGCTCATGCCGGCGAGAGTCGATAAGATGATTAGCGCCAAACAGCGGAAAGGTCGCATAGAAATTCGTTGTTAAGTCCCGTAGGAACGGAATGTTTATAGCACTCAAATCAAAATAAAATTAATTGCTCCGTCAAGTGCAGCATCGCACTCGACGGAGCGGGATCATTTGAAGGATCTGCGCCGCTTTGAATATCGAGCTCCCGTGGAGCGTTCTTTCAAACTGCAAACGCCAACCAGAAATCCAAAGCGCCGACGTTGTCGGCGCACTCCAAATCACTTGGCGGAGATGGATACATAGTCTTTGCCGCTATAGAACCGCAGGCCATCCGCGGCTTTCATCATCATCAACGGCCGCGGTCTCTTCAGCTGCGCATCCTTCGTCGTCGAAACAGACAGGACCTGGTTGCCGGCAAGATCGAGAATCTGCATTTTGCCGTCATCGCTAAAGCCGAAACCGTACGCCCCGACCGCGAGATCAGAACCATTAATTCTGATCGGCGAATCGGTGATGAAGAATCCTTCGTACTTGGCGCGCACGTCTGCGGCGTAACCCGACGTATCGACGAGTCCGGCGATGACGTATCGCTTCTCGCCGAAGCGCGCCGCCGCAGCGTTGCGCATCTGCGTCGCGGCGCTCAACCCCTGAAAGTAAAATCCCGGCGGCACGATCCGAGTCAGTTCGGCGCCGGACAGCACAGTCACTGAATCTTGGGCCCAAACAGTCCCGGGCAAGAACGAGGCAGCAATGAGTATTGCCAAGGCCACAGCAAAGCGATAGGAATTCTTCATTAGTCCATCCTCCGGATGAAAAGTTGCGCGCGAATTATCTTACATTTTCTTCGGAAACAGGAATTCGAGAATCTGATCGATACGCGCGGCCCACGCTTTCTCGTCGTGCTCGGCGCCTTCGGCTTCGAAGTATTTGAAGTCGTTTCCCTCTTTCCAGCCTTTTCGAATCAATGTTTTCTTTAACAGCCGCGCGCCGTCAACAGTTGATTGGGCGTCTTTCGCGTCGCGGCCTTCCTTCGTTCCAACGTCGAGCCAGATTCGCAACGGCGGCTTGCGCATCTGGTCTTCCGCATAATGAACGATTTGATTGTCGGCCCAGAACACGGAAGGAGAAACAACGGCGATCCGCGTGAACACGGTCGGATATTTCAAACCGAGATACAGAGAAATCAAACCGCCGAGCGATGAACCGCCGAGACCTGTATTCTTCGCGTCCGGTTTTGTGCGATAGGTTTTGTCAATGAAAGGCTTCACCTCTTCGACGAGAAAACGCCCGTACAAATCTGCTTTACCGCCTGCTTTGTATTTCTGATCCGCCGCCGCGGTGTATTCGTTGACGCGTTCGACGCCGGCGTTGTAGATGCCGACGATAATCAGCGGCTCGATCTTCCCGGCCGCGATCAAAGACTGCGCGACTTCGTCCACGCGCCATTCCTGTCCCGGAATGAACGATGTCGCGCCATCGAAT
>Ga0075435_100001654_pt1 | contig 14459 bp, 9 predicted proteins | sample RhiMethybrSRZTD4_FD_75302 | JGI IMG/M metagenome (GOLD analysis project Ga0075435, IMG submission 75302) | Populus rhizosphere microbial communities from Tennessee, USA - Rhizosphere MetaG P. TD hybrid SRZTD4 | ecosystem: Host-associated > Plants > Roots > Rhizosphere > Soil | place: USA...
AGGAGCACCGTCTCCTCGCCGTCGTTCGGCGTGCTCGCGGCGAGCTCGTAGGGATACGTCTGGCCGCCGTCGAGCGAGAGGCGGATGCTCACGTCCGCCGTCAGCACCGGCGCGACGTTCGTGTTCGCCACGTCCCAGGTCACGGTCAGCGCGGATCCGCCCGCGTAGGCCGCGGCCGCGTTCGGAGAGGTGACCAGGAACGGCCCCGCGTTCGTGGCCAGGATGAGCGTGGTGGTCGCGGTGTTCACGCCTCCCCCGTCCGCGCGTCCGTCGCGCGCGGTGAGGCGGAAATGGAGCGAGGGCGGGTTTGCGTTCACTCCGACCGTGCCCACGTACGCGGACGTGGGCAGGAACTCCGAGAAGCACTCCACGTCACCGGCGGGGCAGGTTCCCGTCTCGGCATTGGTGTCGTTGGCCAGGATCTGGGCGAGATCCGGGAACACCCGCGTCGGGTCCGTGCCCGGCGTGTTCTCCCCGGCCGACGCGTATTGCTGCGCATCCGCATCCGACACGACGGCCGCCGTGCCGAACTGCCGGAAGAGGGGGCCGTTCGTCTTCGTGTTGCTCAGCAGGGCCGTGCCCATCGCCCCGCCGCGGTCGTTCTGCTCCCAGGTATAGGTGAGCGGGTCGCCGTCCGCGTCCGTGGCGCTCCCCGTCAGCGCGAACGGCGTGCGCAGCGGGATGGTGAACTGGACGGGCGCGGTCACCAGCGGGTAGGAGTTCCCGGTGGGCGTGACTGTCCCCCGGTGCATCGTGGGACCGCCCTTCGCCACCTCGCCGACGAAGCCGGTGCACCCGGGGAGGCCAGCGGGGGTGTTGCAGTTCACGATCGTCAGGGGGCTCACGTCCATGCCCGCGAGCGAGCCGCCGAGCGTGATCTGGAACGACGTGTCGGGGACGAGCGTGATGCTGGCCGTCCCGAAGGCCGGCCAGCCCGCGATCCCCTGGATGGCCGCCTGTATGCCCGCGGCCGTGAAGTTCCGTCCGCGCATGATGACCGCGGAGTCGTTGCCGTTGTAGCGGATCTGGAAGGAGTCCATCCCGTCGAAGCCGGTCAGGACGCCGAGCTGGATGTCGTTGATGTTGGCCTCGGCGGAGGCGACGAAGTTCGTGATCTCGTCGAAGCTGCGCGGCGACCAGTAGGGATCGGAATGCGCCTGGAGGTCGTCCGCCGCGCACATGCCGGCCAGGCCCATGATCGACGATCCGCTCCCCGGCTCGACGGACGTCGCGAAGTTCCGCGCGGTGGCGCAAGCGGCCAGGCTCCCGTTGTAGGAGTGGTTGGCCGAGAACTGATGGCCCATCTCGTGCGCGACGAGGCCCACGGCGAACAGGTCGCCCACCGGAGTCGCGATGCCCGTGCAGCCCATGGCCTTGTTGTTGCCGCCGACCACGCCGATGCTGGACATCCCTCCCGCGTTGCGGCCGAGCGCCATGTGCCCGATGTCGAAGTTGGAGGCGCCGGCCAGCAGCCCGATGACCTGGCGCACGCGCGTGAGGGTGCCTCCCGCGCAGGAGGTGGCCTGGGCCACGGTGAAGCAGGCGGCGCCGCCGCAGGGTCCGTTGAGGCCCGTCATCTGGGCGTCCGTGTTCAGGTTCAGGGCGTCGTTGCCGTCGATCAGGACCAGCCGGATCGCGGTCTCCGCCTCGTACACGTGAGTGACGCGATTGATGAGCGAGACCTTGGCCGCGGTCACGTTTTCGGGGCCGAAGTATTCGGCGTACGAAGGATCGGTGAGCAGGGCCAGGCGATACGTCCGGAGCACGTCGCCGACGGGCGGATCGGCCGACGTGTCCTCGGCGGTGACGACGTCGTAGCCGCTCGACGCCGCGCCCGTCCCATCGCTCGCCTCCACGAGGTGCGTGCCGAGGTTTCCTTCGGGGTCCGCCACGAAGCTCACCTCGAATCCCCCGCGCGCGTCGGTGACGGCGTCCACGGTGCGCGAACCGAAGGTCCCCTCGCTGGCGGAGATGTCGAGCGCGATCGGGGACAGGGGCGCGAACCCGGCGCCCTGGAGGTTCACCGTGTCCACGGCGTGGTAATAGCCGCGGTCGGCGGAGATCTCGCGGATCTCCGCGCCCGTCTCGGCCATCAGCCCGTGCGGGTTGTCCACGACGTCCCGCCCGAAGTAGCTCCGGTACACGGCCGGGTCACGGGGCTCGGTCGGGTCGACGTACCACATGCCTTCCGGCCCGCGCACGGAGGCGTGCAGGCCGAGCGGAGAGAGGTCGAGCCGGATCGTAGTCGCGGGCTCGTCGAGCCCGCGGCCGCTGTAGGTCTTGATCTCGGGATGTTTCGCGGCCAGCCCCGGCTCCATGATCGGGGACTCGTGCACCGCGAAGCGCCGGAAGCCGCCGCCGGGAGCGGGCAGGGATAGGACGAGCGGATGCTCGCGCGCTTCCCGGCTGCGCTCAGGGGGCGCCTCCGCCATCGCGTTGGCCAGGGCGCGCGGGTTGAGCTTCAGGCTGCGGAAGCGTCGGGAGCGGCGAAGCCCGCGACGGCCGATCGCGGGCGCGGTCGCCGAGCCATCGTCGGACTGCCATAGGTCCTGAGTGGGATCGTGAGGCAGATCGGCGGCCCGCCCGGGAATGGCGAGCGCTGCGGCCAGGGCCAGTAGGTTGAGGGCTTTCCGGACAGCCAATACGGGCTCGGACCTTTCCACCCCCCGGGAGGGACCGTGGGCGAAACCATCGTCGTGGCTGGGGAAACCCGCGTCAAGGCGCCGCGGGCGCCCGTATGATGCACGTCACCCGGAAGGAGTGCGATCGATCACACCGCCCCCCTAGAACCGCACCAGGTACGTCAGCTTCACCGCGAAGCCACGGTGCGCGACGGGCCTCAAGGTCACCCCGTCACCGCGGTCTTCGTTGAACACGACGAACAGGTCGCTGCCCGGGCGATGGATGAAGTTCAAGCGCAGGTTGGTGACGAGCTTGCGGTCCAGGCTGTTGTGCTGGACGAAAGCGGAGACGAACAGCCGGGTCGTGAACGCGTAGACCAGGCGCGCCGAGCTCACCTCCGCGGTAAACGCGCCCAGCGGCAAGGTGACACGGTCGTGGGTGAAGCCCAGCTCCAGGCTCAGGTGCGATCCGGGGGAGATCCGCGTCCGTCCCCCCAGGGCGACGAGCCGGCCGCCGAAGTTGTCCATCCGCTCGGCCTCCACGCTCAGGGTCACGGGCCGCCGGCGTGCGGAGGAAGCGGTGAAGGACCAGTGGCGGACGTCGTAGTCCCCGGCCGGCACCGGGATCCGGTCGCTCAGGAGGAAGGCCTCGTCGATCCGGCTGGATCCCTGGAAGTAGAACGCGGCCGCGCTGTCGCCGCTGTTCCATTCCAGGTTCAGGGTCGGGCCCCCACCCGCATCCTGCTTCTCGCCGCTCGTGCGCGCGATGTACTGACCCTCCGCGAAGAGGTCGATCCGCCGGAGCCCGAGGGCGGCGGGACGCAGCGTGTAGCGCGCGAGCGCGTCCGTGCGCCGGATGTCGGTGCGGGTCACGAACCCGACCTGCGGATCCGCTTCGGACCCGATCACGAGGTGCTGGGCGGACAGACCCACGCGGTCGCCGGAGTAGTCGCCGCTGACGCGCCAGGCGCCGCTGTCCCCGCCGTGGCCGTCGGTCCACGTGCGCGCGGCGAAAGCCTGGAGGTTCACGGTCTCGGCGGGCCAGAAGGACGCGTCGAGCCCGCCCGCGGTGTTGCTCCCGTCCCCGTCGCGGCGATCGACGAGCATGCCCCCGAGATAGCTGCTGCCTCCGAAGTCGCGCTTGACGCGCACCACCCCGTAGTTCGCGGCCGGCTGCCCGGCCCCGGGTCCGGTGTACACGTCGAGCAGGCCCACCGTCTGCCCGCCCACGCGCCCGGAGAGACGCACGCCGCCGCGCACGGGAATGAGGCTCTCGTCGTCCCGGGCGATGCCGATGCGGCGCGAGAAGAACAGGAGGAACGGCGGCGACTCGTCCTGCCCGCGCCAGCCGAAGTCGAAGATGCCCGCGTTCTCCAGGAAGAAGTCGCGCTTCTCGGGAAAGAAAAGGGCGAAGCGCGTGAGGTTCACGCGCTCGTCGTCCGCCTCCACCTGGGCGAAGTCGGGATGAATCGTCCCGTCGAGGACGAGTCCCGGCTTCACTTCCCATTTCGCGTCGAGCCCCACGCTCCCTTCGCGCTCCCTCTGGAGGGAGCGGTCCGCCCCCGGTTCCTGGGTCAGGCCGGCCAGGCCGTAGGGTTTGATCTCGAGGTTCAGGCCCGAGCGTGGCAGGCCGGTCAGTCCCACGAGCCGGCCGGCCTGGCTCACCCGCTGAAACCCGCCCCCGTCACGCGACCAGGCCGTCCACAGCGTCTCCTCGTTGTCGCGCCGCCGCATGCGCCAGACGTTGATGCCCCAGCCGTCGGGCGACGAGGACGGATAGCGGAGCGAGCGGAACGGGATCGCGATCTCCGCGGACCAGCCCTCCGGAACGCGCTGCGCGCGCACCGTCCATACCGCGCGCCACTCCGCGTTGAAGGCGCCCGACTCGTCGGTGATCAGCGCGTCGAACTCGGCGCCGTTGGGATTGGTGGCGAACACGACGGCGTTGCGCTTGTCGCGGAAGGGGTCGAGCAGGATGGCGACGGCGTCGTCGCCGGCAAACTCGTAGCTGTCGTCGAACCCCGTGGGCGTGAGCAGCGTGTCCCGCTGCCGGAGGTGGGCGACCACGCCCTCCGGCTTCGAGTCGCGCGCGAGCACGCCGACGTAGAGGTTGCGCCCGTCGTAGAGCACGCGCACCTCCGTCGGCTGGGTGGCGGGCTCGCCCTCGTGCGGCTCGCGCTGGCGGAAGCCGGCCGCGGGCTGGGCCCGGGCCCAGTCCGGCTCGTCGAGGCGGCCGTCGATGCGCAGCTCCCCCAACGTCCGTGCGGCGGTCAGGACCGGCGGTTCGGGAGTGGGGCCGGCCAGGAGGAGGGCGAGGAGCGCGCTCAAGACCGCGCGGGAGCGCGGCGGCCGCGGGCCAGCCGGCGCAGGCGTGAGACTCCCGCCGCGCCCAGGACGTGCCGCAGCTCCATGCCACAGGTGTCGAAGACGGTGAGCGGACCTCTCTCCGTCGCCTCGCAGCAGGGCTGGCCGGCGCGAAAGTCCCGGTCGTCGAGCGTGAGCACGCCTTCGACGACCGTCACCGGGAACGCCGTGCAGAAGAACGGCTTGAGCTGGAGGCGGCCGGACGAGGCCTTCTGCAGCACGCAGCGGCCGGCGCCGGTGAGGAAGACGCACCGCCCGTCGCGCACGCGGGTGTGGACGGCGGTGCCGGACGGAAAGTCGGGATCGACGGCCACGCGGCGCGAGAACCATCTCCGCGCGTCCCGCGCCTGTCCGGGATCCATGGCACGCCGGACGCGGTCCGCGTGCGCGAGGACGCGGTCCCGCTCCACGGGATCCAGCCATACCCCGCTGCGGCAGCAGCGGCCGACGCAACGCCGCGTGTCGCAGCCGGCCGCGAAGCGCTCCTCCAGGAGCGCCGGGCTCACGCGCAGCGCCGGGAGATTGGGCAGCCGCGTGGGGGTGACGACGTCGTCCGCGTCGTCCGCGCTCACGCCGGCACCGGCGCGCGGCGGGCTCCGCGCTGCCGGGCCCGCGGGTCCTGGGTCGTGAAGGCCAGGTCCAGGATGCGCGCGACGAGATCCGCGTAGCTCCACCCTGCGCCGGCGGCCTGGCGGGCGAGCCCCGCCCCCGGCGACAGGTCGGCGTTGGGGTTGACGTCGATGACGTAGAGCCGCCCTCGGTCGTCGAGGCGCACGTCCACGCGGGCGTAGCCGACGCCCTCGACCGCGGCCCAGGTGCGCTGGGCGACCCGGGCCAGCCGCGCGGAAAGCGCGCTCTCTTCGGGGCCCAGCAGGCGCGGCACCGTTCCCCGGTCGTATTCGCTGCCCCTCTCCCATTTGGCGGCGTAGGTGACGATGTGCGGAAGGCCCGCGGGAAGGTCGAAGGCGATCTCGGAGTGCGGGAGCACCTGGTCCCCCACGATGGCCACGTTGATCTCGCGTCCCTCGACATAGCGCTGGACGAGCAGTCGCTCCCAGCTCGCATGACCGCGCGCGAGGATGGCCTCCAGCTCCTCGCGGGAGTGGACGACGGAGGTGGCGTCGATGCCCAGCGAGGCGTCTTCGGCCGCCGGCTTCACGATGGCCGGGAAATGGCGCCAGACCAGGGGCTGCTTCCCTACCGCGACCGCCCAGTCGGGGACGGCGATCCCCTGGGCGCGCAGGTGGGCGTTGACGAGATCCTTGCGGTAGCAGAGCCCGAGGGTGAACGCGCGCGCGCCGGTCATGGGCAGGCCGAGCAGCTCGACCGCGGACGCCGGCAAGGCCTCTTCCGAGCCTTGCCCGCCGAGCCCCTCGCACAGGTTGAAGACGGCGTCGAAGCCGCCGTCACGGAGGCCACCCAGCCAGGCCGCGGGATCGCCCGCGAACTCCAGGATCTCGGCCTCGTGGCCGAGGGACTGGATCGCGTCGCGCACCGCCCCCAGGCCCCCGGGCGCAGAGGCCTCCAGGTGCTCCTGCATCTCCGCGACCGCGTCCGCGATGACCGCAACCCGCTGGCGGCGGGCGCCCCGGCTAGAGGACGATCCCATGGCGAGCCGCCCCGGCTCGCAGCACGCTCAGGATCATCTCCGGGTACTCGATGCCGGCCACGCGGGCGGCCTTGGGCAGGCAGGAGTTCATGGCCGGATCGGGGTGGATGCCGGGGAGCGGGTTGACCTCGAGGATGTGCGGCACGCCCCGCTCGTCGCAGCGCAGGTCGATGCGCGCCCAGTCACGGCAGCGCAGCACGCGGTAGGCGGCGAGGGCAGTACGCTCCACCTGGGCCGCGAGCACGGCCGGGATCGGCGCCGGGCAGCGGAAGATGTCGAGGGGCGCGTCCGGCTTGTCCCAGATCCACTTCGCCTCGTAGGAGTAGATGGGCAGCGCTTCTTTGGGCAGCGCGTCGAAGTTCACCTCGATGAGCGGAAGGGCCCGCGCCTCCGCGCCGTTGCCCAGGACTCCGCAGGTGAACTCGCGGCCGCCGAGGTAGCCCTCCACGATGGCGGGCTGGCCGTAGCGCTCGACGAGGTCCGCGATCTCGCGCCGCGCCTCCTCCGGCGACGGGCAGAACGACGCCCGCGTGATCCCCATGCTCGATCCTTCGTGCACGGGCTTCACCATGGCCGGCCACGCCGCGAAGCCGTCCAGCTCCTCGGGCCTGCCCACCACCGCGAAGGGCGCGGTGGCGATCCCGTGGTGAGCGAGGACTTCCTTGGCGCGCCCCTTGTCCAGGCACAACGACATGGTCATGGAATCGCTGCCCGTGTAGGGCGTGGACCAGAACTCGCAGATGGCGGGGACGTGCGCTTCGCGGTTGGGTCCGCCGATGCCCTCCGCGATGTTGAACACGATGTCGGGGCGCAGGTCGTGGAGCCGCAGGGGAAGATCGTCGTTGGCTTCCACGCGGATCACGTCGCCGGCCCGGGAGAGGGCGGCCTCGACGGCCACGATCGTGGCTTCGTCTTCCCACTCCGCGTATCGGTCTCCGGAGTCGGGGCCCGCAGCCTTCGGCTTCACGTTGTACGTGAACGCGATCCGCATCAATTGCGGCCGATCATAGGGGCACCGGGCCGGCAAGGGAAGTGGATGCATCACACAGGGCGGCTCGGCGGGCCTGGGCCGCTCCCTCGAAGACCTTCCGGAGGCCGGGCGCCTCGGCCAGCAGCTCCTGGAACTCTCCCCTTTCTAGAACGAGGAGCAGGGTCGGGGCCAGGGCGCGGACGGTGGCGGTGCGGCGTACCTCCTCCAGGAGGGCGATTTCCCCGAAGAAGTCCCCGTCTTCGAGCACGCTGACGTGCAGCTCGGCCCCGCCGGGGGCGCGGCGCGACACGGCAACCCGCCCGCGCACGATCACGTACAGCTTGTCTCCGCGCTCGTCCTCCTCGAAGAGGGTCTGGCCGACGGGTACGTCCATGGTCGTGAAGCGGGCGGCCAGCCGCGCCAGCAGCTCCTTGCCCACCCCGGAGAAGATGGGGATGGCGGCCAGGCGCTGGGGCTGGATGGCCGCTTCCCGGCCGCCCGGGCTGACCACGAAGCCGCTCTGCTGGTCCCAGAGCCGCGCGTAGACGCCGCCCGCGGCGAGCAGGCTCTCGTGGGTGCCCTGCTCGGCCACGCGCCCCTCCGCCATCACCACGATGAGGTCGGCCCCGCGCGCGGTGGCCAGGCGGTGCGTCACGGAGACGAGCGTCTGCCAGCCGTGGAGGCTCTCGAGGGTGGCGACGATGCCCGCTTCCGTCTCCGCGTCCAGGGCCGAGGTCGCCTCGTCCAGGACGAGCACGGCCGGACGCCGCACCAGGGCGCGGGCCAGCGCGATCCGCTGGCGCTGCCCGCCCGACAACCGGGCGCCGCCCTCCCCCGCGGGTGCCTGATAGCCCTGGGGCAGGCCGGAAACGAACTCGTGGATCCCGGCCGCGCGCGCGGCCGCCTCGACTTCGGCGTCGCTGGCCTCCGGGCGGCCCAGGCGGATGTTGTCCGCCAGGGACGCATCGAAGAGGAAGCTCTCCTGGAACACCGCGCCCACCTGGAGGGCCAGCGAGGAGAGGGTCACGCGCGACACGTCGTAGTCGTCGAAGCGCACGGTGCCGCGGCTGGGGTCGTGGAAGCGCAGGAGCAGTGCGAGCAGCGTGCTCTTCCCGGAGCCGCTCTGTCCCACGACGGCCACCGTCTGCCGCGCGGGCAGGGTGAGACTGACGTCCCTCAGAACCGCCTCGCCACCCGCGAACGCGAAGTCCACGGATTCGAAACGGATCGACCCGCTCAGGGGAGGCAGGTCGGCCGCTCCCGGCCGCTCCGCGACCTCGGGCTTCTGGTCCAGCAGCTCCTGGACACGCCGCAGCCCGGCCGCCGCGCGCTGGAACGGCTCCACCACGTTCGAGAGCTGCTGGACGGCCGAGATCATGAACCACAGCAGCTCGAAGACGGCGATGACGGACCCCACGGTCAGGGCGCGCGCGAGGGCCAGATAGGTGGCGGAGCCCATCGCGAAGGCGAGGAGGGCATAGCCGCTCATGGTGACGGACGCGGCCAGCACGCCGTTCTGGAGGCCCGCTCGTCGCGTGGCCTGGGCCAGACCCGACAGCTCCTCCGCGAATCGCGCGCGCATGAGCGTCTGGAGGCCGAACGCGCGCACCACGAGCTGGGCCGCGATGTTCTCGTGGATCGAGGCCAGAGTGCGTCCCGACGCCTGCTGCCGCGCGTCTCCGGCCGCCGCCGCCTTGGGAGCGAGCCGGCGCGGCAGGAGGGGCATCGCGGGCAGGAGGACGAGCAGCACGAGGGCCAGGCGCCACTCGATCGTGAAGAGGAGTCCCGCTCCCACGGCCACGGTGAGGACGCAGTAGATGGCCTGCGGCACGTCGTCGGCGAGGGCGCGCTCGATCCCCTCGAGGTCGGTCGTGAACCGGGCCAGGAGGTCCCCGGACCGCGAGCGCGCATAGAAGCTGACGGAGAGGCGCTGGAGGTGCGTGAACATGCGGAGGCGCAGGTCGCTCATGACGCTCGCCACCACCCGCGCCACCAGGTAGTGGTTGGCGAGGTCGCCCAGCCCGTGAAGGAGGAGGAGGCCCACCATGGCCGCGATCAACCCCGCGGCCAGGGACGCGTTGCCGGGCACGATCGCGTCGTCCAGCAGCGACCGCAGCAGGAGCGGCTGGAGCGTGATGAACGCGGTGGCCGGCGCCTGCGAGAGGACGATGAGGAGCGCCTGCCGCCAATACGGCCGCAAATAGCTGGCCGCCGCCCGCAGGAAATCCAGCATGGCGGGCGATCTTAACGCCCCTGCCGCGGCCGCGCCGGTTCTAGGGTTTCCCTAGGTCCTGCTCCGGGAGCCGAACGAAGCCGCGCGCGCGTCGTCCTTACGTGCGACGTCGCCACATCCCACCCGAGATGGACACCTCCCGGCGGCGCCGAAACGGCCGTTACTTGCCGCTCTTGGAAGGAGTCTCGCCATGTTCGCCACGTCACGTCTTACCGCCGTCGTCGCCCTCGGCATCGCCGCCCTCGCCGCCTGCGGCTGCTCCAGTTCCTCGACCACGGGCCCGAGCGCGCTGCCCACCGAAACCTCGAGGATGCTCGTCCTGAGCCAGACCGTCGACGACGTCGAGCCGGGAGGCCAGCGCTTCATCGACTTCACGGTGCCCCGCCGCGGGGCCCTCGTCGTCACCGTCCAGTGGAACGATCCCGCCAACTCCGTGGTCGCGGTCCTGAGCGGCATCAGCTGCCGGAACCTGCGCAACCCCGACGGCGATTGCCGCGTCCGGCGCTCGATCGAGCGCGAGCGCACGACGGGACGCGAGCAGTTCATCGACGCCCCCGACGCCGCCGGCGACTATCAGCTCCTGCTGGAGAACGAGGGTCCGGGCGTGGAGTCGATCCGCGTGAACGCGGAGCTCACCTCCGAGGTGGCGGTCCCGCCGCCGACGCCCTCCCCGGCCACCTCTCCCGCCGCCACGCCCACGCCGCGCCAGTCCGGATACCCCCGCTAGCCTTCCCGAGCGCCCGCGACCTCAGCGCGTGTCGACGGGGTCGTGGGCGCGTAGCACGCGCAAGGTGAGGACGACGGACCCCAGGCTGAACTCGGCGCCGTCGTCGAGACGCTGGGGTCCGGTCAGTTTCTGGCCCTTCACGAACGTGCCGTGCCGGCTGCCGAGGTCCTCCAGGATCCCGTGTCCGTGGGCGAGCTGCAGGCGGGCGTGGCGGCGCGAGATGGTCGGCGCGTCCAGGTAGATGGCGGACTCGTGGCCGCGGCCCAACAGGTGATCGCCCTCCACGAGCGTGGCCAGGCCCGATTGCCCGTGAAGGCAATACAGGAACGGATGTGCTTCCTCCAATCCCGCCGCCTCGCCCTCCGTGACGGAACCCGCGAAGGCGTAGCCGAACGCGTGCACGGTACGCACGAAGCTCGGCCGGCGCGCATCGTCTCCGATCGCACGGCGCAGCTCCGCCACCACGTTGGGCAGGTTGGCGTCGTCCACGAAGGTCGCGGGCCAGAGTCGCTCGCGCAGGTCCGCCTTGGACACGGGTTGCGGCCGGCGCTCCAGCAGGGCCAGCAGGAGATCGAAGGCTTTCGGCGACAGATGGACGGGCTCGCCCCCGCGCCGGAGCTCCCTCCGGTCCGGATCGAGCACGCAGGCCCCGAAGCGAACCGCCACCGCCGGCATTATCGCGCCCTGCTAGACTCGGCGTGCGCCCATGACCGACCCGACCATCGCCTTGCTGAAGGACCTGGTGGCCATCGACTCCGTCAACCCGTCGCTCGTCCCCGGCGGCGCGGGCGAGGGCGCGATCGCGGAGCGCCTGGCCGCGGAGTTGCGGGCGGCCCGCATCGACGTCCAGATCGCGGAAGCGGCACCGGGGCGTCCCAACGTCTTCGGGGTGATCGACGGGGGACGGCCCGGTCCCTCCCTGATGCTCTGCGGGCACAGCGACACCGTGGGCGTGGAGGGGATGGCGGCGCCCTTCGATCCCGTCGTTCGCGACGGCAAGCTGTTCGGCCGCGGCGCGCAGGACATGAAGGGCGGCGTGGCCTCGATCCTGGGCGCGGCCCGGCGGCTCGCGTCTTCGCCCGGCGGCCTGGTCGGCCGAGTCATCGTCGCGATCGTCGCGGACGAGGAGTACGCGAGCATCGGCGCCGACGCCGCGGTCCGGGAGTGGAAGGCGGACGCCGCGATCGTCACCGAGCCGACGGACCTGACGATCGGCATCGGCCACAAAGGGTTCGAGTGGGTCGAGGTGGAGACCTCGGGCATCGCGGCCCATGGAAGCCGCCCCGACGACGGCGTGGACGCGATCCTGATGATGGGGCGCGTCCTGGCCGAGCTGGACGCGCTGGAAAGGGCGTTCATCGCAGGGCGTCCGCATCCATTGCTGGGCCGGCCGTCGCTGCACGCCTCCCTGATCGCGGGCGGGCGCGAGCTGTCGACCTATCCCGACCGGTGCGCGCTCTCGGTGGAGCGGCGGACGGTCACGGGCGAGGAGCCGGGTCGCCTGGTCGGGGAGGTCGAGGCGATCCTGGCCCGGCAGCGCTCGGCGGATCCGCGATTCCGCGCATCGGCGCGCGCTACGTTCGAGCGCCCGCCCTACCTCACGCCGGAGGGCCATCCCCTGCCGCGGCTGTTGCGCGAGTCGCTGGGCCGCGAGACGACGGTGGGCGCGATGTCGTTCTGGACGGATGCGGCGATCCTGGGGGGCGCGGGCATGGCGTCGGTCGTGTTCGGGCCCGGCGGCGCCGGACTGCATGGCGTCGAGGAGTACGTGCGCCTCGACGAGGTGCTGGCGTGCCGGGAGGCGCTGGTGGAGGTGGCGCGCCGGTTCTGCGCGTAGCGGGTCTTACCGCCGCGGGTCCGCCACCACCTCCGCGTACTGACAGCCCTCGACGCCGTGCGAGGTCGCGCACAGCGAATACCGCCCGGCATTGCGCCCGACGAGCATCTTGTTGAACGCGTTGCTGGGGTCGTCGTGGACGATCACCACCTCCCCGGACTGCTCGAGCCGCCAGACGACGTCGCCGCCGATGATGTGGTGCGGGACGTCTTCGTTGTTGCGCTGTTTCGGGGTCGCGGTGACGAACCCCCGGCAGCCCAGGGGCAGGACGTTCTCGCCGTTGCGCGGCGCGGTGATCCCCTCCTCGCAGGTGATGCTGTAGAACGCGACGCGGACGTAGGCGATGGCCTCCGAGGCCACCACCGGGAACGAGGGCGGGCTGCACGTCTCCTGATAGGCGCGGTTGCCGCGCCGGACATGGCCCGTGGGGAGCAGGACTTCGTAGGTCTCGCTGAACTCGCTTCCATTCTTGAGCGCGACGTCGGACACCTGGTCGGTCTCGGCGCAGAAGCGGACGCGCTCCAGCTCGGCCACCACGCCGTCCAGGTACTCGCGCGGGCGGAGCACGCGCCACTCCCCCGTCCCCTGGTTGACCGAGGTGTCGAAGTATTCGGGATGACGCTCGGCCAAACGGTCGATGGCGGCGTTGACCTCGGGTTCGAACTGGCCGCTGCGGCGGGCGCAGGTCGTATCCAGGGTCCCGAGCCCGTAACGGCAGGCCGCGGCCGCGGGCGGCGCGGATGCGGAAGGCGATGGAACGGGAGACGAGACGGCGAGCGGCGAAGAAGGCGACGGCGTCACGACCGGTCCGCTTGGTGAGGACGAGCAGGCCGCGGCCACCAGGAGCGCCACGGACGCCAGACGATGGACCTTCGGTCGCGAGGTCACGGCGGGCATGGAACAGGGTAACGCCGGCCGGAGGCCGGGATCAACGACGGACGTCGGTCTCCACCTGGGCACGAAGGCCGAGGAAACGCCCGTAACGCTCGGCCGCCGCCTCCACGGCACGGCGCTCGTCGCGCGTCACCGGGTTCCAGAACGTCACGCTCACGCCCACGGTCGCGCTGGAAAGGGAGCGCCGCCAGTCGCCGCGCACCCGCCCGTCGATGACGACGCGCGCCAGGCCGACCGCGTCCACACGGTCGGCCAGAGACGACGGCGGATCGAACGCGGCCGCACGGTCCTTGTAGGCCACGAGGTATTCGTCCCAGGCCGGCAACAGGACCGCGGTCGTCCGTCTCGACCCTGGGGCAGGACGGGCCTCGACCGACGAGAACAGGAGCCGTCCGTCGTGGGGCTCGGCCACGAGCCTGGGCCCGGCGGCGGCGATGGCGGCCTGCGTGTCCTTCAACAGGAGGCCCGTCCACCACGCGAAGTCGTGCGCGGTCGCCGGACCGTGGCTCCTGAAATACCGCTCGGCGAGGATGGCCAGGGCCTCCTCGCGCGAGAGGTCCCGGGAGGGCGGGAGCCATTCCTCGAGAAGCACGAACGTCGGTTGCTTGCCCTTCCGCGAGCCGAAGCAGATGAGCCCCTGCTGGGCGAGATGTCCGAGGATGTGGATCCCCCGCTGCCCCGCGGGCGAGACGCCGCCGCGCTGCAGCGCCGCGTACGCCTCGGCCCGAGTGAGCGCACGGCCCTCCAGGGCGCGCGTCAGCACTTTCGCCGCGCGCTGGAAGGTCGCGGCGTCGAGCTCGAGCTCCCGATACCGCCCCGCGCTGCGGGCGATCACGCGGGGCGTGAGCAGGCGCAGCATCCAGCGGACGTCGGCCGCGGGCGCGTAGTGGAGGGTGCCGCGCATGGGCCACGTCCGCACGATCGTCCGCGCGGCCGCGGCCTCCTCGACCTCCGATTCCAAGGCGGAGGGCAGGCGCAGTCCCAGCGCCCAGCGCGAGCCAAGGTAGTCCTGGGCCTGGACGGCGCCCATCCAGCGCACGAGCTCGGCCGGCGTGGTGAAGCGAGCGCGGGCGATCTGCTGGCTGACGAGCCGCCGGCGGGTGATGGCGGTCAGACGCAAGGCCCGGATTCTAGCAAACCGGCCTCGCTTCAATGGATTGAAACGGTCGGCGCGATTACCGCCCCGGGCGGGCAGGCATGGTCT
>Ga0075435_100001655_pt1 | contig 14456 bp, 15 predicted proteins | sample RhiMethybrSRZTD4_FD_75302 | JGI IMG/M metagenome (GOLD analysis project Ga0075435, IMG submission 75302) | Populus rhizosphere microbial communities from Tennessee, USA - Rhizosphere MetaG P. TD hybrid SRZTD4 | ecosystem: Host-associated > Plants > Roots > Rhizosphere > Soil | place: USA...
GGAGCCGACACCGGCGGCACCGGCTGCGCGAGTGCCGCGCCGGCGAGCAGGCTCGCCGCCAAGACCGCCGCGTAGCGGATCACGTCAGGAGCCCGCAGGTGAGGCAGCGCGTGGCCTCACCGCTGGCCACGAGCTTGAAGTATTCCGCGAAGCAATCCGGGTCGCTGCACACGCGGACGCCGCATTCGCACTCCCAGGCGATCTCGCTCGGCCCGGCGAGGGGCCGGCTGCAGTTGTAGCAAGCCATGGTGACCGGCTTCTCCGCGGGCATGCGGGGTGGAAATCGTCCCGTGTGCGCGCGCGTACAGGACGATGGATCGAGTATAGCAGCGCCTTGACCGACCCCAGGGTGGCGCCTAGAATCCCCCGCGATGGCGGGCTCCGAGGACGATCGCCGCCGGCATCCGCGCGTGAGGCTGGATGGACGTACCGGGGGCCGTGCCACCGTCTTCGCCGACTTCAAGGTCGTCGCTCTCTCCGAGGACGGCGCCTGCCTCGAGATGTCGACGCCGCTGGCCGTCGACTCGCAGTGCGACATCACCCTGAACCTCGCCCACGTCACCGTGGACCTGCGCGGCCGCGTGGTGGACGTGGAGCAGCCGGCCGCGGCCGCGGTGTACCACGTCGGGATCTCGTTCGTGAAGGTCGAAGCCCTCGATCGCGCCCTCCTCGAATCGTTCCTCGACCGCGAACGCCAGCGCGCGGGCGCATGAGCAGCGATCCCGTCACCGGAACCGCGCGGGCCCAGGTGCCGGCCCGCCTGCTGGACCTCAGCCTCGGGGGCGCCCTCCTCGACCTCTCGACGTGCCTCGACGTCGGCGCCATCCACGACTTCGCCCTTCAGCTCGACGGCGAGGTCCTCTGGGTGCAGGGCGAGGTGCGACGGTGCCGCAAGCTGCGCGACGACCGGTTCGAGGTCGGGATCCAGTTCATCGGCATCCACCCGCACGACCAGAGCCGCCTGCAGTTGTACCTGAAACAGCGCCAGCCGTAGATCTTTTCTCAGGGGGGGCACTCATGCCTCGCAGGGTGGGCATTCGCGACCCCCCCCTGAAACCCCCCACCGCTGCGCCGCCGCTACGCGGCGCCGCGCTCCTGGTCGGCTCGCCCTACCGCTTCTTGGGCCCGAGGGACTTCACTTCCAGCGGGTTGTACCGGTGCAGCAGGGGCAGGTCGTGCATCGTCACCAGCCCCGGACGCGCGGCCATCACTTTCGGGATCGCGTTCACGGTGATGGCGGCGGTGGCGGAATCCCCGGCCACGCCGCCCGCGATCGTCATGTCGATGGGGGGCACGCCGTCGATGAGGATGTGGTCGCGGGGCTGCTCGGCCCCCACGTACATCTGCAGGTCGAGGGTGATGGCCAGCTCGCCCCCTCGGTAGCCGCGCGCGGACTGCTTGATGCCGGCGGCCATGCCCGCCGGTATGCGCAGGTACTCCGTGTCCAGATCGCGCGGCGCGATGGCGGGCTCCAGCGTCTCGTCCACGCGGTCGAGCTTCCAGCCCAACGCGGTGGCGATCATGTACACCGACTGCGGGAGCCCGACGTGGCGGACGGTGCCTTCGGTCATGGCGCGGCGGAACTGGTTGAGGTTCAGTCCCGCCCCCACCTTGCGCTGCAGGGGCAGCCGGCGCGTGCGCGCGTCCACGACGCGGGTGACGGAGACCCGCGTCACCTCGGCGCAGGGCGCCGTCAGCATGAGGGCGAGGGCGTCCATGGCGTAGCCGGGGTTGACCCCGGTGGCCAGGACGGAGACCTTCTTCGCCGCCGCCGCCTTGTCGATGTCGCGCCAGGCCGCCTGCTGCTCGGGAACCGGGAAGGCCAGCTCCTCGCAGGTGGTGACGACGTGCATGCCGCGCTGGACGAGGCCGAGGACCTGGGGCTTGATCGTCTTGAGGGAAGACGACGTGCACAACACGGCCACGTCGGCCCGGGTCTTGCGGATGAACTTGTCGGGGTTGCCGTCGACCTTGATGCGCAGCTTGCGTCCGAGGCCGAGCACGACGCCCAGGTCCTTGCCCGCCTGGTCGACGGAAAGGTCCGTGGCCCCCACGACCTGCAGGCCGTCGCGATCGAGGGTGAGGCGGGCGATGGATTGTCCGATGGGGCCCAGGCCGATGTGGACGACCTTCAGGGTGCGCGCCATCTATCCGGCCCTCCGGAGGGCCGGGGTCTCCGCCTCTTCTGTCTTCAGCGCTCTACCTCCAGGCTGGCGACTTCCTCCTCCGCGTCCGCGGCCAGGATCACCGTGGACTGGATCGGAAGGAGGGTCGTGAAGTTCTTGCCGCCGGATTCCAGGGTCACTTCGTAGAAGCCTTCGGGCGACACGCGGACCAGCCGGCCCTTGGCCCCCTTCGCTCCCAGCGTCTCGTTGTAGACCTTGATGCCGGCTTCGCGCTCGATCATTAGGGCACCCCTTTCAGCGGCTCGCCTTTACAGCGCCTTCAGGCTCTTGCGCACGATCTCGAGGGCGGCGTCCGCTTCCGCCGCCGTGAGGTTGAGCGGGGGACGGAAGCGGATCGACCGCGGCCCGCACGTGAGCAGGAGCAGCCCGTTCGCGATGAGGGTCTCGTGGGCCTTCTTGCGCAGCTCCGGGGTGGGCAGGTCGAAGGCGATCATCAGCCCGCGCCCGCGCGCGTTGCTCATGATCCCGCCCAGCTCGTGCTGTACGCCTTGCAGTCCGCGCAGGAGGTGATCCCCGACCACGCGCGCGTTGTCGACCAGGCGGTCCTCCTGGACGATCTCGAGGAAGCGGGCGGAGCGGACCATGTCCGTGAGCCCCCCGCCCCAGGTCGAGTTGATGCGGGAGGAGACCTTGAACACGTTCTCCGGCTCCTCGTCCACCTTGGGACCGACGAGGCAGCCGCAGATCTGCATCTTCTTGCCGAAGGCGAGGGCGTCCGGGGTCAGCCCGAAATGCTCGTGCCCCCACATCTTCCCCGTGAGGCCGATGCCGGTCTGCACCTCGTCCACGATGAAGAAGCACTCGCTCTCGTCCGCGATCCGCTCCAGGGCCTGCAGGAAGGCGGGGCGGAAGTGGTTGTCGCCGCCCTCGGCCTGGATGGGCTCGATGATGATGGCCGCGATGTCGTCCGGGTTGTCCGCGAAGGCCTTCTTCACCTGCTCCAGCGCGCGCTGCTCGGCCGCCGCCACGTCCTTCTCCACCTCCGGCGTGACCGGGAAGCGCAGCTTGGGGTTCTCCACGCGCGGCCAGCGGAACTTGGGGAAGAGGTCGGTCTTCTTGGGATCGGTGTTGGTGAGGGAGAGCGTGTAGCCGCTGCGGCCGTGGAAGGCCTCGCGGAAATGCAGGATCTGTTGTCCCTTGTCGCCGGACACCCCGCGCGCGCGGTTGCGCCGGGCCTTCCAGTCGAAGGCGACCTTCAGCGTGTTCTCGACGGCCAGGGCGCCGCCCTCGATGAAGAAGGCGTAGTGCAGGTGCGAGGGGATGGCGATGCGCGCGAACGTCTCCACGAACCCGGCGTATTCGACGGTGTAGACGTCGGCCAGCGAGGGCTTGAGCTGGGCCACCCGCGAGAGGACGCGGAGGAAGTCCGGGTCCTTCATCTTCGGGTGGTTGTAGCCGATGGGCGTGGACCCGAAGAACGTCATGAAGTCGAGGTACTCGCGGCCGTGGCGGCTGTCGTGCAGCCAGGAGCCGTGGCTCTTCTCGTAGTCGAAGACGAGGTCGAGCCCGTCCGCGAGCATGTGGCGAGCGAGCAGGCGATGAACGTCGGCGGGCGCGATCGGTGCGGTGGCGGTGGTCATGGCCGTATGGGGCTCCCGTTCTGGAGTTCTCGAGCGAGGGGGAATCGCGTGAAGGCCGGACCCTACGTCATCCCTCGGTCGAATTGCGACAAAGTCTGTCGAATCAGGTACTTGGCCACCATCTGATCGGGCAGCCCGCCCGGAAGTGGTCGAATATTAGCATATCGCCCGCAGCGCGCTGTGCGCGCGATCCGGCGCACCTTCGGCCACGGCGCGCGGGTTCAAGCGGCTATAATTCCGCGCGATGGCCAGCGGGATCGACCCGGGCTTCCTGCGTTCCTCCGATCTTTTCGAAAACCAGCCGGACGAGGTGCTGCACGCGGTCCTCGACCAGGGCCGCGTGGAGGACTACGGGCCGGGGGCGATCGTGTTCCGTCAGGGCGATCAGGGCGATCGCCTCTACATCGTGAAGACGGGCGTGCTCGAGATCCTCGCCGCTCCGTCCGACTCCGCCGATCCCATTCCCGTCGCCTACCTCGGGAAGGGCGAAGTGCTCGGCGAGCTCGCGCTCCTCACCGGGTCGCCGCGCACGGCGACCGCGCGCTCGCCGGAGCGGGCCGAGCTGTTCACGCTCGAGAAGGCCGTCTTCCTGGACCTCATGAAGTCCCTGCCGCCGTTCAGCCGGAACCTCTGCCTCGTCCTCGCCAAGCGGCTCGAGGCCACCACGCTGAAGGTGCCGCGCGCCTCGTCGAAGCAGCTCCAGGGCAACCTGAAGTTCTTCGACCTCGCCACCGTCATCCAGACGCTCATCGGATCGCACCAGACCGGGAGCCTCGTGGTGACCCAGGAAGGCGGCAAGCAGAAGGTCGCGGAGATCTTCTTCTTCAAGGGAAACATCGCCAAGGCGAGGGTCCGGCACCTCAGCGGCGACGACGCCGTCTTCCAGCTCTTCCAATCGCCCCTCGAAGGCGAGTTCTCGTTCACCGGCCGTACGGTGGCGGAAGAAGAGGTCCAGACGGACATCACGATGCCCGCCATCTCGCTGCTGATGGAATCCGTGCGCCTGCAGGACGAGTTGCCCCTGCTCCAGGAGAAGGTCGGCGACCCCGCGCGGGTGTTCCGGCAGAAGGCGTCGCACCTCACGTGGGAAGACGCGGACACCGTCGAGCTCGCGGCCGCGGTGTGGTCGCGCCTCAAGAAGGGCGCGTCGATGAACGACCTCCAGCAGACGGTGCCGCGCTGCTCGTACGCCGTCTACAAGACGATGCTCGGCCTCATCCAGTCGGCCCAGATCGAGTAGGCGCCTCCGGGGACACCCCCAATGCCTGGTGGCCGCCCCGCCGCTGGGACCCAATCCGTATGGCGCGTGATACGGAACACGACCGGTGCCTCCGCGCGGGCGTCATCTTCTGCTATGTTGCTCACGGGACCCTGAACTGTTCAGCTCAAAGGGGACTCCGCATGACGACTGTGCTTGTCTGCGCCACACCCGAGGTCGAGTCGGACCTGTGCCACACGCTCTTCTGGCGTGACGACCTCGAGCGCTACGTGGCCGACCGCGCCGAAGACGCGGGCGCGCTGGCCCTCACCACCGAGCCGCACATCGTCGTCGTGGATCTCGCGCTCCGCGGGGCCGACCGCCTGATCACGGGCCTGCGCACCCAGAACCTGCCCCACCCCGTGTCCATCGTGGCCCTCGCTCACGATCCCGACGAAGCCGTCGACAACGAGGAATCGGCGAGCGCCGTGGACACCGTGTTGACCCTTCCCTCGAGCCCGGCCTGGGACGAGAATCTCGTGCAGGTCCTCCAGGTCCCCACGCGCAAGCAGGCCCGTTTCGACGTCCGCTTCGACGTGGTGAGCATGTTGCGGTCGAAGCCCGGCGCCCATCGCGGGCTGGTGCTGAACATCAGCGCGGGCGGCCTGCTCGTCGAATGCGCCGGCCTGCCCATTCATCCGGGCGACGACGTGACCTTGAGCCTGCCCATTCCCGGGCTGAGCAAGCCCGTCGAGGGCCGCGCGCGCGTGGTGCGCACGCCCGTCGAAGAGCACATCGGCCTGCGCTTCGAGGCCTTTGCCGGGAACGGCGACGCGAGCGTGCGGCACTTCCTGGAGACGCTCGCCGCCCAGCAGTCCCCGCCGGCCTGATCAGGCGGCGTCGCGGCCGCGTGCGCCGCGCGCCTCGAGCTCGCCCACCCATCGATCGCACAGCCACGCGGGCACGAACCCGACGACTCCGAACGCCGCGTCGACGAGCCGCCACCACGGCGGGATGCCCCGGATCGCCCCGAAGACGAGCGCCCAGGCCGGAACCATGGCGCAGGCGAGCATTCCGAAGCGGTACAGCCAGCGGTTCCGGACCGGATCGCGCCACGCGCCCACGAAAGCAAGCGCGATGACGAAGTGGCCGAAGGCCAGCCAGTCCGTCCCGTAGAACATGAACGGTGCCGCGGACGCCGTCGCCTCGACCCCGTCGCGCACCGTGCGCAGCCAGCGCGCGGCATCTTCGGGCACCGCGCCCCCGCCGCGGAGGTCCGGGCCCAGGATGCGGACGCCGAGCCGGACCTGGGTGGGAATGGGGAGCGCGGTCGCCCCGCTGAGGACGAGCCCGACGATCAGGAACAGCGTCCAGGCGCGAATGCGCGAGCGCAGGCGTTCCACTGGATCATTCTCCAGCCGGCCCGCCCCCTCCCGTGAGCGCCTAGACCCGGCTGGCCTCCCGGATCTTCTGCTCCAGGGAGCGGCCTTCCGTGCGCGCCTCGTCGATCTCGTCGCCGAGCCGCCGCAGGCGCTGCCGCTTGGCGAGGAAGAAGAAGTTCGCGGCCTCCAGGGCCAGCCCGGTGAAGATGGCCACGCCCGCCGCCTCCCAGGCCAGGCCGGCGTCGATCGGATGGTCGTTGCGCATGATCTGCCAGAGGGCGTAGGCGAGGGCGACGCCGAATCCGTTGATCCCGAGGCCGAAGCTTCCGCGCGCGTGGTGCAGCTCCGCTTCGAGGCGGTCGATCAGGGCCTTGTTGGCCTGCAGGGCGTCGCGCAGGGGCCCGACGTCCGCGATGACGAGGCGTGGCGCACCCTCACCGCGCGAGACCTTGTGGCGCATCCCGCAGCTGCCGCACTTGACGTGATCGCCGTGCTGGTAGCTGTTGGGGACCGCGATCTCCGTCCGGCAGTGCGCACAGCGTAGCTTGTGGACCGCTTCTGCCATGAGATCACCCGCGGCCCGCCGGCGCGGCAGGGTGCGCGAGGATAGCACGAAGCGTTATAAAGACCACATGACCCGAGAGGCGGCGTGACGCCCGACGCGATCGTCGTGGGCGGAGGGATCGTCGGCCTCTCCGCGGCGCGGGAGCTGGCCGGGCAGGGCGCGCGCGTGGTCGTGGTGGAGCGGCGCCGCGTCGGGGAGGAGGCCTCCTCGGCCGCGGCGGGCATGCTGGCGCCGCAGGTCCATGCCGATGCGGACACGGCCCTGCTCGGCCTCTCGCTGCGCGCCCGCGATCGCCACCTCGCCCTGGCCCGCGAGCTCGAAGCGGAGACGGGCATCTCCGTCGAGCTCTCCGCCCTGGGCGCCCTCGACGTGGCCTTCACGGACGAGGACGAGCGGGCGCTCTCTGCGCGCGCGGCCTGGCAGCGTGGCCACGGCCTGCCGGTGGAGGAGCTCACGGCGGAGGAGATCCGGCAGGCGGAGCCCAACCTCAATCCCGCCGTGCGCAAGGGCGTCCTCATCGGGGGGGATCGCCACCTCGACAACGTCCGGCTGGTGCGGGCCCTGGCCGCCTCCGCGGTGACCCGCGGCGCGTCGCTCGCCTGCGGGCGTCCGGTGACGGCGCTCCTCGTCGAGGGCGGCCGCGTGGCCGGCGTGCGAACGGGGGCGGAAGCCCTGCGTGCGCCCGTCGTCGTGAACGCGGCGGGGGCGTGGGCGGGCCGGCTGGAAGGCGATCCGGAGCCGCCGCCGGTCGAGCCCGTGCGCGGCCAGATCGCGACCTTCGTCGTGGCGCCCGCGCTGGTCCGCCACGTGGTGTGGTCCGCGCGCGGCTACCTGGTGCCGCGGGCGGATGGCCGCCTCCTCGCGGGCACCACGCTCGAGAACGCCGGCTTCGACAAGAGCGTCACCGCGGGCGGCCTGCGCGCCGTGCTCGACATCGCCCTGGAGATCGCGCCTCGTCTCGTGGACGTCCCCGTCGTCGACACCTGGGCCGGCTTGCGTCCGGCTACGCCCGACGGCTGGCCGATCCTGGGCGCGGGGAGCGTGGCCGGCTTGTTCCACGCCGCGGGTCTCTACCGGAACGGCATCCTGCTCGGCCCGCTGGCCGGGGAGTCGGTGGCGCGGCTCGCCCTGGGCCGGCCGCCCGGCATCGACCTCGCGCCCTTCGCGGTGACTCGCTTCCGCGCGTCCCGGTGAGCGCCGGGGCGGTGGGGGCGGCGCCGGTCGCCGCGCGTCATCGCGACGCGCTCCGTCGCTGGCTCGTGTCCGCCGCGCTCCCCGTTCCCCAAGACGAAGCGGAAGCGGCCTGTCTCGTCGAGGCGGCGCGGGAGCAGCGCCTGGTCTCTCTGCTCCGGGCCGCGGTCGAAGCCACGGGCGGCGAGGAGTGGCCGCGGGCCGTCCGTGATCGCCTGGCCGACGAGGACCGCCGTCTGCTCGTGCGAGGCGTCGGGCAGCTCGACCTGGCCGCGCGTGTCGAAGCTCTCCTGGCCGCACGTGGCCTGCGCACGCTTCCCCTCAAGGGCGCGGCCCTCGCCGAGTCGCTGTACGCGTCGCCGGCCGAACGGCCCATGGCGGACGTGGACACGCTCGCCCTGGACGATTGGCCGTCATCCGTGCGCGCGTTGGACGAGGCGGGGTTCGAGTGCGCGGAGCGTGCCGACCACGCCTGGTCGTTCATCGATCCGGTGACGCGGGGCCTGGTCGAGCTGCACCGCAGCCTGACGTCCTGCGGTGAGGTCTTCGGGCTGGACGCGGAGGGGCTCTGGCGCCGGGCCCGCCCCGCCTCCGGCCAGGTGCGGCGCGTGCCCTCGTCCGAGGACCTGCTCGTGCAGATCGCGCAACACGCGCTGTTCCAGCACGCCGGCGTCCTCTGGCTCGTGCAGTGGCTCGATCTGCGGCGCCTCCTCGAGCGCGATCCGCCCGACCTCACGCGCCTGGCCGCGGCCGCGCACGACCCGCGGGCCGCGCGGTGCGTGCGCGCCGCCCTCTCCGCGGCCAACGCCATCGTCGGTGCTCCCGCCTGTCCGGAGTGGCCGGCGGAGCCGCCCCTGCCTTCGCCTTTGCGGCGCTGGGTGGAACAGGTGCGGCGTGATCCCCTCGTGGCGGTCACGCCCGCGCCCCCGCCGCTGGTGCGGCTGCGCTGGGCGCTGGCTGCGGGCCGCCGCTGGCCGCTGATCCGGGCAACGCTGCGACCGCCGGAGGGGGGCGGGACCGTCACCTCTGTGGGGTCCGCTTCCGCGGTCGTCCGCCGCGCCGCCGGTCTCGTCCGGCGCTGGGGCACCAGCGTCCTGCGCTGATGCGACCGGCCCTTGACGCCGCCGGCGGCCCACCTATGCTGCGCAGGATGAAGACCCTCGCCCGTCTCTCGATCACCCGTCTCTCCATCGCCGGACTCCTCGCATCGCTTCTCGCCACGCCCGCGGCCGCGCAGACGTTCGCGGACGAGGTCGCGTTCCTGCAGAAGCACACGAAGGTGGTCGTGCTCACGGACGGCAAGGAGATGCGGGTGGCCGTGGCCCCGGATCTCCAGGGACGCGTGATGACGTCATCCGCGCGCGGCGACGGCGGGCCCGGCTACGGCTGGATCAACCGCGATCTCGTGGCGTCGTCGCAGCGCGACGTGCACTTCAACCCCTACGGCGGAGAAGACCGCTTCTGGCTGGGGCCGGAGGGCGGCCAGTTCGCGGTCTTCTTCAAGCCGGGCGAGCCGTTCGACCTCGCGCACTGGTACACGCCCCCCGCCGTCGACACCGAGCCCTTCCCGGTCACGTCGAGCCAGCCCGATCGCGTCACCTTCGACAAGAAGATGACGCTCACGAACCGGGCCGGCACCGTGTTCGACCTCGCCCTGCATCGAGTGGTGCGGCTCGTCCCGCGCGCGCAGGCGCTGAAGGACCTGGGATTGACGGGTACGGAGGCGGTGCAGGCCGTCGCCTTCGAGTCCGAGAACCGGATCACCAACACGGGTCCGCGCCCGTGGCGGAAGGAGAGCGGCCTCCTGTCCGTCTGGATCCTGGGCATGTTCACGCCGTCGCCGCAGACGACGGTCGTCGTGCCCTTCAACAGGGGGCCCGAAGCGACCCTGGGTCCCATCGTGAACTCGGCCTACTTCGGGAAGGTGCCGTCCGAGCGGCTCGCCGTCGGCGAGAACGCGATCTTCTTCAGCGGCGACGGGCGGTATCGCAGCAAGATCGGCATCCCGCCCGCGCGCGTGCGTCCCGTGCTCGGGAGCTACGACGCGAGCGGGGGCGTGCTCACGCTCGTGCAGTTCGACCGTCCCGCGGACGCGCGCGACTACGTGAACTCGATGTGGGAGGTCCAGAAGGACCCCTTCGCGGGGGACGTGGTCAACAGCTACAACGACGGGCCCCCGGCGCCGGGCGCGAAGCCGCTCGGGCCCTTCTACGAGCTCGAGACCTCTTCGCCCGCGGCCGCCCTGCCCGCGGGCGGTTCGCTCGTGCACCGCCATCGCACGATCCACCTCGTGGGAGATCGCGCCGTCCTCGACACGATCGCGCGCAAGGCGCTCGGCGTCTCTCTCGACGGGATCAGGTCGGCGCTCGGGGCCACGACCAACGCGCCGAAGTAGCGGCTTCAGCCGGCGAGCGCCGCGATCGGCGGGGCGGCCAGGGGTCCGGGCGCGGCGCCGAGCCAGCCCGCGATCGTCGAGGAGACTTCGGGCAGGGTCGCCGCGGGCAGGTCGCCCGCCGCTGCCGGCGGGTGGCCCGCGGTGTCGGGCCGATGCGGCCGGAGGGCCAGCATCTCGTCGACGCCCTCCGCGAGGAGGAGATACAAGGTCTTGTCGCGGTAGGCCGCGCTCTTCTCGGCGTTGAGCCAGACGTAGTAGGAGAGCTGCTCGACGTCCACGAAGGAGCCGAAGGGGTCCTCCACGATCGGCACCTGGTCGGTGGGACGCGGGCTAGAGAAGAGCAGCAGGCTGCTGAACGGCTTCATCTTGTCGCGCACGCCGAAGCGCGCCACGAGCAGGCGGGGCTGCGCGCGCTTGAGCGCCTGCACGCTCGACCATTCGACGAAGGTGTTGTTGACGAGCAGGGCCCCGTTTCCGCCCAGGAGCACGTCGCGGACGAACGCCCGCATCACGGGGTCGGAGCGGAGAAGCGCGCCTTCCGGGGGTGCCAGGTCCAGCTCGCGCACGTAGGCGGCCAGCTCCTGCGGACCGGACACGCCTTCCAGGACCTTCTTGTACAACGACCGCGCCAGGGCCTCCCGGTAGGTGCGCAGACGGGCATGGCTGAGGCCCGTGGCCGGCGCCGCTGCCGCCGTGCCCAGCGCATGCAGCGTTTCCCCGGCCTCGACGATCCACGCCTCCGCCGGATCGAGGCCGAAGGAGGGAAAGAGCGTGCCCGGCGCGCCGCTGGCGAAGAGCGCGCGCAGGAAGGGCTCGGACGCGCTCGCGTTCTCGAGGCGAAGCGGAACACGCCGGCCGATGCTGCGAAAGCGCGCCCACAGCTTGTCCCGTTGGATGGCGATGCCCTGGCCGTAGAGGAGAACGACCACGCGGCGGGGCGCGTCGGCGGGATAGAGGGCCTGATCGATCCCCGGCTGCAGCGCCTGGAAGACCTGGTCGATCTCGTGCCGCCACCGCGGAAGGAGGCCCTGGCGGCGCAGCAGCGACTGCGTCGCATCCTGCAGGCGGTGCGGATCGCTCTCCTTCACGTCGCGGCAGCCGGACTCGGTCTCGAGGCGAGCCACGCCGGCCAGGACGGGGGCGGCGGCCGGGGAGGCCAGGCTCTCCAACAGCGCGCTGAGGTACGCCTTCTCCGGCGGGAAGAACGTCGGCCACTTCTCGGCTTCCATCCCGATGAACGCCCGCATCGTCACCGGCATCCGCGCGAGCGACTCCCGGTGTTGCCGGAGGAGGCTGGCCGCGTCGGGGGCGGGGGCGGCGCTCATCTCAGAAGGCCAGCTCCGACAACGGGCGTCCCTGGCCCTCCGGCATCTTGAAGCCGAGGACACGCGCCACCGTCGGTGCCACGTCCAGGGTGCGGATGGGCCGCGGCGACACCAGCCCGTGCGGCACGCCCGCGCCCACGGCGAGCAGCCACAGCCGCCGGCAGGACTCGTCACCGCTGCGGTGGTTCTGGAACCCGTTGCCGCTCGGATCCCCGTCGCGTCCCATCTCGGGGATCACGAACAAGGTCGTGCGGTCGCGGTAGGAAGGGAGCGACTGCGCGTGCTGCCACAGGCCCTGCACCAGCCGGTCCGTGCGCCGGATGGCCTCGAGGTAGAGCGAGTACGCGCCGAAATGGGCGACGTCGATGTCCCAGAAGTTCACGAGCAGGAGCGGAGGCGCGAGCCGGCTCATGATCTCCTTCGTCATGAAGAAGGTCAGCTCGTCGCCGCTGGTCGGGACCAGCGGATCGTTGAAGTAATCGAGCAGCGACTGGGCCAGGGTCGCGCGGACCTCCTTGCCGATCTCGCGGCCCGTCTCGTGCACCTTCCAGCCGAACCCTTCGTAGCCTTCGTCGAGGGCGGACACCATCCGCGCCGCGAGCGCGTCGCGGTCTTCGACGCCGGGGCCGGCCGGGGTCGCCACCGCGGAGCGGATGGCCTGCACGAGGAAGTGCTTGGGCAGGATCACGTTCGCCGCGCAGGGATCGCCCCAGTCCCGCAGCTTGCTCCCGCCCAGCAGGCCGAAGCTCTTGTTGCTCGCCACCACCCACGCCGCTTCGGGCGGGAGGCGGCGCTCCTTGCGGAAGCACTCGAAGACGGTGGGCGTCGTCGGGGCTTCGCTGCCGTACGCGTCCACGTTCTGCAGGCAGCCGGTGACCAGGGCGCCCGTCGCGTTGAAGTGCCCGGTGAGGCCGTCGTACCGCGCCTCGGGAAAGAAGAGGCCCTGGGGTACGAGGTCGTTCACGAGGTAGGGGATGTTGGGCCAGCCCTCCGGCGCGAACGTGTCCTCCCAACGCACGCCACCCCCGAACGTCACGACGATGGCTCGAGTCTCCGTCGCCTCGGCCGCGGCGCGTGTGCGGCGGGGGAGCACGACGTCGGCCAGGAGTGCGGCCGCGCCCCGGAGGACGTCGCGCCGGTCGAGAAGGAAGGGCACCGCGATCCTCCCAGGAGCTAGAATGCGGTGACCGGCACTCTACCATGCGATCGACGCTCGTCGCGGCCTTCCTTCTCTGGCCCGCGCTCGCGCGGGGGGCATCGGACCGCGCCGACTGGAAGCGCGACGTCCAGCCCATCTTCCAGGCGCGCTGCACGCGCTGCCATGGCGCGGAGCAGCAGCGCAGCCAGCTCCGTCTCGACTCCCGGACGGGAGCCCTGCGCGGCGGCCTGTCGGGTGCGGTCGTGATTCCCGGCGACAGCCGCGGCAGCGCGCTCTTCCAGAGGATCACGGGTGTCCTCCAGCCGAGCATGCCCTTCGAAGGTCCGGCGCTTCCGGCGGAGGAGATCGCGCGGATCCAGGCCTGGATCGATGCCGGCGCCCCCGGAGCCGTCGACACGGAGCCTCCCGACAAGCGGCACTGGGCCTATCGCAAGCCGGTGCGCCCGGAGCCGCCGGCGGTGGCGAACGCGAGCTGGATCCGAAACCCGATCGACCGCTTCGTTCTGGCCCGGCTGGAACGCGAGGGGCTGGCTCCCGCGCCCGAGGCCGATCGCGAGACGCTGATCCGGCGGGTGAGCCTCGACCTCATCGGCCTCCCGCCGACGCTGGCCGAGGTGGACGCTTTCCTGGCCGACACGGGCGCGGACGCCTATGAGAGGGTCGTCGACCGCCTGCTCGCCTCGCCGCACTACGGCGAGCGCTGGGCGCGTCCCTGGCTCGACCTCGCCCGCTACGCGGACACCAACGGCTACGAGAAGGACCGGCGCCGCTCGGCGTGGATGTACCGCGACTGGGTCATCGACGCCCTGAACCGCGATCTCTCGTTCCGCGATTTCACGATCCAACAGATCGCGGGCGACCTGCTCCCCGGGGCCACCACGCCGCAGAAGATCGCGACCGGATTCCACCGGAACACCCTGCTCAACCAGGAAGGCGGGATCGACGTCGAGGAGGCGCGGTGGGAGACGCTGGTCGACCGCGTCAACACCACCGCCTCGACCTGGCTGGGCAGCACCGTGGCCTGCGCGCAGTGCCACAACCACAAGTTCGATCCCTTCTCGCAGAAGGACTACTACCGGATGCTGGCCTTCTTCGACAACGCGGAGTACCGCGTGGAGGGCCTGGGCGAGGTCGTGAAGGACAAGTGGATCGTCGAGCCCGATCTGGAGCTGGCCGCGCCCGAAGTCCTGAAGAAGCGCGACGCGCTCAAGGCGGAGGCGGACGCGCTCAAGAAGACGATGGACACGAGCGACCTCGGTGCCGAGCTCGCGGCCTGGGAATCGGCGCTGGCCTCGAAAGCGCCAAGCTGGACCGTGCTCCGTCCGGTCACGTCCTCCTCCGCCTATGCGGCGGTGCTCGAGAGGAAGAAGGACGGCTCCGTCCTGGTGTCGGGGCCAACGGCCGACAAGGACACGTACACGATCACGGCCAAGATGTCCCGCGCGGCCATCACCGCCGTGCGCCTCGAGGCGCTG
>Ga0075435_100001656_pt1 | contig 14452 bp, 10 predicted proteins | sample RhiMethybrSRZTD4_FD_75302 | JGI IMG/M metagenome (GOLD analysis project Ga0075435, IMG submission 75302) | Populus rhizosphere microbial communities from Tennessee, USA - Rhizosphere MetaG P. TD hybrid SRZTD4 | ecosystem: Host-associated > Plants > Roots > Rhizosphere > Soil | place: USA...
CAGCTTCTCGAACATCCGGTGATGCGTGCCCTCGCCGAGCAGGTGAAGATCGAAATCGGTCAGCACCTGGCCGTAGCGATACGGATCGTCGTGCTCGATCACGTGATTGCCCGGATAAACGATTCGCAGCCGGTAGTCGGGCCGCGGCTCGTCGACGCGAAGTTCATACAGGCCGGCCGCGTCGCGCTTCTCCATCGGGCGGATCGCGCCGCTCGACACCAGCTGCAGTTCGACGCGCTCGGCCGCCGGATAGAAGGCGCGCACCACCGGCACGCCCTCGTCCACATGCGGACCGAGGAGCGAGAACGGGTCGCGATGGTAGCCGCCGACGAGCGCAGCGATCGCAGCGTCGAGGGATTGCGCGTGGCTCACAGCCATGATGAGGATCTTAGCGACATGTGTTAGAAAAAGTCCGGCAAAACCGCCGTCGCGAAGGGATGGCGGTCAAGCCGCACGTACGCATCGAGGAGCCCATGAGGAGACCTGTAACAACTGTCGGCCGCCGCCGTTTCCTCAAAGCCGTTCCGGCTGCCGTCGCCGCGACGGTGACCATTCCCGCCGCCGTGCGCGCCCAGCGCGGCGCCGGCGCCACCCCGCCGAAGTTCGGCAAGGACGTGTTGAAATGCGCGGAACAGATCGACGGCCTGCAGTTCACCGACGCCGAAGAAGAAATGGCGGTCGGCGGCGCCAGCCGCAATCTCGACAGCTACGAGGAGCTCCGTAAGCTCAACATTCCACTCGATACCGAGCCGGCGATCACGTTCCGACCGTATCGCGGTCACATCCGCACCTCGGCCCCGAGCCGGACGTCCGTTCCAGCCGCCGCGTCTGCAAGCCGCTCGCCGAACAACAACTCAAGGCTCGCCGTCACAAAGCCGACGCGCGTGCAGGTCTCCGCGAATCTCGACGATCTCGCCTTCGAGCCAGTCACGGTACTCGCGTCGCTGGTCGAAAGCCGGCGAATCACCTCGACCGATCTCACCGACATGTACCTGGAACGCCTGAAACGCTACGGCGAGCGGCTGCACTGCGTCGTGACGCTCACCGAGGACCTGGCGCGCGCGCAGGCTGCCGCGGCCGACAAGGAGATCAAGGCGGGCAAATATCGCGGGCCGCTTCACGGGATTCCATTCGGCGTCAAGGATCTGTTCGACACGAAAGGAATCCGGACAACGTGGGGCGCGAAGCCATACGAGAATCGTGTCGCCGAGGTTGACGCCACCATCGTCGAACGGCTGCGCGACGCCGGCGGCGTCCTGGTCGCGAAGCTGTCGATGGGCGCGCTCGCCCAGGGCGGCGTCTGGTTCGGCGGCTCGACCCGCAACCCGTGGTCGCCAGACAACAGCTCGAGCGGATCGTCCGCCGGTCCGGGTGCGGCAACCGCCGCCGGCCTCGTCGCTTTCGCGATCGGCACCGAGACGCGCGGCTCGATTATCTCGCCGTCGTCCACATGCGGCGTTGTCGGGCTACGGCCCACCTACGGCCGCGTGAGCCGCTACGGTGCAATGGCGCTCAGCTGGACGATGGACAAGATTGGACCGATGTGCCGGAGCGTCGAAGACTGCGCGCTGGTGTTCAACGCGATTTACGGCAGCGACGGCCGCGACGACACGGTGGTCGACGCGCCATTCGCGTGGAATCCCGACGTGCCGCTCTCCAGCTTGAGGATCGGGTTTCTCGCCAATGAGTTCGAACCGAACCCCGGGTTCGGCGGTGGCGGCCGCGGCGACGGCGCGAATCCGGAAGAGGCGCGCCGGCGGTCGGAAGCGCGCAGCACACTATTGAAGGCGGCGCTCGAGGTCCTGCGGAGCGCGGGCGCCAGGCTCGAGCCGATGTCGCTGCCCGAGTTCCCGGCCAACGCCCTCGGCTTCATCCTCAGCGCCGAGGCCGCGGCGGCGTTTGACGATCTTACGCGCAACAAGGGGATCGACCAGCTGACCGAGCAGGGGCCGGGTGCGTGGCCGAACACCTTCCGCACCTCGCGCTTCATCCCGGCGGTCGAATACATCCGCGCGCAGCGCGCGCGGACCTTGCTCAATCGTCAAATGGACGCGTCGATGTCGAACTACGACGTCTTCCTGTCGCCGAGCGGCGGCGCGAGCCTCGGCATCACGAACCTCACCGGCCATCCGGCCGCGTGCCTGAAAGCCGGATTCGTCGACGGCCTGCCGCAGGCGCTGATGATCACCGGCCGCCTGTACGACGAAGCCACGGTCCTGCGCGTCGCCCTCGCCTACGAGCGCGCCACGAAGTGGCACACGATGAATCCACCGCTCGAGGAAAATATCCGCCGCATGAAAACCGAGGGGGCGGCCGTCGGTCGGGCGGGTCGGGCAGGTCAGGCGGGTCAGGCAGGTCAGGCGGGTCGGATTGTCGCCGCGGACGGCTTCGCGGCGGAGGACTTCGATTGGTGATCGTAAGTGGGTGAAGACGATACGTCTTCACCCACCGCTTTCGAACATCAGGCCGTCCGACCCGCCAGACCTGCCCGACCCGCCAGACCTGCGCGCGCGAAGCGCGCGCCTACTTCGCAATCGTCGCGGTCTTCACGTAATCGAGCTTGGGGAACTGCGCGTTCAGGTACGCGTTGCCCTGCGACTGGATGCTGCCCTGGTTCGGCTTCTCGCCGTACTGCGACGTGATCTTTTCGACGACGTCCATCCCCGTGGTCACTTCGCCGAACGGCGCGAAGCCCTGGCCGTCGAGGAAGCCGTTGTCCTTGAAGTTGATGAACACCTGCGTCGTCCGCGTGTCCTTGCCGCGCGTCGCGAAGGTGACGTAGCCCTTCTTGTTGCTCTGCTTGACCGGATCGTCGGTGATGTTCGCGTTCTGCCAGTTCGTTTGAATCGCGGGGTCGCCGTTGAGGCCGAACTGCACCATGAAGTTCGGGACGACGCGGAAGAAGCGGGTGTCGTCGAAGAAACCGTTTTTCACCAGGTTGTAGAAGCGATCGGCGCCTTTCGGCGCCCAGTCACGGTGCACCGTGATCACGAATTTCCCGGCCGACGTATCGAAGTTCGCCTTATAGGTGGCGGGCGCCTGCTCCTTGAGTGCCGCCGGGGTCTTCAGCGCCGCTTTTCCCTCCTGCGCGCCGATCGCTGCCGTCGCCGCCAGCACCGCCACAGCACATGCCGAAACGAAACGCAATGTCATCGTGTTCTCCTCCAAGGGTCCGGCGAAGCCGGACACAGCTACAGCTAGCCCCCAGCCCCCAGCCCCAACTCCTTACACGTATAACGTACCTTCGCCGGCGAGGACGGCTTCGCCGCCGACGCGGACGCCCTGAATATCGCCGGCCTTGCCGGTCGCGATCGAGATGTGGACGTGGCTCGGCCGTCCCATCTTCGCGCCCTGCAGGCTGATCATCGCCTCGGCCTTGTCCGGCGGCACGATCTTGTGCTTCACCAGGTAACAGCCGAGCGGCCCGCTGGCAATGCCGGTGGCCGGATCTTCGCCGATGCCGAGGTCCGGCGCGAACATGCGGCTGTACACGGTCGCCGACTTGTCGCCCGGCTGCGCCGTGAATACGAAGACGCCATGGGCCGCCGTGTTGGCCGCGTTCAACAACGTGTCGAGCGCGCGGCGATCGACGAGCACGCTGTCGACGGCGCTGCGGGTGGTGAGCGGCACGAACAGGAACGGCACGCCGCACGAGACGACCTGGACCGGATGGCCGGTACCGGCGACGGCAGTCGGCGACAGCGATAACGCCGTCGCGGTGCGCGCCGGATCGGGAATCGGATCGCCGAAGGTCGGCAGGCCCTGCGTCATCCAGACGAAGGCCAGGTCGTCGCCGTGCCACGTCAGCGTGACCGGCGTCGGACCGGCATTCTCTCCGAACACGAAGTTGCCGAGGCCGGCGGCGATGACGCCCGCGCGCGCGAGCGCGAACGTGCTGCCGATCGTCGGATGCCCCGCCGTCGGCAGTTCTTCTCCCGGCGTGAAGATGCGCAGCCGCGCGTCGGTGCCCGGCTGCTCCGCCGGCAGCACGAACGTCGTCTCGGAGAAGTTCATCTCCTTCGCAATCGCCTGCATCGTGTCGGTCGTCAGGCCGCGTCCATCGAGGACGACCGCGAGCTGGTTGCCGCCGAACAGGCGATCGGTGAAGACGTCGTAATGCAAATAGCGGTAGGATCGAGCCATGTTGTACGCGCATTTTACGACGAGCGAAGGCAACTTCACCGCGCGCCTGTTCGACGCCGAGACGCCGAAGACAGTCGCGAACTTCACCGGCCTCGCCGACGGATCGAAGGAATGGACCGATCCGCGGACCGGGCAGAAGGTGAAGAAGCCGTATTTCAACGGGACGATCTTCCACCGCGTGATCGAGGGGTTCATGATCCAGGGCGGCGATCCGCTCGGTCAGGGCACCGGCGGTCCCGGGTTTACCTTTGCGGACGAGTTCAATCCGGCGCTGCGCCACTCGAAGCCGGGCATCCTCTCGATGGCCAACCGCGGTCCCAACACCAACGGCGGACAGTTCTTCATCACGCTGGCGGCCACGCCGTGGCTCGACGACCGGCACAGCGTGTTCGGCGAAGTCGTCGAAGGCATGGACGTGGTGAAAACGATCGGCAGCACCGCCACCAGCAAGCCCGGCGACCGGCCGGTGAAGCCAATTACGATTGAGTCAGTGACGATCGAGAAGAAGTAGCTGGAAAGTTAGAACTCAGAAGTTGGAAATTAGAAGTACGGACGGCGCCTTTATCTGGAGGTCTGGCGGTACCCGGCTGCTGACCGGGACCATCACACCGCCAGACAGAGGCGCCCGTACTTCTAACTTCGTACTTCTCACTTCTAACTTTTCACGCGAGGAAACGTCGGGTCAAGCTCCATGCCGACGCAGAAAGGCGGCGGCTTCGCGGTGATTTTTTTCTTGCGCCAGTGACAGCGGCGTTTTCCCTTCACCGTTGGCGGCGTTGACGTCGGCGCCCTGCGCGATCAGCGTCTTGATCGCGTCCAGATTGTTGTTGGCCGCCGCGAGGTGCAACGGCCGCCAGCCGGCGGCGTCCGCCGCGTTGACGTCCGCGCCGCTGCCGAGCAGCAGCCCGGCGACGAACTTGTGATTGCCGGCGAGCGCGGCGTGGAGCGGTGTGTTGCCGTTGCTGTTGCGCGAGCGGGCGGCGACGTCGGCACCGCGCGCGAGCAGCGCCTCCGCGATCTTCGTGTGACCGAAGAACGCCGCCAGGTGCAATGGCGTCCAGCCGTCGGCGCTGTGGGTGTTGATCGCCTCGCCGCCGTCCTCGCCGAGCAGCCGTTCGACCCGCTCGATTTCGCCGGCCGCCGACGCTTCGAAGAGATCGAGCGGCGCGCCGCGGGCGACGAGCAGGTTCACTATTTCCTTCTGGCGATGGTAGACGGCTGTTAGGATGGCGCTTTCGCCGGTCCGGCTGCGCGCGTCGATCAGCGTCGGCTCTGCCGACACCATCGCCTTCACGCGCTCGAATTCTCCGGCCTTAATGGCATCAATGAACGCGGCGGCGGTGTCGGGCATGGGCAAATTCTATCGTGTGGGCGGTCTCGCGCGGCTGTGCGCGGCGTGCGGGCTGGTCGTGGTCCTGGCGGCACCGGCCGCGGCGCAGCCGCCGCTGCCGTTCGAGGAGCGGCCGCCGCTCGGCGCCGAAATCACCGTCGACGCGCTCGCCGAGCTGCCGTCGAGCGCGAACGTGTACGCGCTGCTCGACACGATGGTCCCCGACGTGATCGCCGACCGGATCGAGGCCGGCGGGACCGCGGCCGGTTCGCCGTCGCGCGTCGGAGCCCATGGCAGCACCTGGACGCAGACGGCGTTCCGCGCCGGCGACGTCGACATCACCAATCCGACCGTCACCGGGCTGCCGCTGTTGATGCCGGGCGTCGACGCCTGGGAGCATGTCGAGGTCGGGAGCGGGATGCTGCCGATCGACGCCAGCGCGCCCGGGTTGATCGTGACGCTCATGCCGAAACGTCCGGCGTTCACGACGTGGACGCGTGCGCTTGAAGTCACCGCGTCGGTGCCGGCGTTCAATGCCGGCAGCAGCGCCGCGAACCCGCCGTCGATCGCCCGCCTGGATTCGTGGGCGCACGGCAACCTGCTCGTCAGCGGGCCGGTGGCGGCATCGCCCTCGTCGCGCGTCGGCATGCTGTTGTCGGCGACGTGGAATCGCGCCACCTATTTCGAACGCAGCGGCACCAACGCACTCCGCGGGAGCCTGGCGTCGGCGTTCCTCAATGTCACGGCGACAGGCGACGGCGGCAACGAATTCCGGCTGATCGCGTGGGGTCAGCAGACCCGCGACGCGGCGCCGCATTACTTCGTCCTCAAGCAGCCGGACGCCGGCCAGCGCCAGAGCTCGCTGCATTCGCAGGCATCGTGGCAGCACGCGTTCGCCGGAACCGATGGCGGCCTTCGCGCCTTTGCGGGCGTCACGATCGGCCAACGATCGACCGACCTCGTGGCGCCCACCGCCGCGATCGTCGATCGGCTTCGCGACGGCCCTGTGCCCTCACTCCTCGAGCCGGGCATCGGCGGCGATCGGACCTGGTCGCTGGGCGTGCGCTTCAACCGCGGCTTCGGCCGGCAACGGATCGCGGTCGGCGCCGATCTCGCGGGAGCTTCGTCGGATACGCAATCGGTGTTCGCCGGACGCGTGCTCGAACTGCTGAACCGGATCCCGGCGCGCGTCTGGGATTTCACCGATCCGGCTCCCGAATCGCGCTGGCGCGAACACACCGTCAGCGTGTTTGCCGGCGACACGATCACCGTTTCGCCTCGGCTCACGATCAACGGCGGCGTCCGTTTCGAAACGATCGACGGCGCCGCCGAATCGCACGACCGCACCGTGAACTGGCGGAATCTTCTGCCGCGCGGCGGGTTTCATCTGCGGCTGCTGGACGTCTGGGATCTCGCCGGCTTTGGCTATTACGGCCGCTACGGTCATCGCCTGCCGCTCACCGATCTCGCGTACGGCGATCCGACGGCGCCGGCCGCGAACATCTACCGCGCCTTGCCGACAGCGACGACGCCGGTCGTGCAGGGACCGATCATCCAGCGGCTCGGCCCTGGCGTCGCCAGCGATCCGTCGTTCTCGTCGATCGATCCGCAGCTGAAACGGCCGCACCTCGACGAGGCCGTGCTCGGCTTCGAGATGCGGCCGCATCCGGCGTTCTTCTTCAGGATTGCCGCGCTCGGCCGTGTCGAGCACGATCTGATCAACGTCGTCAACGTCGGCGTGCCCGAGTCGACCTATTCGGTGATCAACGTGCCGGACCCCGGCGTCGACGTCGTCGGATCAGGTGACGATACGGTGGTGCAGTTCTACAACCGCTCGCCGGCGACCTTCGGCGCCGACCGCTACCTGCTGACCAATCCCTCGGGAGACGAGGGCAGCTACGTGGGCGCGGACATCTTCATGCAGGCGCGCGCCGGCCGGACCTTCTTCCTTCTCGGCGGGACCGCCGGCCGGTCCGAAGGGATCGCGTCGAACCGCGGGTTCGGGCCGCTCGAGAACGACACCTCGGTGCTCGGCGAAGCGTACGTGAATCCCAATGCGCTCGCGCATGCGCAGGGCCGCGTCTTCACCGAGCGCGGCTACACGATCAAGCTCGGCGTCACGCGTCAGCTGCCGCGCGACCTGATGCTCGGCCTCGTCGCACGCTACCAGGACGGGCAGCACTTCGCGAGGCTCGTGATCCTGCCGGGGTTGAATCAAGGCGCCGAAGCGGTGCGCGCGTTCCGCAACGGCCGCACTCGTTTCAGTTTCACGTCGAATCTCGACGTGCGCCTGCAGAAGGGATTCACCGTCGGCGGCCGCCGCCTTGTCGGCATCTTCGAAGCGTTCAACCTGTTCAACGAGTACTTCGAGTACGAGGAAGAGACGGTCAGCGGTCCGACGTCGCGCGTAAGGACGGCGACCCAGCCCCCCTTCGCGATGCACCTCGGGATCCGAATCCCCTTCTGAGGAGCCGCTCGCTCCGCTCGCGGAAGTTAGAAGTAAGAAGTGAAAGGTACTTCTCACTTCTGACTTCTAACTTGACATGCCTGCGCTACTCGTGCCGCAGGGCGACGGCCGGTTCGACGCGCGACGCGCGACGTGCCGGGGCGAAACTCGCGGCGGCGCCGACTGCCGCCATCGCCACGACGACTGCGCTGAGCGCCAGCGGATCGAAGCGACCCTGATTGAGGCGCACGATCGGCGTGAGCGCGCGAACCGCCAGCTGCGCGGCGCCCATCCCGATCGCGCACCCGAACGCGACCATCGTCAACCCTTCGCGCACGATCATGCGCAACACCTGCGCGCGCGGCGCGCCCATCGCCAGCCGCACGCCGATCTCGAACTTTCGACGATTCACGCTGTAGCTGACGACCGCGTACAGGCCGACCATGGCCATCGCCAGCCCGACTGCACCGAGCACGGCGAGCGCTGTGCCGGCGACACGCGCCGGCCGCTGCGCGAACTCGACCTGCGCCGCCAGCGGCTGCGCATCCACCCACGCGAGCGTGTCGGCGCCCCACGCGGCACGCTCGATCGTTCGCGCCATCGATGCGGACGCCGGGCCGGCGACCCGCACGAACATGAACTCGCCGATTTCCGGCAGGTAGACGACCGGATGCGGATCCTCGTCCAGGCTGCGCGTCTTGCTGTCGCGCGCCACGCCGGCGACGAGCAGCACGCGATCCGGGCCGCCGCGTCCTTCGGACTCGAGGATCAGCCGGCGCCGCAGCGGATCAGCCGCGCCAAACATCCGATCGGCAAATGTCTGGTTGACGACGACCGGCGTCGCGGCCGCGCGCGGCCGTGCATCGCCGTCGGCGACATCGCGGCCGCGCACCAGCGGGATGCGCAGCGTCTCGAAGTAGCGCGGCCCGACCGGCACGATGTCGACGACCTTTGGCACCGCTTCGGCAGCGTCGACGCGAACCGGCCCCCGCCAGTTGACGAACATCAGCGGCAAGTTGCGCGCCGTGCTCACCGACTCGACGCCGGGGAGCCGCAGCAGCGCGTCGCGCAAATTGAGGAACGGGCGCAGCCGGATGCCGTTCACATTCGGTGCCGAGCGAACTTCGACGGCAACGGTATGCGTCGTGTCGAAGCCCGGGTCCGCTTGCCGCATGCGCGCCACGTCGTGGAAGAGGATCGCCGCGCCGCTGAGCAGCACCGCGCAGCTCGCCACCTGCACGACGACGAGCGCGCGGCGCGCCCTGATACGCCCCGGCGTCTGCGCCGCGGCCGACGTCCACGCCGCCGCAACCGGCGAGCGGCCGACGGCGAGCGCCGGCGCCACGGCGCACGCGATCGTCACTGCCACGGCGACGACGGCGGCGTAGACCAGCGGCAGCGACGGCAGCATCATCGTGAGCGCGCCGGCGTTCCACGCCATGCGCGCGATCGCAGCGGTCGCCGCGATGTAGCCCAATGCCGCCAGCGCGCAGCCGGCGATCGCGATGAGTGCGCTCTCGGCGACGACCCGCTGCGCCAGCCGCGCGCGCGTCGCGCCGAGCGCGGCGCAGACGGCGATTTCGCGCCGCCGTTCTTCGGCGCGCGCCAGCAGCAGGCTGGCGACGTTCGCGCACGCGACGAGCAGCACCAGCCCGACGATCCCGAAGAGCACCGAGGCGGCGGCGAGCGCGAGCGGCATCGCGCCGCCGAGCAGGCCGCGCCAGCGCTCGAGGCCGCCGACAGATTCGATGTGCAGCGCGCCGGCGAAATGCGCGTTGTCGTGCGGGTACTGCCGCTCGAGATCCGCTGCCGCTGCCGCGACCACCGCCCGCGCCTGCGTCCGCGACGCGCCGTCCTTCAGCCGGCCAATGAGATCGAGCTGCGCCGCCGAACGGTTCGCCAGGCCGAGCGCGATCTGCGGTCCGATTGGCAGGTAGACGTCGGCTGCCACCATCGGCGCGAGCGGCGCGTTGAAATCGGGCGGGGCGACGCCGATCACGACATACGGCCAGCCGTTCAAAGTCATCGTCCGGCCGATCGCCGACCGGTCGCCGCCGAAGCGCCGCTGCCAGAGCGCGAAGCCGAGCACCACGGCGTGCTGATCGTCGCTGGTGCTGAAGGTGCGTCCGACTGCGGCGCCGACGCCGACGACGTCGAAGAAATTCGGCGTGACGACCTTGGCGCCGAGCCGCCGCACGCCGGCGTCGGTCCGCCAGGCGACGCGCGTCACCTGCATCGCGGCGAGGCCGCTGAACACGTCGAGGCGCGCCAGGTCTTCGTAGTTGGGGTACGAGATCTCGCCGTTGACGGCGACCAGCCGCTCGTCGGGTGCGGCGCCGCTCAACGTCGTGCCGATCAGCCCGCGGATCACCGCCGCGTAGACACCGACGTTCAGGCCGGCGCCGACCGCGATCGACAGCGCCGCCGCTGCGACGAGCAGCGGCCGCTTCGCGAGGGCCCGCGCCGCGAGCCGCAGGTCGAGCCAGAAGGCGTCGAGGCGCGCGAACCCGAGCTGCTCGCGATAGCGCTCGTGCGTCCGCGCTACGCCGCCGAAGCGGCGCAGCGCCTCGGCCCTCGCCGCAGCCTCGTCGGCGCCGGCCGCGCGCGCCGCGTCGGCGAGTCGGGCGAGGTGATCGGCGATCTCCTCGTCGAGCTCGCGCTCGCGGCGGCCGCGGCAGGCCAGCGCGCGGCAGCGGGCGATCAGGATGCGCCAGCGGTTTGACATGTCGGAAGCCAACAGGAGACTAGTGCCGGCCGCAATCGCCGTCAAGCGCTTTCTGTTGACTCCCAACAGGAGCGATCCTATGCTCTGTTGGGAGCCTACAGAAGGAGCCGCACCGATGCCCGCCGACCGCTCCGACGTCTTTCACGGCACGCTCGCGCTGATGATCCTGAAGACGCTCGATGCCCTCGGCCCGCTGCATGGCTACGGCATCGCGCGGCGGATCGAGCAGATCAGCGGCGACCAGCTCGAGCTGAACCAGGGCACGCTCTACCCGGCGCTGCTCAAGCTCGAGCAGATGGACTGGGTGTCGTCGAAGTGGGGCGCCTCGGACAACAACCGGCGCGCGCGCTACTACGCGATCACGCGCGCCGGCCGCAAACAACTCGCCGCCGAGACCAAGAACTGGTCGCGCGCCACCGCCATCGTCGGGCGATTCCTGAAGCCGTCGGAGGATCTTGCGTGAGCGCACGCCGATGGAGCGCGAACGCTTCAGCTGAGCGAACCCCGCCGGTCGCTCGGCTGAAGCCTTCGCGCTACGTTTGCGGACGCTACCGCGTCAATGCGAGCACCGCATAGGCCGTCGCGGCGTCGGTCATGAACTTGCCGGCGTCGGACTGCGGATCGCGCTGCTTGTTCAGCGACGCCGTGAACCAGAAGCCGCCCGGCTCCTGGTGCGTGGTCAACCAGGCGAGGCCGCGGCGGACGGTGGCGTCGTCGCGCGGTACGCCGGCCGCCTGCAGCACGAACGCCGCGAGCCCGGTCGCGTAGCCGTCGCTGCGCGTCTCGAGCGTCGAGCCGTCGATGCGCTTCCAATCGGCCAGCGCGGACATGCTCCACCCGCCGTCGTCTTTCTGTGCGCGGCGGATCGCGTCGACCACGCCGCGCCGCTGATCAGCGGTAAGCAGGTCCGGCGTCAGGGTCGATGCCCACAGCGCGGCGATGCGATTGAACAGGTGCTGCGTGTCGACGCTCTTCTGCAGGAAGCTGCGCAGCAGCTTCACGCGTTCCTGATTCTCGACGCTCGCCGCGTAGTGATCCGGCGCCATGGCGACGGCGATCGCCGCGACCGCCGCGCCGTAGTACGGCGACCGCTCCGCTTCCCACGGTTCGTAGTGGAAGTTGAGCCACGCCCACGCGCCGGCGAGGTCGCCGGCCTTGAACTGCAGCGCCCACATGTTGTCGAAGGCGCGTCGTCCGTCGTCGCTGAGCGACCCTGCCGCCGCGTCGCGGCTGGCGAGCACGAGCGCGTTCAGAATCGATTCGGTGCCGCGCGACTCGCTCGTCTTCGGCAGCCCGCGGGTTTGATCGGGATAGAACGGCTCGACCTCTCGCCACATCCGTACCCGCTTGACGACGTTGGCAACCAGCTTCGCTTCGGGCGCAGACGGCGCCCGCTCGCCGAGCGTCTGCCGTAGCGCCGGGCGCGCAACCGCGTACGGCGCGGCGGTGTGACAGGAAATGCAGAACGTCTCGTGGTCGCGTTGTGAGTTTTGCCACGTCGTCCACCAGTCGGCGCGCTGGTCGAGGTAGCTGGCGGCGGCACGAGGATTCCATACAGGCGCGTCGGCCCCGCGGGGCACGGCGGTCAGCGCCACCGCCACCAGTACGACGCCGCATGCCGCGGCTGCGATCTGTTTCTGCATGGCGTAAGTATCGTCTATGTCGCGTGAAATCTGGCCCGGCGAACCCTTCCCGCTCGGCGCCACCTGGGACGGCAACGGCACGAACTTCTCAGTATTTTCAGAGGTCGCCTCGCAGGTCGAGCTCTGTCTGTTCGATGAATCGGGGCAGCAGGAGATCGTTCGAATGCCGGAGGTGACCGCCCTCTGCTGGCACGCCTATGTGCCGGGGGTCGGACCCGGACAGCGTTATGGCTTCCGCGTCGACGGTCCCTGGGCGCCGGCCGACGGCCATCGCTGCAATGCGGCCAAGCTACTGCTCGATCCGTATGCACGCGCCGTCAGCGGCCCGATTCAATGGGGTCCCGCCGTGCTGCCGTACACGATCGGCTCGGATGGCAACGACAAGAGCGACGAGGACAGCGCGCCGTTCGTCCCGCGCTCGATCGTCGTCGATCCGAACTTCGACTGGGGCGGCGACCGGCTGCTGCGCCGCCCGCTGCACGAGACGGTGATCTACGAAGTCCACGTCAAGGGCTTCACGAAGCGGCTGACGGAGGTTCCGGAACCGATTCGCGGCACGTACGCCGGGCTGGCGCATCCGGCGGCGATCAAATACCTCAGCGAGCTCGGCGTGACCGCCGTCGAGCTGCTGCCGGTGCACCAGTTCGTCCACGACGGCCATCTGGTCGAGAAGGGGCTGCGCAACTACTGGGGCTACAACTCGATTGGGTTCTTCGCACCGCACGGCGAGTACGCGACCGGCGGCGATGGCGGTGCGCAGGTCAACGAGTTCAAGGCGATGGTCAAGGCGCTCCACGGCGCCGGCCTGGAGGTGATCATCGACGTCGTCTACAACCACACCGCCGAAGGCAATCACCTTGGGCCGATGCTGTCGCTGAAGGGCTGCGACAACGCCGCGTATTACCGCACCGTCGAGGACGATCGCCGCTTCTACATGGACTACACCGGCACCGGCAACAGCCTCAACATGCGGCACCCGCACACCCTGCAGCTGGTGATGGACTCGCTGCGCTACTGGGCGACCGAGATGCACGTCGACGGATTCCGCTTCGACCTCGCCGCGACGCTGGCGCGCGAGCTGTACGACGTCGATCGGCTGTCGTCGTTCTTCGACATCGTGCATCAGGATCCGATCTTGAACCGGCTCAAGCTGATCGCCGAACCGTGGGACGTCGGTCCGGGCGGCTACCAGGTCGGCAACTTTCCGGTGCTGTGGTGCGAGTGGAACGGGAAGTACCGCGATACCGTCCGCGACTACTGGCGGAGCCAGGAGGCGACGCTCGGCGAGTTCGCCAACCGGCTGACCGGCAGCTCCGACCTCTATCAGAACGACGGCCGCAAGCCGTACGCGAGCATCAACTTCGTTACCGCGCACGACGGCTTCACGCTGAACGATCTCGTCTCCTACAACGACAAGCACAACGAGGCCAACGGCGAGGACAACCGCGACGGCGAGAGCCACAACCGGTCGTGGAATCTCGGCGTCGAGGGTCCGACTGACGATCCCGAGGTGAACGCGAAGCGCGCCCGGCAGCGGAAGAATTTCCTCGCCACGCTGCTCGTGTCGCAGGGCGTACCGATGATCGTCGGCGGCGACGAGATCGCGCGGACGCAGGGCGGCAACAACAACGCCTACTGCCAGGACAACGAGATCTCGTGGTTCGACTGGGAGCACGCCGATCGCGATCTGCTCGAGTTCACGAAGCGCGCGATCGCGTTTCGCCGCGAGCATCCGGCGTTCCGGCGCCGCCGCTGGTTCACGGGACGGCCGATTCGCGGCAAGGGCGCGTCCGACGTCGCGTGGTTCAAGCCGGACGCGGCGCAGATGTCCGACGAAGATTGGAACGAGTGGTTCGCGAAGGGCTTCGCGATGTTCCTGAACGGCGACGGTCTCGCGCCCGACGAGCGCGGCCGGCGTGTGACCGACACCAGCTTCCTGCTGCTCTTCAACGCGCACAGCGACGCGGTGACTTTCACGCTGCCCGGCACACCGTTCGGCACGCGGTGGCGCCCCGCGCTCGACACCGCGACCGCGAGCGATGCGGCGCTCGGCGATCCGCTCGACGAGGGCGCGCAGCTGGAGCGGGTCGGACTGTCGCTCCTGGTGCTCGAGCGAGTGTGAGCGCTGCGCGCTCACACTCGCTCTCGCGTGTCGGGGATTGGGG
>Ga0075435_100001657_pt1 | contig 14446 bp, 10 predicted proteins | sample RhiMethybrSRZTD4_FD_75302 | JGI IMG/M metagenome (GOLD analysis project Ga0075435, IMG submission 75302) | Populus rhizosphere microbial communities from Tennessee, USA - Rhizosphere MetaG P. TD hybrid SRZTD4 | ecosystem: Host-associated > Plants > Roots > Rhizosphere > Soil | place: USA...
GACCTCGTCGATGTAGATGATCCCGGTCTCGGCCTTCTTCACGTCGAAGTCGGCGGCCTGGATCAGCTTCAGCAGGATGTTCTCGACGTCCTCGCCGACGTAGCCGGCCTCGGTCAGCGCGGTCGCGTCGGCGATCGCGAACGGGACGTTCAGGATCCGCGCGAGCGTCTGCGCGAGCAGCGTCTTGCCGCAGCCGGTCGGGCCGAGCAGCAGGATGTTCGACTTCTGCAGCTCGACGTCGGAGTCGGTCTGGCCCGCCATCTGGACGCGCTTGTAGTGGTTGTAGACCGCCACCGACAGCGTCCGCTTGGCCTCCTCCTGCCCGACGACGTAGTCGTTCAGGACGGAGTAGATCTCCTTCGGCTTCGGCAGGTTGTCGAGGTCGAGCTGGGCCGGGGTGGTCAGCTCTTCGTCGATGATCTCGTTGCAGAGATCGATGCACTCGTCGCAGATGTAGACGCCGGGGCCGGCGATGAGCTTCTTGACCTGGCGCTGCGACTTGCCGCAGAAGCTGCACAGGAGCTGTTCGTTTGTGTCGGTGGGCCGTGCCATCTAGTGGTGGGCGATCACGCGGTCGATGATCCCATACTCCTGTGCCTCGTCAGCGCTCATGAAGAAGTCGCGCTCGGTGTCTCGGGCAACCTTCTCGATCGGCTGTTCCGACTTGTCCGCGATGATCTGATCGAGCCGCTTGCGCAGGTCGATGATCTCGCGTGCATGTATCTCAATATCGGTCGCCTGGCCCTGAAATCCAGAGCTGACCTGATGGATCAGGATCTTGGCGTTCGGGAGCGCCATCCGCTTGCCCTTCGCGCCGCCTGCCAGGAGCAGCGCGCCCATGCTCATCGCGATGCCGACGCAGATCGTCTGCACGTCCGGCTTCACGAAGTTCATCGTGTCGTAGATGGCGAGGCCGGCGTAGACGCTGCCGCCCGGGGAGTTGACGTAGAGCGAGATGTCCTTGTCGGGATCTTCGCTCTCGAGGTGCAGCAGCTGGGCCACGATCAGGTTGGCGATCTGGTCGTCGACGGGCGTCCCCAGGAAGATGATGCGCTCGTTCAGCAGCCGCGAGTAGATGTCGAAGGAGCGCTCGCCCCTCGACGTCTGCTCGATCACCATCGGAATCAGTGGACTCACATGTGCTCCTCGGGTAGGCCGGCTAGCTCGCGCCGGGGGTCCAGATCGCAGAAGACTTGGCGCTCTCCTGCGCAGTTTCCTTCTCGGGCGTCCACAACTTCTGCTTCGCGTCCGCCTGCTCGGCCGTGATCGGCTTGGCGTTCTCCGTGACGATGTCGAGCGCCTTCTGCGCCGCCAGGTCGAGCCGGAGCGCCGTCAGCGCGGCCGGATCGCCGGTCAGGCGCTCGACCGCGGCCTCGACGTCCTCGTCGGCCTCGGCCGCCTGCTCGCGCACCCATTCCTCGACCATCTCGTCGGTGACCTCGATGTTCTCCGCGGCCACGACCGCCTCGAGCGCGAGGTCCTTGCGGACGAGGTCGAGCGCCTGCGCGCGCATGTCCTCGACGAGCTGCTCGGGCGTCATGCCGGTGACGCGCAGGTAGTCCTCGAGGGCCACGCCGCGCGCCTGCAGCGTCTGGCTGAACGAGCGGGTCATGCTCGAGAGCCGGCTCGTGACAAGCGCGTCGGGGACGGGCGTCTTCAGCTCCTGGCCGAGGGCGTCGAGCACGGACGAGCGGAAGCGCCGCTCGGACTCGTCCTCGATCACCTTCTGCACGCGTTCCGTGATGTCCGCGCGCAGCTCGTCGAGCGTGTCGAACTCGCTGACCGACATCGCGAACTCGTCGTCGAGGTCGGGCAGCACCCGCTCCTTCACGTCGCGCATCTTGACGTGGAAGCTGACGTCCTTGCCGGCCAGGTGCTCGGCGGCGTAGTCCTCGGGCATCGTCAGCGGGATGTCGCGCTCGTCCCCCGCCTTCATGCCGACCAGGCCCTGCTCGAGCTCCGCGACCAGCCGGCCGGTGCCGAGCTCGACCGCGTACTGCGACCCGGAGCCGCCCTCGAACGGCGTGCCGTCCATGGTGCCCTCGAAGTCGATGACGAGGAAGTCGCCCTCCTGGGCGCCGCGCTCGACCGCGGTCAGCTCGGCGACGGTCGCGCGCAGCCGCTCGATCTCGCCGTCGACCGCCTCCTGCGGCACCGCAGTCTCCGGCTTCACGCCCTCGAGGCCCTTGTACGAGTTGACCTCCGGCGGCGGCTTCACCTCGACCTCGGCCGTGAACGCGAACGGCGCCCCCTCGAGCGGCTCGTCCGTCCAGTCGATCGTGGGCCGGTCGATCGGGTCGATGCCGGCGACGGCCACCGCACGCGAGTACCAGCCGCTCAGGTGGTCGCGCAGCGCCTCCTCGACCACGGTGTCGCGGCCGACCTGGCGCATGACGAGCGGCTTGGGCGCCTTGCCCTTGCGGAAGCCCGGCACCCGCACGGACTGCGAGAGATCGGACAGCGCGTGCTCGAACGCGTGGTCGACGTCGCCCGCGGGCACCTCGATGTCGAGACGGACGCGGTTGTCGGCGAGTTCGGAGACCTGGGTCTTCATACGGGGGTGACGCCAAGGGTCGGGCCCCCGGAGCCGTTCTCTAACCTTAGTCGCGCCGGGACGGGTGTGCCACCGGGCCGACAGGGCCTTTACATGGCGGTCGCGGCCGCCTCGGCAGCCACCTCGGACGGCGCCTCCAGCGGCCGCGCGAGGAGGTCCTCGCGGGGCACGCGATCGAGCCAGGCGCCGGCAGCGAGCGACGTCACGATCGCGAGCAGGACGAGCACCGCGTAGAACGGCTGGCTGATGATCCCGGCCGCGAAGGCCGTCGAGGCGACGACGATCCCGGGGCCGCCGCGCGCGTTCATGGCGACCGCCAGGTTGAACGACGACCGGCTGGTCTCGCCGGCCACGCGCGCGCCCGCGAAGACGCTCACGGCCTTGATGGCACAGGCGGCACAGAGGAACCCGGCGAAGAAGACGAGGCTGAAGCCGTGCACCAGGTCCAGCCCGAGCCCGATCATCGCGAAGTAGACCGGGATGAAGAACGCGAGGGCGAAGCTCGTGAGCGCCATGGTGGCCTCGGACGGCTCCTGCTCGGTCGAGCCGACGACGATGCCGGCGACGAGCGCGCCGAAGAAGGCCTCGATGCCGAGGCCGAGCGCGGCGATCGTGAGCAGCAGCATGAAGGTCAGCTGGTGGCCGATCGGGCTGGCGCGCTGGATCAGGTTCACGCGCAGGCCGCCGATCCAGCGGTAGGCGGCGGGCCCGGCAAGCAGCGACACGGCCAGGAAGGCCACGGTCGCAAGGATGTGGTAGGCCAGGTCGGCGTTCGAGCCGCCGGCGATGCCGAGCGCGTCCGGCAGGCCGAAGAGCGCGCCGGCCTGGGCGCCCGCGTAGCCGATCGCGATCGCCAGCACGACGTAGAGCACGAGGTCCTCGAGCACCGCGACGCCGAGCACGACGCGGGCGAAGCTCGTGTCGAGGATGCCGAGGTCGTGCATGATCCGCGAGATCACCGGGATGCTGGTGACGGCCATCGAGATGGCGAAGATGAGCAGGAACGACTTGCTGTTCCCGCTCGGGCCCCACATCCGGTGCAGGTTCGTGACCTGGAGGATCGCGATCCCCGCGACGAACGGGATCAGCATCCCGGAAAGGAAGACGGCGCCGACCGTGCGGCGCTCGTCGCGATGGAAGACGCGGCGGATCTCGACGCCGGTGATGAAGAGCAGCAGGAGCAGGCCGAGCTGGTTCACGGCGGCGAGCACCGTCGGGGTCGCGCCGGTGGTCGGGAAGAGCCAGGCCTGGGCGTGCGGGGCGACCTCCCCGAACAGGGTCGCGCCGAGCAGCAGGCCGCCCACCACCTCGCCGATCGCTCGCGGCTGGCGGAAGCGGACGAAGAGCGAGCCCATGCCGTGCGCCACCAGAAGCAGCGCCGCGAGGGCCATGAGGATATGGGCGATATCCGCCGTCTGAAGGGACATCTGCGCTCCTTGCCGCCAGGCGGGGCCCACACCCCGCGTCACCACGAGCGTACGAGGCGGTGAAGCACTGGACAACCCCCCGTTCGGGGGCGGTTTGGGTCAGCTCTGGCCGTGTGCGGGGGCGGCCGTGGCGGGAGCGGCCGCTGGGTCCTCCTGCCTTGCGGACTTCTGCGCCTCGGACAGCGCTCGACCGAGTGCGGGGATCCCGAAGGCGAACGGCAGCGCGGTCGCCAGCACGAGCAGCCGGACGAGCCAGTTCTGGTTGGAGGTGCTGGTCCCGCCGTAGGCGTAGATCAACGCGGCGCACACGACCGCAAGACCTAGGAGGAAGACCGGGAGGCGCGCCCGCGACCAGATCGCTGCGAGGCATCCGAGACCGAATCCGACGGCGCCCGCGACAACCAGCACGACCCAGGCATCGAGATCGACGTGGTAGGAGTGTCCGGTGTGGTGGTAGGCGAACGCGCAGGCCACGAAGGCGGCCCCAACGCCAATCCCCGTACAGATGAATCTGAACCACGTCGGCCCGTTCCCGAGCAGGAGCGCCGAAGCGATGACGACCGTACCGATCGCGATCGGCACCGCAATCGCCGCGAACGCGCTCGAGACGACGACCGTCAGGATCGCTGCCGCCATGAGGAGCAACGCGACGGTGAGACCGGCCGCTCTCTTCGAGAACCAGGAGCGCACGAACAGGTAGCTCCCGAGGGAGACGCCGCGCATCCACACGAACGGCGAACGGAGCAGGCGCGGCATCCCGGCGTTCGTCGCCAACAGCGTCGACAGCACGACCGCGGCCTGCGCCGCCAGGCGGGCGAACGCCGACGTCGCTCGCTCGTCCTCCACCTTCGCCGCCGCGCCATCCCATGCCGAGAACTGGTCGAGCGCGATATCGGGAGACACCTGCACGGGGTCCGGCAGTGGTCTGGGCGTATCCTTGCGCCACCCGGTCTCGCGGTCGGCTCTCGCCTCCTCCCACAGGGTCGGAAGCTCCTCGGTCACGATGCCGAGCTGGGCGCGAGCGGCGATCGCCGCCGCGCAGCGCTCATAGTCCTTGGCCGGACCGTCAAACGCGCGAACGAACTGCCGTTTCGCCTTGCGCGCGTCGTCCGCCGAGAGCGTGTCATCCCATAGTCGGACGAGCGTCGGCAGCATGTCCGAACGGTCCGGGAACGCGATGTCTGCGAGGTCGTCGGCGAGATGCGGGTTCGCGGCGCGCGCGTCGTCCATCCGCTCGGCGTCGAGCAGCACGTGGACGAGGTGCCAGGTGCCGTCGAGCCGGCCCCAGATCCAGTCGTTGACGCGCCACGACCGCTTCAGGAAGCCGCCGAAGTGGCCGAGCTGGAGCCCGGACAGCTTCTGGTCAGGCTTCGCGCGGTCGGCGATCCTGAGGGCGTTCGGACAGTCCGCGCTCATGCGAACGAGACCAAACGGCGGCATCGACCGGGCGAGCCCCGACGGGAGCGATTGGGAGATGACCTCGATGGCCTCCAGGCGCTTTCGCCACGACGCCTGGCCGTTCTCAGTCCGCGCAACCCGCTCGAGCTGGCCAACGATGCTCTCGACGATCGCATCGATCCGATCCGCATAGCCCTCGGCATACAACGTCGATGCATCCAGGTCGCCGGCCGGCGCCCGGCGGAGCGCAGTCGTGTAGTCGATGCCGAGCGATCTGATCTCCGAGATCGCCCGGCTCACGACCGCCCGCGCCTCCGTGATCTGCTCTCGTTCGCAGTGCTCGTGACAGCCGTGGAGCTTCGTTCGCAGCACGGCCAGGGCCCGCTGCGCGACCCGCTCCGCCGCGGCGATGCCATGCGGCCAGGACGCGTCGGGCGGCGCGGCCGCCGCGGGGTCGAGCGGCGCATCATGCAGCGGCGGGAAGGTTTGGTACGCCGACTCGGCCGCACCGTTCGGACCAAGTCCCGTGCCGGATGCGTTCCGACGCCGCGCGATCTCGGCGCCGGCCGCGGCCCGACGCCGCGCATGCTGCTTCGGGCCCAATGCCTTCGCGAGTGCCTCGAGACTCTGGGAGCTCGGCTGAAGGAGCAGCTCGGTGTTCGTGTCCACGCGTGTCCTCGCGAGGACGCCGAGGTTGGATATGCGATCGAAATCACGGTCAATGCCCTCGTCCCGCGGCAGGCTGGCGACGTTCATGAGGACGTCGCGCGCGTTCGGGTCAACCGCGGCCCCCTTCGGCGCCCGCTCGGCGTTGGGATACGGCACGATGTAGGCCAGGTAGCGCGTGACCCCCTCGTCCGCGGGCATCTGGGTGATCTGGTCGAGCACCGGGTCGAACGGCTCGTTGTCCAGAACCCCGCCGTCCATCGCGTACGTGTCGTGATCGAGCGTAAGCGACTTTCGCGGAATGTGCTTCTTCCGGAGAAGGGTCGGCTCGAACGCCATCGGGAAGGAGGCGGACGCGCGCGCGGCAAGGCCCATGAGGCTCCCGAGCTTCCCGAGGTCCTCCGGCGATCCCGCGAAGTCGTCACGGCCGAGCCATCGGTCGCGCACGAACCGGAACCGGAGCCGGTTGTCGAGGATGTCGAAATGCGTCCCGAGCGAGTCGGTGAAGCGGCGCTCGTTCGCACGGAAGGCGGTTGACGTCACGAACAGCCGGATCGTCGTCGCGTCTCGCCGCTCCTTTGCGATTGCCGAGGCGATCTTCTTCGGGGAGTGGGTGGTCACGGACGGCGAGCGGGTGGGAAGCGGCGTGGGCGGGGCCGTCCCCAGGATCGACCGGAACGCCGATTGCATGTGCGGAAGCATGTAATCGTCGCCGCGCAGCAAGGACGGCGGCTTCGAGTCGGTGATGGGACGCATGAGGCTGGCGAAGTCGCCGACCGACACCCAGAGGTCGCGCAGCGGGCGGTCTCCCGAGACGCGCAGCGGCCGGCGGGCGCCGATGGCAGCGCCCAGCGCGGCGCCGTTGATGCCCCCGGCGCTCGATCCCGCGATCACGTCAACGCGGAGCCCGGTGCGGAGCGCCGCGAGCAGCTCGTGATACACGCCGTGGGCAGCCGAGAACGTCGGCACGCACTCGTCGCGGAACTGCCAGCTCGACCTCCGCAGGTCGTCGATCTCGTGCGTGACGCCGCCCATCCACACGGCGAGGCTCACGCCGCCGTTGAGGACAAGCGCAAGTCGGATCTCGCGACCTGGGTCAGCGGCACCACCCATGCCCACCCCGCCTCCTTGGAGGACTGACGCACGCGAATCTGACAGAAGGGCACCGCTTGTGTCAAGCGGCTCGACCGAACTCGTCAGCAGGCTCAGCGCATGTTGCGATCGGCCAGCCGCTCGCCCAGCAGGGTGAACGCGCAGACCGTGACCACGATCAGCGCGCCGGCGTAGAGCGACTGCTCCGGGTGCCCGGCCAGGATGTTCTGCTCGCCGGCCGACACCATCACGCCCCAGTCCGCCGTCGGCGGCTGGACACCCAGGCCGAGGAACGACAGTCCGGCGAGGTCGATCATCACGTAGCCGAACGACACGGTCGCCTGGGCGACGATCAGCGGCACCAGATTGGGGGCGATGTGGCGTCCGCAGATGCGAAGGGCCGAGAAGCCCTGCACCTCGAGCGCCTGCACGTAGGCCAGCCGCCGCTCCCGGATCGCCGCGCCGCGCGTGACCCGGGCCAGGTAGGGCATGTGCGCGATCGCGAGCGCGATCACCGCCGATTTGAGGCCCGCGCCGAAGAACGCGATCACGAGGATCGCGAGCAGGATTCCGGGGAACGCGAAGAGCACGTCGAGGACGCGCGACACGCAACCGTCGACGAACCCGCCCCGCCAGGCCGCGAGCAGCGCGATCGGCACGCCGAGCGCCACCTCGAGGATGACGACGACGAGCGGCCCGACGAGGCTCGTCCGCGAGCCGGCGATCAGCCGCGAGAGCAGGTCGCGGCCCGTGTCGTCAGTGCCGAGCAGGTGCTGGGACGACGGCGCGGCGAACGGGTGCAGCAGGTCGATCGCGTTGGGGTCATGCGGCGTCAGCCAAGGCGCGAAGATCGCGACGAGCGCGAGAAACGCGATCACGAGGGCGCTGATGATGCCGACCGCGCCGATGCGCGGCAGCCATGTGAGGACGAGCCGGCGGCCGGCGGGCGCGACCGAGATGCCGGTCACGAGCTGCTCCCGCCGATCTCGATCCGGGGATCGATCACCGCGTAGAGGATGTCGACGATCGTGTTCACGACGATGAACGCCGCCACCAGGATGAGGCAGATCGCCTGCACGACCGGGATGTCCTTCTGGCCGACCGCCTCGACCAGATACGAGCCGAGACCATTCAGGGCGAAGGCGTTCTCGACCACGACGGTGCCCGCGATCAAGCTGGCGATGGTGAGGCCGGCGACCGTCGTGATCGGGATGAGGGCGTTTCGGAGGACATGCCGGCGGATGACGAGCCGCTCCGGGATGCCCCGGCCACGCGCGGTGTCGACGTGCTCACGGCGCAGCTCGTCGTTCGCCGCAGCTCTGGTGAGCCGGGCCACGTACGCCACCCCCGAGAGCGCGAGCGCCACCGCCGGCATCGTCATGTGCTTCAGCTCGTCGCTGAACCCCGATCCGGTGCCGAGCGCGGGCAGCCAGCCCAGCTGGAGCGTGAAGATCGAGATCAGGACGATCGCCGCGACGAAGGACGGCGTCGAGGTGCCGACGGCGGTCGCGCCCAGGATGACCGTGTCGGTGTGCCCCTTGCGAAGCGCCGAGACCACGCCGAGGGCGACGCCGACGAGCAGGATCAACACCGCCGAGTAGACGACCAGGAAGACCGTCGTCCCGATCCGCGGCTCGATCAGCTGCGACACCTGCTGGCGGAACACGATCGAGCGGCCGAAGTCGCCGTGCAGCACGCCGGTCAGCCAGTCCCAGTAGCGGACCAGGAACGGCTTGTCGAAGCCGTACTCGTGGCTGATCGCGCGCAGGGTCGCCGGCGGCAGCGGGCGGCCGCCCGTGACCGCGTCGAGCGGGCTCCCAGGAGCCAGGTACACCGCGCCGTAGACGATGAAGCTCGTCGCGAACAGGGTCGCCACGAGCGCGGCGAGCCTGCGGGCGATGAACACGCCGAAGGACACCGGTCAGGCGGCTCCGACGTCCCGCGCCCAGGGGTAGTAGAGGTAGCAGAACGAGGCCGGCGCCCCGGTGACGCGCGAGCTCATGAACAGCGGCACCGCCGGGGAGACGAGCGGCAGGTTGGCCGGCTGCTGCGCGAGCACGCTCTGGGCCTTGATGATGAGCGCGGCCCGCTTGTTGTCGTCCGATTCCCCGATCGCCTGGTCGAGGGGCTTCGTAACGGCCGGGTTGTCGTAGTCGTTGAAGTTGTACGAGACGGCCGCGTCCGGCGGCTGGGGCGTCACCGTGGCGTAGAGCGTCTCCAGCGGCTCGGGGATGTCAGCGTAGTTCTCCGAGACGAACAGGTCGATGCCCTTGCGCGCGTCGGACGAGAAGAACAGGTCGCCGTAGTCGTTCGGGTTGATCGCCTTGATCTGAATGTTGAGGCCGATCTTCTTGCCCGCGTCCTGGATGATCGACGCGATGTTGATGTAGCGCTGGAACGAGGCGCGGGTGGCGATCACGACCGTCCCGCTGGTGTCGCCCTTGGCGGCGAGCTTCTTGGCGCCCGCGACGTCGACCTTCGGCGGCGGGAGCTTCGCGTAGGCGGCCGCGGCCTGCGCGCGCGCGTAGCCCCACTGGCCGAGCGGGATCTGCGTGTTCGGGAGCGGCGTCGCGGCGCCGTTGTAGACGGTCTGCGCGAGCGCCTTGCGGTCGATCGCCATGAGCAGCGCCTTGCGGATGTTGATGTCCGCCATCGGGCCGGTCGTGGTTGCGACGTAGATGACGGTGAAGATCATGCTCTTGCCCAGGTAGAGCTTCCCGGCCGATGTCGAGCGCAGCTGGTTGAGGCCGCTGTAGGGGGTGTGGTACGCGCCGTCGATCTCCCCGCTCAGGAGCCCGGTGGTCATCGTGGACTCCTCCGGGATAAAGCTGAACTGGATCGCCTTCGTCATGGGCGCGTGGGCCGTGTCCCAGTAGGCGTCGTTGCGCTCGAGGGCGATGTTCGCGCCCTGGTTCCAGCCCGCGAACTTGAAGGGCCCCGTGCCGACGGGTCCCGCCGCGGGCGTCCCGTAGTTCTTGCCCTTCGCCTTGATGTACGCCTCCGGCCCCACGCCGCCGGCCGGCGTCGACATCAGCCCCGGGAAGGTGACGTCGGCCTTCTTCATCCGCACCGTGACCTCCCAGGCCCCGGTCTGGTCGACGCTCTTCACGTTCGTGAACGCGAAGAACCAGTACGAGTTCGGGTTCTGGTTCCGCTTCAGGCTGTAGACGACGTCGGCGGTCGTCATCGGGGTGCCGTCGTGGAACTTCACGCCCTGGCGGATCGTGTACACGTGGGTGAGATCGTCCGCGAGCTTGTACGACTCGGCCAGCGACGGCTCGATCTCGAACTGGGGCGTGAGCCGCATCAGCGCCTCGGTCACGTTCGTGACGACCGTGTTCTCCTCGTAGTTGTACGAGTAGATCCAGTCGAGCGAGGACGGCTCGTAGAAGAGCCCCCACTTCAGCTGGGCCAGCTCGCCGCTCGGCGCCGGCGTGGTGACGTCAGTGCCGATCTGGGTGACGCCGGCCGCGCCCGAGACCACGGACGTCGAGTTCGACGTGTTGCCGCACGCGGCGGCGATCGCCGCGATCGTCGGCACGGTCAGTCCGAGGGCGGCCCCCCGCCGGAACAGGTCGGACCGGGACAGGCCGTCCCGGGTCAGCTCCTCGTACAGGTCGAAGCGGTCCTCAGTCATCGTCCTCCCCCGTCTTCTCGACTCGTGACTGGCCGGCGTCGTCGGCCCCCATCACCAGGCTCGCGACGCCACGGATGTGATCGGTCATCGCCCGCTCCGCCGTCTCCGCGTCGCCCGCCTCGATCGCGGCGAGGATGGCGCGATGGGCGTCGCGTGAGAGCCGCCGCCGCTCGGGCGTCTGCAGGTTGCGGCGGCGGGTCTGGTTCAGCACCTCCATCGACGTCTCGACGAGCTTCACCAGCACGTGGTTTCGGGTGGCGAGCGCGATCGCGTGATGGAACTGGGCATCGAGATCGGCCGCCCGTTCGGGATCCGCCTCCGACTCGAGCTGGGCCGTGATCCGCTGCAGCCGCTGCACGTCGGCGGCCGTCGCCCGCTCGGCGGCGCGGGCGGCGATCGGCGGCTCGAGCGCCTCGCGGAAGTCGAGCAGCTCGGCCACCTCGCGGGCGTTCTGGGTCAGGTAGCCGATGATCGCGCCGGTGAACTCCGACCGGTACGGCCCCCGCACCTCGGTGCCACGGCCCTGGCGGCGGGACACGAGCCCTTTCAGCGCCAGCTCGTGGATCGCCTCGCGGACGAGGCCACGCGACACGCCGAGCAGCTGGGCCAGCTCGCGCTCCGGCGGCAGCTTCCGCCCGGGCGCCAGCTCGCCCGACACGATCATCGCCTCGAGGCGCGCGGCGACCGACTCGGACAGGCGCACGGCCCGTGGGCTGAGCGCGCCCCAGTCGACCGCCGGAGCGGGGTTCTCGGCCCCGCTCACCTTGTGCGACTATGGTAGGGTTGCCGCAATGGTCGGACCATCCGACCGCGAACGTATCACCGACGTTCGCCCGCGTCAACCGTCATCATCACGTCCGTGACGAAGCTCCCCGAACCGCTGCTCGAGCTCATCCGTCCGGACGAGGCGCGGCCCGCGCTCGTGTGTCCCGACGACGGCGAGCGCGTCACCCACACCGAGCTGCGCGAGCGGGCGGCGGCGATCGCCGGCCGGCTGCGCGCGGCCGGGGTCGAGCGCGGCGGACGGGTGGCCATCGTGCTGCCGAACGGCCCCGAGATCGTCGAGGTGCTGCTCGGCGTGGCCGCGGCCGGCGCCGCGGCGGCCCCGCTCAACCCGGCCTACACGGAGCCGGAGTACCGCTTCTACCTCGACGACCTGGCGCCGCAGCTGCTCGTGGTCGGCGCCGGGGCGGCCCCCGTTGCCCGGGCAGCGGCGGATTCGATCCCGGTCATCGAGGTCGCGCCGCGCCCGGGCGCCGAGCCGCTGCTCACGCGAGACGGCGCCGAGCTTCCCGCCGACCGCGACGGCGCCGACGGCGCCGCGGACGACGTCGCCCTCCTGCTGCACACCAGCGGAACGACCTCCCGGCCCAAGCAGGTGCCGCTCCTGCAGCGCAACCTGACGTCCCAGGCCCGCTCGATCGCCGCCCACTACGCGCTCTCCGCCGACGACGTGTCGTACTGCGCGATGCCGCTCTTCCACGTCCACGGCCTGGTCGCCTCGACGCTCGCCCAGCTCGCTGCCGGCGGCACCGTCATCGTGCCCCGCCGGTTCAGCCCCCGCCGCTTCTGGGGCCAGGCCGAGACACATGGCGTGACCTGGGTGTCGGCCGGGCCGACCCTGCACCAGATGATCCTCGACCAGCCCGGCACCGCGCCCGGCACGCTGCGCTTCACCCGCTCGTGCAGCTCGGCGCTCTCGCCGCGGCTGATGCGCGACGCCGAGGCCCGCTACGGCGTGCCCATGATCGAGGCGTACGGGATGACCGAGGCGGGCCACCAGATGACCTCGAACCCGCTCCCGCCCGCCGCCCGGCTGGAGGGGTCGGTGGGGGTCTCCGCCGGGGCCGAGATCCGGGTGGTCGACACGGAGGGCCGCGACGTCGCCCCGGGGGCGGCCGGCGAGGTGGCCATCCGCGGGCCGGGCGTCACCCCCGGCTACCTGAACAACGAGCGGGCGAACGCGGAGGCGTTCTTCGACGGCTGGTTCCGCACGGGCGACGAGGGCACCCTCGAGGACGGCTATCTGCGCCTGCGCGGCCGCCTCAAGGAGATGATCATCCGCGGCGGCGAGAACATCTCCCCGCACGAGATCGAGGCCGTGCTGCTCGCCCACCCCGATGTCGGCGAGGCGGTCGTCTTCGGCGTCGACGACGACAAGTACGGCCAAACCGTGGCCGCCGCGGTCGTCCTCACCGGCTCGGCCGGCCCAGATGAGCTGCGGAGCCACGCGCGCAAGTCGCTGGCGGCGTTCAAGGTGCCGGACGCCATCCACGTGCTCTCCGAGATCCCGAAGACGCCGACGGGCAAGGTGCAGCGCTCGCGGATGCCCGCACACCTGGCGGACGGAAGCTCGTGAGGTTCGCGGTGCTCGGCGCGGGGGCGGTGGGCGCCTACGTCGGCGCGGCGCTCGATCGCGGCGGCGCGGACGTCGTCCTGATCGCCCGTGGCCCGCACCTGCGAGCGCTGGTCGATCGCGGCGTGCGCGTGGAGAGCCCGCGCGGCGACTTCGAGGCCCACCCCGAGGCCACGGACGACGTCGGGGCGATCGCCGACGCGGATGTCGTCGTCCTCGGGCTGAAGTCGTACGGGGTGCCGGAGATGGCGCCCCGGATCGGCGAGCTGCTGCGGCCCGGCGCCGCCGTCGTGTTCGCCCAGAACGGCATCCCCTGGTGGTACTTCCAGGGCGTCGCCGGCGACCTTCGCGGGCGCACGCTCGAGAGCGTCGACCCGGGCGCCGTCGTCACCCGGTCGATCGCGCCCGAACACGTCGTCGGCTGCGTCGTCTACTGCGCCACCGAGATCGTGGCGCCCGGCGTCATCCGCCACATCGAGGGCACGCGGTTCACGATCGGGACGCCCGGCGGGGAGCGCACGGACACCTGCCGTGCGATCTCGGAGGCGTTCGTCGGCGGCGGCCTCAAGTGCCCCGTCGAGGACGACCTGCGCCCCCAGATCTGGCTGAAGCTGGTCGGGAACGCGGCGTTCAACCCGCTCACCACGGTGACGCGAGCCACGCTCGGCGGCCTCGGCAGCTCGAAGTCGGCCACGGCCTTCGCCCGCACCGTGATGGAGGAGTGCGCGGCGGTCGCCACTGCGCTCGGAATCGAGCTGCCGGTGTCGCTCGACCGCCGGCTCGAGGCCGGCCTCGCCGTAGGCGACCACCGCACGTCCATGCTGCAGGACTGGGAGGCGGGTAAGCCGCTCGAGACGGCCTGCATGACCGGCGCCGTCGTCGAGATCGCCGACATGGTCGGCGTCCCCGTGCCCAACACCCGAGCGCTGCACGAGCTCACAAACGCCGTCGAGGAGCTGCGCGATGCCTGATCCCGCCCACGGCGGCGCCTACGCCGTCGCCTCCCCCCACGCCGACGCGACCGAGGCCGGCCGGGCCGCCTTCGCCGCCGGCGGAAACGCCGTCGACGCCGCCCTGGCCGCCGCGTGCGCCCTCACCGTCGTCTACCCGCACATGTGCGCTGTGGGCGGCGACATCATGGCGCTCGTCCACGACGGCCAGGCCCATGCGATCAACGCCAGCGGTCGCGCGCCGGCCGCCGCGCCCGCGGGCGGCGAGGTGGCCGAGCGCGGCGTCCACACGATCACCGTGCCCGGCGCCGTCTCGGCGTGGCACACCCTGTCCGAGCGCTGGGGCGCGCGCCCCGCGGCGGCCGC
>Ga0075435_100001660_pt1 | contig 14431 bp, 10 predicted proteins | sample RhiMethybrSRZTD4_FD_75302 | JGI IMG/M metagenome (GOLD analysis project Ga0075435, IMG submission 75302) | Populus rhizosphere microbial communities from Tennessee, USA - Rhizosphere MetaG P. TD hybrid SRZTD4 | ecosystem: Host-associated > Plants > Roots > Rhizosphere > Soil | place: USA...
GCCCGTACACGATGGATGTTTCGGGAATCGCCTCCTCGCGCTTGTAAAGCACGTCGTCGATGCGTCCGCTGCCGAGCCACACCACCTCGCCATTGCCCCAGAGCTTCTCCCCGAGGACGCTCATGCGCTTCTCCACGCGCTCCTTGACGGCGTGCGCCTCGAGGGACAGCTCGCTCTCGCAGGTGAAGGCGGCCCACTCGGGCTTCTGACCGGTCTCCTCGGTCTTTCGGTACGAGATCAAGTATTTCGGCATGTCATCAGCCTCCCTCCTTGCCTTCCATGAGTGAAACGAAGCGCTGAAACAGGTAGTGCGAGTCGTGAGGCCCGGGCGAGGCCTCGGGGTGATACTGCACGGAGAACACGGGCAGCTCGCGGTGCCGCATGCCCTCGGAGGTGCCGTCGTTGAGGTTGACGTGCGTCTCCACCAGTCCCACCTTGGCCACGGAGGCGGGATCGACCGAGAACCCGTGGTTCTGCGAGGTGATCTCCACGCGACCGGTGGCGAGATCCTTCACGGGATGATTCGCCCCGTGGTGCCCGAACTTGAGCTTGTAGGTCTCGCCGCCGAAGGCCAGGCCCAGGATCTGGTTGCCCAGGCAGATGCCGAAGATCGGGGCCTTGCCGATGAGGCCGCGCACCGACTCCACGAGATAGGGCACGGCCTCGGGATCGCCGGGACCGTTGGAGAGGAAGATGCCGTGCGGCTTGCGCTCGAGCACGGCGGCGGCCGGCGTGCCCGCGGGCACCACCTCGACCTCGCAGCCGAGGGAGGAGAGCTGGCGCATGATGTTGCGCTTGATCCCGGAGTCGAAGGCGACCACCTTGAAACGTGGGGCGGGCGGGGTCGTGTAGCCGCGCGTGAGACTCCAGTCACCCTCGCTCCATCCGTGGGGCTGGTCGATGGTGACCTCGCTCACGAGATCGCGCCCGATCAGCCCCGGTAGCGCCTGGGCCTTCGCGGCGAGACGGGCGGCGTCCGTCTCCACCGTGGAGATGATGCCCTCCTGGGCGCCGCGATCACGCAGGTGACGGGTCAGCGCGCGCGTGTCGATGCCCTGGATGCCCACGATGCCGTGCTCGCGCATGTAGGTCTCGAGCGACATGCGTCCGCGCCAGTTCGAGGGATAGGCGCAGGCTTCCTTGACGATGAAGCCGTTGACCCACGGCCGGCGCGACTCTACGTCCTCCGGGTTGATGCCGTAGTTGCCGATCAGCGGGTAGGTCATGCACACGATCTGGCCGCGATACGACGGATCGGTGAGGATCTCCTGATACCCCGTCATGGAGGTGTTGAAGACCACCTCCCCGTGGGCCTCGCCGGCGGCTCCGCACGCGCGCCCCGTGAAGATCCGGCCATCGGCCAGGGCCAGTATCGCCGCCGTCATGCCGTCACCACCTTGCCGCCCACCACGGTGAGGGCGACCGCGCCCGTCCCCGTCCAGCCGGCGAACGGCGTGTTGCGGGCGCGGGAGCGGAAGCGCGACGGCTCGACCGTCCACGCGCGCTCGAGGTCGAGCACGGTGATGTCGGCTGGCGCGCCCGGGGCGAGGCTGCCCCCGGGGAGGTTGAGGAGCCGCGCGGCCCCGGAAGAGAGGCGGGCCACCAGCGTGGAGAGATCCATGACCCCGGTCCGCACGAGGCGATCGAGGAGGACGGGGACGGCCGTCTCGAGGCCGATCACCCCGTTGGCGCACTCGCTGAACTCGCCCTCCTTCTCGGAGAGCGCGTGCGGGGCGTGGTCCGTGGCGATGCAGTCGATGGTGCCGTCGAGAAGGCCTTCCCGCACCGCCTCCACGTCGCGCTTGGTCCGGAGCGGAGGGGCCATCTTGGTGTTGGGGTCGTACTCACGCACGGCGTCGTCGGTGAGCAGGAGGTGGTGCGGCGTCACCTCCGCAGTGACGCGCACGCCGCGCGCTTTGGCCTCGCGCACCAGCCGCACCGCTCCCGCCGAGGAAAGGTGCGCGATGTGGACGTGCGCGCCCGTGAGCTCGGCGAGGAGGATGTCGCGCGCCACCATCACGTCCTCGGCCGCCGCGGGCTGACCGAGCAGGCCCAGCTCGGTGGAGACGAAGCCCTCGTGCATGGCGCCGCGGTGCGCGAGGTGCTCGTCCTCGGCATGGCTGATGATCGGCGTGCCGAAGGGCAGGGCGTACTCCATGGCGCGCCGGTAGACCTCGGCGTTCATCACGCACTGGCCGTCGTCGGAGAAGGCGACGCAGCCCGCCTCGGCGAGCTCGGCCATCTCCGCGAGCTCCTTGCCCTTGAGCCCGCGGGTGACCGCGCCGATGGGATACACACGCACTGCCCCCTCCACGCGCGCCTTGGCGAGGATGTAGTCGGTGACCGACCGGTTGTCGTTCACGGGCAGGGTGTTGGCCATGCACGCCACCGCGGTGAACCCGCCCGCCGCCGCCGCCCGTGTGCCGCTGGCGATCGTCTCCTTGTACTCGAAGCCTGGCTCGCGGAGGTGGACGTGGATGTCGATCAGCCCCGGGCACACGACCTGGTCCGTCGCCGTCACCACGTGGGTGCCCTCGGGCCCCTTGAGCCCGCGCCCGACCTTGGCGATGCGGCCGTCGGTCACGAGCACGTCGGCCACACCGTCGAGGCCGTTGGCGGGATCGACGACGCGCCCGCCCTTGATGAGGAGGCTCATGCCGCCTTGCCTCCCGCGAGGAGATAGAGCACGGCCATGCGCACCGCCACGCCGTTGGTGACCTGGTCGAGGATCACGGAGTACTGGCTGTCCGCGACCTCGGGCGAGATCTCGATGCCGCGATTGACGGGGCCGGGATGCATGATCAGCACGTCCGGCCGGCAGTGCTGAAGGCGGTCGAGGCCGAGGCCCCACACGCGCGAGTACTCGCGGAGCGAGGGAATGAAGCCCCCCGTCATGCGCTCGTGCTGGAGCCGCAGCATCATGATCACGTCAGCGTGCGCGATGGACTCCTCGAGGCGGTGGCTGACCTTGACGCCTAGCTCCTGGCAGGCGGGCGGGATCAAGGTGGGCGGCCCCGCCACCGTCACCGTCATCCCCATCCGGCGCATGGCGTAGATGTTGGAGCGGGCGACGCGGCTGTGGGTGATGTCGCCCACGATTGTCACGTTGAGCCCTTCCAGATGCCCCTTCTTCTCCCGGATGGTCAGGAGGTCGAGGAGGGCCTGGGTCGGGTGCTCGTGGGCGCCGTCCCCCGCGTTGATCACGGAGCACCGGAGGTGCCGAGCGAGAAGCGCGGGCCCCCCCGCCGCCTTGTGGCGCACCACCACCACGTCGGGACTCATGGCCTCGATGTTCCGCGCCGTGTCGAGGAAACTCTCGCCCTTCTCGGCGCTGGAGCCGGAGGCGGAGAAGTTGATGACGTCGGCGGAGAGCCACTTGCCCGCGATCTCGAAGGAGGTGCGGGTGCGCGTGGAGGCCTCGTAGAAGAGGTTGACCACGGTCTTGCCGCGCAGGGTGGGCACCTTCTTGATCTCGCGGGTGGCGATCTCCTTCATCGACTCGGCGGTGTCGAGCACCTCGCCGATCTCGGCCGCCTCGATGTCCTGCATGCTCACGAGGTCCTTCCGCGTCCACGCCATGGTCTACTCCCGTCCTTTCTTGATCGTTCGCCTCGGCGTTGTCGTGGTCGCCTCACGTTTCCTGGGCGCGGCCGCGTCTCCGGACGGCTCGCCCTCCTCGGGCTCCTGGATGACGACGCGGTCCTGGCCGTCGTGCTCGGTGAGCATCACGGCCACCGTTTCCTTGCGGCTGGTGGGGAGGTTCTTCCCCACGTAGTCAGGGCGGATGGGCAGCTCCCGGTGCCCGCGATCGATGAGCACGGCGAGCCGGATGACGCGCGGCCGCCCGAGATCCATGAGGGCGTCCATGGCCGCCCGGATGGTCCGCCCCGTGAAGAGCACGTCGTCCACGAGGACGACGGTGATGCCCTTGAGGGAGAAGGGGATCTCGGTGCTCCGTACCTGCGGCTGCTCGACGCGCGTGCCCAGATCGTCGCGGTAGAGCGTGATGTCGAGGGCGCCCACGGCCGGCTGCTTGCCCTCGATGCCAGCAATCTTCTGGGCGATGCGCGCGGCCAGGGTCTCCCCGCGCGTCTTGATGCCCACCAGGGCGAGGTCGGCGCCGCCCGCCTGCTCCACGATCTCGTGCCCGATCCGGGTGAGGGCGCGGTCGAGCCCGGCCTGGTCCAGCACCTCCGCCTTCTCGCGGAACGTCACGCCGCCGTCTCTCCCTCTCCCCTCAGGGGAGAGCGCAGGGTGAGGGGGCTGCAACCGGTCGCCGCACAAAAAAAATGCCCAGCGCCTGGCTGGGCTTGATGCTGCATGGTCTCCGTGTGTCTCATCGCTGCTCCTTGCGGGCCTCTCAGGGTCCGCTTAAAGGAGTGAATCGAGGTACACACGCACTCTACCTGTGCCGCGCGGACCTGTCAAGGGCAGATGCTCTCACGAATGCTCCAGGGCGCGGCTGAAGGCTCTGGAAGCGCGTGCTCGACGGTGACATAATGGCCCGTCTTCAGGCCCTGTGAGGTCGCGCCGAGACGGCGTGAGTCCATCTCGTCCATTATCGGGAGGACAACGTGCCAGCCGAGCCAGAGTGGAAAGCCGATGATTCCGCAATATGGCAGGAGACGATTCCCAGCGACATTCCCAGAAAGAGGCGGGCGATCACGCTCCGGCACCCCACGTATCCCTTTCTCGGGCAGTGGAGCGGGAGGGATACGGAGAGTCTGACGGCCATCGCGGCCGAGTACCTCGACAAGGTGTCAACCACGTTCGGGCTGCCGGCGAACCTCTTCGCTCGCAACAGCTCGAACTTCAAGAAAGAACCGCTCCCCTCGGGATTCCCGCTGACCTGGCTTCCCATCGGGCTCGACGAGAATCTCTCGGGCCCGCGCGCGTCCTTCTGGATCCGGCACCACGGACCTCTTCCCGGTGACCCGACGGTGAGGGATCGGACGGCGATCATGCTCGCCGTTCAAGCGGGAACGGCCAACGACCCGAAGACCGCCCTCGGCAGCCGACTTGGGATCCGGATCGTCATGCAGGTATCCACGGGTGGGAAGGTTCGGATCACCGGTTCCACGTGCTCCGCCGATCTCGCGCGCACTTCCGGTCCCCACGCCGATGCTGTGCTGCCCTTCCTCGAGAGGTTCTTCCTCTCTTCCGAGGCCAGGTCCGGGGTCAAGGGGGCGATCGCGCGCGCCGCCGGGGTGGAGGATAGCAACCGGCTCTGGCTCGATGGACTGCGAGTGAGGAGTGGCGAGAAGAAAACCTCCCTCATCGAGGTCTATGCGAACGTGCAGCGGTCCGCCGACACTGTGGCAGGCTCCGCGTACGCCGTGACGGCCACCCTGCTGTTCCTCGGCAGCACTCCCAAGTTCGAGTTCAAGATCCTGGAGAAGTTTCCCCTTATCGCCCACGCCACCCCGGTGATCGCCAAGCTCTTCCCCCACGAGCCTGCTTCACAGGCGGGCGTGGGGCATCTGGTCGAGGGGAGACCCAACCGGGCGCCGGACTACCGCACCCCCCACCAACTCGAGCGTTTTCGCTTCTTCACGCTTCTGCCTGGCCTGACGCTAGGCAGCTCCTTGGACACGCACCTGTTGGACGATCTCGACCAGACGGAGGTGATGCAGTCGAAGTTCGTGGATCCGACCGCTAACGAGGACCAGGAACAGGTCGTGTATGAGCCCAATGTGGTTCAGCATGCGCGAACGAACGAGTTTGCCGCGCTGAGCGGCTATCAGCATGCGCGCGAGCTCTTCGACACGATGCGCCTCTACGGCCTCGATCCGGTCACGTATTTCAGGCTCGCCGCCCTTCCGCTGCACGTGCGTTTTCACGCCGGGATCATTCCGGGGCCGGGCAAGGACGGCAAGACCGTCAACGCGATGGTGGACTACGATCCCCCCCATACCGACTACAACGACGAGCTGGATCCGAAGGTCTTGCAGCCCCTGCAGGTGAGGTTCGCGCTCGCCGACTTGAAACGGTCGCCGTCCCGTCGGGAGCCCCTCGGCCTGGCGGCCGACCCTCGCTGGAGCTGGCACGAGTACAGCCATGTACTGCTTGCCGCCTCGAGTGGCGCGCTCGAGCTTCGATTCGTCCACAGCGCCGGTGACGCGCTCGCGGCCATTCTGTGGGATCCACCGTCGGCCCTCGCGGGCGATCCGCCGCCCGTGACAGGCCCTCCTCCCCCGCCACCCACGACCGGTCCCGACGCGTTCCGCATGGCGACGTTCCCTTGGGTGTACCTGAACCGACGTCACGACCGCTCGGTCTATGCAGGCTGGAGCTGGTGCGGGACGTATCATCGCGCCTATGCCTTCGCCCCTCTCGACGGCCTTCGCCGGCGCAAGGGATACAAGTCCGAACAGATCCTGTCGACGTCTCTGTTCCGCGTCTACCGGGTCCTCGGCGGCGACACCATCAAGAGCACCGGGTTGGTCAGGCGATGGGCGGCGGCTGACTACACGGCCTATCTGATCATGCGCGCGCTGGCATGGGTTGGTCCGACAACTGGAGCGCCTCCCGAGACGCCCGATCAGCTCGTGTCGGCCCTGACCGATGCCGACGTGGGGACCACGACTTGGCAGGTGCCGCAGCGGGATCCGACTTGGCCCCTACGGGTGCGCGTCGGCGGCTGCGCACACAAGGTCGTCCGATGGGCTTTTGAGGCACAGGGCTTGTATGCGAGCACCACAGATCCCCTGAAGGTGGTCGACGCGCCCGGAGCGCCGCCCGATATCGACATCTACATCGAAAACGGACGACCCAACTCCGAGGGCGCCCATCCACGGGGCGGGTACATGCCGGTGTCGCTGGACTGGAATCCCCCGCCGAATGGCTCCCAGTGGCTCGCCACCAACGCCGCCATCCAGGTGGTGGGCGGGACACAGGTTCTCGTCACGGTGGGCAATCGCGGTCCGTCGTCTGCGGGCGGTGTGGTGGTACAGGTCTGGTACATCCGGTGGCCGATGATGCAGCCGGATCCTCCCGACTGGGATCCGACCGCGGCAACAACGTGGAAGAGCCTGGGCACCGATGGACCGACGCTGATTCCCGCGGGCGGCGCGGCGACCTTCGGACCGTTCGGGACGCTCCCGACAACGCCGTCGGGAGATCGGCTGCTCATTTTCGCCCAGGCCACCTGTCCCGGCGATCGGGCGAACAGCGATCCGGCGACCGGCTTGCCCTGCTCCGCCCAGCCGACTTCGATCGTGGACCTGGTGGTCGGGGACAATAACGTGGGTCTGAAGCTCTACATGATCCCCTAGATCTCCCACTCCGCCTTGGCGAGGCGGAGCACGCGCTGCAGGGTAGGGCAATTGACGGGGTCGCTCGCGGAGTTCAAGGCGCCGGTGTTGTGAGGCAGTAGGACGGGAGAGGTGGCCATCAATATCTGCCAGATCGCCCCCGCGAGCCATTGGCTGGCCGCCGAGTCTGACGGGTAGTGGAGACCTGCGCGCTCGCGATTCTTCCCGAGACGGTTGCCCAGCCACATCAGCGGACCATTGAACGGATACGCCGCCGTCGACATGACGTTGTTGATATCGGCCTTACCCCGTGTGTATGGCGTGGTGCCCGGCGAAGGCGAGATGACGGGAGGGTTCGTCGGAGGAAGTGCCGGATAGATCTCTCCGAAGGTCGCGGCGACCTGGGGAATCTCGAGGAGCAGCAGCCCAATGAAGTGACCGAGGAACGAGTGCCCGCTCGGGAACGATGGATGGCGCGGAGGACCGAACGGCGGGACGAGGCCAGGGCAGAGGACCGAGGCGCGGACGCGGCGGAACTGCTCCTTGTAGTACATGTACACGAGATTCCCGATGGCGAGGCCGCAGCGGATCAGCTCGAGGGTGAACGGGCGGCGCTCGCTGTCCGCGTCGAGGAAGCTGATGATGTAGGCAGCAAGGCCGTCCGCCTGCATGTTGATCTCCGCGAGATAGCGATCCCGGTCGTCCTCCATCATGATGAAGAGCTGGTCGATCTCTTCCTGGATGAACGCCAGCGCTAACATGCCCGTGCTCGTGCCATTTTCCCAGCCCAGGTGCGCGTCGGCATCGAGCCAGCCCTTGGCCAGGAGGGTCGCCTCGTCGAACCCCCAGTTCTCGTATTGCATGGCGAACTCGCGAGCCGCCATGATCGAGGCGCGCGAGGTGTCCTCGTCCTTGAGCCATTCGCCGAGGTGCGGGTCGAAGCCGAGGGTCCAGAACCTCAGCGAGGGATCCCAGTCCGCGTTCTGCCAGCGCAGCTGGTCGGCGTTCGGCGGGATCGCCTTGGGGAAGGGCTCAGCACCATAATTGTCCGGCGCGAAGTCGAGGGCCCAGGGCTTGAAGCCCAGCTCGAGCGGCGTCGCGTAGTAGCTCCAGGGAATCGGCGCCGTGCCGCCCGTGCCGGTCCCGGTTCCTGTCCCGGTGCCGGTGCCCGTTCCTGTTCCTGTGCCCGTCCCGGTCCCGGTTCCAGTCCCCGTGCCGGTTCCAGTACCCGTGCCCGTTCCCGTCCCAGTACCCGTCCCCGTGCCAGTACCCGTTCCAGTGCCAGTGCCCGTTCCTGTGCCTGTCCCGGTTCCCGTGCCGGTTCCCATCGTCATGCCCTCCCTTTTCTGGAGCGGACGTTGTACAGATCGATGCCATGAACAACTCCGAAATCGTTGGGTAGTCTCGGCGGCCGCTACTCCGGCAAGCCCGCGAGCCGAAGACCTTCGACGAGTCGCTCGAGGTCGCCCGGGCGCCTCAATGGGTACGTGGACGCGATCACCGAAACTCGAAAGGAGGGAACGACCGCGCGCAGATCCTTCGCCGCGGTCCGGGACGCTTCGATGTCTCCGGAGAGCGCGAGGGAGGCGGTCAGCGTACGGTGGCACGCGACGAACCTGGCGTTCATGCGCTGGGCCTTACGCAGCCATCCGATCGCCTGATCGTAGCGGCCCGCGACGAACTCGGCGAGACCCGCCACTGTACAGAACCAGAAATTCAGGGGATCGAAGGGGCTCAGCCGCCACGCGTTGCGCAGGCGCTCCAAGGCCTCGTCGGGGCGTCCGAGGAAGCAGTACGTCGACCCGCTCACCCCCCAGGCGAAGGCGGAGTTCTCGTTCACCCGCAAGGCCCGGTCGAACATGTCCGCGGCCGTTTCCAGGTTCTTCCGCAGATAGGCCTGGATGTGCCCGGCCACGGCGAGACAGAACGCGTCGTTGGGATCGAGCTCGACAGCGGTGGTGGAGCCGATGACGGCGCTTTCCTTGTCCGCCGCGGGGTCACTCGATCGGCCCTCTCCCGTCTTCAGGTTGTGCCACCACGCGAGGTAGGCGTGCGCCTGCGCATAGAGCGGATCGAGGACCACCGCGCGCCGCAAGTAGTCGCCGGCCTCCGCGAAGTCCCTGTCGTCGAACGTATAGAGGAGCGACAGCGCCCGGAGCACGCAGTCGTAGGCGTCGAGGTTCTCCGTCGGCTTCTCGAAAGCCCGCGCCGCCTCCACCTGGTAGAGCTTGGGCTCGAGGGTTCCCACGATGCTGGCGGCGATCCGGTCCTGGAAGTGGAAAATCTCCTCGTCGGCGCCGTCGAACTTCTCCGCCCACACCGTCCGGTTCCTCACGACGTCGATCAGCTCGGACGAGATGCGGAGCCGCGCCGCCTGACGGCGGACACTGCCCTGGAGAATGTAGCGGACGCCGAGCTCGGAGGCGATCTCGCGCGGATCCATCTGGCGGTCGCGATAGCGAAGGGTGGAGTTCCGAGCGATCACATAGAGCGAATGACTGTGGGACAGCCCACTGATGATGTCCTCGGTGATGCCGTCGCCGAAGTATCCCTCCTCGGGATTGCCGCCGAGATTGCGGAAGGGCAGGACGGCCACCGCGGGACGCTTCGTCCAGGACAGATGCGGTTGCGCGCGTACGGGGATGGAGGCTCCCGTGGGCGAGCGCTCGACGCGATAGACGCGGATGGGCCGGCTGATGTTCTTCAGCTCGCGCTCACCGAGATCGACGAAGGCGACCGGCATCTTGTTCCACACGAACTCGCGGACCGCGCTCGTGACCACGATCTCACCCGGCACCGCGATCTGATGGATGCGGGCGGCGATGTTGACGCCATCGCCGATGAGCTTGTCATCGTCCACGATGACGTCCTCGACATTGATCCCGATCCGGAGCGTCAGCCCCCTCGCCTGTCCATTGGCTTCGGGGTGGGCCAGGGCCCGCTGCGTGTCGAAGGCCCAATTGACAGCCGCCACCACGCTGGGGAACTCGACGAGGACGGAGTCGCCCGCGATCTCCAGGAGGTGACCTCCGTGCTCCCGAATCCGCGGCTCGATGACGTCGGTCCGCAGCGCCTTCCAGGCGCGCAGGGTGTCGACGTCGTTCTGCTCGACGAGGCGCGACCAGCCGGCGACGTCGGCGAAGGCAACCGCGGCGAGACGTCTGGTGATCGTCACCGTCTGCTCCGTGCCGCTGGCGCTCAACGGAGCGGCATCCGACAGACGCGAACGAAGGCCGGACACATGCACGCCTCCTGGTTGCCCTCGGGATGGTGGACCCATCCGCGAGAGGGACGACAGAACGTCCAAGCGTTCGGATACTGCGCCGGGACCGGTCAGACTGTCAAGGTGTGACTGCCCTTATTGAAGCCGTCACCCTCGCCAATCTCGCCGTGACACACGACTGTCGTCGGTGGCGCATCGAACGATGTCCGGTCTGCGGAGGAGTCGATGCACGCGTCGGCCGCGCGCGTCCGTTCACGCGCGGACCTTACGCCTTGACGGTGATGGTTCCCGCCTCGGCCAGCCGTCGGATTTCATCGTCGTGGTAGCCGAGCTCGCGCAGCACCTCGGCGGTATGCTCACCGAGCGCCGGCGCGGGGCGGCGAATCGGAGCCGGCGCGCCAGAGAGAAGCGTCGGGAAGCGCAGCGCGTGGACCGTGCCGTGGCCCGGCTGCTCCATGGGGACGACCAGGCCGAGGTGCTTCACCTGCGGGTCCTCGAAAACCTCGTGGAACTCGTAGACCGGACCCGCGGCAATCTGCGCCTTCTCGAAGCGCTCCACCCAGGTGGCGGTGGGCTCCTTGGCCAGGCGCGCCTCCACGTAGGCGACGAACTCGTCGTAGCGCGAGATCCGCTCCGCGTTGGTGGCGAAGCGAGGCTCGGCGGCGAGCTCGGGCTCGCCGAGGGCGACGCAGAAGCGCTTCCACTGGTCCTCGTTCATGAGGACGATGTTCAGGTAGCCGTCCTGCGTCTTGTAGGCGCCGCCCGGCGCGATGGCCGAGTTCCGGTTGCCTTCCCGCCTCGGCCGGTTGCGCGTGTCGAAGTAAATCGCGGTCGGGTCGGGCAGCAGGGAGAGGCTGGAGGCGAGCAGGCTCACGTCGAGGTGCTGGCCGCGTCCCGTGCGGAAGCGCTGCACGAGAGCGGCGCACACGCTGCCGAAGGCGGTGATGGCGGCGGCCAGATCCGAGGTGGAGCCGGCCACGCGCGTGGGCGGATCTCCCGGATGGCCCGTGAGCGCCATGAGCCCGCTCATCCCCTGGGCGATGGTGTTGTAGCCGGGGCGCCGGGCATGCGGGCCCGTCTGGCCGAAGCCGGTGATGGAGACGTAGACCACCGACGGGTTGACCGCCCTGACCGCGTCGTAACCCAATCCGAGCCGGGCCGCCACCCCGGGCAGGAAGTTCTCCACGATCACGTCGGCCCGTTTGGCTAGCTCGAAGGCGATCTTCGCCCCCTCGGGATGCTGGAGATCGAGGGCGATGCCGCGCTTGTTGCGATTGATGGCGGCGAAGGAGGCGCTCATCCCGTTCTTGCCGCGCAGGACGCGCAGGTCGTCGCCGAGGGGAGGCCGCTCCACCTTGACCACGTCGGCGCCGAGGTCGGCGAGGAAGGCGGCACAGTACGGGCCCGCAATGACGCGGGAGAGATCGAGGACGCGGATACCTTCGAGCATGCTCACGCCGGGGCCGCCATGCTCCGTGCCGGCTCGATGCGGATGGACGAGATGCGCGACGCGATGCCGGAGACCCGGAGGACGCCCATGTCGGTTCCCGAGTCTGGCACGATCACGCGCCCGTCCGCCAGAGCTCCGTGCAGGAGCGCTGGTGCTCGAGGGACACCCGCCCCGCCTTGATCACGAGGCAACGGGGCGCCATGGTGGTGACGACCTCGGAGGGGCGCTCGGTTTCCCAGAGGACGAGATCGGCGCGCGCGCCCACGCGGAGGCCATAGTCGGGCAGCCGGAGGAGCCGCGCGGGGTGCTCCGTGAGCATGGCGAGGACATCGGCGACGTCGCGCTGGGTGCCCATGTGGCCGGCGGCGATGACGAGATAGCCCATGAGGGCGAGGTCGCCCGTGCCGGTGGGCGTGAAGGCATTCAGGACGTTGTTGGTCGCCGCGGCCACCGTGACGCCGGCGGCGAGCAGGCGGCGGGCGGGGGCGAGTCCGCGGCGGGGACTGGTCACGTCCTTCCTGCCCATCAGATAGAGATCGGTGGCGGGGAGGACGATCACGCCGATGCCCGCCTCCTCCAGGACGGCGGCGATGCGATCGAAGCGATCGGGATCGAGGGCAGCCAGCTCGCTCGCATGTCCCACCGCCACCCGCCCCTGCCAGCCGAAGCGCACCGTCTGCTCGGCCACGTAGAGGACGTGGAGGTGCTCCGGCTCGTCGAAGAAATCGATGTGGAAGTCCACGTCCACGTCGAACTCGCGCGCGAGCCGGAACACGATGTCGACGTGGGCGTGGGCGTCGGTGTCGTTGTAGGGGCAGCCGCCGACCAGGTCCGCGCCGGCCGCGAGGGCGCGGGCGAGGAGCGCCTCCGTGCCGGGCGCCTGGAGAATGCCCTCCTGGGCGAAGGCGCAGAGCTGGAGGTCGATGGCCGGCGCGTACTCGCGCTTGAGCTCGCGGAGCGCTTCCAGTCCCTTGAGCTCCACGATGGGATCGACCTCGACGTGGCTCCGCATGGCCGTGGTGCCCGCGTGGGTGGCCGCGTCCAGGACGCGACGGGCGCGAGCCCGAATGTCGTCTACCGTGAACGTGCGCTTGGCCGCCGCCGTGACGCGGATGGCCTCGGTCACCGTGCCCTCGATGGAGGGCGCGCGATCGGAGATGAGCGCCTTGTCGAGATGGATGTGCGAGTCCACCAGCCCGGGGGTGAGCACGCGGCCCGCGCCGTCGATCACGCGGTGGGCGGAACGCTCGCCGAGCGCGCCGATCTCGGCGATCGCCCCCGCCCGCGTGCCCAGATCCGCCTGCCGACCATCGGGGAGACGGCAGTTCCGCAGCAGCAGCTCGAAGGGCTCGGCCATCTACTGGATCGGAAGTGGTGACACGCGGCCGGCGAGCGCGCGGCAAGCGAGGCGGAGACCGTCGAGCATATCCGCCCCGGACGTCGCGCCCATGGCGAGGAGCCTCCGAGCGGCCGCCGTCGCGCGAGCCGCCGACGGCGCCCGGAGGATTGCGAGCACGGGCTCGGCAAAGCGGCCCGCCAGGGCCTCGAGCAGAAAGTCGCGCGCCACGTCCGTGGTGCGAGCGCGCGCGGCCTCGGCCACGGCGCGCACCGCGTGCGGCTCGAGCCAGCCCGGCGCGAGGCGATGGATCGCGGCGAGCGCTCCCACCACGCAGTCGTCTCCCGCGGGCGTCAGGCCCTCGCCGAGCCCGATCAGCTCCGTGGCGGCGGCGGCGAAGGCGCCGGTATTGCGCTCGACGAGGCTGTCCGCGAGCGCGCGCCGAGCGCGGAGACCATGACCGGCGCGGAGCGCCGCCGCGCCGGGCACGGTCGGCAGGGCATCCGCGCGGAAGGCCAGGCGGCCTGCCGGCGCCTCGAGTGACACGCGCTCCGCTTGCGTCCAGTCGAGAGCGGAGCGGCGGATGATCGTGCCCGGCGGGAGAGCCGACATCGACGGGAGGGCCGACAGAGCGACCGCGAACGGCGCGGCGAGGAGGCCGGGACCTTGGAGCGTGAGGAGGTGCCCGTCGTGCCCGCGGAGATTGACGGCGCGCTCGAACACCGAGTGGACGCTCGCGGCTTCCTCGGGGGCACGCGCGAGGCGGGCGAGGGTGACGCTGCCGAGGCGCGTGACCCGCAGCGAGGCGCCGGTGGAGAGGGCCGGCATGGCGAGGGGCATTCTAGTCGCCCGCGAGGGCGCCATCAAGACGGCGGCGATCGCCTGCCGAGATAGGCCTCGATCACGGCGGGATCGCGCCGGACGGCCTCGGCAGGGCCCTCGAGAGTGATGCGCCCGCGCTCGAGGACGAAGGCACGGTCGGCGAGGGCGAGAGCCTGTGCGGCCATCTGCTCCACGAGGAGGATGGTCACGCCCTGCTCGCGAAGCCGCTGGATGGCCGCGAAGATCTCGCGCACGAGCATGGGGGCCAGGCCCAGGGACGGCTCGTCGAGCAGCATGAGACGCGGCCGCGCCATGAGACCGCGCGCCACCGCCAGCATCTGCTGCTG
>Ga0075435_100001661_pt1 | contig 14424 bp, 10 predicted proteins | sample RhiMethybrSRZTD4_FD_75302 | JGI IMG/M metagenome (GOLD analysis project Ga0075435, IMG submission 75302) | Populus rhizosphere microbial communities from Tennessee, USA - Rhizosphere MetaG P. TD hybrid SRZTD4 | ecosystem: Host-associated > Plants > Roots > Rhizosphere > Soil | place: USA...
ATGACCGCGCCCTGGGGGGTGACCATGGGACGCGGTGTCCATCATCGACTCATCGCGTTAACGCTCGTCCTCCTCCTCCTTCGGCCGCCGTCCGCGCCGGCCCAGGCCGGATTCCACACCGAGTTCAAGGTCATCGTCAACGCGTCTCAGACGGCGAGCACCATCGACAAGGCTGTGCTGGCCGACATCTTCCAGGCCAAGTCCACGCGGTGGCGCGACGGCTCCCGCATCGTGCCCGTCGACCATTCCACGCAGTCTCCCCTGCGCGTGACCTTCACCCGCGAAGTCCTCGGCCTGTCCATGGCCGCGGCCATGACCTATTGGATGCGGCAGGTGAGCGGGGGCGGCCTGCGGCCGCCCATAGTGAAGGAGACGGACGAGGACGTCATCGCCTTCGTCGCCTCCAACTCCGGCAGCATCGCCTACGTGTCGGAGGACGCCGTTCTGCCTGCCAGCGTCAAGGTCCTGAAGATCCAGTAGCGCCCGCCTCAACCAACCTCAATGTCGTCGCGAGCGGCGTGTCGGCCACCGGCACATTTCGCTAACGTGCCTATTCGCTTATGCGGCGAGCTGTGAGGATTCGCAACCCGTTCTGATACAGCTCGTTACCGAACCGACACGGGTGTGATGCAGACGGCTTCCGAGCCCGACACTCGCCGGTAGTCTCCCCGCGACGTTGGCTCGTTCGCGAGGCCCCGCCCTCCCGTGAGGCCTTGCCGAAAAGGAGCGGCCGGTGAGTACGACAAGACCCACACCCTTCCGCCGCACGGTAGTGGCTCCTGTTCTCTGCGCGTTGATGCTGACGGCTGCCACCGCCCGCGCCCAGGTCACGACGGGCACCATCTCCGGCACCGTGACCGGTGACAAAGGGGCGGTCGTGCCCCAGGCGAGTGTCCAGATCCGGCACATGGAGACCGGAACCGTTCGAACAGTCTCCACCGATGCCCGGGGGTGGTACCGCGCCACGACCCTGGCCGTGGGACCGTACGAGGTCCGCGCCGAAGCGACCGGCCTCGCTCCCGAGCTGCGTCGCGGCATCAACCTCACCGTGGGACAGGAAGCGGTGGTGGACCTCACGCTCACGGCCGGAGCGGTGGACCAGCAGATCGAAGTCATGGCCGACGCGCCCGGGGTCCACACGGGCGGCCCGGCCCTGTCCTACCTGGTCGACGAGAAGAAGATCCGGGACCTGCCCCTCAACGGCCGCAGCTTCACGCAACTGGCGCTGCTGCAGCCCGGCGTCCAGGTCTTCAAGCAGGAGCGCACCGGCTTCGTCGGCGGACGCGGCGACAAGATCTCGATCAGTGGCGCACGCCCCACCTCCAACGTGTTCCTCCTCGACGGGACCGACGCGAACGACATCTACAACCGGACCCCGGGCAGCGCCGCGGGCGTCTTCCTGGGCGTCGAGACCGTGCGCGAGTTCGGCGTGGTGACCAACTCCTACAGCGCCGAGTACGGACGCGCGTCGGGCGGAGTCATCAATGCGGTGACCAAGGCGGGGACGAACCAGGTCCACGGCACCGGCTTCTGGTTCCTCCGCAACAGCGCCCTCGACGCCCGCAATTCCTTCGACCCCGTGGACGGCCCTCCCGATTTCAAGCGGAACCAGTTCGGGGCCACGCTGGGCGGGCCGCTCCGCAAGGACCGGACGTTCTTCTTCGCCGCCTATGAAGGCCTGCGCCAGAGCCTGGCCAACACGCGCATCGTCAACGTCCCCAGCGCCGACGCGAGGGCGGCCGCGCTGCCGTCCGTGCAGCCGTACATGAACCTGTTTCCGACGCCGAACCGGCCGGTGCTCTCCACGAGCCCGCTGATCGCCCAGTACAGCTTCGCCTTCACCGAGCCCACCAACGAGGACTTCTTCCAGGTCCGGCTGGACCACACGCTGTCCAGTTTCCACTCCCTCTTCGTCCGCTACACCTTCGACCGCGCCGACGTCACCCACACCGAGCCCTATCCGCTGTTCGTGGAGGAGGAGCCCTCCCGCAATCACTACCTGACCGTGGAGGAGACGGCCATCCTCCCCGGCAACCTCGTCAACACGGCGCGCGCCGCCTTCAACCACACCAACTCCCATGTGAAGAACCAGCCGTTCCCGGGAGTCTCGATCGATCCGGCGCTGTCGTTCATCCCGGGAAGGCCTTTTGGCGATCTCATCATCGGCGGCATGACGCCCAGCGGCAGCCAGTTCGGGACGGAGCCCCGCATCCCGGTGGTGGCCGACCAGAAGCTGATCGAGGTGATGGACGACCTGGTCTGGGTCAAGGGCCGCCACACGTTGAAGGCAGGAGGGCTGGCGGCGTACTACGCCTGGGACGATCTCCAGGATTTCCAGTCGTACGGCGAGTACCTCTTCCCCAGCATCGGCGCCTTCGTGAGCGGCACGCCCAGCCGGTTCACGGCCACGTTGCCGGGGTCGGTCCCCGACCGCGCCAATCGCGCCTGGATGTTCGGCGCCTACGCCCAGGATGATTTCCGGATTTCGCCGCGCCTCACCGTGAACCTCGGCGTGCGCTACGAGCCCAGCACGGTTCCCGCGGACGCGCAGGGGCGCGACTACAACCTGCGGAACGTGCGGTCCGATACCCAGACCACCCAGGGTCCGCTCTTCCGGAACCCATCGTGGGGCAACGTGGGGCCGCGGATCGGGTTCGCCTGGGACCCGAAGGGGGACGCCCGGACGTCCATTCGTGGCGGATTCGGCGTCTACTACGATCACGTCCTGCAGTACGTGCTGACCACCCAGCGCTTCCAACCCCCGCTCTTCCTCACCCGCGCCATCAACAACCCGAGCTTCCCGAATGCGGGGCCGCTCACGGCGCCGCCCACCTCGCAACTGAACATCCAGGTGGTCGACTCGAACATCAAGAACCCCCGCACCCTGCAGTACAGCCTCACCCTCGAGCGCGAGCTGTTCTGGCGGACGACGATCAGCATCGGCTATGCGGGGCTGCGAGGCTACAACCAGCTGCGCGGCGGCAGTTACAACCTGGCCACGCCCGTCATGCAGCCGGACGGCACCCCCTTCTTCCCCGCGGGCGCGCCGCGGATCAACCCGGCGTGGGCCGACATCGACTACAAACGCGCCGACGGCAACCTCTGGTACAACGCGCTCCAGGTCGGAGCCGTGCACCGGTTCTGGCGGGGCCTGCAGTTCCAGCTCGCCTATACCTTCTCGCGCACCATCGACGACGGCTCCGGCTTCCTCTTCATCGACACCCGCAACAGCGTGGCCGACGCGCAGAACCCCTTTGACAGCACGCGGGAGCGTGGGCTGGCCAACTACCATGTGGCGCACAACTTCGTCGCCAACTTCACCGCCGACATTCCCGCTGGTAACCTCTCGGGCGTCGCGGGGGCGATCCTCAAGGGCTGGCAGGTCAACGGCATCGTCAACCTGGCTTCGGGCAACCCCTTCACCCCGGCCATCGTGGGCGACCGCGCGCGGGCGCTGCTGCGGCGGGCGGGTCAGGAGCGTCCGAACCTCGTCGGTGACCCGTTCTCGGGGACGTGCCCGAACGGCGCCCCCGTCCGCACCGCCGACTGCTGGTTCAACCCCAGCGCGTTCGCCTTGCAGCCGGCGGGCACCTTCGGTGACCTGGGGAGGAACACGCTGATCGGCCCTGGGCTGGCCAACGTCGACCTGGCCGCCACCAAGAACGTCGGCATCCGGCACTCGACGGTCCAGCTCCGCGTGGAGGTCTTCAACGTCTTCAATCACGCGAACCTGGGTGCGCCCGATCCGCTCGTGTTCTCAGGCACCGGCGCCGACGCGGACAAGATCCTGCCCACCGCGGGCAAGATCTTCCCGCCCACCCTGACCACTTCGCGGCAGATCCAGTTGGGGATGAAGCTGCTGTTCTGATATCGAGCGGACGCCGGTCTCCTGGGCGGCATTGAGCCCGCGTAAGTCACCCGGCGTGCGGGAGTGGTCCGGCTCACGCCGAGCGCGCTCTCCTAAAAGTTTAGTTGACAACCGGCTCCTTGGTCACTAGATTCTCCTAAGAGTTTAGGAGACCTTGGCGGCATGGGACGACGGAAGGGGACGACGGGACTCACCCCGCTCGAGCTCGAGATCATGAACGTGCTCTGGGATACCGGAGCGGCCAACGTCCAGACCGTCCGCCAGCGCCTGGGCCGCCGGCGTGACCTGGCCTACACGACCGTGCAGACCATGCTCAACCTGCTGCACCGCAAGGGCAAGGTGAAGCGGGAGCTGCAGGACCGTACGTATCACTACCGTCCCGCGGTGACCCGGCGGCGTGAGGTCTCGCACATGATCCGCGACGTCGTGGATCGTCTATTCGGAGGATCGGCGGAGGAGCTGGTGCAGAGCCTCGTGGACACGCGCCAGCTCAGCCCGGAGACGCTGGAGCGCCTGGCGGCGGCGGTGGAGAAGGGGGAGGGCGATGACGGCGAGTGAGGGCCTGGTGCTCACGTTCGTCGTGAATGCGGCCCTCCAGGCCACGGTGGTGGCCCTGGCGGCGATGGCGGCGGCCTTCGCCGCGCGCCAGGCACCCGCGGCGGTGCGGCAGGCGATCTGGATGCTCGCGCTGGCGCTCGCGCTCGCGATCCCGCTGAGGAGCACGCTGGTGACGGTGCGGACGCCGCCTCCCCCGCCACCATCCATCGCCTTACCCGTGCCGGAGGCCGGACCGATGGCGGCGACGAAGCTGGCCCCCGTGGGACACGCCGCCTCCGCGCCGGCCCACCGCCTGGTCCTTTCCCGCGGCGTCGCGCGTGCGCTCGTCGGCGCGTATCTCCTGGTGCTGGTGCTGCGCGTGGTCTCGCTGCTCCGCGGCTGGGCGCGCGCGCGCCGGCTGCGTGCGGAGGAGGCCACCGCGCTGCCGCCGGCGTGGGCGCGCCGGGCCCGGCGGTGCGCGGGCGCGCTCGGGGTCTCCACCGCGCCGATCGTGGTCTCGTGGCGCGTGGAGGGCCCGGCGACGGTCGGCGCGCTGCGTCCCGTGATCGTGCTGCCGCGGCGCCTGCTCGACGCCGCCTCGCCGGCCATGGCGGCGGCGATGCTCTGTCACGAGATGGCGCACGTCCGCCGGCGCGATTACGCCTGGAACCTCGCCTGTGAGGTCCTCGCGCTGCCCCTGGCCTTCCATCCCGCGGCCGCGCTGATCCGCCGAAAGATCCGCGAGACCCGCGAGCAGGCCTGCGACGAGCTGGCGGCGGCGGTGCTGGGAGCGAAAGGTTATGCGCGTGCGCTGGTGGCGCTGGGGCGGTCGGTCGAGAGCGGCGCGCCGGCGGCGTATGCCGTCGGCATGTTCGACCATTCTTTCGAGGAGCGTGTCATGAGGCTCTTGGGTTCACGGTCGTCCCTGGGCGCAGTGTCGAGCGGCGCCCTCCTGGCCGCGAGCGGCCTGGTCCTGGCCCTGGGCGCGGGCATGGCTTCGGCGGCCACGGTCGCCGTCGCCGAGAAGGCGGCGTCCGCGCGCTCTTCCGATGACGCCGCCGCCCTGCTGGCGCGACACGACGACGCCGAGCCGCGTCCGGGCGAATACGTCTATGCCGCCGGCGCCAATCGCGATCCGTTCATGGACCTGCGCGTCCACACCGACAAGCCGACGAACGTCCATGACCCGCGCGCGTTCCTCATCCAGGAGGTCGCGCTGCGCGGCGTCGTGCGCGGCCCGAAGGGGTGGACGGCCATGGTGCTCGGTCCCGACGGCCGCACCTACTTCGTCTCCGCGGGCCAGGCCTTCTACGACGCGACCCTCACCGCCGTCGACGTCGGAGGCATGACCGTGCAGCAGCAGGTGCGCGACCCGCTTGCGCCGCCGCGCGTGCGCGACCTGCGCATCGCGCTGCACCCCGACCGCGACTAGCTCCCCTGGCCCCGGCGCCGCCCGCACCGCGGCCAGCTTGCGGCGGGTGTCGGGATCGGGATTAAGTGGTGCCGGAGGCGGGACTCGAACCCGCATGGGTTTCCCCACACGCCCCTCAAACGTGCGTGTCTGCCAATTCCACCACTCCGGCATCGGGGGTGGGTCGAACTTCCGATTCTAGGGAGCGCTCTCGAGCGTGTCAAACCCATCGCGGTGATCGTGCGCGGCCGCGATCGCGAGCATCACGATGGGCACGAGCACGTCGTCGGGAGACGCGTGGGGCGCGAGCCAGAGGGTCGCCAGGAGCAGCGTCGCCGCCGCGGCGAGACCCTTTGCGCCGTCGAGCGCCAAACGCCTGACGCCGAGCCAGGCGGCCGCGGTCACGCCGAGGATCAGGATCAACGCGAGCACGTCCTGCGCCCCCGGGTCCGCGCCGAAGTACAGCCGGAGGTTCGAGAGGCCCAGCCCAGGACCCAGCACCGGCGGAGCCGCGGGCGAACCGCCGACCACCTTGAGGACCACGATGGCCGCCACGAAGGCGGCCATCGCGGGCGCGGTGACGCGGGCGAGCAAAGCGGCCGGCGGGACGAGCCGGAGGAACAGAGCGGCCGCGGCACCCATGACCGCTGATCCCGATCGGACCGCGCCGCGTGAGATCACGAAGAGGGCGGCGGCCAGGAGCGCGAGGAGGAGGACGTCGCCGGAGCCGAACGTCACGCCGACGATGGCGGGCGGAAGCAGCAGCAGCGAGACCCGCTCGAGGCCGGCCTCCGCCGGTGAAAGGCGCGACAGGAAGAAGACGGCGGCGGCGAGCGCGAGCACGGCGACGGCCCGCAGGTCCCGGATGCCGACGGCGCCGACGAGGTGCGCGAGAAGGGACGCACCCGGGTCGCCGGGCACGGCGGCGGAACCGGGCGGGTCCTTGCGGAAGCTCTCGCTCCAGGCTTGGCGTGGAAATGGTCCCTCCACAATTTCGTACCCCCACGCGGAGGCGGCCCAGGCTCGCTGGACGCGTGGCGTCCCGCTGAGCCGTCCGACCGTCATCACGATGGAGGCCGGTACGACCGCCAGCACGACGACGGCGGCCACGAGGACCGCGGCTCGCGCGCGCGGCGGCATGCGCAGGACTCCGCCCACCAGCAGCGCGATCCCGAGCCCACAGGCGAGCGCGCTGAAGAAGAGTCCGAGCGGATCGTGCGTGAGCGCGGGGCCGGCGCGGGGGGCCAGGGAGTGCCACAGCCCGCTCGCGGGAGGCCAGTGCGCGGTCACCGCATCCGCCCACGTCGTGGCGAAGATCTCGCCCTCCGCGATCTCCACTCCCAGCGCGAGAAGGGCCAGCCCCCCGATCAAAGCATCCATGGCCAGCACCGCCCCGCCGGCCACGGCCGCGGGCAGGAGCACCGCGGCGAGGATCAGGTAGTTCGGGTGCACCACGCGCGACACGTAGAGGGACAACAGGAGGGCGGCGCTGCCCGTGACGAGCGCGTCCGCGGCGGTGCCGCGCCGGAGCTGCTCGCGCAAAAGCCACACCCCGATGGGAACGAGGACCAGGTACAGGCGACTGAGGGGGACGTAATCGCGGAGGCTGTCTACCCCGCCGAAGTACACGAGGAAGTTCGCGAAGCCCAGGCCCGGGGTTCCGCCCAGCGGGTAGTTGTCGCCGCCGGCCAGGCCCGCGTTGTAGCGGACGACGTCGCCCCAGAAGGCGCGGAAGTCGAGCGCGGCGACCGGCGCCACCACGACCAGGAACACGCCGGCGCTGATGGCGACGGCACGGATGAGCCGCCCGCGCGCGGGAGGCGAGAACAACGTGCCCAATGTGCGCGCCCCCGAGAGATGCGCGAGCAGGAACGGCGCGAATGGCCAGGCGAGCTGCTTGGTCGCGCAGGCCAGGCCGAGCACGGCCGCCGCCGCGTCCATGCGTGACGCGCGCGCGCAGTGCACGGCGCCGAGCAGGAGAACGGCCACCAGGATGTCGTTGGCCCCGAAGATCTGCTGCCAGTAGACGAGCGGGCTGACCCACACCGCGGCCGCGGCGGCCAGGCCGAGAGAAGGCGACGATCCGAGACGGAAGGCCAGGATCCCCGCGACGACGAAGGCGAGCAGCGTGACCAGGCGCGGATCGAAGACGCCGATCACGGCACGTGAGAGAGGCACGAACGGCATCATCAAGAGATGCGTGCCCGGCAGGTACGCATGGTGGTGGAGGATCGGGTTCCCCCCGTGTTCGGTCCAGAAATCGGAGACGCGTGCCTGGCGGCCGAGCATGCTGTCCGAATAGTCCGCGCCGTAGGGGCTCTGGCCGGCGAAGATGCGATCGATCGCGAGCGGAAGCTGCACCACGCCGCCGTCCTGTCCGTAGGGCCGTCCGGTGGCCGCGCCCATCGCGACGAACGCCGCCGTGGGGACGGCCACGAGAAGCGCCCCCGCCATCGCGAGCACCGCCATCCGCAGGCGCGGGCGCGCGCCGGTGAGGGCCAGGACGAGATAGGCGATCGCGAAAAGAGTGGCGGCCGCGGCCAGGGCGAGCGCGACCGGATCACGATCGAGCGCGCCCGACGGACGCGGCAGCAGGGGGCCCAGCGCGGCCGCGCGCGCGGCCAGCACGTCGTCGTGGAGGAGGCGCCAGCCGAGGATGCGCGGCGGATCGTAGGCGGCGAGGTGCCGCGCGGTCAGGAGAAGGAGGGCGGGGACGACGGCGCCGTCGACGGGAAAACGCGGCGGCCGGCCGGCCAGCTACTTTCCGCCCGCGGTGGGCGGCGTGATGCGGGCGCCGCACGCGCAGACGATGCTGCGCGTCCGCCATTCGATGCGCAGCAGCCGCCCACAGGCGGTGCAGCCGAGGTACGTGCCCGAAGGACGGGCGGGCGACGCCACGCGGGGCGACGCGGCACGAGGAAAGGCCCGGGCCGGCAGCTTCATGGTCACCCCCCGACTAGCGAAGGAGCTTACGCCCCGCCCCGGGAAGGGGTCAAGGGCGCGAATCACACGCTAGAGATCCCGCACGCGCGGGTTCCAGGCCAGGTTGCCGAGGGCGAGGAGCGCGAGAAGGACGGCAAAGGCGCCGAGGACGCGAGGGGCGCCCAGCGAGCGCACCATCGCCCCCGCGAGGAGCGCGCCCAGCGGGGTGCCGCTGCGGAAGGCCAGTCCCCAGATGCTGAGGATCCGGCCCTTGAGCTCCGCGGGCGTGTTCTCTTGTACGAGCGAATTCAGGGTGGAGAACGCGGTCACGACGCACACTCCCGCGACGAAGAGCAGGGCCATGGAGACGAGCTGGATGCGCGAGGCCATGGCCGCCGCCACCACCGTGCCGTACACGAGCAGGGCCAGGAGCATGATCCGTCCGCGCCGGGGCACGTGGCCGCGGTGCGCGGTCGTCACCGCCCCCGCGATCGCCCCCGCGCCGAAGCTGGAGAGGAGCGCGCTGTAGCCTTCCACGCCCGTCTTGAGCACGTCGCCCGCGATCACGGGCAGGTACGTGATGAGCGGGAACGCGAGCAGGGCCCCGGCCGCCCCGAGGAGGGTGAGGCTCGAGAGAAGCGGATCGTGGAAGACGTGCCGGAGACCGGCGCGCAAGCTCTCGCCGAGCGTGCCCGTGGACGGGGGCGCGGGGGGGAGATCGATGCGGATCAGGGCCACGATGACGGCCAGGAAGCTGATCGCGTTCACGGCGAAGCAGGCGCCGGTGCCCGCTCGGGCCAGGAGGAGGCCGGCGATCGCGGGCCCGATCGCGCGCGAGAGGTTGAACTGCAGGGAGTTCAGCGCCACCGCGTTCGGGATCTGGCGGGGCGGGACGAGGCTCGTGATGACGGCCTGGTAGGTCGGGGCGGACTGCGATTGCGTGAGGCCGGTGAGGGCCGCGATCACCAGGATGGGGATGATGCCGAGACGTCCCGTAACGTAGAGGAGGCCCAGGGCGGCGGCCAGGACCATCTGCAGGGTGTTCGAGATGAGCAGGATCCGGCGGCGGTCCACGCGATCGGCGACGGCGCCGCCCACGAGCATGAAGGTGAGCAGCGGCGCGTCCGAGGCGAAGGCGCGCAGGCCCAGGTAGAAGGGATCGTGCATCTGGGTGTGGATGAGCCAGGCCAGCGCGACGTCCTGGGTCCAGGTCCCGATGCTGCTGAGGAACGCGCCCGTCCAGATGAGGCGGAAATTGCGGTACGCAAACGCGGAGAGGAAGGCGGGCAGGGCCAGGCCGGCCAGCCTCGGCGCGGGCTCGGACGTCACTTCAGATTCCAGCCCTCCAGCTCCCTCTGCGCGGGCGCGTCGTTGGAGTCCACGCGCAGCGGCGTCACTGCGATGTAGCCGTGGCGGACGGCGCCCGCGTCGTTGTCGAGCGCTTCCGACGTGGGCTCCGCCCACGAGCTCCAGAAGTACGTCTCCTTGCGCGGGTTCACTCCCCGTTCGTAGGTGTTGACGCCCTCCGTCAGCGCGTGGGGCACGATCTTCACCCCCTTGATCTCGCCTTCGGGGATGTTCACGCTGAGGAACGTGCCCCGCGGGACCCCGCGGCGCAGCACGTCCACGGCCAGGCGGCCCACGAAAGCCGCGCCGGGCTTGTAGTCCATGGCCGGGCTGATGACCTGGCTGGCCGCGATGCTGGGAATGCCGTCGAAGGCGGCCTCGCGGGCCGCGCCGAGGGTTCCGGACATGTAGATCACGTAGCCCGTGTTCTCACCGCGATTGATGCCGGACACCACGAGGTCGGGCTTCTCCGTGAGGAGGCTGGTCAAGGCCAGGCGCACGCAGGACGCCGGCCGGGCCGCGATGCGGTACCACTTCCCCGCCGGCGCGTCCGTCTTCACCAGCGGCTCGATCTCCCGGACCATGAGCGGCTCTTGATAGGTGATCCCGTGCCCCACTCCGCTCTGGTTCTCCGCGGGGGCCGCCACCGTCACGTCGCCGATCTTCACGAGCTCGGCGTAGACGGCCAGGAGGCCGGCGGCGGCGATCCCGTCGTCGTCGGACAGCAGGATGCGCGGCCGGCGCTCCTGCGCCTCGGCCATCGCGGCCAGGGCCAGGGCCGCGAGCAGCACGCCCGCCCAGGCGCGCAAAGGCCACCGTCGTCTCATTCGAGTCGCTCCCTTCTATACTTTCCCGTGCCCTTCGCCTGCCCCGGCTGCAGCGCGTCCATCGACCGCAGCCCCGAGGCCTGGGCCCTGCGCTGCCCCGCCTGCCGGAGCGTGATCCGTGCGCGCGCGCTCGACGCCGTCTCCGGCGACGTGCGCGCGTACGAGGTCGAGATCACGGGCCGGCCGGAGACGCGGCGCCGCATCGAGGTCCCCTGGACGGAGCGGGAGGCGGCGCGCCTGCGGCGGTGGCTGGTCTGGTCGACGGTGCTCACGCTGGCCCTCGTGGCCGTGCTGTTCGCGGCGGCGCGCTGGGCCGCCCGCTAGGCCGAGCTAGCGCTTCGGCGCCGGCTTCTTGGCCGCGGCGATGGCCGCCTTCTTGCGGGCCTTCTTCGCCTTCTCCTTGCGCTTCCGGCGGCGCCGGATCTCCTTCTGACGCTCGATCATGCTTGGTTGTCTCTCCTCAGTGACGAACGGCCATTCTAGTCCGGGCCACGTGATTTGTGCGCATTGTGGCCCCCCACGGCGTGGGCTATCATCGATTTCACTCCTTTCCGAAGCGGGTCCCTGACCATGGTCCTCCGGCTCCACAGCCTCAAGACCCGCACGGCGCTGGCCCTGTCCTCGGTGATCGTGGCCATCCTCGTCTTCAACGGGGTGTACATGATCCTCACCAAGCAGGAGGAGCTGCGGAAGGGGATCGAGCAGGACGCCGTCTCCTTCGCCCGCCTCACCCGCGTGCCCATCGCGTCCGCCTTCCTGAGCTTCTATCAATACGACTTCGCGAAGTTCCGCGAGATCGTGCAGGACCTCCTGGCCATGAACCGGGACGTCACCAAGGTCCTGATCGTGAACGAGCGGGGCCAGGTCCTCTTCGACTCCGCGGAGCTCCAGCAGGTCGGCCGCACCCTCCCGCCGCCCCTGCCGCTCCTGCTGCCGGAGCCGGAGCGGCGGGCCGCGGCCTCCCGGCGCGAGGACACCCTCATCCACGGCCGCAACCCGGCGGGCGACGCGACCCTGGAGATCTTCGCGCCCTACAACCAGGACGGCTCGGGGCCGCCGCTCTCCGTGGTCTACCAGGTCTCCTACCACCGGCTCAAATCGGACACGCGGCACCTCGTCTGGGCCACGGGCGGGCTGACCCTCGTGTCCATCGGCATCTCCCTGCTCGTCGCCGTGGCCCTGGCCACCCGCATCACCAAGCCCCTCAAGGAGCTCACGGCGGGGGCGCGGGAGATCGCCCAGGGCCACTTCGACCGCCGGCTCGACATCCGCTCCCACGACGAGCTGCAGATCCTGGCCGAGAGCTTCAACGACATGACTCAGCAGCTCAAGCACAACGTCGAGCAGCTCGAGGAGTCGAACAAGAAGCTGGGCTCGGTCAACGAGGAGCTCAAGGAGCTGGACCGCATGAAGTCGGACCTCCTGGCCAACGTGAGCCACGAGCTGCGCACGCCCCTCACCGCGATCAAGGGCTACACGGACTACATCCTCGAGCGGAAGCTGGGCAGCATCACGGACAAGCAGGAGAAGGGCCTGGTCGTGGTGCAGCGCAACCTGGAGCGCCTCTCCAAGTCGATCAACGCCCTCCTCGACTTCTCGCGCATGGACGTGGGCCGGATCGTCCTCAACATCCAGCCCTTCGCCCTGGGGCCGCTGGTGGAGCAGATCCAGACCACCGTGAAGTCCGAGCTCGACAAGAAGGGCCTCGTCCTGCAGACGCAGATCGAGCCCACCCTGCCCAGCGTGATCGCCGACCGCGAGAAGCTCTCCGCCGTGCTCGAGAACCTCGTGATCAACGCGATCAAGTTCACGCCCGAGGGCGGGCGCATCACCATCTCCGCCGCCCGCGCGGCGGGCGCCCGGCCGGGCGCGGAGATCACGGTGGCGGACACCGGCATCGGGATCCCGCCCGACCAGCTCGCCCGCATCTTCAACCGCTTCCACCAGGTGGACACCTCCAGCACGCGCCGCTTCGGCGGCGTCGGCCTCGGCCTCGCCATCGTGAAGAGCATCCTGGAGGCGCACGACTCGACGATCGAGGTCGAGAGCCAGGAGGGCCGGGGCACCGTCTTCCGCTTCCGCCTGCCCCTGGTGGACCGCACGGAGGCGGCCCCCCCGCCCGCGCGTGTCGACGACCGCCCCGAAGAGGGGCTCGTGCTCATCGTGGACGACGACCCCGAGGTGGTGCGCACCGTGCGCTCCTACCTGGAGGACGAAGGGCTGGCCGTGCTGTCCGCCAGCACGGGCGCGGAAGGGGCCGCCCTGGCCGCCGACCGCCACCCGGACGTCATCCTGCTCGACCTCCTGCTCCCGGACCAGAGCGGGCTCGAGCTGCTCCAGGTGCTCAAGCGCGATCGTGCGACCGCGCGCATCCCGGTGCTGGTCATCTCGATCATGAACGACGCGGTGAAGGGCCTCACCATGGGCGCCGCCGACTACCTGGTGAAGCCGGTGGACCGGGCCGCGGTCGTCCAGTCCGTGCAGCGCCTGCTCGACGGGCAGGGCGAACACGAGCCGACGGTGCTGGTGGTGGACGACGAGCGCGACACCGCCGAGCTGATCCGCGATACGCTGCGAAACGAAGGGCTGCGCACCCAGGTCGCCCACCACGGGCGCCAGGCCCTGGAGCTCATCGCGCGGAAGAGGCCCGATCTCGTGATCCTGGACATCATGATGCCGGAGATGAGCGGATTCGAGGTCCTGGAGGCCCTGGCCCGCGACCACGCGACGGCGGCCATCCCCGTCCTGGTGCTGACGGCGCGCGGCGACGAGAACGACGCCCGCCGCGGCCTGGCCCTGGGCGCGAAGCGCTACATCAGCAAGCCGTTCGACCTCCGGGCCCTCATCACGGAGGTGCGGCGCCACCTCGGCCCCCAAGCGACGGAGAGCCGTCGAGCGAGCCTATGAAGAGAAAGATCCTGGTGGTGGACGACGAGGACGACATCCTGCACTTCCTGGAGCTGGTCCTGAAGGAGAAGGGCTACGACGTCGTGACCGCTTCCAACGGGCACGAGGCCCTGACCACGGCCCAGATCGAGAAGCCCGACCTCGTGCTCCTCGACATCATGATGCCGCAGATGGATGGGTGGGAAGTGCTGAAGCTGCTGCGCGTGGACGACGAGACGGCGCACATCCCGGTGGCCATGCTCTCCGCGCGCACGGAGGCCAAGGACCGCGTGCAAGGCCTGCAGGAAGGGGCGATCGACTACATCTGCAAGCCCTTCGCCCTGCAGGAGCTGCTCGGCAAGATCGAGACCATCTTCAGTCAGCTCGGCGAGCGAGGACAGGCGGCGCGTTGACCGCGCGCGCGCGCCATCCCTCGCCATGACGGCACCGCCCTCGGCGAACGAGGAATACTTCCGCCTCCGCGCGGAGTGGCTCCGCTTCAAGAACCACGTCATCGACTCCAACACGGGCCTGCCCACGCTGGTGGCCGTGCTGGACGACGTGCGCCGGTTGATGGAGGAGCGGGGCGCCCTGGGCCTCGTGTACCTCGACCTGGGGGCGGACGG
>Ga0075435_100001662_pt1 | contig 14423 bp, 14 predicted proteins | sample RhiMethybrSRZTD4_FD_75302 | JGI IMG/M metagenome (GOLD analysis project Ga0075435, IMG submission 75302) | Populus rhizosphere microbial communities from Tennessee, USA - Rhizosphere MetaG P. TD hybrid SRZTD4 | ecosystem: Host-associated > Plants > Roots > Rhizosphere > Soil | place: USA...
GAACATCGCCGACGTCTGCGCAATGCAGATCAGCGACTTGGCCGACTGGGTCCGAAGCCTCGACGAGCCCTCGGTAGCACCGCTGCTCACCGGGCTGCAGCACCTTCTCGACTCGTTCGCGGAGATTGGGTTGGGCTACCTCTCACTCGACCGGCCGTCAGGGACGCTCTCGGGCGGCGAGGCCCAGCGCACCAGAATGATTCGCCATCTCGGCTCGTCGCTGACCGATGTCACCTACGTCTTCGACGAGCCCACGATCGGCCTGCACCCTCATGACATCCAGCGGATGAACGACCTGCTGCAACAGCTGCGGGACAAGGGCAACACCGTACTCGTCGTAGAGCACAAGCCAGAGATGATCGCGATCGGGGACCATGTTGTCGATCTCGGTCCAGGTGCTGGCACGGAGGGCGGCACCGTCTGCTTCGAGGGCACCGTGGACGGTTTGCGGGGCAGCGACACCATCACTGGGCGGCATCTCGACGACCGCGCGACGATCAAGGAATCGGTGCGTCCGTCCTCCGGCACGCTGGAAGTCCGCGGCGCATCAACGCACAACCTCCAAGGTGTAGACGTCGACATTCCACTCGGGGTGCTCTGCGTGCTCACCGGCGTTGCTGGGTCCGGCAAAAGCTCACTTATCGACGGCTCCGTCGCGGGTCGCGACGGCGTGGTGGTGATCGACCAGGGCGCGATCAGGGGTTCGCGACGGAGCAACCCGGCGACGTACACCGGCCTGCTCGAGCCGATCCGCAAGGCGTTCGCAAAAGCCAACGGCGTGAAGCCGGCGCTGTTCAGTGCCAACTCCGAGGGCGCCTGCCCAACCTGCAACGGCGCTGGTGTCGTTTACACCGAGCTGGGCGTCATGGCAACCGTCGAATCGATCTGTGAGGAATGTGAGGGAAAGCGGTTCCAGGCGGCGGTGCTGGAGTACACACTGGGCGGCCGCAACATCGCTGAGGTGCTTGCGATGTCGGTGACCGAGGCCGAAGAGTTCTTCGACAACGGCGAGGCGCGTACGCCGGCCGCTCACAAAGTCCTCGACCGGCTCGCCGACGTCGGGCTCGGTTACATCAACCTCGGCCAGCCGCTCACCACGTTGTCCGGCGGCGAGCGGCAGCGGCTGAAGCTCGCTGCCCAGATGGCCGAGAAGGGCGAGGTCTACGTCCTCGACGAGCCGACCAGCGGACTCCACCTTGCTGACGTCGAGCAACTGCTCGGCCTGGTCGACAGGCTCGTCGACTCAGGCAAGTCGGTGATCATCATCGAGCACCATCAGGCGGTCATGGCGCACGCCGACTGGATCATCGATCTCGGTCCCGGTGCCGGCCACGACGGCGGCCGGATCGTCTTCGAGGGCACACCCGCGGCGTTGGTGGCAGCACGCTCGACCCTGACAGGCCAGCACCTCGCGGCGTATGTCGGTAACTGACTGTCAATGCGGGATGAAAGCGCCTATTACGGACCAGGTCACACTCACTGCCGAGTTGAGGATCGCAACGGATAGGCCGATGATCGCGAAGACCCGGGGCGCTCCTGGGTAGGGAGTTCGACCGCGGGTGAGACCTCCGAGCCAGGCGGCAACGGCACCCAGGACGCCGGGCGCACCGGACCAGAAGAGCACGAGCGTCACCACGGATAGCGCACCGTAGACGATCGCGCCGATTCGCGATGCGGAGTCGGACTTTGCGAGGTAGATCCCCGGGAGGACACCGATCGCCAGCGCAGTGGTTCCGACGAGGCCGATGGCCGGGATTTCCTGCCGAGCGGTGTCGGACCCGTTCGGGTCCAGGCCTATGGCGACCACAAGGGCCAAGTAGACGAGCGGGACAACAACGCAAAGGGCGTAAACGGTGCCGATGACAACCGCAGCCGACGGAAGCCGCCTGCTAGGAGTTGTTGACCGAGGCGTTGTGTCGGTCATGACGGAAGACTACGAGCCGATCAGTCAAGACATGCAGATTCATAAGTATCAGTACGACCCGTTGCGCACATGTTCTGGCCATCTTGGGATGGCCAGCGAGTGTCCCAAGCCCGCATCCGGCACTCTTTTGCCATCCCGGGACGGCTGGCAGGATAGCCAGTTGTCCGATAAGGAACATTATGTCAACTTGACGATGCCGCCCATCGCGCTCCTCACTTCCTTGCTCTGCGCGTCAAAATTGACTGTGAACCATCCAGTGCGCCCCTACGATGAAGCTGCCTTCCCGCACAGCACGCCGCAGCGGGGGGACGGAGACTTCACATGGCGCAGATCAGCCGCCGCGCGGTTCTGTTGGGAGTCGTCGGCGCCGGTCTTGCGGCCTGTTCGAGACCGTCCCCTCAGCTGAGCGTCCCCTCGACACCACCACCCACTCCACCTTCGCTGCCCACTGCGACGCCTAGCCCGTCGCCTTCAATCGACACGCGACCGCGCTGGCCGCTCACCGGCAAGCTGCTGAAGAACAAGGACAAGGCGACTCACGCCGCGGTTGCGGTCAAGGTGCCCGACAATCGCCGTGAGCATCCGCAGCGCGGCATCGACAAGGCCGACATTGTCTTCGTCGAACTCGAGGGCTATCGAGATGCGTCGGGCTACAGCGGGACCCGGCTCGTTCCGGTCTTCCACTCCCGCATGCCCGACAGCGTCGAGCCAGTGCGCTCCATGCGGCCGGTGGATGTCCCACTGCTAAGCCCGATCCACGCCCTTATCGGCAACACCGGGGCCACTTCTTGGGTGGTCAATTACGTCAAGCACAATCGCGCCAACCTCGAGGGCCGGCTGTCGTACATGAACACTCGCGGCACCGGCTCATACGGCATCGATAGGTCGCGGGTATACACCCTGAACGGCGCGACCTACTATGACAAAGCTGTCGTCTGCCATCCGGCGATCCTCGCCCGGCAGACCAAGCGGTTCCGTTCAGGCCCACCCCAGCCATACTTGCCTTTCGCCACGACCCGCAAAGAGGTCAGCGCCACGGGGGGCAAACGCGGACGGTCAATCAAGATCCCCTACAAGGGCGATAGTTACTTCATGGGCTACGAGTACGACAGGAAGAAGAAGCGCTATATGCGCAGCATGCCGTGGGGTCCACATGTGCTTGCCGACGGCACTCGCGTGTCGACTGACAATGTGCTCGTGATCAAGGCCAAGCAGCATTATGGCAAGATCTTCCGCGGTGGTGGCCCCGCCGACCCGCTGCACGACATCATCGAAACCCGGGGCAAGTTCTACTACTTCAACCGCGGCCGCTACGTGATCGGCACCTGGCGCAAGGGAAAAGTACAGGAGCCGTTCGAATTCACCCTCAAGGACGGCAGTCCGCTCAAGATGGCGCCCGGGCAAACCTTTGTCGAACTGCCCAACGTCCGTGCCAAGCTCCGGATCAAGAGCCGCGGTCGGCGCTAGTTGCGCAGCGCCGCCTCGAACGTCGCACGAGGCAGGGGCCCCAGTCCGGCACTCACCTCAGGAGCGTCGAGGAATTCCTTAACTCGCCTGTCGAGCTCGGCGTCTGCCAATTCTTCGAATGGATCGGTGAGCAGGTTGTCAATGCGGTGGAAAGCAGCCGCCGCTTCCTTGTCACCTTGTGCTCGTAGGGCAATAAGGGCAGACATCTCGTTACCGGGATTCTTCATCGGGCCTCCCGCGACGCCCGCGCGCAGGCTCTGCACCATGTCCTCATCGACCTGAACCTGCCGGGCGTAGCGCGGCCCGAGGGTTTGGTTGGTCCAGGCCTCGAGCTGGCAAATCAGCTGCCGGTTGTTGCGACCGATCAGATCGTTTCGATGGATGAGAGCTTGAGTTTGCCAGAAGCCCAGGGCCACGCCTTGGCCAAAGGTTGCATTGGTGTAAAGGCTGGCGTCCCCTAGCAGGATGTAGCCCTCCACAACTGGACTGTTACCGTCCATCAACGAGCGTCGCCGATTGGCAATCCCGCCCATCAGTCGCACGTCGGTGATCGGTGTACCAGCCTCGAGCCAAGGAGCGATGCTGGGAAGTGCCGCCATGATGCGTTCAAACTTCATCGCGTTACGCAGCGCCGTCCGGTACGGGTCCGTTTTCGAGAGGCCACCGGCAAGGCAGAAAGTGCCGTTGTCTTGACCAACGGCGAGGAAAATCCCGTATGGCGTCAGATCGATATCGGGAAAGGTGGTGCTTGGGAATTGTGATCCTGGCTTGAGCCGGTAGTGGCGCGCAAAGTAGTAGAGGTCGCATGGCTGGTAATGATCAACAGCCAGCCGGCTCCCGATAGCGTCCAGCCAGCGAGGGCTGACTGACTTGCGTCCACAACAGTCGATAACCAAATCGGCGGCAATCCGATTGCCCCAACGTGTCCACAGACCTGTGACGCGCACTCCATCGGCCCCCCGGGCCGAGTCCAGCCCGATAACTCGGACGCCCGAGCGGAATTCGATGCCGGGCTGCTCGCGAACGATGCGACGAAGAACCGCCTCGAACACTGGCCGCCGCGACATGGGAGCGACATCGTCTTGAAATCCCTCGCCGAAGTCGTACCCAGCCTTCTCGATACCGCAGTTCAGGAGCGTCTCAAGGACATCGGGCGCCTCCTCACGAAGAACCCGGCCTATCCGGGCGCGGAAGACGTGGCCATGCATACTTTGAGGCACGCCTGGCCGGTGCCAACCGAAGAACACCTCATCGGCACTGTTCCGTACGGGATCTTTGTCTGAGTCGAGGAGCACGATTTGATGTCCGGAGCGAGCCAGCATCAACGCACTGAGCAGCCCTACCGGTCCCCCGCCGACAACCGCGATATTGGCCGTGTCAATCCCCCTCCTCCGGCGCATCCGCGCCATGCGCCGGAAGGCCGGTCCTGGACGTTGACAAGATCGTCCAGTAGAGACTACATCTAGTCCAGAAGGGACTATATGTCAAGGAAATATGGAAAGCTGACGACGACCTCGTACGCGGTCCTTGGCCTCCTTGCGATCAAGCCGTGGACTACATATGAACTCATTCAGCAGATCGGTCGTGGCGTTGATCGGCTCTGGCCGCGCTCCCGCAGCAAGCTCTTCGAAGAACCCAAGAAGCTAGTCGCCCATGGCCTGGCCCAAGCCTCTCCCGGGCGTATCGGCAAGCGACCGCGCACCATTTACGCGATCACCGACGACGGGCGCCAGGCCCTCTTTGACTGGCTCGCCACTCAAAGTCAGCCACCTCTCCTGGAGTCGGAGCATCTCCTGAAAGTGTTCTTTGCCGAACATGGCACCAAGCAGAACCTCCAAAACACAATTGCGGCACTACGTGGCTGGGCCGAGCAAGACGCGGAGCTGCACGCTGGCATTGCACGCAGCTATCTCGCCGGGATTGGGCAATTCCCTGAGCGCGCGGCGGTTGTGATTCTGACGGGACGCTACCTCGCGGAGCTGGCCGAAACCACCCGACGCTGGGCCGACTGGGCCACCGCTGTAGTGGAGAGCTGGCCCGAAGACCCTAAAGCGGCCGAGCCGGATTGGGCTAGCTTTGCCGCCGTTGCCAATCTAGACGGCTCGCCGCTGCCGGGCGCCTCCCCTCAACATCAACGAGGTGATTGAAAGGCGGGGATCCAGGTGAAGTCCCAGCCAGCTGGATCGACGCCGGCGCCGGTGGCGGCGACTCTCTGAGACTGGCATCAAGGGCTGACCAGCTTCTGAATTCATCCCGCCGCGCCTTCGGGTGCGTTTTCACGGCTGTGATGGAAGACGTACCCATGCGAAGCGATTCGGACGGTCGTTTTCACGCCTGTGCCGCGAAACGTACCCAGGAGCGGTCCATAGGCTGCCAAGTGTGAGATCTCTACTGCGGCGCCAGACTCCAGACATGGCTCGAAGAGGATGATCAGTTGACACCGCTCGCCCCATGGTCAGGACGGGTGCTTGCCCTGATCGCCATTGCAGGGCTTGCAGTCAATCTCCGGCCGCCCGCGATCGCAATCGCTCCGGTGCTTCCGGAGATCCGCGCTGATCTAGGTTTCGGCGGCGTCCTGGCCGGTGTACTCACTACGCTGCCACCCTTGTGCTTCGCTGTAATGGGTGTGTTGACGCCGGCCATCATGGCTCGCGTTGGGATTCACCGGGCAGCGTTGCTCTCGCTGATGGCTATCGCGATTGGCCAGGCTGTCCGGGTGCTCGTCCCGCTGCCCACGGTGTTCTTCGTGTCAACTGTTCTTGCGCTGCTCGGGATGGCGACGGGCAATGTCTTGCTCCCGTCGCTGGTGAGGCTTCACTTCCCTGACCGGATCGGCCGAGTGACAGGCATCTACTCACTGTCCCTTGGTATCGGAGTAGCGCTGGCTAGCCTCCTCTCGGCGCCGCTGGCCGCAGCCACTGGCAGCTGGCGATGGTCGCTCGGAATCTGGATCATCACCGCGCTCATCGCGACGATCCCGTGGGTCCGCCTCGCCATCGAGCCCGGTGGTGGACGATCTAGCACTAAATCAGCCGTCCGGATCGGCCACGTGGCGCGCACCCGCGTCGGGTGGATCATCGCTTTGTTCTTCGGCCTCCAGTCCATCCAGGCCTATGCCATCTTCGGCTGGCTGCCGACGATCTACATCGACGCTGGCCTCAATCCTTCCGCCGCTGGGTTGATGCTGACGATCACTACAGGCCTAGGCCTTCCATTGGCCTTCTGGATCCCTCATCACATCGCCACGACTCGTCGACCGCAGTGGCTCATGGCCCTCATGCCCAGCTGCGGTCTCATGGGCTACCTCGGGCTCCTCATCGCTCCAACGACGCTGCCCTGGCTCTGGGCGACCCTGCTCTCGGTCAGTCTCGGCAGCTTCCCCGCCTTCCTCGCGTTGACCCCGATGCGGGGGCACACCCCGGCAGGAACAGCAGCCCTGTCGGGGTTCTCACAAAGCATCGGCTACTTGCTCGCCGCCATCGGGCCGTTCGCGATGGGCGTGCTGTCGGAAACGACCGGTGGCTGGACCGTGCCGTTGATCTTCCTCCTCGCTCTCTGCCTTCCCCTCGCAGTCTTCGGTCAATTGGCCGTGCGCCCGCGCTCACTCGAAGCAGAGCTCAACGCCCGTCAACTGATGTAGCTCAGTTGCTCACCGGCAGGTTTCTGGCCGCCCACTCAAAGGAAAGCCGATGCGACTCGAAGCGAGACTCGCCACTGGGTTCATCGACTTCGATCATGAAGTCGCCGTCATAGTCGTCTGGCAACGCTGCCAGGACAGCGTCGAAGTCGACCACGCCGAGCCCCGGCTCGCACCAGAGTCGCTTGGTGGCCGCCAGGTCCTGGTATGACATCGGCTCTCGATCGCTACGACCCAGATGATCGGGCAAGACATCTTTGATGTGTATCCCACCTAGCCGGTCGGCGTACCTCTTGATGAAGGCAGCCGGCTCGATTCCGGCCCACCGGAGGTGACCAGTATCGGGGCCGAATCCGATCACGTCGCGGCCGAGCCCATCGAGCAGCGCGACGATCTCCTCCTCGGTCTCGAAGACACCGCCCACGTGAGAGTGGTGCAGTGGCCGAAGACCCTCCGACTGCAGCACCTCGCAGACGATTCCGCAGTTCTCGATGGCCAGATTCAGCCGGTCACGGTTGAAGTCGGCACCGACGGCGGGATGTGCCAGGCGTGCCGGGACGGCCATTGACGAGATCATGGTCCGATCCAATCCGAGGCTCACCTGGGTTTCGGCAAATCCCTTGGCCCGCTCGATCTCCTCGGTGATGTCAATCGTGGAGTCGAACGGTGAGCTAAACAGGCTGAGAGCCGGGTAAGGCCCTAACTGCCGATCCAATCGAGGTACTCCTCCGCATGCATGCCGTCGGGAACGTCGGCCTTGACTGCACTAAAGCCGATCTTGGCGAAGTCGGCGAAGGCTTCGTCGAACACAGCTCGCGACTTGTCGACCCGCCCCTCTCTGCTCCAGTACGGGATGGGGTTCGCGGCAATTCGACGGCCGGTGACCTGCGTGATCACTGGGTTACTTGCTGACGCCCTGCGATACCGATCCCTGGAGCTGCCGCTGGAAAATCAAATAGATGATCAGTACTGGTACAACGGTAATCACCACGGCCGCGAACAGCGCTCCGAAGTCGACCGAGTAACCCGCCTGGGACGCGAAGGACGCCATGGCCTGGGTGAGGACATAGTTGTCCGGGTTCGTGTTCAGTGCGATGGGCAGCAGGAACTGGTTCCACAAGCCCACGAAGTTCAAGATCGCCACGGTGGCCAGACCAGGCTTTGCCATCGGCAGCATGATCTGGAAGAAGGTCCGCCACTCCCCCGCCCCGTCCACTGCGGCAGCCTCCGCGATCGACTTTGACAGCGACCGGAAGAAGGCATGGAGGAAGAACACGGTGAACGGGAACGCGAACGCCGTATATGTCAAGATCAACCCGGGCAACGTATTGAGCAGACCGATGCCTCGCAGCACGAAGAACAGCGGCACGATGGCCAGGAAGATCGGAAAGGTGAGCCCGGCGAGCATCAGGTAATACAGCACCCGGTTGCCAGGGAAGGTGAACCGAGCAAGCACGTACGCCGACATCGAGCCGAACAGCATCGTGAGAATCAGCGCGCAGACGACGACGATCACCGAGTTAAAGAAGAAGCTTCCGATGCCCGCCGTTGTCCAAGCATTGACGTAATTGATGAAGCTCCAGTGCGCCGGGAGTGCAAACGGCGAGGCGAAGATCTCCGAGCTGGTCTTGAACGATGACATGAGTACCCAGATCAACGGGAGGATGACCAGTATCGACCAGATGATCAAGACCGCATGGGAGAATCCAGTCACCGCTTTGTCGCCGGCTGTCCCTCCGCCGCCGGCCTCGGCGGGCTCAAATGGCGCTCGCTCCCCTGATGATGCAGGCGCGGCGCCGACTTGGGATATCTGAGTCATTCGCCGACCTCGCTCTTTCCACCGAAGATTCTGTTCACAGCGAATATCAGGCCGGCGTACGCCAGCGTGATCAGCGCAAGCACCACACCCATCGCGCAGGCGTAGCCGAACTGGCCCTTGGTGAACGCGGTCGTGAAGAGCTCTTGCGCCATGACAAGAGTCGTGTTGTTTGGCCCGCCACCGGGTTCCAAAGCGGCCATGTAGACGAATGCGTCAAGCGCCAGGATCCCTATATAGATGAACGCAGTCTGCACGTTCTCGCGGATCAGCGGGATGGTGATCGAAAGCGCCGTACGGAAACGTCCCGCGCCATCGATCCGGGCGGCCTCAAAAACCTCTGCAGGGACCCCCTTGATGGCGGCGATGAACAGCACCATGTAGAAGCCGACCAGCCCCCAGATGATCACGAACATCACGCACCACCGTGCCGTACGCGGGTCGCCCAACCAGGCAAACGAGGCGAACTGGTCCAAACCAAGGCGGGTCAGAATGCCATTCAGGAGTCCGGCGCTGGGGTCATAGATCTGCGACCAGATAAGCCCGATCACGATGGCAGGGATCACGTAGGGGAAGAAGGAAATCACCCGGTAGAAGCTGGAGCTGCGCAAGCCTCGGATGTTGCCGCGGGCCGAGCCTCCGACCGTGACGAGGGTGGCGAAGAACATCGCCAGGCCCAGCGTCACGATCGGGACCACTATCGCCATGAGAATGTTGTTGCCCATGGCTTGCAAGAACGTGCTGTCAGTGAACAGCTTCCCGTAGTTCGACAGCCCTATGAAGTTCATTGCTGGCGAGAAGCCGGTCCAGTCGGTCAACGAGAAGTACGCCGCCTGGACGAAGGGGGAAACCACGAAAGCGATGTAGAACGCGACCGGGATGATCAAGAAGACCAGAAAGAAGCTGATCTTGTCGAAGGTCAGGTTGCGCCGGCGCCAGCGGGCCGAGCCAAATCGTCGCAAGCCCCCGGACGAGCTAACCCCGCCCTGCGGGGCAACCCCGCTGGTGAGCCCCCCGCTGGACAGTGCAGTCACGACACTTGCACCTTCTTGATCGAGGGATCCTTGGCGACCTTGTCGGTGATGTCCTGCAGACCCTTGGTGAGTTTGGCCACGTCAGAGTCGCCCGAGAGGAAGCTGTTCCAGACCACGAGCTGATCGGTGTTCATGCCATAAAGGTCGGCTGGATTCAGGACGGTCCAGGAGAAGATGTTCGACCCTGCCGCCTCGAGCATCTTGATCTGGGATTGCAGTGCCGTCGACCCGAAGCCGTCTGGCGGCACCGTGCCCTTCACGATGGTGGAGGACAGCTTGGTCTTCGCGAAGTTCACCGCGGCATCCTTCGAGAGCATCGCGCGCAGGAATTCCTTGCCACCAGCGACATTCTTGCCCTGCGACGGGACGATGTAACCCTCGCCAGCAGCCGAGTGCAGCGCCTCCCATGGCAGCTTCGAGTTACTCGTCACGGTGGGCTCAGGTGCCCCGGTCATCTTGAAGCCCGACTTGGTCTGGTCCTTCATCTCGTTCTCGATCCAACCGCCCGATGGGTAGAGGATGAAGTCCTCGGCCTCGCTCCACTGGGCCTGGGCGGCAGTGAAGACAGTCCCCGACCCGCCCGGCTTCATGTAGCCGGCATCGATGATCTTCTTCAATCCGTTGAACACGTCCTGGATTGGAGGAAGCGACCAGCACCCAGGCTTGAGATTGTCCAGCGCCAGTCGCACTTCGTCGCCGCCCTCCTTGATGGCGGAACCGATGGCCATCGTCTGGTAATAAGTCGCCGCCTCCTTGCCCCAGCCGAGCAGATACTTGCCTTTGGCCTTGGCCTTCTCGCCGAGCGTCAGCATTTCGTCGTAGGTCTTCGGAACGGTCCAGCCGTTTTGCTCGAAGAGCGAGGCCGAATACCAGATGGCATACACGGTGAGGGCGTAGTTCAGCACGATGAACTTTCCGTCGAACGTTCCTGGCTCGGTGACACCCTGGTAGAGAGTGTCCTTGATCACTGTGCCCTCGTAGTTCTTGGCCTCGATGACGTCGGTCAGTTCGGCCAGCTGATCGCGAATCGTATTGATTCCGATCAAGCCCGCCCCGCTGTTGTCGACAACGTCTGGTGGATTGCCGGCAACGAAGCGGGGCTGCAGAGTCTGGGCGACCTTGGTGGTGGGTGTCACCTTCACCGTCACACCCTGTTGCTTCGCCTCGACCTGCTTGCCGGCGAACTCCGCATAGTCGATGCCGTACCCACCCTTGAAGATCACCGCGTCAACCGTCGATGGCGACTTCACTCCGAAGGGATTGGTGTCGCTTACCTGGCCAGCTGGGGCAGAGGTCTGGGAGGTGGTGCCTGTACCGGAGGTAGCGCAAGCCGCGAGCGAGCCGGTAGCGGCTAAGGCGGCCGCGGCGAGCGATCCGCGGAGGAAGTCGCGCCGCCCGAGCGGCCTTGAGGTGATGTCCATCTGATGTTCCTTCCAATTGATCCCTGGTTGGTTTCGTGAATTCCTTACTGAATGCTCTGGTCTTCTGTCGAGTGCGCGGCGAAGCCACGCCGCTCGGACGTCATTCTCAGGTGCCGCGCCGGATCCGGCCCTCGTACTTCTTCTCAAGCGCATGGTTGTGCTCGTCTCCGCCAGGAATGTTCGCCGACAGGTAGAGCGGCGGCTCATGGCCGTCGGCCCTCATTCGCTCGGCGACACCAATCGTGAGCAACTGTGCGATGAAAGCGCTCGTGATCGACGAAACGGAGCCAACGGCGACGCCTCCGGGGAGCGCAAGAGTCGCGTCTCCGTACGGTGCCAGGTTGTCGATCACCACGTCGGCGACCTCCGACAGTCGCCGGCCGCTCGGATGCTTCGGACGTACCTCGGCGGTGTGCTGCAGTGACGTCACAGCGATGACGTCATGGCCCCTGTCTTTGGCTAGCAGCGCGAGGCCAACTATCGCACCGTTGACACCTGAGTTGGAGGCGATGACGAACACGTCACCTGGCTGGATGGGCGAGATCTCCCACAAGTTCGCGACGATGTCAGGGTTACGTTCGAGGCTGGACCCGCCGAGCGCGTCCACTGGCAAGCTGCCGCGCAGTACCAGGTCACGAAGAGTGATCTTGTTCGTCGGAATCAGGCCGCCGGCTCGGCCTGCGATCTCCATTGCGAAGGCTTCGGAGTGACCGGTTCCGAACGCCTGTATCACCGCACCGGCCTCGATGGCCCTAGTCATAATGCCGATTGCGGCTTCGAGTCCGCCGTCGGCGGCTAAAGCGGACAGACGCTCGAGCCTTTGACTCACCTCGTTCGCGAAGTCACTGACTACCGGGGCAACGGCGCTCTTGGTCACAGGTCCGCCTCCTCGGCGACAGCGGCACTATTCCTATCGGCCAACGCAACTGCCGCGCTGGCCGCTGCTCGCGGCGGCGTGCGGCGCGGCCGACGGTGGGAGGACACGGCATCAGCGGAAGCGGCCAGCTTGGCGCTGGACCGGTCGAAATCTTCCTGAGCAACCAGCAGGTAGAGCAGATCGAGTACGAGGAGCTGGCCATGCTTGGCTGAGAGGTCGTCAGGTTGCAGGAACTGCTCATAGATCGATGTCACAAGGCTTCGGTCGGCAAGTTCGGCCAGCGGCGAAGTCAAGTCGTTGGTGATCGCCACCGTGAAAGCGCCCGCACGGCCCGCCTCGGACAACATCTCGATCGTCTCTTCGGTACGTCCGGTGGTCGAGATTCCGATCGCTACCGTGTCGGAGTCCTGGATAGCTGCACTTGTCAGGCCGCTGTGGATCTCCGACCAGGCGTGCGCCGCAATGCCGATGCGGTAGAGCCGGCCTTGCAACTCCTCGGCGAGCATCGCGCTGCCGACCACGCCGTAGATGTCGACATGCGAGGTCACCGCGATCCGCCGGGCGACCTCCGTTATGACGGCCAGGTCGATTGCTGAGGTCGCCTCTCGCAATGCCTTCGTGTGGCTGCTGATGAGCATGCGCAGCAAGTCCTCCGGAGAGTCGTCAGGTCCGAATTCCCCTCCGATCTCTGACGACCACGAATCAATCGAGGCGCTGCGGCCGAGATCTGTTGCGATACCGACGCGCAGCTCGACGTATCCGGGATAGCCAATGGTCCGGCAGAAACGCGTAACCGTCGCAGGCGAAGCACCGGCTTGCTCTGCAAGCTCACCGATCGACAGGGTCAGCGGCGCCTGCGGATGCTCGAGCAGGTACGCGGCAACGCGCGCGACAGCTGACGGCATTTCAGGCAGCAGAGACCGCACGCGGTCTTGGACTGCAGGGTTCTGCTCCCTGGTACGGGCAGCGCGGCCCGGTGTAAGAATCATTGGGTGAGAATCACTATCAGCTTGATCCAGAGTTTCTGAAATTCGCTATTACGCTAGCGTCTAGCTCTCTTCCCTGCAACCGATGAGACCGAACTGAAACCCTTCCTTCTCGCTCTTGACGCCGGCGGTACCAGCACCCGGGCGGTCGTACTGGATGCGTCCGGGCGAACGTACGGCTACGGCCGTGGCGGCTGCGGAAATCCGACCGCAGCGGGCATCAGCGCGGCGGTGGACGCCATTGGCTTTGCTACCGAGCACGCTCTTCATGAGATCGCTGGTTCGGCAAGACCGAAATCGGCCCTGATGGTGATGGCGGGCGAAAGGACTGCGGCCTTCAGAGAGCAAGTTGCCGAGCGGCTCGCCACGCTGGGTGTCGGCGAAGTTGTCCTGGATCACGATCTATTGGGAATTTTCCATTCCGGGACTGCCGCTGAGGACGGCTATGCGCTGGTCGCAGGGACTGGGACCGTGGCAGCAAGGATCCGCGGGGGCCGGTTGGACCGGGTCGCCGGCGGCAAGGGTTGGCTCCTGGGCGACGCCGGTGGCGGCTTCTGCATCGGACATGCCGTAGCCCGGGCAGTCGTAGCGGCCCTTGACGAACAGGAGAAAGACACTGCGCTGACTGGACTCGTTTTGGAAGCGATGGGGATCCAATTCGACACAGCAACGCTCTCCGGGCGTGCAGATGCGCTGCGACAGTTGGTCTCTGCCTTGTACGCCCGGCCGCCCATCGCACTGGCAGAGTTCGCGCCACTAGCCTTCGCGGCCCATGAGGATCGTGTCGCTCGTCCGATTCTGATCGATGCGTCTTCGGCGCTCGCGGACCTACTTTCTGCCGTACGGGTGCCGGACTTGCCGGGACCTGTCGTGGGAGGGGGCAGTGTACTGGTCCGCGGCATCTTGGCAGCACCGCCGAGCCTTCAGGCTGAGCTGATTCCCCCGGCAGGCCGCGACCCCGTAATTCCTGTTTCCGATGGATTGGTAGGTGCCGCCGTACTGGTGCTCCGGCACACCGGCCATGAGGTTGACGAGGATCTCTTCCAGACGATCCAGGCCGAGGTCGAGCGGGTTAGCGCGCGTCCAGCAAGCCGGTAGTCGCTGAAAACGCATCAGGATTGAATGGCAAATGGTTCATGTGGCCTCAGGCTCAAGGAATCGATGCAACACCTGAGTGGAGGTGTTGGTCGTGGGGCGGATGGTTGCTCCGGAAGAGTTCTGGGTTCAGTTGTGGGCTGGCGTCAACGTGGTGGGTGCCTCG
>Ga0075435_100001663_pt1 | contig 14422 bp, 9 predicted proteins | sample RhiMethybrSRZTD4_FD_75302 | JGI IMG/M metagenome (GOLD analysis project Ga0075435, IMG submission 75302) | Populus rhizosphere microbial communities from Tennessee, USA - Rhizosphere MetaG P. TD hybrid SRZTD4 | ecosystem: Host-associated > Plants > Roots > Rhizosphere > Soil | place: USA...
GAGCGGGATGCGATAGCTCTTCTCGCTTGCGGGATGGACCTTCGCCCAGATCAATTGTGCGACGCCGCCAAGAATGAAAGTCAATAAAACCGCGGCTGTGATCAGCATGCCAATGCCCATTGCCGACGGCGAAGGAACATACTCGCCCCATTTCTCCGCCAGCAGCGTCAGCATGATCCCAACGGCGATTCCAATTATCAATCCAACAAGGCATCCGGGAGGCAGCGCGCTGAAACCTTTGGTCAACAGCTCGGCAAAGCTGGCCCACTTCACGCTGATCGGTGAAGATAGACCGCTCGCGCCGATGCCGAATTTGTTTCGCAGGATGGGATAAACGATTGCCGTCGCGATCGAGCCGACTGGCGCTGCGATCAATTGCGCAATCGTTAGACTGCGCGGATTCGATTTCAGAAGTTGTCCGGCTTTGAAGTCCTGCATCAATGCTTCTGACGTTACGGCGATCGTTCCGGTCAATCCGCTCGAAGACATGTTCACCGGAACGTTCCCGGGCGAGATGAAAGCAAAGACCGCCTGCATCATGTTCGACATTGCGCTGATGGGCCCCCAGTTTGTTTCACCAAGCACGCGCAGGCCGACGAGCATCAGTGGCAGAGACAAAACGATCGCGATGAACGAGAGATAAACCGGTATGCCCATACTGAAGTATTGAATCAGGCAAATCACGATCGCCATGAAGATCGATCCAATCACGACATAAAGCATCGGAAAGTCGTTAGTTGCCGCTTTGCTTCCCCTTAATCCTCGAAACGTCTTGACGATCAAATTCCATTTCAGTACGAGCGACGTCAGGCCGCCGGCAACCATCAATCCGGTCGCCGGCCACATCACCCAACGCAGCGTCGCCGGATAAGTCAGCGCGGCAATCATTCCATGCGCGAACAAATACCGCGGAAGGATGAACCAACTGATGGCTGTGCCGATGGCCATTGAAAGGCAAATTCGAAAACCCACCAGCAGACCCGATCCGAAACTCAGCAGGCTGATGTTGAAGCCGATATTCATCGCTTGCTGGCCCGGAATGAACCACGTGTCGCGCAGCCATTTCCAAAACGTCGTGACCATCATCAGGAAGCCCGACAGAATCGTCCCGATTCCGAGCGCCATGAGCGGAGCGCGCGCTGCGCCAGACTCGCGGCCTTCGTGCAAGACCCTGATCGTCTCGCCGGCAGCCAAACCATCAGCGTAGGTGAGATTTTCTTCGTCGATGTAGTGGCGACGCATAGGCACGGCCAAAAGGATGCCGAGCAGACTCGCGCTGCAAAGCCAACAGAAAATCTGCAAGGTGTTGAGATAAATCGGCGGGTTCAGCACGCCCTTCGCATTCAACATGTCGAACGCGGCCAGCAGCACCGCCATGAAAGCAGTCTGGCCGGCGCTCGTGCCCATCGTCTGCACGATATTGTTTTCGCGCGCGTTGGTGTTTGTCAGCCGCAACGCAAACACCAGGGGCACCAGTGCCATGAATCCAAAAAACGCCGAGACGACAGAAAGGTTCGGACCGAATCCCAGTTTCAAAACACAATAGGGATAGGCGCTGCCGATGATCAGCGCGACAACCAATCCGATGATGACCGCGCGCGCTGTTAGCTCAGGCGTTTTTGAGGGCGTGATATGACCGTCTTGCATTCCAACTCCAATCTTTGAATAAGCGCTGCGGATCGATTAACAAACAAGTCGCGTCTTATTTCTTCTGATCTGCCGGAGGAGCAAGATCTTCCACCCACTTCTCGTTGGGATAGGCTATGCGCCACATTCTGATAATGTCGGCTCGCTGGTCTTTGTGGTCAACCAGCAGTTGGATCAAGGCTTTCTCGTCTGAAGGTATCGGAACCGAATACTTTTGATCGTCGAAGTTCTCACCAAAGTCCTTAGGAAGTCTTTGCGGAAAGAGTGTGCGCAGAATTCCAGCCCGACCTTTCATCTCATGAGGATTCTGATGGGCCATGACGATCTCAGCCGCCTTCAGTTGAAAGTCGGTGTCAGCTCTGGCGTGCTCGCTCAGATAACCGACCAGCACGGTGACCATGACGCCCAACAGAGGGATTGCGATCGAGCCGGCGGTAAAGACGACCTTCCGCGATTCAATCTTAAGCTTGCGAAATTCAAGTTCCAGCTTTTGGCGCTCGATGGAAACTTTCTCTCGCTCTAACTCGAACCTCCGATCCGGAAGTTCGGTATCTGTTGCCTGTGGTCCCATTGCGGATGCTACCTCCGTTCGTTTTGACTATTACCACGCCAGCGCGTATCTACCTCGCCGCGGATCGGCGCCGCCGGAAATCACGCCACTCTTCGCATCGTAGACGATCACAGTTGGCGATGAGCCAGTTCCCCACGCGGTTTGGATCTTGATCTTGTGGCCGCGCGCGGTCAGTTGATTGATCACATCAGCCGGAATTCGCGATTCAATATTCAAAGCGCCGGGGAGAAATTCGTGATTATCAAACGAGCTGACATAGTGTTGTGTGTCGAAGCGAGGGGCTTCGACAGCTTCCTGCGGATTCATGCCGAACTCAATGATGTTGAGCATGACTTGCAGCAGTGCTTGATCCTGATTGTCTCCGCCTGGCGTGCTCAAAACCATGAAAGGTTGACCGTCTTTCAAGACCAAGGTCGGTGTGAGCGTAACGCGCGGGCGCTTGCCGGGCGCGACTACATTCGGGCTGTCCGGATCGGTCAGCGCGGATTGCAGACGTTGGCCCATCAACACACCAGTGTCGCCGGCGACGACAGCCGGCAACCAGGCCCCGCTCGGCGTTGCGCTGAACATGTTGCCGTCTTTGTCGATGACGTTGACGCAGGTTGTGTCGTTGGCTTTCAAAATTTCCGGAAGCGGCTGCGCGTTGTATGAAATCGTCGTGGCAGAGGCGAGCAGCGGTTTCATGTTCGCTGGATCTCCGGGACGTTGATCTAAGGAAGCGCGCTGGTCGTCGATCAAACGACGCCGCATTGAAGCGTAATCTTTCGATAGCAATTGTCCGGTTGGAATCTTGACGAAATTTGGATCGCCATAGAAGCGATCGCGATCGGCGAAGCCAAGTTTCAATGCTTCAGTCACGGTATGAATGTATTCGGGCGAGTTCTGGCCCATCTTCTTCAAATCGTAACCTTCAAGCAGATTGAACGTCTCGAGCATCATTGGGCCTTGGGCCCAGAAACCTGTCTTGTAGATCTCGTAACCGTGATAACTCGTCTTCGTCGGCGCGCCAACGTTCGCGCGCCATCCCGCCAAGTCAGACGCCGCCAGCAAACCTCCGTGCGTCTGCATGTAATCGCCGATTCGTTTCCCGATTGGCCCACGATAGAAATAATCGCGCGCAGCCATTAACGCCGCATGGCGGCCAAGGCGCGCATTCCGTTTTTCCGTGGCGACGATCGCGCGCAGCGATCGAGCGAGATCGGCTTGCACGAAAACATCGCCAACTTTCGGCACTTGTCCGTTCGGCAAAAAGATCCGTTTCGCTTCAGGCCATTGCGAAAAAATCGGCGCGCGCGTGGTGATGTAATTGACGCGCAATTCATCGATGGGAAATCCATCGGCAAGTTCGATCGCCGGCTGCATTACTTCAGCCAAAGACTTCGTGCCGAACTTATCCAGCGCAGTCACACACGCATCGAGAACCGCCGGCACCGTCGCGGCCAACGGTCCAGTTGACGGAATCAGTCCCGGCTTCGCTTCCGGGTAAGTGGTGCTCTCAGTGTCCGCGCGTTGAGTGGCCGAAGAGTCTGGCGCCGTTGCGCTTGTGCCGGCCCCGCGTTCCTTTGCGCGATTCACAAAGAATTCACGGGTAGCTTTAGCCGGCGCTGTGCCCATGCCTTCGATCACAGCCACGTCCCGGCCTCTCAACTTGACGAGGATCGGAACTTCACCGCCAAACGAGAAGTGTGAAAACTCAATCACTGATGCGGCGAGAATCGTTGCGACCCCGGCATCGACCGCGTTGCCACCGTGCTGGAGGATGCGCATGCCGGCCTCAACCGAAAGCGGTTGGCCGCCGGCGACAACTCCGCGCCTGCCGCGGACAACAGGTCTAAAGGTATCGGCTCTGGAAACCCGCAGATTCGTAACAAGCGTCGCCAAGACAATGCCGGTCAAAATAAAAGAGACAAGGGCCCGTCGAGTTCTCATTCCATTAGTTCCTCGCATTCAGCTGAATTCGCAAAGAGTTTTAGACTTCTTGAGTAAATGAGTCAATGAAAACCATCCAACCTCCCCGAAAACACAGAGCGGGCTTTCATAATGTCATCGCAATGTTTTCGCAACCCTTGGCCGCCGGAGAATCTTTAGTATGCATTCATTCATTGATTCTCCTTGTGAGAACTGAGACTGAAGGGTAGGGCGCCGACTTTGGGGGAGGTCGGCGCCTTTGCTTCTTTGTCAGAACCACCTGCAATAGCGATTGGTTATTCTCGCGAATCAGCGTCAGGACCCACCGCGCGCCATTTCGAGCAGTTCTGACGCTTGCACTTTCTCGATTTCCAGCGATAATCCGTCTTCGGCTTTCCGATCAATCACACGAGAGAACAATTGATGGCTCAAGTCAAAACCGCTCACTACGGTTCGTGGAAATCGCCTATTACGTCTGATCTAATCGTGAGCGAGACGATCGGTCTTAGCCAGCCGCGCCTCGACGCCGAAGATACTTATTGGATCGAGATGCGTCCGTCCGAGAAAGGCCGGCAAGTCATCGTGCGCCTAACGCCTAACGGAAAACGAACCGACATCAATCCGCCGGAATTCAATGCGCGCACACGTGTGCATGAGTATGGCGGCGGCGATTACGTCGTTCACGAAGGCACGGTTTACTTTTCAAATTTCAGCGACCAGCAAATTTATCGGCAGACTGGCGATGCAGAGCCTGAGCTTGTAACCAAAGAATCCTCTGATGATCGCGTGCGTTACGCCGACGCGATCGTAGACGCGGGACGTGATCGCCTTATCGCGATTCGAGAAGATCATCGGCAAAGCGATCAGCAGGCCGAGAATTCCATCGTCGCGATCTCTCTCAATGACGGCTCGACGAAGACAATGGCATCGGGAAATGATTTTTATTCGTCGCCGCGATTGGCCCCGGATGGATCTCGCCTGGCCTGGTTGACTTGGAATCATCCAAATATGCCCTGGGATGGGTGTGAACTTTGGTGCGCCGAAGTTGTGGCGGATGGTTCAGTCGCCAATTCAAAGCTGATCGCCGGCGGACTGCGCGAATCGATCTTTCAACCAGAGTGGTCGCCCGGCGGCGTGCTTTATTTCGTTTCAGATCGCTCGGGCTGGTGGAATCTCTACAGCGCGAATGAAGAATCCGCTGAGTCCCTCGTGGAGATGGAAGCTGAGTTCGGCGCCCCACAATGGATCTTTGGATTATCAACCTACGCGTTCGAATCCGCGGATCGAATAGTTTGTACGTACGTTGAAAAAGGAATCTGGTCGCTGGGCGTGATCGACACCCGCGAGAAAACTCTCAAACGGATCGAGACGCCGTACACCGAAATCTCTTTCTTGCGCGCGGCGAAAAATCGCGCCCTGTTTCGCGCCGGTTCACCGAGAGAGTCTTTGGCAATCGTCCAGTTGGATCTAACGACGGGTGAAACGACTAAGCTCCAACAGAACAGTAAGGTTGAAATTGACTCGGGTTACATCTCTGAACCAACACCGATCGAATTTCCGACTGAGAACGGCTTAACCGCGCACGGATTTTATTACGCCCCGAAGAACCGTGATTTTGCCGGTCCCACAAACGAACGGCCTTTGTTACTGGTAAAGAGCCATGGCGGACCAACCTCGGCGACCATTGCAGTTCTCATGCTGTCGATTCAGTATTGGACCAGTCGCGGCGTTGCGATCCTGGATGTGAATTATGGCGGCAGCACGGGCTATGGCCGCGCCTATCGCGAAAGGCTCAACGGCAATTGGGGCATCATCGATGTCGACGATTGCGTTAATGGCGCGAAATTCTTGGCGCAGCGTGGCGATGTCGATGAACAGCGCTCGATAATCGATGGCGGCAGCGCCGGCGGATACACGACGCTTTGCGCGCTCGCGTTTCGCGATTATTTCAAGGCCGGCGCCAGTTATTACGGCGTTAGCGATCTCGAAGCGCTCGAGTTGGACACGCACAAATTTGAATCGAAGTATTCCGATGGATTGATTGGGCCGTATCCGGAACGACGCGACCTTTACGTCGCACGCTCGCCGATTCATTTCACGGACAGGTTGTCGTGTCCGGTTATTTTCTTTCAGGGCTTGGAAGACAAAGTTGTACCGCCGAACCAGGCTGAGATGATGGTCGATGCGCTGCGCAAAAAAGGTTTGCCCGTTGCGTACGTTGCATTCGAAGGCGAGCAGCACGGATTTCGTCGTGCCGAAAACATAAAGCGTTCACTCGACGGCGAGATGTATTTTTATTCGCGCGTGTTTGGATTCGAACTTGCGGATCAGGTTGAAGCGGTCGAAATAGAAAATCTCTGATGATTCCCCGTTATCGCAACCCTTCCAGTTGAATGGCGAAGCTCGACCGCCTGGGCTGGGCGGATGGAATGTCATTCACGGCTTACGGCGTTCGCATCGGTGTGCGCGTGAACGACGCCGCGATTTTGCGCGAGTTGGTCGCGCGTTTGCCGCCAGGCTCAAAGCCTTCTTCAGTGCAGCGCGTCGATCACTTGTATTCACTAACCGGATTCCCGACAAATTCGGACGGCAAAGTTCGACGATTTAACCTGGGTTATTGGAATCTCCTGCGGTTCTCGCGCTCGCGAAGCTTCGACGGTCTGCTCGACGAATTTGAATCGCACGTGCAGTTGACCATCGCCGAACACGCGGCGCGACGTGTCTTTGTTCATGCCGGCGTGGTGGGCTGGAACGGCCGCGCCATCCTGATTCCCGGCACGAGCTATTCCGGCAAGACAACACTGGTTGAACATCTGATTCGCGCCGGCGCAACCTACTATTCAGATGAGTACGCGGTGTTGGATGAGCGAGGCCGGGTGCATCCTTACGCGCGGCCGCTGGGGATTCGCGTGAGCGATACGGCGCGCGCCACGAAAGTTCGCGCGGAAGAAATCGGCGCGCAGATCGGATCGAAACCTCTGCCGATCGACTTGGTTATCTCGACTGGATTCAAAGCAGGAGCGCGGTGGCGGCCACGAAAGTTGACGCGCGGTAAAGGTGTCCTCGAGTTGCTCGCAAATACAGTTTCCGCCCGGTCACAGCCTGAACTTGCGTTGAGTGTCTTACCGAAAGCTTTGGAGTCAGCAAGAATCGTTAAAGGCGTACGCGGTGAAGCGAGTGAGATCGTGGAATCGATTTTGGAGTCAGTACCATCCGCGTGAGCGGATGGGTCAAAAGTCCAATTCACCTGGGCTTGAATCTTAAATCCCACCCGCTCACGCGGGCGGTACTGACGTCTCGTAATCTGCGGATGAGTTTATTGCTGGATCGGCTTGTCCGCGACCGTTGCCGGCGCGCCGCCATGATCGTCGCCGCGCACGACTCCGCTCTTATCTACAAAGAACGAACGCTTGCCGGTTTTGCCGTACTCGCGCGGGATTGCGGTGGCTTCGAAGGAATCTGCAGTCGCGGTGATCTCGAACTTGTATCCGTACTTGTCGAACTGATCCGGTTGAAACAACTTCGCGTCGGTCAACTGTTGCATCGAGCCGTAACTTCCCTTGCCCGGCCCCTTCTTGTATTCCTCCTCCAAATTGACGACGAAACCTAATATGCCACCGGCAATCATCTCGTTCTGTTCGGGAGGCGGGTTCTTTGTTGCCGAAGAAATGCCCGCGACCATCATCAGGATTAAATTCTTCGGCAGATGCAATTCGTGTTGTGTTCCCAATCCGTCGTTCGACACCGCATACGTAATCGACTCGGAATTCGGATTCAGGCCCAGCAGAAAGTCTCGTAGACCGGCCTCCATGTTTGCTGCTTGTTTCCGAACTTCGTCCTGATAACCTTCCATCAACGCCGGCGAAACGTAAATCTGTCCGAGCGTGCCTCGCGATTGCCAGCGGCGCGAGTTTCGAAACACAGTATTGCCGGAGAGCGTTTGATGATTCACATTCGCGTCGATTACCCGGCGCACGGTAGGCGCGTCAGAGATCACGACGAAGCTTCCGACGAATGCATAAGCAAAGATCCCCGCGTAATTGATCATCTCGGTATCTTCGCGCTTCTCGGTTTGCGCCAGCAGATTCGCCTCACCGATACCCAAACCGTCCAGAATTTTTGGCATCAAACGACGCGCCGCATCGCGATCTCTTACTTCGATCAGCAACATCGGAAACAGACCTTTGTTCTTCTGGTCCTTTTCATTTTCTTTGTCGGCGCCCGGTTCAGTTGCGGCGGCTTTAGACGGGGGCACCGGCAGGCCGAGCCCCAGTCCGCCCGCGCCTTGCAAAGCTTTGAGTGAGCCGGCCAATGCGATTTCGTTTCCAAACGCGGGCAACAAATCATCTTTGATGTTGAAAGCAGCTTTCTTTTCGAATTGTGTAAAGGCGTCGACCGATGGTTCGTCAATCGCCGACTTTACTAATGCTCCGTCCTTGTAGACCGCATAATTTGATTTTTCTGTTTTTGCTTTCGCCTCCGCTGCTTTTCGCATCCCTTCATAGGTGTGCGCCAGATCAACCGAAGCGCTCACCAACACTTCCGTATCGTCGGGCAGCACCGACGCGGCGTCTGCGGTGATCGGCGGACCGGATTGCAATTGCGGGATGAACGGGATGAGCACCTTCTTCGCGTCAGGTTTGTCCACGAGGATTGCTCGCAGAATGTATTCGTTCCCATCCAGCGACAGCGCGAAACCAACCGCGTCAGGATATGTCGGCTCACCATAACCAATTGCGTCGAGCAACGAACCAATCTGCGACGTTGCGATGCGCTGCGCCTGTTGCTCCTTGTTTGGTGTAGGTGTCGGCAAAGCTTGCACCGTCAGGGTAGCCGATGTTTGCGCAGTGCCATTCGCGATCCTCTGCTGCTCGCGCCGGTTGTTTTCAGCTTCAATCGCAGCTCTCATTTCTTCCTGCTGTTTGCGCTGTTCCTCTTCCTGCTCGCGCCGCTGTTGCTCTTTCTCCGCTTCAGTAAGCACTGGGGTCGGCGAAGGCTTTGGAATTGTCTTATCTTCCAATTCCACATTCATAAAAAGAAAGATCGACTCGCTCGCAAACTGATCGCGCGCAAGGCGAAAGTTTGGATCCTGGAAGAGAGGTTTACTCGAAGCTGGATGAAGCTTTTCGAACTTGAACGATTTGTCGCTGATGAAAACGAGGTTGCCGCGATGCGTGATCACAAACGGCAGATGCTCAGCTGGCGGTTGCCGCGGCGATGACGTAGTCACCGGTGTCGCTTTGGGCACTGCTTTCTCATTTTGTGCGCTGGGAGATGACGAGCTTTCCGGGGTTGCGTCAGGCACGGGCGGTAGGATCGTCGGCAAGAAAGTTTCCAGCTTTGGCGCAAACTTATTTGCATCTTCGTTCGTCGGAAACTCGATCGCGAAAAAGATCGCGGGAACGTCCGTGCGCGCCGGCCAACCCGCGAACATCAGTCGCGACGAACCGAGCGCTTCAGAATTCTTCTTCAGGAAACTGACGATTGATTTGAACTGCGGTCCGGGATCGGCGAGCTTAATGATCGGGTCCACGATCTCGCCCGCCCCGCCGCTGCTCAGAAGGGTTCCCACATTTCGCACTTCGCCATAAAGCTTGTAAGCGTCCGCTGCCAGCAACATGTCAAACGTCGGGTCAGCTTCGGCCGGGCGCGGCGGCGCAGTGCGCGGGGACTGGGCCGGCTGCTGCGCGCGCAGCGGCGCTGCAAAAATCGCGAGCGCCATCACGACCGCGAAAAGCCGATGGAAGCGAAGCGTGTTAGGAGAAGAAACAGCTTTCATGGTGGAACCTCATGCGAAGGGCTGCAATGCGGCTGAGCATATCAGAATACCGAAACATCGAGAACTAATTCTGACGCCATAGCGAACGGTCAGGTCATATGATTCGTCACCGCCCGCGACTAATAAACTGAAATACGAACCGTCACGATCTTAGGTTCACTTGCCTCAGCAGATTGTTTAGCCAAGGTTTCCCCGATCTTCCTCGGACAAAAAGGAAGGAGCTACCGTGCGTACGATCAAGCTGTCGATTATTTTCGCGCTTTTACTGGTTTCAGTTTCCTTAGTCGCGCATCGCTTACTGCCCGGTTTCAAGGCCGCTGGGCAGGCAACTTCGCTCTCGGCGCCGACGGACGTAAGCGCGTCCGATGGTGTTTACTCAACAAAGATCGGAGTTACCTGGGATGCGATTCGCGGCGCGACACTGTATCGAGTCTTTCGCAGTACAACCAACGATTCGTCGACGGCGGCCGCAATCGGCACGACGGCCGATGCGACTTTCTTTGATACGACGGCCGCTGCGGGCCAGCCATTTTTCTACTGGGTGCGCGCGGAAAATGGCAGCGTCGTCAGCTCCTTGAGCGCCTCCGATTCCGGGGTGCGCGCGAACGGTGTCATCAACGGACCGGTGCAGCCGCTGAATCCTCCGCCTCAACCCGCCGGCAATCCGGTGACGGCAGCCAAAGCCTATCTTGGTAAGACGTTGTTCTGGGACGAACAGTTATCTTCAACGCGCACGGTCGCGTGCGGGACTTGTCACTTTGCGTCGAACGGCGGATCAGATTCGCGTGCGATCATCGGCAGCACACGATCGAGAAACCCGGGCGCCGATGGAGTCTTCAATACTGCTGACGACGTATTCGCGTCGCCGGGAGTGATCAGCAATAACGCCGACGGAACGTACAGCTTGTCAGCCGTTTACGGTTTTCATGAGCAAGTCACCGGTCGCAAATCGCGCTCGTACATCGACGCAGGATTTTCACCCGTGCTGTTCTGGGATGGAAGAGCGAGCGGGACGTTCACCGATCCGATCGGCGGAGCAGTCGCGCTTCCAAACGGCGCGGCCTTGGAGAGTCAGGTGCTTGGGCCACCCGTAAGCTCGGCGGAAATGGGCAACGCAAATCGAACGTGGGTTGATGTCGCATCGCGCGTGGCCAACGCGCAGCCTCTGGCGTTGTCGCCTTCGGTGCCGGCAGGATTACGAAATTGGATCAGCGGACGATCGTATCCCGAATTATTTCAGCAAGCGTTTGGATCTTCTGACGTGACGCCGGTGCGCATTGCGGAAGCGATTGCTAGCTTCGAACGCACACTTTATTCAGATCAGACTCCGTTCGATCTGAGCGTGCAGCAAATCACTCCGTTGGGCGCGGCGGAACAGCGCGGCCAGGGCATCTTCAATACGAGGGGTTGCAACGTCTGTCACGCAGGTAGTCTGTTCAGCGATAACGCGTTCCACAACATCGGGGTGCGCCCACAGACGGAAGACACCGGCCGTTTCCAGGTCACCGGCAACACGAATAACATTGGCGAGTTTCGCACGCCGAGTTTGCGCAACGTCGGACTGCGTGGCCCATATTTTCATAACGGCCGCTTTGCCGCGCTCGAAGACGTCGTCGCTTTCTACAATCGCGGTGGCGACTTTGACGCGCCGAACATCAATCACAATTTGATTCGGCCACTCGGTTTGTCTCCCCAGCAACAATCCGATCTCGTCGCGTTCCTGCGGAATGCTCTGACGGATCCGCGCGTGCAGGCAGCAACGGCTCCTTTCGATCGCCCAACTCTTTACAGCGAATCCAATCGCGTGCCGACAATTACCGGTACCGGGACGCAAGGCTCCGGCGGCAATACCCCGCAAGTGACGGCCATCGAGCCCGCGCTTGCCGGCAATCCGAATTTCACCGTGGGAATAACGAACGCACTCGGCGCCGCGGAAGCCGTGCTGGTGATCGACAGCAACGATCCTGGTGCTGGTCCATCGATTCCAGCTAGCGGATCGTTCGCACGCATCAGCATGCAGTTGTCGGGCAGCGGCGCCGGCCAGGGCTTCGGTTCGGTCAGCATGCTGGTGCCGGCGAACTCCTCTCTCGTGGGCCAGACATTCTTTGGTCGCTGGTATGTCAGAGACTCAAGCGCGCCGGGCGGCGTGGCTGCAAGTCCGGCATTTCGCTTCACAGTGTTCGGCGATACGAGCGGAATCACAACCAACGAGATCGATCAGACCGATACGTTCGTGGTCCAACATTACCGCGACTTTCTTAATCGCGAGCCCGACTCGTCCGGGTTAAGTTTCTGGATGAATCAAATCTCACAGTGCGGTACGAACGCGAGCTGCACCGAAGTTATGCGCATCAACACGTCGGCGTCGTTCTTTCTGTCAATTGAATTTCAGGAGAGCGGCTACCTCGTGTATCGCTTCCATAAGTCGGCTTTCGGTAATTTAGCAGGCACGCCGGTTCCGGTACGATTCGGCGATTTCCTCGCCGACGATCAGCAACTTGGACAAGGCGTGATTGTGAATCAGACCGGATGGCAGACGGTGCTGGAGAATAATAAGCAGGCTTACGCCAACGCATTCGTTCAGAGAACTCAGTTTACTTCAGCCTTCCCAACCTCGCTTTCGCCGACGACTTTTGTCGACACCCTCTTTTCCAACGGCGGAGTGACGCCTACAAGTGCGGATCGAACTGCGGCAATTAACGAGTTCGGCGGTGCGGCGACGACGGCTGACGCTGCGGCTCGGGCACGCGCATTGCGGCGCGTGGCTGAGAACTCAACGCTGGCCTCGCAGGAATTCAATCGCGCGTTTGTGCTGATGCAGTACTTTGGTTACCTGCGCAGGAATCCGAACGATGCGCCCGATGGAAACTTTGACGGCTACAACTTCTGGCTGAATAAGCTGAATCAATTCAACGGCAATTATATTCAGGCGGAGATGGTCAAAGCGTTCCTGTCGTCGACTGAGTATCGAAGAAGATTTGGGCCGTGAGGATAGCTACCTATAGATGTCCGTGCGATGCGCAACTCGTAACATCTGGATTGTTTCGGCGTCGTTGAATTGGAATAGTGCGCGCCAATCTCGTGTTAAGCGGAGCGATAGAAAACCATGCAGAGAGCCGACCAGCCGCTTGGTGTGAAGCCGCGGATCGAACGGGTTCTCCGCGCACAATGCCAGCAATCTATCGAGTTTTCTCTGTTGATTCAGCGGGAGCTTAGCAGCGCTTTTCAAGAAAGCCTCGCTATAGACGATTTTCATCGCTTCGTGTTCTTCATCTGAGCAAGCAACGAGCCGGCGCCTGTGTATTCATGTGACGATTTCTCGCCGGCAGCTTCAAGAAGCTCTTTGACGATTGACGCGCGATATGCTCCTTCGCGATCTTGGCCGACGACACTTATTAGTAGGGATCTAAGCCGGCCAACTTCCTGCTTCAGGCCTTCGACTTCATTAGTTAACTTTCTGATTTCATTAGTCGAGATCATGGCTGAACTATAATCGCTGGTCGCGCAACCGTCAAAATAAATCACACTCAATCACTCCCATATCTGACTTCCATTCGCCTGATCCTTGTGCCCGCGGCGAACAGCACCAGCGCGGTGACGATAATCAATCCGGGAATTGAAATCCACGCCGGGGTTGGTTCGGCGACGACGGCGAATGGTCCTTCTGATATTGGAACCGGGACGAGTGAATTCAAGTAATGAATCACGCTGATCTTCTTGAGTAGCGGCGGCAGCAAAAAGTTAATCCACTCCCAACCATACAAAACCAGCGCGGGAATGATCGGATTGCGGAAGAATAATCCCACCACCAGAAAGAACGCGCCGTAACCAATGCACGCCAGCACCGTTATGGTTAGGTACCAGAACATATGGTTGAGGGCAGCGCCGTCAAGAAAGAACCGCGTGCTGCTCGAATATTGGTGGGAAAAGAAAACGATGAGCATCGACGCCACCGTCACTGTGCTGAACAGCACGATCGAAGTCAACAAGCCGGAGATGTACTTGCCGGCGACCAACACTTCGCGCCGAACTGCGGACAGAAAGTAATAATGCAGACTTCGATCGACGATTTCGCCGCGAAAAAGATTCATGAAGATCCAGGCGCAGCCAAAGAAAACGACCGTCCGCAGGATCATCGAGTTAAAGAAAATCGAAAATATTGTAAACAACTGGTCCGATGTGCGGCCCAGAGGATTTATCAATTCAACCAAAGTCAGCAAACCGATCGGCATCAGCGCCAGCAGATAAACCAACAGCGATCGCTTGCCAAAGAAATTTTTCTTCAGCTCCAGCCGCAAAATCGCGCCGATCTGGCGCAGCCAAAGCGAGAATCCCGCATCTTTGATTTCAACTCGCGGTTGAATTGTCTCTGCGTTTGCACTCATAACGTTAATCTCATTGCGCGCCGATCAGATAATCGTAAACGGCGCTCAAGTCATCGTCGACCGGCGCGATTGACTCGACCGTAATCTGGCCTTGCGCGACAACTTCGTTCAGCGAGAGATAGAACTGATCCG
>Ga0075435_100001666_pt1 | contig 14412 bp, 10 predicted proteins | sample RhiMethybrSRZTD4_FD_75302 | JGI IMG/M metagenome (GOLD analysis project Ga0075435, IMG submission 75302) | Populus rhizosphere microbial communities from Tennessee, USA - Rhizosphere MetaG P. TD hybrid SRZTD4 | ecosystem: Host-associated > Plants > Roots > Rhizosphere > Soil | place: USA...
GATTGATCCACCCGGTGGCTGGCCGCTTCGCAACAATTCTCGTCGTGCGTCGGAATCAACGCCTGCGAGGGTTACCATCTCGGCGTGCCAAAACCGGGAGCGACATTCAAGGTCAGCACGCTTCTCCTCGCGTATCTCTTCTTCCACACGGTCACAGCGCTCGCGCACGGCTCGACGGGAGTCGATGTCGATCAAGCACCGACGACAGGGCGGATCACCGTAACCGTCACGACGCTCGAAGGAACCGTACAGCTCTCAGGCGTCCGCGTCGACCTGCACACACTCGCTGACGAGACGGTGATCGCGAGGAGTGTGACCGACAACGCCGGCCTGGTCACCTTTCCGGACGTGCCTCCGGGCCGGTATGTCATCACCGCGCTGCGGCCCGGTTTCGTCCCGAAGGATTCTCCGGAATTTCAGGTGAGAGCCGACCACGACTCGAAGGTCCTGCTCGACATCCAATTGACGTTCCTGATGGAGCCGGTCACCGTCCGCGCTTCGACGCCGTCGCCAACCAACAGCATCCGCGCGGTCTCGATGAGCGACATGCTCTCCGGCTCGCTGTTCGAGATCGCGCCGCTCGAGGGCGACGATTTTCAGAGCCTGATGCAGATGCTTCCGAGCGTCGTGCGCGACGCCAACGGCCGGCTGCGCATCAAGGGAGGGCAGCCGACGCAAGGAGCGCTGCAGATCAGCAGCGCGAGCCTGAACGATCCGTCCTCCGGCGATTTCGATCTCGATCTGCCCGGACAGAGTATCGAGTCGGTCGAAGTGCTCGCCAATCCGTTTGCCGCCGAATACGGACGCTTCACGACGAGCATCACGCAGATTCGGACGCGGCGCGGCACCGACGATTGGGAGATCAAGCCGGGAAATCTCCTCCCGCGCTTCCGCGCGGGGCTCCGCGGCGTGCGCGGCTTCGAGCCGCGCTTCTCGATTCGCGGTCCGATCAAGCCCGGCCGCGCGTTCCTCGCACAGGACTTTCAGTTCCGCTACGTGGCGACGCCGGTGAAAAGCCTCCCTGACGAACCCGAGGTGCAGCTGCGAAGCTTCGATACGTTCACACGGGTCGATACCATCCTCTCCGCGCGGCACACGCTCGGCGGCGGGCTCATCTCGTTCCCGCGCGAGATCCGGCGCTCCACGATGTCCACGTTCCGGCTGCCCGAAGCGACGCCGGACTTCAACCAGAGCGGCTGGTCGAGCGGTGCGGTGGACCGGTTGGCGATCGCGCCCGACGTCGTGCTGGAAACCACGCTCTCCGGACGGTGGTTCGAGATCAACGTGAATACGGACGGGCAGTCGCCCATGGTGTACGCGCCGCAGGCCCAGCGCGGCAGCTTCTTCAACGACCAGGAGCGTACGGTGCAGAGCCTGCAGTGGGTCGAAGCGATCAGCGTCTCGCGCGACTGGCGCGGCCAGCACGTGTTCAAGGCCGGCACCGATCTGCAGTGGTCGCATTTCGACGGCTTCAGCGCGAGCCGCGTCCTCGACATCCGCCGCCTCGACGGATCGCTGGCGGAGCGGACGATGTTCGGCGATCGCACGACGCAGGAGGTCAGCGGCTCGGAGTTCGCGCTCTTCGGCCAGGACCGCTGGCGCGTCAACTCCAGGTTGACATTCGAGCTGGGCCTGCGCCTTGATCGTGATGCCGTCGTCAAGCGTGTGAACTACTCGCCGCGCGCCGGCGCGGCGATCAGCGTCGCGCCGGAAGGACGCGCGATTCTCCGCGGCGGCTTCGGAAAGTTCGCGCAGCGTACGCCGCTCAACGTGGAAGCGTTTCCGTCCTTCGAGACGCGATCGGTGTCGCGATTCGCGACGAGCGGAGCGCCGCTCGGACCGCCGCTCGGCTTGTCCAACGTCATCGCCGGCGATCTGTTGACGCCGGAAGCGCTGGTCGCCAACGTCGAATGGAATCAGCGCTTCGGCCGGCGGCTGCTCACGAAGCTGGAATTCCTTCAACGCCATGGTTCGCACGAGTTCATCGTCTCGCCCAACCCGGGCGCGCGCGAGATCGATCTGTCGAGTACCGGCACCTCGCGCTACCAGGAACTGGAGGCGACGACGCGGTATCTGGGCGGCGGCCGGCGGGACATCACCTTCTCGTACGTCTGGGCGAAGGGGACCGCGGACCTGAACAACTACGATCAGTTCTTCGGCAACCTTCGCAATCCGATCATCCGCGGCAATGAGAACAATCTGATCCCGACTGACGTCCGCCACCGCATCCTGGTGCGCGGCACGATTGGCCTGCCCGGCCAGTGGGACTTCGCGCCGATCCTCGAGCTGCGCTCCGGATTTCCCTGGTCGGCCGTCGACGAGTTCCAGGACTTCGTGGGGCCGCGCAATCAGTCCGGACGATTGCCGGCGGTCCGCACGCTGGACTTCACGCTCGCGCGGCCGTGGCACTTCCGGAAGTACCGCTTCCGCGCGGGCGTGAAGCTGTACAACGTCTTCGGCGCCTCCGCGTATCGCGACGTGCAGAACAACATCACCGCGCCCGACTACGGTGCCTTCTACAATCCCGTCGAACGCTCGATCGGATTCACCTTCGGCTCGGCCAAGTGAGGTAGCGGAGGTTGACGGAGGAAACAGAGTTCACAAACGGAGGAACGGAGTGAACGGAGGACGAACGGAGGAGAGGTTCGACGGCCGGCCCGCGCAGCGGGCCGGCTGACACCGACGAATCGGATCGAGATCATGAACGGCAGCGGTATTCAACCCGTTCATGATCTCGATCCGATCCGTCGGTGTGCGTCGCTTCGCGACGCCGTCGAACCGCTGTCGATCGTGTTCCTGATGCTTGCGCAACAAACTGGTGGAGCGGTTTTCTCCGTTCCTCGGTTCCTCCGTTTGTGAACGTGATCTGGCGCTAGCGTCCGAATCTGCCCACGCGCAGCAGCTTCGCCGCGACGAATGCGAGTGGGGCGCCGATGAGGCTGAGGAGCACGCCCATGCTGGTTTCCGAACGCAGCTGACCCGCCGGCAGGAGCGCCGTGCCGATGAACAGGCCGAAGGTGAAGCCGATTGCGGCGGTGAACGAGACGACGATCAGCTCGCGCCAGCCGACTTTGTGCGGCAGGTGCAGGCCGGCCGCCAGCGCGGCGCCGACGCCGAGCAGGACGCCGATCGGCTTGCCGATGATGACCGCGATCGGCAGCGCCCACGTGCCCGGTTCGAGGGCGCGCAGCGGCACGCCCGCGTTCACGAGGCCGAAGAAGAACAGCGTCAGCTGGACCGGGTATCTCCAGAAGACTTCGAACTGACTCAACGCATCGCGCGCGGACGGCCGTGCGTCGACGAAGAACCCGGGGTCGCGCGCCGCGTGGGGCAGGAAGGGCAGAATCGGCACCAGCGCCAGCGCCGGATGGAGGCCGCTCCAGAACAGCGCGAACCAGGATACGCTGCCGGCGACGATGAGATATGGCCAGAAGCTCCTGACGCCGGCCCGCCGCAGCGCGAACGCCAGACCGATCGCCACCGCCATGATCAGCGCGCCGGCAGCGAGATGCAGTTCCTGCAGCGGATTGAACAGCGCGAGCGCCAGAAAACCGAGAAGGTCGGATGCGATGGCGAGCAGGATCAGGAACGGAATCGCGGGATGGAGGCCGAAGATGACGCGCGCGATGAAATAGCCGAAGGCGAGATCGGTCGCGAACGACACCGGCCAGCCCACCGACAGCATCGGCTCCTCGAGCACGTCGATGGCGCGGAAATAGAGCAGCGCGGGAACCACCGTGGCGCCGATTGAGGCGACGACCGGCGGCCACGCGCGCCGTCCCGGATGCAGCACGCCGCCCGGCGCCGTCGCTTCGACCACTTCCTTGGTCATCAGCGCGAAGAAGAACACCATCGCGACGTCGTTGACCGCGAACGCGATCGCGTAGGTGACGCGGTAGTAGCTCTCCGGCCGCACGTTCGCCCACACCAGCGCGACCGCCGCGCCGAGCGGCAGCAGCAGCAAGTGCTCCAGCGCGAAACGGGACAGATGCGGAAACGAGAATCGCCAGCGGCGGATCCGGCGTTGGTCGTCAGTCATTGGTGCGGGTCTGCCGGCGGATGACGCCGGAGTCCACGATCTGACCGGTGCGCGAGATCGACTCGAAGTACATCTCCGAGCCCGCCACTTCGACCGCCATGAAGCTCTGATCGCGATCGAAGGAAGCCGCCGTCTCGTCCGACGGATCCATGTTGCCTTTCCGCAACTGCCCGCCCGCGCCCGACACGAAGTAGTAGATGCCCTTCTGCGGCTTGATGCGCTCGTAGACGTGGTCGTGGCCCGAGAAGACGACGTTGACGCCGTTTCTGACGAAGATCGGCTCGAGCAGGACGCGCAAGTCGATCGCGGCGCCGTGACGGGCGGCATTCGAATACAACGGATGATGGAAGTAGCAGATCTTCCAGTCTTCGCGCGCGTTCTTGAGCGACGTGTCGATCCATTGGAGCTGCCGCTGATCCATCTGGTTGCTGTCGAGCGCGAAGAAGCGGACGTTGTTGCGCGCGTAGGTGTAATAGCGCTGTCCGTTCATGTTGTAGGGCTTGTACGACACCTGATCGGGCCGATCGTGGTTGCCGATCGAGGCCTGGAACTTCACGCCGGCCGCGAGCAGCGCCGCGTACGGCTGCTCGAATTTCTTCACGTAGTCCGACGGCGATTGGCCCCCGTACATGTTGTCGCCGAGCATGATGACGAGGTCGAACGGAAACGTGGCATGGACTTTCGTCATCTGCTGCGCGACCTCGTACTGCGGCCGATCGCCGGTCCCGTTGTCGCCGATCGCCGCAAACTTCAGCGAGTCGGCGCGGTTCGGGAGCGGCGCGGCCTGCGCCAGGAGGTCCGCCGCGGCAAGCGCCGCGGCGAGAATCAGCGCGGCGACGATTCGATATCTGGAATTGGTCACGAAATCACTCGAACGATACACCGCTCGACGACATTGTCCCGCGGCAGAGCCATCCGGCCTTCATGCGCCTCGTCCCAGCGGACGCCTGGCGGCTGCGACGTTCGGACCAGGGCGGTAAGCAAAACGGAATGATACGATGACGCGAGGCTCCGTTCGGCGATCGGCGTGACGCCATCGTGAACGGATCGGACCTTCCGAACGTCGTGACATGAAGTGATGAAGTTGCCTGCTCTTCGCCAGAGTCCGGCCGTGGCGGCGGCTATGGTCTGTTCCGGCGTCGTGACTGCCCAGTTCATCGCGGGCAAGGCGGCCCGAGACGCGCTGTTTCTCGCCTACTACGACATCACCACGCTGCCCGCGATGGTCATCGTCACGTCCGTCGTGTCGATCCTGCTGGTCATCGGCAGCTCGAAGGGATTCCGGATGCTGGCGCCGGGCGATTTCGTTCCGCTGGCCTTCGCCGCGAGCGCTCTCCTGCTGCTCGTCGAATGGGTGCTGCTGTATCGGGCGCCGAGAATCGCCGCGCCGCTGATCTATCTGCAGATCTCGGGAGTCGGTCCGATGCTCGGCTCAGGCTTCTGGCTGGTGGCGAGCGAGCGGTTCGATCCGCGGACCGCGAAGATGAACTACAGCCGGATCGCGGGCGCCGGTACGTTCGGCGGCCTCGTCGGCGGTTTTCTGTCGGAACGCGTGGCCGCCGGCTTCGACATTTCCGCGATGCTGCCGCTGCTGGCCGCGATCAACCTGCTGGCCGCCTGGCTGATTCGCCGCCTCGCGGGCGGCGGGCGCGTGCGGCGTCATACCGAACCGGGCGACATCGCCGCCGAGCTGTCGTCGGCGCCGCCACGATCGGGCATGCGCGCCCTGGCCAATGCGCGGTATCTCGGCAATCTCGCCGCGCTCGTGCTGCTCGGCACCGCCGCCGCGGCGCTCATGGACTACGTCTTCAAACTGCAGGCGGTCTCGACGTTCGGACGCGGCGACGCGCTGCTGCGGTTCTTCGCGATCTATTACGCCGCGACGAGCTTCATCACCTTCGGCGTCCAGATCGCATTGAGCCGGCCGGCGCTCGAGCGGCTCGGTCTCGCCGCGAGCGCGGCGATGCCGTCGATCGCGCTGCTGACGGGAAGCGCCGGCACGCTGGCCATTCCTGGACTGTCCACCGTGGTCGCGGCCCGCGGCGCGGAGACAGTCCTGCGCGGGTCCCTGTTCCGCGCCGGCTACGAGATTTTCTACACGCCGCTCCCACCCAATGAAAAGCGCTCGGCCAAGTCGCTCATCGACGTCGGCTTCGATCGATTGGGCGATGCCGTCGGCGGCGGCCTCGTGCGGTTCGCATTGCTCCTGGCGCCGGTGCGTCAGACGACCGCGATTCTGTGGCTGGCGATGGTCTGTGCGGCCGCCGCGCTCGTCGTCGCGAGCCGTCTGCATCGCGGCTACATTCATGCGCTCGAACGCAGCCTCCTGAACCGCGGCCTCGAGCTCGAGCTGTCCGACGTGCAGGACGGGACCACGCGAACGGCGATGCTGCGCACGTTGACGACGATTCAGATGCCCGCCAAGAAGCTGCGGGAGATCGACCCGGAAGCGGTCCAAGGCGACGAGGCGCCGACACGCCTCCCCGCCGCGGCGGCGGCGATCGGCGAGGTCGATGATGCGATGCTGCAGATCCTCGCGCTGCGGTCGCGGGATCGGGATCGCGTGCGGCGTGTGCTGCATGCCGATCGTGACCTGGACGCCGCCATGGTTCCGCACGTCATCCCGCTGCTGGCCTGGGATCCGGTGGCGGGCGATGCCGCCGACGCGCTCTGCCGGGTTGCCGAAGAGCGCATCGGCCAGCTCACCGACGCGTTGATCGATCCGAATCAGGATTTCGCCGTCCGGCGCCGCCTCGCGCGCGTGTTCTCGATCTGCGTCTCACAGCGCGCCGCCGATGGCGCCATCCTCGCGCTCGACGATCAACGGTTCGAAGTGCGCTTTCAGTGCGCACGTTCGCTGGTGGCGATCGTCGAGAAGAACCCACGCGTGCGCATCGATCGCGATCTGATCTTCGAAGTCGTGCGGCGCGAAACCGCCGTCGGCCGGCCGGTGTGGGAGAGTCAGCGCCTGTTGAGCCAGCTCGAGGATCAGCAGGAGCACGTGTTCGTCGACGAGTTCGTCAAGGATCGGGCGAGCCGTAGCCTGGCGCACGTGTTCACGCTGTTGTCGCTGGCGCTGCCGCCGGAGCCGGTCCGCATCGCCTTCCGGGGACTGCACACCGACGACCCGCGTCTGCGCGGCACCGCGCTGGAATACCTGGAAGGCGTCCTGCCTCCGAAGATCCGCGAGCAGTTGTGGCCGTTCCTCGAAGATCGCCGCCCGCCGGCGGGCCGCGACGTCCGGCCGCGCGACGAGATTCTGGCCGACCTGCTGCGATCGCACGAGTCGATTCTGATCAACCTCGAGGAGCTGCAACGGCGCGCTCAGGACGGGACGGCAAAGCCATGGCCAACCACATGAAATTTCTTGCCCGCTGTGCGCCGCCGCCGACCGACACCGGGTCTACGGGCAAGACGACCGGGCGGCTGCCGGACGATCTGATCACAGAACAGGTCCAGCGTCTCGCCATCTTCAGCGCCGTCATCGGCGCTCTGTGGATGTGGGGGCTCATCACCGAAATCCTCCTCGTGCCGCTGCTGCTGCCGGCGGCGGCCGGCCAGGCCAGCCACGCAGCGTCGATTCCCCTCGAGTTGAGCGGGATCGCGTTGTCGTTTGTGATGCACGGCTACATGCGCTTCGCGCCGCACACGCCGGAAAAGAAGACAACCGTCGGACTCGGCTACATGATCGCGAACGCGATCCTCATCGGCATCTTCAACAACTTGATCGCGCCGACGAGGATGGCGGCGCCCGGCCCCAACCTGTCGTGGATCACGAATCTGATTCTCGTCTTCTCGATGATTGCGCCGACAACGCCGCGGCGGATACTGACGGTGTCGCTCATCGCCGCGTCAATGGATCCGCTGATGGCCTGGGTCGCGCACCTCGCCGGGCGGCCGAACCTGCCTCTCGCGGAGACGATCTTCCTCTTCGTGCCGAACTACACCGCGGCGCTCGTGGCCACGATACCGGGAAAGATCATGCATCGCATGGGGCGCCGGCTGCGCGAGGCGCAGGAGATGGGCAGCTATCAGCTCATCGAGCTGCTCGGCCAGGGCGGGATGGGCGAAGTGTGGCGTGCGCGGCACCGCCTGCTCGCCCGCAGCGCGGCGATCAAGATCGTGCGTCCCGAGAAGCTGGGCGCGGGCGACGCGGCGGACGGACGGCTGATGCTTCGCCGCTTCGAACGCGAAGCGCAGGCGACCGCCGCGCTGAGCTCGCCGCATACGATTCGCGTCTTCGATTACGGAATGACCGACGAGGGGACGTTCTATTACGTCATGGAACTGCTCGCGGGCCGCGACCTCGAGTCGCTGGTCAAGGAGTTCGGACCCGTGCCGGCGAGCCGCGCCGTCTTTCTCCTCCGCCAGGTCTGTCACTCGCTGGCAGACGCGCATGCGCGAGGACTCGTGCACCGGGACGTCAAGCCGGCGAACATCTTCGTCTGCCGCATGGGCCTCGAGTACGACTTCGTCAAGGTGCTCGATTTCGGGCTGGTCAAGTTCAACAGCCGGGACGCGGGTGAGACGCTGATGACGCTCGATCACACGACCACCGGGACGCCGGCGTACATGGCGCCGGAAATCATCCTCGGCGAAGCCACCGTCGATCGCCGCGCGGACGTCTACGCGGTCGGCTGCGTGGCGTACTATCTGCTCACCGGCCAGCTCGTGTTCGAGGCCGACACGCCGATGAAGATGATGCTGCAGCACGTGCAGGCCGAGCCGGTCCCGCCATCGCAGCGAACCGAGCTGCCCATTCCGCGCGAGCTGGACGAGATGGTGATGGCGTGCCTCCAGAAGGATCCGAACAAGCGGCCGCAAAACGCCGAGGAGCTCTTTCAGCTCGCGAATCGCCAGACCTGCGACGGATGGAACTTCCCGATCGCGCGGGCGTGGTGGGAGATGCATCTGCCGGAAATGACGCGTCCGCTGATCCTCGGTGAAGCGGAGCCCGACGCCGCAGTTGCCGCTGGATCACGATGATCGAGGCAGCCTGAAGGCAGGAGGTCCGATGACACCAGTACAGAAGGAAATTGGCGCGTTGGAAGAGCAGCTTCGCGTCGCGGAGCTCGGTCCGATCCGGCCTTCTTCGAACGGATTCTGGCAGACGAGGCCGTGATGGTCGCTGATGGCCAGGCTGCCCTCGCCAAGCAGAAGATTGTCGAGGCTCACCGGCCAGGGAAGGGGCCGAAGTTCACGCGCGTCGAGATGAGCGACATGAACATCATCGATCATGGAACGGCGGCCGTGGTCACGTGCACAGGCACGTACGAGAGTCCGACGTCGACGGCGACATTGCGATTCATGCGCGTCTGGGTGAAGAAAGGCAACGGCTGGCAGATCGTCGCCGGAACCGTCGCGTCGGCCTCACAGTAGACAACTCCGTCGTCGCCGCCTCCGTCTAAGGGGTCTGATGGAAAACCCCGCAGGCGCCGTCCGCTACGCACTCCGCCAGTTCTGGTTTTCACGCATTTTCACCGCTGCCGCGATCCTCACGCTCGCGCTCGGCATCGGCGGCACCACGGCCATATTCACGTCGACACCTTCCGCATCATCGGCATCGTGCGCGACGCGAAGTTCGCCGGGTTCGCGCTGCACCGGCCGGCGCGGCCGATGTTCTTCGTCCCGCTGGCCCAGAACGTCGACTACAAGAGCGATCTGATGAAGCGCATCGAACTGCAGTCGCACTTCATCTACGGCATGATGCTCGTCACCACGCTCACGCCGGGCGTGCTCGAACCGCTGCTCACGAAAACGCTGTCGGAGGTCGATCCGAACCTGACGATCACCAGCGTCAGGACGATGCAGCAGCAGGTGGAGTTGTCGTTCGACCAGCAACGTGCCGTCGCAAGCCTCGCCAGCCTGTTCGGCATCGTCGCGCTGGTGCTGGCCGCTGTCGGCTTGTACGGCGTCACTGCGTACTCGGTCGCGCAGCGGACGAACGAGATCGGCATTCGCATGGCGCTCGGCGCCGACCGCGTGAAGGTCGTCGACCTCGTGCTGCGCAGCGCGTTCAAGCGCGTGGCCGCCGGATTGATTCTCGGCTTGCCGCTCGCCGTCGGCGCGGGCCGCCTGATCGCGGCGCAGCTCTACGGCGTGTCGTTCTGGGATCCGCTCGCGCTGGCCATCGCCGCCGGCTCGCTCGCGGCGTGCGCCTTTATCGCGGCCGTGATCCCGGCCGGCCGCGCCGCGTCGATCTCACCGATGAGCGCGCTGCGCGCCGAGTAAGATCATCACCCTTCGCCGAGCTCGTGCGAATGTGACAGGCGCGTGTCGTTGAACCCGACGAATCGATGCCGCTCGGTCGGCAGCCCGAACCCCTCTGCGCGTCACGTTTGGGCTCGAGCAGACTGAGGCGCTTGGGCCCCGAGCTTGCTAGTAGAAGCAAGCGCTCTTACGCACGTGGAGGGGCCATGCCAGCGACGCCGATTGACTTGCTCCGAAATCAGGCGAAAACGATCATCGGCGCGCTGCCGCGGCTGCACGATGGAGACATCGAGGCCGTCCACGACGCGCGCGTGGCATCGCGGCGGATTCGCGAAGTCCTCCCGCTGACCGGCGACTGGTATCCGCAAGGGGTGATTGACGATTTTGCGGGCACGTTCAAGCGGATCGGCCGGAACCTCGGCCGTGTCCGCGATGCGGACGCGCGCATCGCGCTGCTGGCGTACCTCGAAACCCGGATTCCGCCGGCGGCCGCGCCGCTCCTCGCGCTCCAACGTGAGCAGGAGCGCGATCGCCTCCGCCTCCTGCGGAAGTTGATCAAGCGGTTCGAGCGTCGCGAGGTCGCGCGCGTGCTCGACAAGATCGCCGCCGGGCCTGTGCGTAACTGGTGGCCGTGGGCGACCAGCGGCAGCCGATGGCCCGGCGAGCTCCGCGGCGCGACGGCCGAACGTGCGGCGGCCACCCGCGAAGCGGTGGAGCATGCGACGGGCGTCTATTTTCCGAACCGCAGTCACCAGACGCGGATCGCGCTCAAGAAATTCCGCTACGCGCTGGAAATCGCGTGCGCCACCGGCGGCAGCGCCGCGATGCGGGATGCATTGCGGCACCTGAAGAAGGCACAGGACGTCCTCGGCGATCTTCACGATCGCCACGTCCTCGTCGACGATCTGCCGAAGGAAGCCACGCCGGAGCTGGACATCAATGCCACTCACCTCCGGCTGGTGACAGAGGTCGTCGGAGCCGAGTGCCGCGACCTCTACGCACGGTTTCTCAGGCGGCGGCCGCAGCTCCTGGAAATCTGCCGTCGCTTCGAACGCGTGCACCGACGCCGCGTGGCCGTCGCACCGGCTGCCGCCGCCATCGTCATCTCGTCGGCGTTCTATATGTGGCGTCACGCGCGCATGTCGCAGCTGCGCCTCCGCGATCGCGGCGTCTCAGTGAGAATTCCCATTCCGGACGCGTTGCAGGCGAGCCAATAGCGCGCCTTCGGAAACAGAGGCAGACGGAGATAACGGAGTTCACAAACGGAGCAACGGAGCAAACGGAGGACGAACGGAGGAGAGGTTCGACGGCCGGCCCGCACAGCGGGCCGGCTGACACCGACGGATCGGATCGGGATCATGAATGGCAGCCCGGATCCAGTGCCATTCATGATCCCGATCCGATCTGTCGGTGTGCGTCGCTTCGCGACGCCGTCGAACCACTGTCGATCGCAATCCGGAATTGCGCATCTAACTGAGGGAGTGCTTTTCTCCGTTCGTCCTCCGTTAACTCCGTTCCTCCGTTTGTGAACTCCGTTGACTCCGTCCACCTCCGTTAGCTCACGCCGATGACGCTCCCTGCTGCATTCAGAGACGACGGGTCGCTCAACGTCATCGTGGAATCGCCCCGCGGCGCCACGGTGAAATTCAAGTACGACCTCGCCCTCGATCGGATCGTCCTGTCGCGGCCGCTGCCGTCGGGCCTCGTCTATCCACACGACTGGGGATTCGTGCCGTCGACGCGCGCGCCGGATGGCGATCCGGTCGACGCGATGATCGTGTGGGACGGCATCAGCTATCCGGGCGTTCTCGTCCCGTGCCGCGCGATCGGGATTCTGAACGTGGAGCAGACCAACCTCAAAACAGGCGCGCGCGAGCGCAACGATCGCCTCGCCGTGCTGCCGGTCACGGCGCCGCGGTTCGACGCGATCGCGACCGTCCTCGACCTGCCGGAGCGGACACGCGCGGAGCTGGAGCAGTTCTTCCTCGCCGCGACGTACTTCGAGAAGAAGAACGTCCGCCTGCTTGGCTGGGAAGGGCCGGCGCGCGCGCGCACCTTCGTCGAGGAATCGCTCCAGAAGTAGTACTATCGGTCGCCGCATCAACAGCAGACCGGGAGCAGGGCGATGGCTCGAGCGCAGAAGAAATCACCGGCCGACGACCAGGAAGTTCGGGAACAGGAGGTGCTGCGCGCCAATCGCGAGCTGGCCGCATATTTCAAGGGTCAACGCACCGAGCGCGAAGCGCGAGCGGCTCTGAAAATCATCAAGGCGTTCATCCGCGACCGCGAGCAGATGCAACCCGCCAGCCGGCGGCCGTTGCCGGGCGCGGCGTCAGCCGCGACCGAGAAGAGGAAAGCGAAGCCGCCGACGCCGATCAAGAAGGTCCGCCGCCGCAGCGTCAGGCGTCCGGTTCCCGTCTCTGTCCCCGTCTCCGTTCCCGCCACCCAGGAAGCAGACGCCGGAGCAGACGAAGCGCCGCTCGATCGCGGTGCGTGAGGAGTTCTCACCGGCGCGTGAACAAGGAGACCGCATGGGGACGATCGCCCGTCGTGATTTCCTGAAGGCTGCGTCAGTCGCCGCGGCCGCGACTCCACTCGTCGCCGCGGCGAGGCGCGGCTCGCGAGAGGACCTGAAGATCTCGTCCGCGTCGTACACGCCGATCCAGGAGTACCCGATCCGGCCGACGCCGCACTCGGACGTCACCATCACCGACACGTTCTGGAAGCGGAAGATCGACATCAACGCGAAGGTCACGATCCCATTCGAGGTCGAAAAGCTGAGCGAGACGGAGCGAGGCTTCGCCGGCAACGTGCTCGAGGCGGCGATGCTGTCGTTGAAGACGCATCCGAATGTTCGCCTGCAGTCGCAGGTCGAGGCGCGCGTCGAGGAGATCAGGCAGACGCGCCGCGGCGGGAACAGCGGATTCGAGGTTGCCGCCACCTACTACCGCACGAGCGGCAAACGAGACCTGCTCGACGGTGCGATCGCGTCGGCCGATGCGCTCTACAAGGACTTCGTCGAGAAGAACCCACCGTTCTCGGGCGGCGAGCGGGACGCCATCAACTGCGTCCAACTCTATCTGGTGACGCACGACCGGAAGCACCTCGATCTGGCGAAGCACTATCTCGACATCCGCGGTCTCGACAACTCGGTGAACCGCAGCCGGCACAATCAGTCGTACAAGCCGGTGCTCGAGCAGCGCGAAGCGGTCGGCCACGCGGTGAACTGCGTCTCGCTCATGGTCTCGCTCGCCGACGTCGGTGTGCTGACCGGGATCAAGGACTACTTCGACGCAGCCGAGCGGATGTGGACCGATGTCGTCGAGAAGAAGATGTACATCACCGGCGGCGTCGGCACGACCGGCAACGAAGGATTCGGCGAGCCGTACTCGCTGCCGAACATCTCCGCGTACTCGGAGACGTGCGCCGTCCTGATGTTCATCACGCTCAACCATCGCTTGTTCATGGCGACCGGCGATGCCAGGTACATCGACGTCATGGAACGCGGCATGTACAACAACGCCATCGACGGCGTGTCCGCAGCCGGCGATCGCTTCTTCTACGTGAACCGCCTGGCGAGCGCCGGCGACGGCCGCGACGAGCGCTGGTCGCGCGCGTCGCTGGAGTGCTGTCCGCCGAATCTCGTCCGGTTCCTGGCGTCGATGCCCGGCTTCGTCTACGCGCAGGACAAGCGCGATGCGATGTACGTCAACCTGTACGTGTCGAGCAAGACGTCGTTCAAGGTCGGCGCAAAAGACCTCGCGCTCTCCGTCGAGAGCGAGATGCCATGGGGTGGCGTCTCGACGATCGTCGTCTCGACCAAAGACGATGTGCGGGGCGTGCTCAAGCTGCGCATTCCGGGCTGGGCGAGGAATCAGCCGGTTCCGAGCTCGCTCTACTCGTACGCGGGCGAACTCGAGAAACAGACGACTGTATCCGTCAACGGCAGGAGCGTGAGCGCGATTCCGGACAAGGCTGGCTACGTGTCGCTCGATCGCACGTGGAAGAACGGCGACGCGATTCGCGTCGAGTTCCCGTTCGACATCAAGAGAGTCGTGGCCAACCAGCGCGTCACACAAGACCGGCGCAGGATGGCAGTCGAGCGAGGACCGATCGTCTACTGCCTCGAATCGCACGACATCCCGGACCGTCACGTATTGGAT
>Ga0075435_100001676_pt1 | contig 14382 bp, 13 predicted proteins | sample RhiMethybrSRZTD4_FD_75302 | JGI IMG/M metagenome (GOLD analysis project Ga0075435, IMG submission 75302) | Populus rhizosphere microbial communities from Tennessee, USA - Rhizosphere MetaG P. TD hybrid SRZTD4 | ecosystem: Host-associated > Plants > Roots > Rhizosphere > Soil | place: USA...
AGCCCGTGGCCGAAGGCCTCGCCGAAACCCGCGTCGTCGATGACGCGCCGCGCGGCACCGTCGGCGTCAGCCGTGGCCGTGCCCGCACGGATCGCGGCCAGCCCCGCGGCCTGCGCCTCGTGGCACACGCCGTAGGCGCGGTCGAGCTCCTCTGGAAGCGAACCGGTGGCGAACGTCCGCGTGCAATCGCAGCAGTAGCCGTCGAACATCGGCGACGCGTCGACGATGATCGTCTCGCCGCCGCCGACCACCCGGTCGGCGGGCACCGCATGCGGGAGGGCCGCGTTCGGCCCGGAGGCGACGATCGTGTCGTAGGAGAGCCCCACGCCCCCGAGCTCGCGGAACGTCGCCTCGATCCAGTCGGCGATCTCGCGCTCCGTCCGACCGGCGAACGGCTGCTCGCCGAGGCGGTCGAAGGTCTCGCTCGTGATCGCGGCGGCACGGCGAATCGCCGCGAGCTCGCCGTCGTCCTTGACGGTGCGCACCTGTTCCACGACGCGCCGGCGCGGCACGAGCTCTAGACCGCCCGACGCAAGCGTCTCGTACTGGGCGTACGTGACCGTGTCCGCCTCGAACGCGACGCGGCCGGACAGGCGCTCGGCGAGGTCGACGAAGATGTTGCGGCCCGTCTGGACGACGTCGGCGCCGGCCTGGCGCCCGGCCTCGACGTAGCGAAAATCGGTGTAGAGGCGGGCTCCGTCCGGCTCGACGAGCAGCCCACCGTTGTCGCAGGCGATGCCGGCGAGGTACCCGATGTTCACCTGGTTCGTGACGAGGAGCGAGTCGTCGAGCAGCTCGCGGACTCGGTCGATGCGGTCGGTCACCGTTGCTCCGCCAGGAAATGAAGAGCCTCACGGTAGCCGTCTGGGCCCTTGCCGACGATCCGCTTCGCGGCGAGGTCGGCGATCACCGAGTGCCGGCGCCACTCCTCCCGCTGGTCGATATTCGAGAGATGCACCTCGACGAGTGGCACGGTGAAGAGCTCGAGCGCGTCGCGGATGGCGTAGCTGTAATGCGTCCAGGCGGCCGGGTTCGCCACCACGCCATCGGCCCAGTCGAGCGCGTCGTGGCACCACTCCACGTACTGGCCCTCGTGGTTCGTCTGTCGGATTTGCACATTGATCCCGAGCTCCTCTGCCCACCGATAGACGCGCGTCTCGAGCGCCTCGTGAGAGACATCGCCATAGACGTCGGGGTCACGGCGACCGAGCACGTCGAGGTTCACGCCGTTCAGGACGGTCACGCGCACCGCGGTCGATTATTCCGCGATGAGCGCGCCAAGCGCGCCGCGGACGTCCGCCTCAGGAAGCTCGACGCCGATCCGGGGCGCCCCGGGCGCGTCAAGCAGGACGAGCCGAGGGCTGCCCCGCTTCGCCTTTTTGTCGCGGACGAGAGCGGCCCAGGCCCGCTCGGGGTCCGCGCGGACCGGCGTCGGATGCAGGACCTCCTCGACCACCGAGGTGTCGACACTCGAGAGTCGAAGGGCGGCGAGAAGCCCGAGCGCGACCGCGTCGCCATGCGGCAGCTCGTAGTCGGACGCGGCCTCGAGGGCGTGCGCGAACGTGTGCCCGAGATTCAGGGCGGTGCGCGGGCCGCGATCGAACGGATCACGAAGGCAAAGCGCCGCCTTGTATGCGGCACAGCGGCGCACGAGCTCCGGCTCGGAGAGCTCCCAGAGCGGCGCGCCCGCGAGGAGCCCGGTCTTCACGGCCTCGGCGAGCCCGTTGCGCCGCTCACGGTCGGGCAGCGTTTGCAGAACGCCCGGGTCGGCGATCGTGAGCACGGGCCAGTGGAACGCGCCGACGAGGTTCTTGCCCTCCGGCAGATCGATCGCCGTCTTGCCGCCGATCGCGGCATCCACCTGCGCGACTAGGGTCGTCGGGACGGCGATCCAGTCGATGCCGCGCAGGTACGCAGACGCAACGAAGCCCGTCGTGTCGAGGGTCGACCCACCGCCGAGCGCTACGAGCGCGCCGCTCCGATCGAGCCGCAACGCCCGCCAGAGCCGCTCGCACGTCTTCAGCGTCTTGGCGGCCTCGCCGGACGGGAGCTCGTGCGTGCGCCGCAGCCGCTCGCCGAGCGCCGGCTGCGCGGTCGGGCCGTGGATCCCCAGGACATGCGCGTCCGCCGCGAGCTCGAGATCGACGGCTCTGGGAACCAGCGCTCCGATCGTCTCCAGCGCCCCAAGTTGCACCCGCACCCCCGCGGCCGCGAGCACCACGTCGTCGGCGTCGCGCGCGACGGCGTCCGCCGCCCGCCGGTACGCAGGCGCCCGCTCCTCGAACAGCCGCCGGAACGTCTCCTCGTCGCGGGCCAGCGGTCGCTCGCGGCCGGACGCGCGGTTCCATGCCTCTTCCGGCTCCACCTCCACGAGCACGGTGAGCGCCCGCTCGCGGAGCGTGTCCCGTGTCCGGTCGGAGCCTAGCGCCCCGCCGCCGAGCGCGACGACAGCCGGCTCCGCACGTTCGAGTGCGGCCAGTGCATGCGCCTCCTCGTGCGCCCGGAAGACCGGCTCGCCGCGGTCGGAGAAGACCTCGGACACGGACTGCCCGGTCGCGCGCTCGATCTCGGCGTCCACGTCCACGAACGGGCGGTCGAGCAGCTCGGCCGCGGCTGCGCCGACGGTCGACTTGCCGGCGCCCATGAAGCCGATGAGCGCGACGTGTCGGCCTAGCGCGGTCGCCAATCCAGGCGCTCCAGGTACGCTCGGTGGGCGGCCACGAAGTCGCCGAGCGAGTCCCCGCCGAACTTCTCGCGTGCGGCGCACGCGAGCTCGAAAGCGACGGTAGCCTCGGCGACGACCGCCAGCGCCTCGACGGCGGCGACGTCACTTCGCTCGACGAGCGCCTCACCGGGCTCGCCGGTCTCGAGGTCGACCGAGCGCAGCGGGCGCATCAGCGTCGGCAGCGGCTTCATGGCCGCGCGCACGACGATGTCCTCGCCGTTCGAGATGCCGCCCTCGATCCCGCCGGCGCGGTTCGTCTCGCGGTGGACGCCCTTGTCGTCGCGGAGAATCTCGTCGTGCGCCTGCGATCCACGCAGGCGCGCGAGCGCGAAGCCGTCGCCGATCTCGACGCCCTTCACCGCCTGGATCGACGCCAGCGCGCCGGCGAGGCGGCCGTCGAGGCGCTCGACCCTCGTGGCGTACGACCCGAGGCCGGGGGGAACGCCGCTCGCGCGCGCCTCGACGACCCCTCCGAGCGTGTCGCGATCGTCGCGTGCAGCGTCGACCGCCGAACGCATCCCGTCCTCGGTTCGCTCCCCGCCCAACTCGAGCACCCTGCCCTCGACCGTGACACCGACCTCATGGAGCAGGGCCTTCGCGACCGCACCCGCGGCTACCGTGGCGGCGGTCTGCCGCGCGCTCGCGCGCTCGAGCGCGTCACGGACGTCGGCGAGGCCGAACTTCTGGACGCCCGCGAGGTCGGCGTGCCCCGGCCTCGGGAGGGTGACGGGCTTCGTCCCCTTTCCCTCGGGCTTGCCCTCGGGCGGCCACGGGTTCATCCCCCACGTCCAGCTTCGATGATCGCGGTTGCGGACCAGCAGCGCGAGAGGGCTGCCGAGCGTGCGCCCGTGCCGAAGCCCCGCGATCACCTCGACCTCGTCCGTCTCGAAGCGCTGTCGCGGGCTGCGGCCGTAGCCCTCTCGGCGCCGCGCGAGATCGTTATCGATCGCCGTGCGTTCGAGCAGGAGGCCCGCCGGAAGGCCGCTGAGCACGGCGACAAGCGCCGGCCCGTGCGACTCGCCGGCCGTCACGAGGGCGAGCGTCACGCGCCAAGCGTACTCGGGCGGGAATCGCGCACCGCACGGCGCATGACGTCGAGCGGAGCGGGCACGCCGGTCCACCGCTCGAACGAGGCGGCTCCCTGCCGGACGAGCGCTTCGAGCCCGTCGACGACTGTGCAGCCCGCGCGCTCGGCGGTCTCGGCGAGCGCCGTCGGCGTCCCGTCGGCGCGGTAGGGCAGGTCGATGACGATCTGGCCCCTCCGCGGCTCGACAAGCGGGTCGTCGACGACGGGCGTGGCGTTGGCGATCAACTCCGCCCCGGTCGCGTCCGGCGGCCAGGCCCCTCGGCGTGAGAAGACGCGAACCTCGACGCCCGCGTCCTCCAGCGCGGTCGCAAGGGCGCGCGAGGCTCCGCCGGCCCCGAGCACGACGGCTCGCCGGACGGCGATGTCGCCGAGGGCGGTAGCGTCTGTGCTGGAGCCGTAGATCCGCCCGCCCTGGACGACGAGCGTGTTCACCGACCCGGCGCGCTCGGCGAACGGCTCCAGCTCGTCGCACAGCGCGGCCGCGGCGTGCTTGTGCGGGATCGTCACGTTCGCCCCCGCAAAGCCGAGAGCCCTGAGACCCGCGACCGCGGTGGTGAGATCTTCCGCGGCGACCCCGAGCGGCACGTATGCCCAGTCCAGTCCCCGGGCCGCGAAGGCCGCGTTCTGCATCCGCGGCGACAGGGATCCCGCGACCGGGTCGCCGATCAGCCCGACGAGCCGCGTCGTCCCGGCGATCACCGGTACCCGTGAGCCTTCTCGTACGCGCGAAACGCGCGATAGCTCGCCGTGAAGAAGTGATGGATCTTGTCCGGCTTGCGGACGAAGTAGAGGTAGTTGACCCGCGCCGGGTGCGCCGCGGCCCGGATCGACGCGACGCCCGGGTTCGCGATCGGCGTGGGCGGCAGGCCGGTGTGAATGCGGGTGTTGTACGGCGTCGGGTTGCGAAGGTCCGAGTTCGTCAGGGACTTTGTGGGCGGGACGTTGAGCGCGTAGCGGATGGTGGCGTCGATGCCGAGCTGCATCCTCCGATGGAGACGGTTGTAGATGACGGCCGCCACGAGCCGGCGCTCGCGTGGTGCCCGCACCTCCTTCTCGATCATCGACGCGATGATGAGGACGTCGTACGGCGTCAGGTTCTTCGAGTGCGCGTAGGCCAGGTCGACCTTGCGCCAGTTGTCCCGGAAGGCGGCGAGCTGCTTGTCGACGAGCGCCCGTGTCGACGTCAACGGCGTGAACTCGTAGAGCGCCGGGAAGAGGAAGCCCTCGAGCGACCGGGTGCGGCCCGCGCCTGGGAAGTCACGCGGGAACGACGACGTCGAGGCGATGCGGAGGTAGCGGGCCGGCGACAGCCGCGTCCCCACGTGCCGCTTCTGCCGGGCGATCACGTTCACCGCAGCGATACGTTCCGTCATCTGGCGACGTGTGAAGCCCTCGGGGAAGAGGATCCGGAGCGTGGGCAGCCGCCGGCGCTCTGTTGCGGAAGACGAGGGTTGCGCCTTGCCGCCGTCATGGTCGCGGACGTCCGCGGCCAGCCGCGCCGCACCCCACCCGAGGGCTGCGAGCACGGCGACGGCGACAACCGCGGCAACGAGCCGTCGCCGCGCGAGGCCTCTGCGCCGGTCGTTCCGGCGTCGCGGCGCCGTCACTGCTCGCTCCGCGACCAGGCCAGGTAGGTGGCCAGCAGGTGGGCGGCAGCCCTCGCGTCAGGTGGCGCGGCCCCGGGCTGCTGCTCGGCGAGCCGCGTCGTGAAGCGCTCGTCGAACAGGTCGACCGGCACACTGATCCGCTCCGTCAGCAGGGAGGCGAACCGGCGCGTCTCCTCGGCTTGCGACCCCTCCACACCGCGGAGCGTGAGCGGGAGCCCCACGACGACGACGTCGGGCTTCTCCTCGCCGACGATCTCGGCAATCCGATCGAGTCCGCGCTCCGAGCCGGCGCGATCCACGACGCCGAGCGGGCGCACCACCGTCCCGGTCGGGTCGGACACGGCCACACCGGTCCGGGCGCGGCCGTAGTCCAGCGCCAGTGCCTTCACGGGCGGGCGATTCTATCGCCGCGGGCGCAACCGCCCGCCGTGCCCGGCGCGCCCTCGCCGCGTCGCGAACTTGGCACGGAATCGGCACAGGCGCGTGCGCCCGAAGGCGGTAGCCTCGACAGCGGGAGGCGGGAGGACCCCACGACCCCGCCCCTGAGGGTGGGGCTGCTGCTTAGTAAGTGCGTTCTGCGGGTGCCTCTCCGGCGGCGGCGCCGCCGACCAGCGTCCGCGTCTACTCCTCGGATGCGCCGAGGCCCTCGAGCATGGCCTGCTCCGCGGTCGCGAGCGCCTCGGGAAGCTTCGCCGGCTCGCGCCCCCCGGCGCGGGCCATGTTCGGGCGCCCGCCGCCGCCTCCGCCGACCACCGCTGCGGCCTGCCGGACGACGTCCGAGGCGTTCAGCCCGCGGTCGACGAGCGCCTTGTCGAAGTTCGCGACCAGGTGAACCCTCCCGTCCTCCGCGGAGCCGAGCACGACCGCCGCCGGACTGTGGCGGTCCTTCAGCCGGTCGGAGAGCTGAAGCAGGTCGTCGGCCGTCCAGCCCTGTAGCTCGTTCACGATCACCGAGACGTCGTCGACCTGGCGAATCCGCGGCTCGGGCGCCTCCGCGAGCACGTCGACGGCCGCCGGCCGCGCCGTCGCCTCCTTGCGCGCACGGGTCAGCTCCGCGCGCAGCTCGTCGACCTCCCCCGATCGAGCCCGCAGGTACGCCCAGGCCTCGCCGGCGGTGACCGCCTCGACGCGACGGACACCCGCGCCCACCGACGACTCGGACAGGATCACGAACGGCCCGATCTCGGCGGTCCAGCGGACGTGGGTGCCGCCGCAGAGCTCGCGCGAGAACTCCGGGATCTCGACGACGCGCACCTCGTCCCCGTACTTCTCGCCGAACAGCATCATCGCTCCGAGACGCCTGGCCTCGTCGATCGGCGTCACGAACGTGTGCACGGGCAGATTCTCGAAGACCTTCTCGTTGACGAGCTGCTCGACGGCGGTTCGCTCCTCCGGAGACAACGGCCGCTGATGCGTGAAGTCGAACCGGAGCTTGTCGGGCCGGACCGCAGACCCGGCCTGCTTCGCGCCCTCGCCGACGACGAGCTGAAGCGCCCGGTGCAGCAGATGCGTGGCGGTGTGGTTCGCCATCGTCGGGAAGCGTGTGGCCCACGGAACGACGGCCCGAACTCGATCGCCCGCCCCGAAGCCCTCGCCTTCGAAGAGCAGCGCCTGATCGTCCTCGAGGCGGTACGCCTCACGAAGCTCGGCTCGGGCACCCGTCTCCTCGTTCTCGATGAAGCCGGCGTCCGAGACCTGACCGCCGCCCTCCGGGTAGAAGGGCGACTCGCGGAGCTTCGCGAGGAAGCACCCGTCACCGAGCTCCTCAGCCGCGCCGAGCTGCGTGAGGACCTCGGACTTCTCGTAGCCGACGAAGTCGGACGTGAACCCCGCGCGCAGCGCGAAGTCGGCGGCGCGCTGCTCGGTCGTATCCACGGCACCGCGCGAGCGTGCGCGCTGCCGCTCCATCTGCCGGGTGAATTCCTCCTCGTCGACGGCGAGGCCGCGCTCTCGCGCCAGCTCCCTCGTCAGCTCGAGCGGGAATCCATACGTGTCGTGGAGCCGAAACGCGTCCTCGCCCGAGATCGCTCCGGCGGCGGCGATCTCGTCGAACAGGCGCATGCCTCGCTCGAGCGTCTGGGAGAAGCGGTCCTCCTCGGCGCGTGCGATGTCCCGGATCACCTCGCGGTGCCGGCTGAGCTCCGGGTACCACGGGTGCATCTGCTCGATGACGACGTCGGTGATCGGCCAGAGCTGCGGGAGCCCGATCCGGCGCGCCTGCTGGACGGCCCGCCGAGTGATCCTCCGGAGCACGTAGCCGCGCCCCTCGTTCGAAGGCACGACGCCGTCACCGGCGATGAACGCCATTCCGCGCCCGTGATCGGCGAGGATGCGATGGGCCTTCGTCGCCTCCACCGAGTCGCCGTAGGCAACCCCGCTCTCAGCTGCGATCCAGTCCATGATCGCCTGGAAGCCGTCGGTCTCGTAGACGGACGCCGCGTCCTGGACCGTCCGTGCGGCGCGCTCGAGTCCCATGCCGGTGTCGATGTTCTTCTCGGGCAGCGGCGTCAACTTGCCGTCGACCCCTTGTTCGTACGACATGAACACCAGGTTCCAGATCTCGAGGAATCGCTCGCAGCGCGTGCAGCCCGGCTTGCAGTCCGGCTCCCCGCAGCCGTACTCAGGGCCGAAGTCGAAGTAGATCTCGGAGTCCGGTCCACACGGGCCCGGCCCCCCGACAGACCAGAAGTTCTCCGAGGCGGGCAGCGGCACGATGCGCTCGGCCGGAAGTCCGATCCGCTCCCAGAGGGCGATCGTCTCCTCGTCCTCGCCGAGCTCGAGCTCGGGGTCGCCTGCGAAGACGCTCGCCCAGACCCGCTCCCAGTCGAGACCCATCTGCTCGCGGATGAACTCGGTCGCCAGCTCGATCGCGCCTTCCTTGAAGTACTGGCCGAACGAGAAGTTGCCAAGCATCTCGAAGAAGGTCAGGTGGTGGCCGTCGAGGCCGACCTCGTCGATATCAGGCGTGCGGAAGACCTTCTGGACGGTCGTCGTCAACGGCGCGGGCGGCTGCTCGCGCCCGAGGAAATACGGCATTTGCGGTTGCATCCCGGCGCTCGTCAGCAGCGTCGAGCGGTCGTCTGCACGCGGGATCAACGACGCGGACGGAACGCGCAGGTGGCCCTTCTCCTCGAAGAAGGAGAGGTAGCCCTCGCGCAGTTCTGCAGTCGAACGCATGCCACCGATTCTAGGTGGCCTCACGTCTCTTACTCGAGGCCGCGCTCCTGCCGCTCGACCTCGTCGCGGATCTTCTGCAGGGCCCGGCGGATCAGGCGCGAGACGTGCATCTGCGAGATGCCGACCTGCTGTGCGATCTGCGACTGCGTCAGGCCGTTGAAGAACCGGAGATGGAGGATCGCCTTCTCGCGGTTGTCGAGCGCGCGCAGGCCCGGCTCGATGGCCGCCCAGTCCTCGGAGATCTCGTACTGCGGCTCCTCGGATCCGAGCGACTCCAGCGGATCGAGGTCCTCGTCGTCGTCCCCGGTGGTTCCCGCGGACAGGGACAGCGACGTGTAGGCGCGGCTCGACTCGAGCGCCTCCAGCACCGCCTCCTCTTCGACGTGGGCGGCCTCGGCAAGCTCCGGGATGGTCGGCGAGCGACCAAGCTGCACAGTCAGCTGCTCGATCAGCCGCGAAAGCTGGACGTTGAGCTCCTGCAGACCGCGCGGGACCCGCACCGACCAGCCCTTGTCGCGGAAGTGCCGCTTGATCTCGCCGATGATGTTCGGCGTCGCGTAGGTCGTCAGCTCGACGCCGCGGTTGACGTCGAAGCGGTCGATCGCCTTGATCAGCCCGATTGCCCCGATCTGGACGAGATCCTCGAGCTGCTCGCCTCGGTACGCGTACCGCCGTGCGAGCGAGCGCACGAGCGACATGTACCGCTCGATCAGCTCCTCCCGGGCGGACGCGTTCCCGCGCAGGTGATATTCGCGGAGCAGCTCCCGATCGCTCTTCTGCTGGAGCATCAGCCGTTGACGCGCTTCTCGAGGGTGACCCACGCGCCGCCGTCGCGGTTGCGGACATGGACGCCGTCGACGACGGTGTCGAGGATCCTGCCGAGGCTGAGCCCGGCGGCGCGCTCGGCCGCGAGCTCGCGCTCGAGCACCATCGACTCGAGCGGCCCGACCTCCGTGAGCAGCCGTCCACCGTCGATGCGGACAGAAATGGTGACTTCTGCGCCCCGTCGCGTGCGGGCGAGAAGGCTGTCGAGGCCGAGCCGCAGGTCGTCGAGGCCGTCCACCGTGAGATCGAACCGGGATCCGATCCCCGCGAGCACGAGATGCGCGACCGGGTACAGGCGCGGATCGTCCGGAAGCGTCAGACGGATCTCGTCCACGCGTCAGCCGTCCGACTCGGTGATCAGTCCGGCGCCGACGACCGCATCCTGCTCGTACAACACCGCCGCCTGGCCGGCGGCCACGCCGTACGCAGGCCCATCGAGCCGGAGTCGGAAACCGTGTGCAAGCGGCTCGACCGCGCACGGAATCGCAGGCGAGCGGTGGCGAACCTTGACCTCGGCGCGCCGCACGGGCACGTACAGGCGTCCGGTCGCCGTGACGCCGCTACGGGCGAGGCGCTCACGCGGCCCGACGACGACGGTGTTCGTTCCGGGGTCGGAGCGAAGCGCGTAGACCGGGTTGCCGGTCGCCACGCCGAGCCCGCGTCGCTGTCCGGGGGTGAAGCGCCAGAACCCGTCGTGCGTGCCGAGGGGCTCGCCGGCCTCGTCGACGATCGCGCCGGCTGCCGGCTCGAGCCCGTGGCGGACGAGGAAGTCGCGGTAGTCCCCTCCTCCCAGGAAGCACGCCTCCTGGCTGTCCGGCCGGCGTGCGACGCGCAGGCCGGCCCGCTCCGCCTGGGCGCGCGTGTCTTCTTTCGTCTGCTCGCCGAGCGGGAACCACAGCCGGTCGAGCAGACGCGGGTCGAGCCTGCCGAGCATGTACGACTGGTCCTTGGCCGGGTCGGCAGCGCGCGCGATCAGCCGACGGCCGTCGCGCTCGACGATCCGCGCGTAATGCCCGGTCGCGAGCCGGTGGGCACCCGCGCGGCGAGCGAACGCCAGCAACTCCGCGAAGCGAAAGCTTCCGTTGCACCGGATGCACGGATTCGGCGTCTCGCCGGCGGCGTAGGACCGCACGAACGGCGCCACCACTGCCCGTCGGAACTCCTCCCGCAAGTCGAGCGTCACATGGGGAAGGCCGCGTGCGTGGCACGTTTCGCGCGCTGCGATGACGGCGCTCGGAGAGCAGCACGACCGCTCGGCGTCAGGCGCTTGCGGGTCGATCCAGAGGCGAAGTGTGACGCCGATCGCGTCCGAGCCCCCGCGCAGGAGCGCAACCGCACTGTCGACGCCGCCGCTCATCGCGACCGCAACCCGGCCGCGCTTCGGTTCCGCGACAAAGACCTGCCCGAGCGCGTTCGCGAGCGCGTCGGCGGCGAGTGCCTCCCCCGGGACGGCCGCCGCCTCTAGCAGCGTCAAGCCCGCGAGCGAGCGCTCCAGGCCCGGCGCGTCGGCGTCGACGATCCGTTCGCCGGCGACGGCCAGGCGAACGAGCGCGACGTCGCCGCCGCGCGAGGAATCTCCCACGACCTCGATCATGGGTCCAGACTAGTTGAGGCCTCCACCAACTCCTCCATGCCCATTTCTGACCGCGAGCAAAACGTGCGGGGGAGCCGAGGCTCCCCCGCATTCACTCCACCAACTGCCGATGCCGCCGCGCCCTTTGCGAACCTGGCAAGCCAGGTGGGTGCCCTGCCGCTACCGGCCGCAGGAGGCTTTCACGGACCCGGGCTCCCTGTACATGAAGTGTTGGTTCAGCATGTACAGCGCGACGACACGTACAGGGTCGAGCCTCGTCGAGCTTAGCGCACGTCAGCGCGCATAACGCCACTCGATCGGGCGCACGCCCGTGAGGCCGAGTCGCTGCGCCAGCGCGGGTGTCAAGGCGAAGTCCTGACCTGCCACGTCCGGGCCGTGCGCCAGGACCTGGGTGAGCACCTCCTGGCCGCCGAACCGAAGGTAGAGCTTGGTGTCGCACGGGAGCACCGGATGGGCGATCCCGAGGCTGTCGGCCTGCAGCACGTGGCCGCAGTCGGTCGGGCCGTCGGTTCCGAATGCGCGGCCGCCCGCAGCCGCGAGGCCCGTGTACCAACCACCTCCGAGCGCAGGCACGGCGTCCGGCAGGTTGGCTGTCTCGGATCGCTCGGCGACGCCTCGGCCGGCGAAGATGCCGACAGCCCCGAGCAACGCGATGCCCCCGAGGACGAGCACCCGCTGAAGCCCCACGGCTGTGATCACGTGCGATGCTCCGCAGACTCCGCGTGCGACGGCTCCTCGACCTGCTCGGCGTCGAGCCGCCGAACGTGCTTGACCGGCTCCGGCACGAGGTCGTCCGATTCTTCGACCGAGCGGCGGCGGCGGAACCAGCGCCGGCGCGGCCGGGCCTCGTCCGCCTCCGATGACGCCACCTCCATCGTGTCCTCGCCGACGTCGGCCGGCGCCGCCTCGGGCGGCGGCGCGGGCTCGGCAGGCATCGGTGCGGGCCCGGGAGCGGGCGCGGAGGGCGCTGCGGCCGCCTCGATCGGGAGCACGGGCGGCGGCGCGAGCTCCGGCTCCACCGGCTCGGGCGGGAGCGCCGGCTCCTCAGCGGGCGCTTCGCGGGCGTAGCTCCACTGCGTCGTCGCCCGCCTGGATGCCACGAGCTCGATCAGCGAGACGAGCGCCCACCCGCCGGCCATGACGGCCACGATCACGACCCACGACTGGTCCGCAAGCCCCAACCCGACCGCCAGCAGGATCAAGAAGGCCGCTTCGACCGCGAACCTCGGCCCCAGCCGTCCCCACATCCGACCTCACCTTAGTCAGTCGGGACGATGACCTGTACGCCCAGCTCGCGCAGTTGCTCGGGCGCGATGGGCGTCGGCGCACCTGTCATCGGCTCCGACCCGCTCGCTGCCTTGGGGAACGCGATCACCTCGCGGATGTTCGGCTCCCCGGCGAGGAGCGCAACGAAGCGGTCGAGGCCGAGCGCGAAGCCTCCGTGAGGCGGCGCTCCCATCCGCAGGACCTCGAGCAGGAAGCCGAAGCGCCGTTCGGCCTCCTCGCGCGAGATTCCGAGCACGCCGAGCACCTGCTCCTGCAGCTCCTGCTCGTGAATCCTGATCGAACCCGACCCGAGCTCCCAGCCGTTCCAGACGAGGTCATAGGCCTGGCTGATCACCCGCCCGGGGTCGATCTCGAGGAGCCGTTCGTCACCGGGCCGGATGCCCGTGAACGGGTGATGGGCAGCGTGCCACCCGTTCTCATCCTCGGACCACTCGAACAGCGGGAAGTCCGTCACCCAGAGGAGCTCGTCCCGGCTCGTGTCGACGAGGTCGAGCTCTCGGGCGAGCTGCAGCCTGATGCCGCCGAGAACGCGCTCGACGGTCGCCGGCTCGTCGGCGCCGAAGAGCACCGTCGACCCCGGCCCCGGCCGCACCGCCTCGATCTCCTCCGCGGAGAGGAACTTCGCGATCGGCGAGCGCACCTCGCCCTCCTCGTCGTAGACGAGGTAGGCAAGCCCCTTCGCGCCGAGGCCCTTGGCGATCTCCTCGTAGCGGGCCAGCTCGGCGCGTGAGAGCTCCTGCGGGAGCCCGAGGTAGCGCACCGACGGGGCATTGGCGAAGACGCCGAACCCGGAGTTGCGCGTGACCGCCGTCGCGTCGCGGATCTCGAGATCGAAGCGCAGATCGGGCTTGTCGGACCCGAAGCGCGTCATGGCCTCGGTCCAGGTCATCCGCTGGAACGGACGCGGCGGCGCTTGCCGGCCAAGCGCCTCGAACGAGGCGGTAACGGCGCCCTCGATCACCTCCAGCACCTCCTCGCGGGTCGGAAACGCGAGCTCGACGTCCAACTGGCGGAACTCGAACTGCCGATCGGCCCGGAGATCCTCGTCCCGGAAGCAGGTGGCGATCTGGTAGTAGCGGTCGAAGCCGGAGACCATCAGCGTCTGCTTGAACAGCTGCGGTGACTGCGGCAGCGCGAAAAACCGCCCGGGCTGGAGCCGGACGGGGACGAGGAAGTCGCGCGCACCCTCAGGCGTCGCCTTCGTGAGGTTCGGCGTCCAGACGTCGATGAAGTCGTGCGACTCCATGTAGCGCCGGATCGCGGAGATGACGGTGGCGGCGAGCCGGATGTTCTCCTGCATCCGGTGCCGGCGGAGATCGAGGTAGCGGTACCGGAGCCGGACGCTCTCGTCGACGCTCTCCTCGTCGAGCTGGAACGGAAGCGGTTCGGAGCGCGCGAGCACCTCGAGCCGGTCGACCTGGAGCTCGACCTCGCCGGTCGCGAGGCTCGGATTGACGGCGTCCGGCGCCCGCTGCACGAGCTCGCCCTCCGCCTGCACGACGAACTCGTTCCGCACCGCGTGGGCAACCTCGGCGGCCGGCGGCGCGTGCTCCGGGTTGATCACGAGCTGGCAGATGCCGGTGTGGTCGCGCACGTCGATGAAGACGAGACCGCCGTGATCCCGCCGCCGCGCGACCCACCCGGCGAGCGTCAGGCGGTTCCCGACATCGGCCGCGCGCGGCTCGCCGCAGTAGCTGTCCCGGTAGGTCATGTCAGCGCCTCCTCGAGGCTGTCGTAGGCGACGTCGACATCCTCGGCGCCCCGCCGGCGAACGGTCGCCGTGGCGGGCCGGGCGATCACGATCGTCTCCGCGCCGAGGCGGCCCGCCTGCGTGAGCTGCCCGCGCATCGACCGCCCCGCGTAGTCGGTGTCCGCCGCGCGCCCGAGCCGCCGAAGCGTCGCCATCAGCCGCAGCAGGTCTTCCCGCGGCGCGCCGTCCTCGCAGGCGAAGAAGATGTCGACGCTACGCGGCTCGTCGCCGGCGAATCCCTCCGCCTGCGCCTGCAGCAGGACGCGCTCGATCCCCGCGCCGAAGCCGATTCCGGGAGTGTCCGGGCCGCCGATCTCCTCGATCAGGTGG
>Ga0075435_100001679_pt1 | contig 14372 bp, 15 predicted proteins | sample RhiMethybrSRZTD4_FD_75302 | JGI IMG/M metagenome (GOLD analysis project Ga0075435, IMG submission 75302) | Populus rhizosphere microbial communities from Tennessee, USA - Rhizosphere MetaG P. TD hybrid SRZTD4 | ecosystem: Host-associated > Plants > Roots > Rhizosphere > Soil | place: USA...
GGTCCGGCCAGGGGCTTTTTTCATGCCCGGAAACGGCGAAAGGAGCGAGATGGAAACGATCCCAACCGCGGCGGACGACCTGCGCGCCGAGGTGATCAGGCGGGTGAAGGACGAGGACATCACCTTCGTCCAGCTGTGGTTCACCGACCTCGTCGGACGGCTGAAGAGCTTTGCCATCACCCAGCGCGAGCTGGAGAACGCCGTCACGCACGGCATGGGCTTCGACGGCTCGTCCGTGACCGGCTTCAATGCGATCGAGGAGTCGGACATGATCGCGATGCCCGACCCCACGTCGTTCCGGGTGCTGCCGTGGAGCTCGGGCGAGCGATCGGTGGCCCGGATGATCTGCGACATCCGCACCCCCTCCGGTGAGCCCTACTTCGCCGACTCCCGCCACGTCCTGCGCTGTGCGCTCGACCGCATGCGCTCGCTCGGCTTCGACGCCTTCAACGTCGGCCCCGAGCTCGAGTTCTTCTACTTCCGGATGGATGAGGAGGGGCGCCCGCACCCGCTCGACGCGGGCGGCTACTTCGAGGAGACGACGGCCGATGCGTCGGTCGACCTGCGCAAGCACACGGTGCTCGCGCTCGAGCAGATGGGCATTCCCATCGAGTACCTCCACCACGAGGTCGGCCCGAGCCAGCACGAGATCGACATGCGCTACTCCGGCGGCCTCGACATGGCCGACCACTGCATCACCTACCGCAGCGTGGTGAAGGAGGTCGCCAAGCGCCACGGCGTCTACGCGACCTTCATGCCGAAGCCTCTGTTCGGCGTGAACGGCTCCGGCATGCACACGCACCAGTCCCTCTTCACCGCCGGCGAGAACGCGTTCTTCGACGGCGACGACGGCTGGTACCTGTCCGACATCGCCAAGAGCTTCATCGCCGGCCAGCTGCGCCACGCGCGCGAGATCTCGCTGCTCTTCGCGCAGTGGGCGAACAGCTACAAGCGGCTCGTGCCCGGCTACGAGGCGCCGGTCTACATCGCCTGGTCGCAGCGCAACCGCTCGGCGCTGATCCGGGTCCCGCTCTACCACCCCGGCAAGGCCGCGGCCACCCGCGCCGAGATCCGCTGCCCCGACCCGGCCTGCAACCCCTACCTGGCGTTCGCGGCGCTGCTGCACGCCGGCCTCGAGGGGATCGAGCAGGGCTACGAGCTGCCCGACCCGATGGAGACCAACCTGTACACGCTGACGAAGCCGGAGCGGCACGCGCTCGGGATCGAGTCGCTGCCCGAGTCGCTCGGCGAGGCGATCGACCTGGCCGAGGAGTCGCCGCTGGTCGAGAAGGCGCTCGGCTTCGAGCTGCGCGACCGCCTGATCGCGCTCAAGCGCGACGAGTGGGACGAGTACCGGGTGCAGGTCAGCGAGTGGGAGCTCGAGCGCTACCTGCCGACGCTCTAGCGAGACGGGTGGGGACTGTCCCCGATTCCCCGGGGACAGTCCCCAGGCCGCCCACTACACTCGGCCCCATGAGCACGACGTCGGACCGTGCCACCCGGCACGTCGAGCTCCTGACCGACACGGTCGCCGCAGTCAGCTCCAGCCTGGACCTGGCCGAGGTGCTCGAGCGGATCGCCTCGCGCGTCGCCGACGCGATGGCCACCGACGCGTGCTTCCTCTATCTCTACGACGACGCCACCGGGATGCTCGAGCTGCGGGCAACCCATGGCACCCGCTTCGACGACCCCGCCCACCGGCCGCGCATGCGCCCCGGCGAGGGCATCACGGGCGCCGCGGCCGAGCTGCGGCATCCGGTGATGATCCCGGCCCAGGCCCACCTCGATCCGCGCTTCCGCGCCTTCCCGAACCTGCCTGAGGACGAGTACGAGTCGATCCTGGCCGTGCCCGTGCTCGCCCGCGACCATCTGGCGGGCGCGCTCAACGTGCGCACGCGCCAGCCACGGGCGTTCTCCGACGAGGAGGTGGCGCTGCTCTCTGCGATCGCCGGGCAGGTCGGCCAGGCGATCGAGAACGCCAAGCTCTACGAGCGCTCCCAGCGGCGCGTGGCCGAGCTCGAGGCGCTTGCCGAGATCTCGCGCTCGATGACCTCGTCGCTCTACCTCGACGACCTGCTGCGCGACATCTCCGAGAGCACCTGCCGGGCGCTGCGCGCGCAGGAGTGCGCCGTCGTGCTCGACTCCGAGGACGGCCCCGCGGTCGCCTACCGCTCCGGCGCCGGCCGCGGCGACGAGGAGCTGATCGCGCTCGCGGCGCGGGCGCCGTTCGCGGCCGAGACGGCCGCGGCCGAGCCGCTCTCGTGGAAGCAGGGCCGGATCGGGTCGCTGGTCGTCTCGTGCGACACGCCGCGCACCTGGGCGCCGGAGGAGCTCTCGCTGCTGCGCACGGTGGCCCATCAGGGCGCGGCCGCAGTCGAGTCGGCCCGCTCGGCGCTGCGCGGGCTGCTCGCCCAGGAGATCCACCACCGGGTCAAGAACAACCTGCAGACGGTGGCGTCGCTGCTGCGCCTGCAGCTGCGCTCGGCCGGTGACCCGGCCGCCGAGAAGGCGCTGCGCGAGAGCGTGAACCGGATCTGCTCGATCGCCGAGGTGCACGACCTGCTGACCTCGTCGCGCGTCGACGGCGTCGACTGCGCCGGCCTCGTCGGCCGGCTCCAGGCGATGCTCGGCACCGGAACGTCGGAGCGGCCGGTGCGGGCGCAGCTCGAGCCCGTGCCGCTCTCGGGCGACCGCGCCACGGCGCTCGCGCTCGTCTTCTGCGAGCTGCACTCGAACGCCGTCGAGCACGGCGCCGGCGCCGTGGGCGCGGAGCTGCGCCGCGACGGGGCCGACGTCGTGCTGGTCGTGACGGACGAGGGCACGGGGCCGGCGGCCGGGAGCGGCGACGGCCTCGGCCTGACGATCGCGCGGACGCTGGTGCGCGACCAGCTGGCCGGCGAGCTGGAGCTTCGGGCGGACGGCGGCGGGAAGGCGGTGGCCCGGTTTCCGGCCGAGTCCTGATCGCCGAGGACGAGACGATCATCCGGCTCGACCTGGCCGCGATGCTGGCGCGGGCCGGCTTCGAGGTGGTGGCCGAGGCCCGGGACGGCGGCGAGGCGATCGAGCTCGCGCGGGCGGCGACGCCCGACCTGGCGCTGCTCGACGTGCGCATGCCGGGGGTGGACGGGATCGACGCCGCCCGGGCGATGCTCGAGGAGCGGCCCATCCCGATCGTGATGATCACCGCCTACTCGCAGCGCGACGTCGTCGCCCGGGCGGTCGAGGCCGGCGTCTTCGGCTACCTGGTGAAGCCGTTCCGGGAGGCCGACCTGGTGCCCGCGATCGAGACCGCCCGGGCCCGGCACGCCGAGCTCCTGGCGGTGCGGGAGGAGTCCGACTCGCTGCGCGACGCCCTGGCCGCCCGCAAGACGATCGAGCGGGCCAAGGGCCTCCTGATGGAGCGCGACGGCCTCAGCGAGTCCGAGGCGTTCGGGCGGATGCGCGCAGCCGCGCAGCGCACCGGGAAGACGCTCCAGGACATCGCCGAGGCCGTCAGCGAGACCTACGCCCCGCGCTGATCGGACGGCAAGAGCGGGGACTGTCCCCGCTCCCGGGGACAGTCCCCCTACGATCCGCGCATGGCGCGGGTGGTCATGGTGCTCTCCGAGAACTGGACGCTCGTATCGCCCCGCGACCTTCCCGCGCTCGTGGACATGGCCGTCGTCGCCGAGGCGGCGGGCGTCGACACGGTGATGCTGTCCGAGCACGTCGTGCTCGGCCCCTCGGCCGGCGCGGCGGGGCGGATGGAGAACCCGCGCGACTACGCCGCCCCCGGGAACCAGGACCCGGACACGCCCTGGCCCGACTCGGTCGTGCTGGCCGCCGCCATCGCGGCGCGGACGACGACACTGCGCGTGGCGCTGGCCGCGATCATCGCGCCGCTGCGCCATCCGCTGCTGCTGGCGAAGCAGCTGGCCACCCTCGACCTGCTGGCCGGTGGGCGGCTCGTGGTGCAGCCGACCGTGAGCTGGGCCGAGGAGGAGTACGCGGCGCTCGGCGTCCCGTTCGGGCAGCGGGGCGCGATCCTCGACGAGCAGCTCGCCGCGATGCATGCGGCCTGGACGCACAGCCCCGCCGCGTTCGCCGGAGCGCACTTCGCCTTTCGCGACGTCTACTGCGAGCCGCAGCCGTTCCACGCCGGCGGCCCGCGGATGTGGTTCGGCGGCCAGTCGCTCCATCGTGGTCTGCTGCGCCGGATCGCCCGCTATGGCAGCGGCTTCCACCCGTTCGGCACGCCGACCGACGCCGACCTGGCCCGGCTGGACGAGGCGATGCGGGCCGCCGGCCGCGACGTCTCGGAGCTCGAGATGGTCGGCGGGATCCGGGGCCGGTTCGACGCGCCCGACGCCGTCGCCGACCTCGACGAGGCGCTCGCCGACGTGCCGGCGCAGCTGGCGCGCGGGTTCACATCGATCTGCTTCAAGCCATCGATGTACACCGACGACCGCGCCGAGGTCGGGGCGATCTCGAGACGCGTCGTCGACGCGGTCGCGGCCGCCGCCGACGACGCCTGAGGTTCCGCTCAACCGCGCGCCGATCCCGCCGATGTTGTGGAGGAACCATGACCGTGGTTGCGACGCCATGCCCGGAGTTCGGCGGATGAGGCGGCTCGCGCGAGCGCTGCTCGGCGGCCGCGGGCCGCGCGTGGACCCGGTCGGCCGCGACGCCCTGGTCGCGCAGCTCGAGGCCGAGCGCGACCACTACTCGCGCGTGCTCGCCGCGGCCACCGGCGACGCCATCTTCACGACCGGGAGCGACGGCGTCCTGACGCTCTTCAACGACGGCGCCGAGCGGCTGCTCGGCTACTCGGCGGGCGAGGTCGTCGGCCGCATGCGCGCCCTCGAGCTGCACCTGCCCGAGGAGATCGAGGCGGCCGCCCGCGAGCTCGGCGTCGAGCCCGGCCGGGCCGTGTTCACGACGCTCGCCGGGCGCGGCGCCGAGGCGCGGGAGTGGACGTTCGTGCGCCGCGACGGCTCCCACGTCCGCGTCGCCCACACCGTCACGACGCTGCGCGACGAGCACGGCGAGATCGTCGGCCATGTGGGGCTCGCCCACGACATCACCGCGCGCCACCGCGGCGAGCAGGCGCTGCGCAAGTCGGAGGAGCGGTTCCGGGCGCTCTCCGAGCACGCGCCGGTCGGCATCCTCCAGACCGACGAGCACGGCGGCTGCTGGTATGCGAACCGGCGCCTCTGCGAGATCGTGGGCCGTTCCGTCGACGACGTGCGCGGGAGCGGCTGGCTCGACATCCTGCGCGGCGATGACCACGCGGGCATCCTCGAGCGATGGACGGCCGAGCTCGGCAAGGGCAGCGGCTTCGACGGCGAGTTCCGGGTCACCCGCCCCGACGGCACCGCCGCGCACGTGCGCGCCACCGCGGGCCCGATCCAGGCCGACGGCGACCGCGTGACGGGCTTCGTCATCACGACACAGGACATCTCCGAGCGGGTCGGCGCCCAGCGCCGGCTCTCCGAGCAGGAGCAGCTCTTCCGCGACACGCTCGAGAACGTGGCGCTGGCCGCGGTGCAGCTCGACCCGGCGGGCCGCGTCGTCTACTGCAACCCGCACCTGGCCGAGCTGCTCGGCCGGCCGGCCGATGCGGTCGCCGGCCTCGACTGGTTCGCCGAGGTCGTGCCGCCGGAGCGCGCGTGGACGCGCGAGGCGTTCCAGCAGTCGATGAGCGGCGAGCTGCAGCGCCCCCACCACGAGAACCAGATCGTGACCGCGAGCGGTGACCGGCGCGTGATCGCCTGGTCGACGATCGTCCACCACGACGCCGACGGCGCCGTCAGCGGCGCCATCTCGCTCGGCGAGGACGTCACCGAGCGCCGCCGCGACGAGCAGCGCGTCTCCCACCTCGCCTACCACGACGACCTCACCGGCCTGCCCAACCGCATGTCGTTCTCCGACCACCTGGTGGCGACGGTCGCCGAGGCGGAGCGGGGCGAGGCCGAGATCGCCGTCCTCTTCTGCGACATCGACGCGTTCAAGCTCGTGAACGACTCGCTCGGCCACGCCGCCGGCGACGAGCTCCTGCGCCTCGTCGCGACCCGCCTGCGGGCCGTGACCCGCTCGGCGGACATGATCGCCCGCCAGTCCGGCGACGAGTTCCTCGTGCTCGTGCGCGACCCGCGCGGCACCCGCGCCGACGTCGCCCAGCTGGCCGAGGTGCTCGCCGCCCGGATCGAGCACGCCATCTCCTCGCCGTTCTCGGTCGAGGGGCACGAGGTCGTGATCGGCGTGTCGGTGGGGACGAGCGTCTTCCCCGACGACGGCCGCACCGCCGAGGAGCTCCTGCACCACGCCGACGCCGAGATGTACCACGCCAAGTCCGCCCGCCAGGGTCGGCGCGTGCGGGAGCGGGCGTCCGACGACCCGGCCCGCGACCTCGAGATGGCGGCGGCGCTGCACCACGCCATCGCCCGCGGCCAGCTCGTGCTCGAGTACCAGCCGATCGTCGAGCTCGCCACCGGCGCCATGCAGAACGTCGAGGCGCTCGTGCGCTGGGACCGCGCCGGGGAGCTCGTCACCCCGGGACAGTTCCTGCCCGCCGCCGAGCGCACCGGACTGCTCACGCCGATCACGCACTGGGTCGTCGAAGAGGCCATCCGTCAGCTCGACCGCTGGGGCGCGGTGGGCATGCAGGTCGACGTCTCGGTCAACGTGCCGCCGGCGATGCTCGACCGGCGCATGCGCGACCGGCTGATCCGCCTGGCCGGCGAACACCGCCTGCGCCGCGGGGCGATCACGCTCGAGCTGGTCGAGTCGGCGATGATGGACGACCGCCGCCTCTTCGACCACCTCGAGTCGCTGCGGGCCGCCGGCTACCGGATCGCGATCGACGACTTCGGCAGCGGCCACTCGTCGCTCGCCCGGGTCGCCCAGCTCCCGGTCGACGTGCTCAAGATCGACCGCAGCCTGATCGCCGGGATCTGCGACTCGCCCCGCGAGGAGGCGATCGTGCGGGCGATCATCGCGACCGCCGAGGCGCTCGACGCCACGGTCGTGGCCGAGGGCATCGAGACCGAGGGCCAGCGCACCGCCCTGCGTGCCCTGGGCGTGCGCTCCGGGCAGGGCTTCCTGTTCGCCCGGCCGATGGCCGCCCGGCTGGTGGCCGAGGCCCGCGCGGCCGACGCCGCGTAGCTACGCGAGCTGGTCGATCTGCAGGCCCTGCAGGAGCGAAGGACTGACGCCGTAGCCCGACGTCGCGCCCTGGCCGGCCGAGCCGAGGCCGTTCTGGAGCGCCTGGACGAGGTCGTCGTCCGACACGCCGAGCGCCGAGCTCAGCTCGGCCACGCGCTGCTGGAGGCTCTCGCTGCCGGCCTGGACGCCACCGCCGGCGGCATGCTGGTGGCGATGGCCGGTGCCCTTGCGATCGGCGATCCTCGCGGCCATCGCGTCGAGATCGTTGGCCTGGCCGGTCATCGTCTGGTTGGCCTGGAGGCCCTGCTTGATCGTCGCCAGCAGGTCGTCCTGCGAGATGCCCTTGGCCGCGGCGAGGTCGCTCAGGCTCTGGCCGCCCTGGAGGCTCTTGATGAGGTCGTCGGTGGTCGTCCCGAGCAGGTTCGCGACGCCGGAGAGCAGGGTCGTCGTCGAGGTGGTCGGGGCCGTGACGCCTGCGAGCGACTGGGCGAGCGATGCCGCCGAGCCGGAGATCGAGTTCTGCATGGTGACCTCACCGGTGGGGGATTGCCGATACCTCTTCGGTCTCCGTGCCGGCGGACATGAGTGAGTAAACGGGGTCAGACCCCGTTTATTCGCGCGCTACGGGTCGGCGGGCGTGCCGGCCCCGAGCCGGCGGCGCACCTGGGCGCGCTCGCGCCGCCAGGTTGCGCCGGGGTCGCGGCCCGAGAGCACGCCCAGCAGGAACATCCCGACGAGGGTGCCGAGGAACGCGAGCACGATCGAGCCGACGGCGAGCGCGTCCCAGGCCGACGTCCCCGTGCCGATGTGGCGGCCGAAGCGCAGGTCGAGCGCCGAGAGCACGACCACCGAGATCCACAGCCACTTCATCGTCCGGCGGGTCAGGGCAGCGGGGTCGCGCGGGCGCGGATTGGCCCGGTCCCAGCGCTCGAGCTCGTTCACGAGCCGCAGGTCGGGCAGCGGCCGCTCGGCCGGGAGCGTGCGCGCGCAGCCGTCGCAGAGCGGCCAGCCCGCGCGCGTCGGCTGATGGCAGTACGGACAGACCCTGGTGTCCGAGACGGCGTTCGTGCCTCCCATGCTAAGCGCGAACGCCGGTCACGGGAAGCCCGGGCGCCGCTCCGCGATAATCGAGCCGTGGACGCCGACCAGGAGCCGGAGCTGCTCGAGGCCCGCCGGGAGCGCTTCTTCGTCCGCTCCCAGCTCAAGGTGCTGCGCCGCTACCGCGAGCGCGAGCAGGCGGCGGGCCGGCCGACCGCGGGCAGCGACGGGCGTCTGGCCGACCTCGAACGCGAGCTGCGCCGGCTGGACGAGACCGTCGAGGGGATGCGCGCCCGCCTGGGCCGGCCGCATCGCGACGTGCCGCACGCCGGCGAGTAGGCTGCCGGCCATGGTGACGCGCGAGGCAGCCTGCAGCTGCGGCCAGCTCCGGGTCGCCGCCGACGGCGAGCCGGTGCGGATCTCGATGTGCCACTGCCATGCCTGCCAGCGGCGGACGGGCAGCGCCTTCGGCATTCAGGCCCGGTTCCCGGAGGAGGACGTCCGTATCGAGGGCCGGCACTCGGCCTACGATCGTCCGTCCGACCACGGCTCGGAGCGCACCTTCCACTTCTGCCCCGACTGCGGCTCGACCGTCTTCTTCACGTCGGCCGACCGGCCCGGCCTGATCGCGGTCGCGATCGGCGCGTTCGCCGACCGCGACTTCCCCCAGCCGACGGTCTCGGTGTACGAGTCGCGCATGCACCCATGGATGGTCCTGCCCGACGGGATGGAGCACGAGCCGCTCTAGCGGTGGGCGCCGTCGGGCCGCGGAACGACCCGCGTGCTCGTCGCCTTCCACGACGCCACGACCTTCACGCCCGGGCGGATGCCGAGCCGCTCGACCGACCCCGGCGTGACCTCGGCGGTGAGGGCGCCGACGCCCACGCGGGCGCGGTTGCCCTGGACGCTCACCCTTTCGACGAGGCCCTCCAGGTGGTTCAGCGCGGACGTGTCGGTCGGCGGCGTCAGGCTGAGCGTGATCTCCCAGGGCGCCACCAGGACGGCGACCGGCCCGTCGGCCGCGTCGCCGACGTGGATCAGCGTCCCGTCCGGGAGGTGGACGACCGGTCCCTCGGCGAACCCGGCGACGTAGTTCACGCCGGCGAAGTCGGCCACGAACCGGCTCGCGGGCGAGTGCAGGAGCTCCGCGCCGGTGCCCGACTGGACGATCCGGCCGCGGTCGATCACGACGACCTGCTCGGCCAGCATCGTCGCCTCCTCGTAGGAATGGGTGACGGTGATCGTCGGCACCTGCGTCCGCTCGAGCACGGCGGCGAGCTCCGCGGCGACGCTCGATCGGGTGCCGGGGTCGAGCGCCGCGAGCGGCTCGTCGAGGAGCAGCAGCTGCGGGTCGGTCGCGAGCGCCCGGGCCACGGCGACCCGCTGGCGCTCGCCGCCGGAGAGATCGCGCGTGCGCGCGTGCGCCAGGTGCTCGATGCCGAGCTGGCGCAGCGTCTCGTCCGGATCGCGGCGGGCCTCGAACGCCACGTTCCCGATCACGTTCTTGTGCGGGAAGAGCGCGTAGTCCTGGAAGACGAAGCCGATCCGGCGGCGCTCGACCGGCACGTCGATGCCGGGGCCGAACCACGTCTCGCCGTTGCACGTGATCTCGCCGCCGGCCGGCCGGAGCAGCCCCGCGATCAGCCGCAGCATCGTCGACTTGCCCGCCCCGGACGGGCCGACCAGCGCCGTCGGCGCGGCCACGTCGAGCGCGACGTCGACCGCGAAGTCGCGCAGCGGGAAGATCACATGGGCTCGAAGCGAAGCGTCCTCCCGCGGATGATCAGCTTGACGGCGACGAGCACGATTCCGCTTAGCGCGATCAGCATTGCGCCGAGCGCGAGCGCCGTGCCGAAATCGCCCTGCTCGAACTGCAGGTACGTGGCGATCGGCGCCGTCTGGGTGACACCCTCGAGGCTGCCGGCGAACATGATCGTCGCCCCGAACTCTCCCACCGCCCGCGCCCAGGCGAGCGCGGCGCCCGCCCCGAGGCCGGGGCCCGCGAGGGGATCGCCACCTGGAAGAACCGCTTCCACGGCCCGGCGCCGAGCGTCCGCGCGGCCGCGAGCAGGTCGCGGTCGACCGCCGCGAAGGATGCCTGGGCCTGGCGCAGGTAGAGCGGGCCGGCCACGAACGTCATCGCCATGACGACGGCCGCTGCCGTGAACGGCAGCTGGATGCCGAGCGCGTCGAGCTGGCCGCCCAGCAGGCCGGTGCGGCCGAAAGCGGCGAACAGGCCGAGCCCGGCGACCGCCGGGGGCAGCACCAGCGGCAGCTCGAACAGCGTGACGAGCAGCGTCTTGCCCCGGAACCTCGTCGTCGCCAGCCGGTAGGCGACCGGCGTGCCGACGATCAACATCGCCGCGAGCGACGCCGCGCTCGTCTCCGCGGTGACCCGGAAGGCCTGCCGCGTCGTCTCGGTGTCGAGGCCGTGGCGCAGGTCGCTCTTCAGGAAGACGCCCAGCAGCGGCAGCGCGAAGAACGCTGCCGCCCCCAGGCCGAGTAGGACCGTTATCAGCCCGTAGGAGCCGCTCCGAAGCCGAACTGCTCGAGCACGGCCTGTCCTTGCGGGCTGTTCACCAGGTCGATCCACTGCTGCGCCGCCTTCGTGTTCTTGCTGTAGCTGACGATGCCGATCGGGTACGTCGCGGTCGCATCCGCCGACGCGGGGAACTGGATCTCGTGCAGCTTCGCCTTCTGCGCCAGGGCGTCGGTGACATAGACGAAACCGGCGTCCGCCTCACCGGAGGTGAGCTTCGCCAGCACGCTCTCGGCGTCCTGCTCCTTGCTGACGATGTTCAGCCTGGTCTCGTCGATGCCGAGGTTGCCGAGCACCGTCTCGGTGTACGACCCGAGCGGCACGGCCGGATCGGCCACGACGACCTTGGCGTCGCCCTTCTCGAGGTCGGCTGCCGTCTTGATACCGGCCGGGTTCGACTTCGGGGTGACCAGCACGAGCGTGTTCGTGGCGAAGTCCGTCGTCTTTCCGAGCAGCTTCTGGCCCTGCAGCTGCTCCGGGTATTTCGTGCTCGCCGCCGCGAACACGTCGGCCGGCGCCCTCTGCTCGATCTGCGCGGCGAGCTGATCCGAGCCGGCCAGGTTCAGCGTCACCTTCCAGCCCGGGTGCTGCTGCTCGAAGGTCTTCTCGAGATCACCGAACGCGTTGGTCAAGGACGCGGCCGCGAACACGTTCAGCGTCCCTCCGGACGAGCCGCCTGACGATCCCTCTGAACCCGACCCCGACGACCCGCCGCAGCTCGCGGCCACCAGCATCGTGGCCATCACCACGACGACTGTCTTCCAGCGTGTGCTCATACCCTCCCCACCATCACGGACGTTGCCTTGACCGTGGCGACGGCCGGGATGCCCGGGGCCAGCCCGAGCTCGTCGACCGCGTCGCGGGTCACGACCGAGACCACCCGATGCGGCCCGGCCTTGATCACCACCTGGGCGATGACTCCGGTGACCTCGACGCTCTCGACCACACCCTCGAAGCGGTTGCGCGCCGAGAACCCGTCCCCCGTCAACGCCGGCATGTGACCGCCGAGGCGCTCGATCTCCGAGACGAGGATCGTGCGCCGGTTGCGGGAGTCGCGCTGCGATTGCAGGCGGCCGCACCGCTCCCAGCGGCGGATCGTGTCGACGCTCACGCCGAGCGCCTTTGCGGCCTCTCCGATCGATACCAGCCGGTCGTCCACCGAAACCCTCTCTACATAGTCACCGCATAGGTAGGCGCGTCAGCATACACGCACAGCCAGGAGGCGGGGTCAGACCCCGAACGGCGGCCGTGACGCAGTTGTTGCGGTCTAGAGCGAGGGCAGGAGCAGCGTGCGCAGCGTCCGGCCGGCTGCCAGATCCTGGAGCGCAGCCTCCGCATCCTCCAGCGGGCGGCGGCCGCTGACGAGCTCGTCCAGCATGAGGTCGCCGGCCAGGTAGAGGTCGACGAGCGCCGGGAAGTCCTCGGCCGGGATCGTGCTGCCGTAGTTCGAGCCGACGATGCGCAGCTCGCGCTCGGCCAGGGCGAGCGGCTCGAACTTCGCCGTCGCACCGGTCGGCGGCAGGCCGACGACGACGGCCATGCCGCCGATGCCGAGCATGTCGATCGCCTGCTCGGTCGTCTCGATCGTGCCGATGGCGTCGAAGGCGAAATCGACGCCGCCGTCGGTCAGCTCGCGGACGGCCTCGGCCGGGTTGCCGTCTCCAGCGGCGATCGCATCGGTCGCACCGAAGGTGCGGGCCAGGTCGCCGCGGGCCGGGTCGAGGTCGACGGCGATGACGCGGCCGGCCTTCGCCAGGCGCGCGCCCTGGACGACCGAGAGCCCGACGCCGCCGCAGCCGATGACAGCCACGCTCGCTCCCTCGGGCACGGCGGCCGTGCGCTGCACGGCCCCCACCCCGGTCGCGACGCCGCAGCCGACCAGGGCGAGCACGTCGAGCGGCGCGTCGGCGTGGACGGCGATCGCGCCGGACTCCGGCACGACCACCTCCTCGGCGAACGACGACACCGACAGGTAGTGGTGGATCCGCTCGCCGTCCCGGTGGAACCGGGTCGTCCCGTCGTAGAGCACGCCCTGGGGCAGGAGCACGTTCGCGGCGAGCTCGCAGCGGGCCGGATAGCCGGCCAGGCACCACCGGCAGCGGCCGCAGCTCGGCACCCAGGAGAGCACGACGCGGTCGCCCTCTTTGACGCTGGTGACGCCCGGGCCGACCCCGATGACCGTCCCCGAGCCTTCGTGGCCCATGACGAGCGGCACCGCCACGTCCCAGTCACCCTTGCGCACGTGGAGATCCGAGTGGCACACGCCGGCGGCGGCGATCTGCACGCGCACCTCGCCCTCCTTGGGGTCGTCGAGCTCGACGTCAGTGACCTCGACGGGGTGGCCAGGGTCGCGGAAGACGACGGCGCGCATGGGGTGACCGTACACCAGCCGGTCTGGGGATCGCAGCCTGCGGCGGACATAGGCCCACGCGTCGATTGTCGATCGCGGCGCCGGCGCTCAGTCGGGCCCTTCGTCTGCTCAGAAACCCCACATCTGTCCAAGCCCACCGCTAGTATCTCCGGTAGCGATGTGCGCTACTCTGACATCGCTGGTATCGATAAACATGCGACACGGAGAAGGACAGATGGTTGAAGACCCGGAAATCAAGGCGATGTCGGAGATCACCGCCGCACTAGAGCGTATCGAAGACTCGGAAGCGAGGACGAGAATCTTGAGCTGGGCGACGACCCGGTTCGCTCCCAACGTCCGCGTTTCCAGCGGTGGCGGCGCTGCAGGTCGGGATGGAGCGAGAGCCGGTGGTGATGGCGATCAGCACGGCGACGACGGGGCGGGAACGCAGGAGTATGCAGTTTTTGTAGACCTCTTCGACGCTGCGCGTCCGCGGACGGAGCCGGAACGGGCCCTGGTCGGCGGATACTGGTTCCAGGTCGTCCAAGGGGCGTCAGACTTTCCCTCTATGAGCGTCAACAACGCACTCAAGGATATCGGTCACGGGGTTAGTAACATCACCGATGCGTTATCCAAGCTGCAGAATCGGAAGCCTGCTGCACAGATCCGGCAGGTGGCGAAGAGCGGCCGGAGCCGTCAGGGGCGCAAGCGGTACAAGCTCACGACGGCGGGCGTCGCTGAGGTCAAGCGGATGCTCGGCGTGGCGGCGGAGGAGTAGGTGTCCACCCCGCCGACGACGGCGACCGTCCTCGCGGCGATCCCGAGCGGGCTCCGGACGCCGCTCCTCTCCGCCTATGAGGAGATCGTCGTGAACTACCACCAGAGTCGCTGGGAGCCGTCCGAGCTGAACGGCGGGAAGCTCTGCGAGATCGTCTACACGATCCTCCGCGGCCATGTAGACGGGAAGTACGCCGCGAAGCCGTCAGGGCCGAAGAACATGGTGGACGCCAGCCGCGCATTCGAGCAGGCGCCCAAGACCTTCCCGCACTCCGTCCGGATCCTGATGCCGCGGATGATCGTCGCCCTCTTCGACGTCCGGAACAACCGGGGTGTCGGGCACGCGGGCGGGGACGTCGACCCGAACCACATGGACGCGGTCGTCGTCCTGAACCTGGCGAAGTGGCTGATGGCGGAGCTGGTCCGCCTCTTCCACAACGTGGACACGGCGGCCGCGACGGCCATCGTGGACGCGCTCGTGGAGCGCGAGGTACCGATGGTCTGGGTAGTGAACGGCGCGACGAA
>Ga0075435_100001680_pt1 | contig 14372 bp, 11 predicted proteins | sample RhiMethybrSRZTD4_FD_75302 | JGI IMG/M metagenome (GOLD analysis project Ga0075435, IMG submission 75302) | Populus rhizosphere microbial communities from Tennessee, USA - Rhizosphere MetaG P. TD hybrid SRZTD4 | ecosystem: Host-associated > Plants > Roots > Rhizosphere > Soil | place: USA...
TTTCCGCTGCTGGTGTTCGACATCGACGGCGCGGCCATCGCCCGCCTCGTCGAAGGGGGCGCGCGGCCGGCATCCGGTATCGCCGACGTCGCGGTCCGCAGCGACATCGTCATCACCATGCTTCCCGACAGTGCCAGCGTCGAGCAGGTCATCCTCGGAGACACCGGCGTCCTCGAGAACGTCGCGCCCGGCTCGCTGATCATGGACATGAGCACGGTCGATCCGCTGCTGACCGATCGCCTGAACGCGGCCGCGCGCGATCGCGGCTGTGTCTTCGTCGACGCGCCGGTCGGGCGTCTCGCCAGCCATGCCGAGCGCGGCGAGTCGCTGTTCATGGTCGGCGCCGCCGACTTCGCCTTCGCGCGCGTCCGGCCGCTGCTCGACGCGATGGGGACGACGATCCATCACTGCGGCGAGGCGGGCGCCGGCATCCGCACCAAGCTGGTGAACAACTACCTGGCGATCGTCTCGTGCGGCTTCAACGCCGAGGCGCTCGCGCTGTCGCAGCGCTTCGGGCTGTCGCTCGAGAAGACGCTCGAGGTCGTCCACGGGACGACGGCGACGAACGGACAGCTGAAGATCGCGTGGGCGTCCAAGGTGCTGAAAGGGGACATCGAGCCCGGCTTCACCATCGACCTGGCGCACAAGGACCTCAACCTGATCGTCGAGGCCGCCCGTGTCTCGGGCGTGCCCGTGCCGATCGCCGAAGCGGCCCGCCGGTCCTTCAACGCCGCGCGCGACGAAGGGTTCGGCGGAAAGGACTTCTCCGCCATGGTCGACGTGCTCTGCGACCGCGTCCACATCACGCGACCCCGCCTCACGACCGACTAGCCCACTCGCTGCAAGAAATCCCGGCGGCACCGTTCTAAGGCCAGAGGTGCTGCCGGCATGGCCTGTCCTGACCGCAGTCTGTGGGCCGATCCGCGGGTGTACCAAATTGGCACGCTCGCAGGACTCCTCATCTACGGGATGGGGTGGCTCGAGTTCGACATCACGCTGACGCGCGCGGCGCTGCTGCTGTTCACGGTGCTGGCGACGCAGTGGATCGGCGACCGCGTGACGCGGAGCGGAGCGCCGTTCGCGACGAGCGCCCGCAGCGCGCTGATCTCCGGCCTGTCGCTCTGCCTGCTGCTGCGCACCAACTACGCCGGGCTCGCGATGGCTGCCGCGATCGTCACGATCGCGAGCAAGTTCCTGGTGCGCGTCAACGGCAAGCACGTCTTCAATCCCACCAACGGCGGCATTGTCGCCATGCTGCTGCTGAGCGACCAGGTGTGGGTCTCGCCGGGGCAGTGGGGCGCGGTGGCGTTCTTCGCGTTCCTCATGGCATGCGCGGGATCGCTGGTCGTCAATCGCGCCGCCCGTTCCGACGTCACCTACGCGTTCATCGCCTGTTACTGCGCGCTCGTCTTCGGCCGGTCGCTCTATCTCGGCGAGCCGTTCGCGATTCCGCTGCACCGGCTGGAGAGCGGCGCGGTGCTGCTCTTCACCTTTTTCATGATCTCCGATCCGAAGACGACGCCAGATTCCCGGGCGGGACGCGTGTGCTTCGCGGCGCTCGTCGCCTTCGTGGCGTGGTACATCCAGTTCCGGCTGTTCAGGACGAACGGCCTTCTCTGGGCGCTGGCCGCGTGCTCGGCGCTCGTTCCGATCGTCGATCGGCTGCTGCCGGGCGCTCGCTACGCGTGGGCCTCCCGTCAATCCACTTCAACCCCGTCGCCCGCGCTGCGGGCGGCCTGACAGGACCAGAATGATGAGACGAGCACTGTTCGGCGTGGCTCTCGTGTCGATGATTGCCTGGGGCACGCCGGCGATCCTCGGCTTCTGCGGCTTCTACGTCGCCAAGGCGGATACGAAGCTGTTCAACAAGGCGTCACAGGTGGTGATCGTGCGCGACGGCGATCGCACCGTCATGACAATGGCCAACGATTTCCAGGGAGAGCCGACGGAATTCGCCGTCGTCATTCCGGTGCCGACGGTTCTCACGCGCGAGCAGATCCACGTCGGCGACAAGGCGCTGGTCGATCATCTCGACGCCTACTCGGCGCCGCGGCTGGTCGAGTACTTCGACCACGATCCCTGCATCGTCTACGACAGCATGCTCCCCATGGCGATGGCCGTGGCGGGAGGCAGCCGGACGCGCGACGCGGTCTCGCGGGCGAAAGCGCTCGGCGTGACGATTGAGGCACAGTACACCGTCGGCGAGTACGACATCCTGATCCTGTCGGCGCAGCAGAGCACCGGCCTCGAGACGTGGCTGCGGCAGAACGGTTATCGCATCCCGGCGGGCGCGTCGGAGGTGATCGGCAGCTACCTGAAACAGAACATGCGGTTCTTCGTCGCGAAGGTCAATCTCGCCGAGCATCGCAAGCTGGGCTTCAGTTACCTGCGCCCGCTGCAGGTGGCGTACGAGTCGCCGAAGTTCATGCTGCCGATCCGCCTGGGCATGGTGAACGCCAATGGCCCGCAGGAGCTGTTCGTCTACGCGTTGACGCGCAAGGGGCGCGTCGAGACGACGAACTACCGGACGGTGAAGCTGCCGGCCGACATGGACCTGCCCGAGTACCTGAAGCAGCCGAACGAGTTCGCCAGCTTCTACAAGGCGATGTTCGCGCGGCAGGTGCAGAACCAGGACGGCCGCGCGGTGTTTCTCGAGTACGGCTGGGACATGCGCTGGTGCGATCCGTGCGCGGCCGATCCGCTGGCCAACAGCGAGCTGCGGCAGCTCGGTGTGTTCTGGACCGGCGACGGGGGCGGCACGCCCGAGGCATTTCTCACGCGCCTGCACGTCCGCTACGACAACGCGCACTTTCCGGAAGATCTGGTGTTCCAGGAGACCGGGGATCGCTCGAACTTCCAGGGGCGCTACGTGCTGCGGCATCCCTGGACCGGTGCCGACGGCTGCGGCGCCGCGAGCGCCTATCGCCAGGACCTTCGGCAGCGCCGCGCGCGGGAAGCCGAACAGCTGGCGAGCCTGACCGGCTGGAACATCGCCGACATCCGGAAGAAGATGGGAGAGGAGCCCGCCGCGCCCGACCGCGCATGGTGGGAGCGGCTGTGGAAACAATGACGCCGACGTGGTGAAGGGGCAGGCCGGCTGAACGTGGACGCCCATACCGCGGATCTCGAGCTCGCACGCCTGTGTGCCGAAGGAAACGAGCACGCGTGGGAGAGGTTCGTCCGCGAGTACCGCCCGCTGCTGTACCGCGCCGCCGACGCGCTCGACACGACGCAGGGCGCGCGCGACATCGCCGACTCGCTCTACGCCGAGCTGTATGGCCTCGACACGCGCACGGGGACGCGGCAGTCGCTCTTCCGCTATTACCAGGGACGCAGCAGCCTCGCGACCTGGCTGCGCGCGGTGCTCGCGCAGCGCTACGTCGATCGCCTGCGCGCGCAGCGTCGCGTCGAGCCGCTGCCTGATGAAGAGGCGGCGGCGCGCAGCGACGAACCGGATCCGGATCGCGCGCGTTACGCCGCGCTCGTGCGCTGCGCGCTCGAGCGGGCCCTTGGCCGGCTGCCGCCGCGTGACCGCCTGCGCTTCGGCTGCTACTACGTGCAGGAGCTGACGCTCGCCGCGACGGGACGCGTCCTGAAGGAAAGCGAGGCGACGGCGTCACGGCAGCTTGCGCGCACGCGCCTGGCGATCCGCCGTGACGTCGAGCGTGACCTGCGCGAGGAGGCCGGGCTCAACGGCGAGCAGATCGCCGCCTGTTTCGCCTCGGTCGCCGATGATCCGGGTCCACTCGATTTGAAGAAGGTCATCTATGAATGACGTGCCTCGGGGATTGCTGCGGGAGACGCTGCGCGGCCGGATGACGCCGGACCCGGCCGCCGGCTGCCTCGACAGCGAGGCCCTCGCGGCGTGGTCCGAAGGGACACTGGACGCGCGCGCGCGTGACGCGGTCGAGCGCCATGCCGCCGACTGCGCGCGTTGCCAGGCGCTGCTCGCGGCGATGGCCCGCACCGAGCCGCAGCCCTCGCCGTCGCGGTGGTGGCGTCCGTCTACGTTTGGATGGCTCGCGCCGCTGGCCGCGGCCGCCGCCGCGATCCTGATTTGGATCAACCTGCCGCCATCGTCGATCGACCGCGCAGTTGATCCGACCCGTGTCGCGAAGTCGGTCGTCCTTCCTCGCGACGCACCTGTTCCGGCGCCGGCCCAGCCGGCACCGATCGTCACGGTTCCCGAGAGAATCGCTGCCGCGCCTGCCGACAAGCGGCGCGCCGCCGCGGGCGGCCGCGTGGCGCCGAGAACCATTCCGGCTCCCCCGCGCGTCGCCGATGAAACGATTGACGCGATCAGCCAGAAGAAAGACGCTCCGCCGGCGAGTCCGCTCGCGGGGGGCAAGGGCGCCCCGGCCGGGACGCGCGAGACGGTGACGGCTCCGTCCGCCGGCGCGGTTGCGGGCGCACTACCCCGTAGCGATGAGACGTTGACGTCGGCCTCGAAGATGCAGCCGTCGGAGAAGTCGGGCTTCGCGGGCATAACCGCCGACAGCCTGATGCGGCGCGCGCTCGTAGCGGTCGACGTCGTGTCTCCCGACCCCGGCATGCGCTGGCGCCTCCTGCCGGCGGGACAAGTGGCCCGATCGATCGATCGCGGCGTGACCTGGCAGACACAGTCCACCGGCGCGCCGATCACGCTGACCGCGGGGGCTGCGCCCGCACCGACCGTGTGCTGGCTGGTCGGACCCGGAGGCGTGGTCGTGTTGACGACCGACGGCGTCACCTGGCAGCGGCTGGCGTTTCCCGACGCCAGCGATCTCATCGCCGTCCGCGCCACCGACGCGGCCAACGCCACGGTTACGACGGCCGACGGACGGACGTTCCGCACTACCGACGGCGGCAAGAGCTGGCGGCAGCCGTGATCGCATACGCTAGCGTGATGCCTACGACCTATCCGAACCTCATCGACGGCCAGGCCATTGCGTCCGCCGACGCCAACGTCGACATCAACCCGTCGAACGTGAACGACATCGTCGGCGAATTCGCGCGCGGCACCTCCTCCGACGTCGACAAGGCGATTGCCTCGGCGCGCGCCGCGTTCAAGAAGTGGTCGCGCTCGACGCCGCAGGAACGGTTCGACGTCCTCGATCGGGCCGGGACCGAAATCCTCGCGCGCAAGGACGAGCTCGGGCGCCTGCTCTCGCGCGAGCAGGGGAAGCCGCTCGCCGACGGCATCGGCGAGGCGGCGCGCGCGGGCGCCATCTTCAAGTTCTTCGCCGGGGAAGCCCTCCGCGGCGGCGGCGACAAGATCGACTCGGTCAGGCCGGGGATCGAAGTCGAAGTCACGCGCGAGCCGCTCGGCGTCATCGCGGCGATCACGCCGTGGAACTTTCCGCTGGCGATTCCCGCGTGGAAGATCGCGCCGGCGCTGGCGTTCGGGAATACCGTGGTCTTCAAGCCCGCGGAGCTGGTGCCCGCATCGCCATGGACGCTGGCCGACATCGTCCAGCGCGCCGGGCTGCCGCCGGGCGTGCTCAATCTCGTCATGGGGCCGGGCGCCAGGCTCGGGGCGGCGCTCGCGGCTTCGGCCGACGTGGACGCCGTCACGTTCACCGGCTCGCAGGACGTCGGTCCGTCGGTCGCCGCGTCCGCGGTCAAGACCGGCGCGCGCGTGCAGCTCGAGATGGGCGGCAAGAACCCGCTCGTCGTGCTCGACGATGCGGACCTGCCGACGGCGGTGTCGGTGGCGGTGAACGGCGCGTTCTTCCAGGCAGGGCAGCGCTGCACGGCGTCGAGCCGGATCATCGTGACCGAAGGGATTCACGACCGCTTCGTCGACGCGATGATCGCGCGCATGAAGACGCTCGTCATCGACGATGCGCTGAAGGCGGGGACCGAGATCGGTCCGGTCGTCGATCAGCGGCAGCTCGACAAGAACCTGGAGTACGTGGAGATCGGGCGCAAGGAAGGGGCGCGCCTGGCGCACGGCGGCGGCCTGCTCAAGCGCGACACGGACGGCTACTACATGGCGCCCGCGCTCTTCGCCGACTCCGCGCCCGGCATGCGGATCAACAGCGAAGAGATCTTCGGCCCCGTCGCCGCGGTGATCCGCGTTCGCGACTACGACGAAGCGCTCGCCACCGCCAACGCGACGCCGTTCGGCCTCTCCGCCGGCATTGTCACGACGTCGCTGAAATACGCGAGCCACTTCAAGCGCAATTCCGAGAGCGGCCTCGTGATGGTCAACCTGCCGACCGCGGGTCTCGACTATCACGTGCCGTTCGGCGGACGGAAGAAGTCGAGCTACGGTCCACGCGAGCAGGGAACCTACGCCCGGGAGTTCTACACCATCGTCAAGACGGCGTACGTCGCCCCCTGACGAAGCCGGTCAACCGTCGTTGTTCAGAGGAGGAGCCATGCAGGTCCGGTCAGCCTCCGTTGTCACCCTGACCATTGCCGTCATGCTCGCGACGGCGCGCGCGTTCAGCACGCCGGCCGATCCAGTCCCCCTTGTCGCGCACGAGTGGGGCACCTTCACGTCGGTCGCCGGCGCCGACGGCGCCGCGCTGCAGTGGTCGCCGCAGGGAGGCCAGTCGGATCTGCCGTGCTTCGTCGAGCGGTCGGTCTTCAACGTCAAGGGCTGGCTCGTCGGCACCGTGCGCATGGAAACGCCCGTGCTCTACTTCTACGCGCCGCAGCCGGTCAGCGTGAATGTCGACGTCGCGTTCCACGACGGGCTGATGACCGAGTGGTATCCGCACGCTACGGCAGGCGGAGACGCGTTCGGGACATCGGCGTGGGAAGGGTGGCTCACCTGGACAGGAGTGAGGGTGTCACCCGGGCTCCCGGCGGACTTCCCGTCCGAGAGCCGGTCCAGTCACTATTACGCCGCGCGCCAGACCGACGCCGCGCCCGTTCAGGCAGGGTCGCAGAAGGAGCGCTTTCTGTTCTACCGCGGCGTCGGCCGGTTCGCGCCGCCGCTGATGGCGACGATTGCCGATGACGGCAGCGCCACCGTCTGGAATCGAGGCGATCTGCCGCTCGGCGATCTGATCCTGTTCAGCAATCGCGGCGGAACAATCGCATTCACACATCAGCGCGCGGCCGCCTCACGGACGGTCATCGCGCGGCCCGCGGTCGATGACGACGTGACGATGCTGAAGCGGGACCTGGAGCGCATCCTCGTGGACAATGGCCTTTATCGCAGGGAAGCCGAGGCGATGGTCGCCACATGGAGCGACTCGTGGTTCGAGGAAGGCACGCGGCTCTTTTACATCGCCCCGCGACGCACGGTGGACCAGGTCCTCCCGCTGACGATCGTGCCGACGCCGCGCGAGCTGCAGCGCGTCTTCGTCGGCCGTATCGAGCTGGTTACCGCAGAGACCCGGCAGTCCGTCACGCGGGCGCTCCTTGCCGGCGACGGCGCGGCGCTCGCGCGCCATGGGCGGTTCCTGCAGCCGATCGGCACGCGCGCGATTGAGGAGAGCGACGCATCCGAGCGGCCGCTGCTGGCCTCGCGGCTGAGTTCCGCGTCGGTGCAGTTGAACACGCCGCGGTCCTCCTGCCGGTAAGCGTGTTCCGCTGGCTCGCGCTCGTCGTCCTGCTCGGCACGATCGGCGTCTCCGGCTATTACCGCCGGCGGGCTCGCGCCGCGAGCGGGACGATTGCGCGGTCGCGCGAGCCGCGGCGGCTGATTGCCGGCCGCCTCGTCGTGGCGCTGCCGCTCTTCGGCGGTGTGCTCGCCTACATCCTCGCCCCGCGGTGGATGGCGTGGTCGTCGTACGGCGGGCCCGAGTGGCTGCGCTGGCTTGGCGTCGCGCTCGGCTTCGCCGCCATCGTATCGGCGCGCTGGGTCCTGCGTGCGATCGGCGCCAACGTCAGCGAGACCATCCTCACCAAGTCGTCGCACCAGCTCGTCACGCACGGGCCGTATCGCTGGATCCGGCATCCGCTCTACACGACCGGCGTGCTGCTGTTCATCGCGCTCGGCCTGATCGCGGCGAACTGGTTCGTGCTCGCGTTCGCACTGATCGCGCTGCTGTCGATCCGCTTCGTCGTGGTGCCGATGGAGGAGCGCGAGCTGATCGGGCGCTTCGGCGCCGCCTACGAGGAGTACCGCCGTGGCACGGGTGCGATGAGTCCGCGGCTGCGCGGCGGGCCGCCGGGCGTGGGCGTGAGTTGATCGAGTCGAGGGGAACGTCGCGAGTCATCGGGTCGCGGAGCATGCCGGCGCCGTCCGGGAGGGCACGCTCGGCGGCGCCTGATCCTTCACGGCCGGCTCAGCGATGCCACCATGTTCGCCTTGACCGGCGATCTCACGTCGGCGCCGTCGGGACAGACATGATCGTCGAGATCCATCAGCGGCGATGCTATAAGCAGGAATGCACGCAATGCGAGACGACTGCCGGGTGGAGTCATAACGGTGAGATGGACGCACGGATGTATTCTCGCGCTGCTGTCGGCGACGGCGTTCGCACAGGGTGACGGGGCGCGCGGCGCCCAGGCTGCGCCGTTGACCATCGGCGAGACGTTCACCGTCGACTCGAAAGCGCTCGGCGAGACGCGGCGCATCAACGTGTATCTGCCGCCGCCGTGCATCGAACCGGCCGACGCGCGCTGTCCGGTCCTCTACATGCCGGACGGCGGGATCGGCGAAGACTTCCTCCACGTCGCGGGTCTGGTGCAGGTGTCGGTCGGCAACGGGACGATGCGTCCGTTCATGCTGGTGGGGATCGAGAACACGCAGCGCCGACGCGATCTCACCGGTCCCACGCAGAACGCCGAGGATCGCAAGATCGCGCCGCAGGTGGGCGGCTCGGCGGCGTTCCGTCGTTTCGTGCGTTCCGAGCTGATGCCGGCGGTGAAGGCGCGTTACCGGACGAGGGACGAGACCGCGATCATCGGCGAGTCGCTCGCGGGATTGTTCGTGGTCGAGACGCTCCTCACCGAGCCGGATCTGTTCGACACCTATATCGCCTTCGATCCGAGCCTGTGGTGGAACGACGGCGCGCTGGTCAAGGACGCGCCGCACCGGCTCGCCGCGCTCGCCAGCCGCCCGAAGACGCTCTACGTCGCCGCCAGCCGCGACGACCGGGACGACATGGTGCAGCGGTTCGCGGACGTCCTGAGGAAAAACGCACCCGCGACCCTGAAGTGCATCTACCAGCCGATGCCGGAGGAGACCCACGCGACGATCTATCACCCGGCGGCGCTGGGCGCGCTGCGCCGCCTGTTCGAGCCATGAAGCGCCCGACGGCGGTGATGTGACGCTGATGGTGGCGCTCTTCGTCATCACCCGGCGCGGCGACGAGTGCCCGGCATGGGTGCGGCAGCAGCTCCGAAACCCAGACGGCCGGCGGTGATCGGGTCGGCACGGGAACGTGTCATTTTGAACCGGACCCCGGGGGCGAACCGTATCATTGAAATACGTATTCATCCGCCAGGAGGACGCGATGCCGTTCTGGAACGAGATCGTCGAGGTTCTGCGCGAATCGATCTTCGCCTACGCCCAGGCGTGTAACGGCAATCTCGGAGCCGGCATCCTCGCGGTCACGTTCCTGCTGAGGACCGCACTCCTGCCGCTGGGGATCCATGCGGCGCGCGCCGCGATCCGGCGGCAGAGGGCGACGGCCAGCCCGACGCCGGGGAACGCGACGCCGTCCCGGCTGGAGAGGTTCACCGGCATCGCGCCCATGCCTGCGTTCGTCGCGCTGTATGCCGCCGTGCGGCAGGCGTCAGCCGCGGGCGGACGGTTCCTGTGGATCGGCAGTCTCGCCCGACCCGATTGGCTGCTGGCGCTGGCCGCGACGATCCTCACCGTCGCCGCCAGTGCTGCGGGCAGTACGATACCTGCACCGCAGCGATCGATGATGCTCGCCATCTCGGCAGCCGTCACACTCGTCGTCTTGTCGAAGATGGCCGCCGGCGTCGGCCTGTACTGGGCGATGTCGAGTGTGTTCGGCGCGTTGCAGGGCTGGGCGGCCCAGCGCGGAGTGCGGCAGCGATTCTGATTGACCCTCGCGAGGGATCGCGCTGAGCACCGGGCAGGGCATAAAGCCCTGACCCACAGATCCTGATGTCGCAAAGGATCCCGCAGTTGCAGATCCGAACCGCCGGCGAGTTCCTCGACTACTGGGACAGCGTGCGCGCGCGCACGCGGCGTGTGGTCGCGTGCATTCCGCCAGACCGGCTGGAGTGGACGCATCGCGACGGCGCGTTCACCCTCGGCGACCTCGTTCGCCATCTCGCCGCGATCGAGCGCCACATGTACGCCGAGACCGTCGCCGGCCGGCCGAGCCGCTACCAGGGCTGCGGCCGCGACCTGGCGGATGGATTCCCCGCGGTGCTCGAGTTCTTCGATCGGCTCGACCGCGAATCGCGCCAGATCATCGGCGCGTTGAGCGACGCCGACCTGGCGCGGAAATGCGAGACGCCCGCCGGCGTGCCGATCACGACGTGGAAGTGGCTGCGCGCGATGGTGGAGCACGAGGTCCACCACCGCGGCCAGATCTACCTGATGCTCAACCTGCTCGACGTGCCGACGCCGCCGCTGTTCGGGCTGACGTCGGAAGAAGTGCGGGCACGGTCAATCAGGAGCGTCGCCGACAGCTGACGCGCGCGGCGCCTACTGCCCGCGACCAGGACACCGCCGCGCCCGCACGCGCTCGGGATCTGGAATCACCCACACCGACTTCACCCGCGAGCGATCGGTGAACGACCTCTCGGCGGGATCCATCTTGAAGGCCAGGCCGATCTCTTCGATCACGACGGACGGTCCTGGATCGGTGCCAATCGCGGTGACCTTCGCCGCCGGATAGGTTCGCTTCACATCGCCGAGCGTCGAGCCGACGCCCAGCCCTGTCTTCGTTCGAAAGCGCGGGTCGTGCACGAGGATCCCCCACACCGCGAACTCAAAGCACGGCGCCTCTCGGACAGGGGCCGTCAGTGCCGGCGTTGTCGTGAACGGCGGAAGGCTAACGTGCAACTCCGGCTGAAACGTGCCTTCGGGGAAGGTGGCGACGAGCGTCACGCGCTCGCGTCCCGCCGCACGGTAGACCTCGTCGGCGGTCATGCCGACTTCGAACTGTCCTGCGCGGCCGCGTTCGATGAGGAATGACGGCTCGCCAGCCTGCCCAGCGAAGATGAGCAGGACAGCGGCTGTCGCTGTTCGTCCAGTCATGGCGTTGCGGTATTGTATGCGCCATGAAACACCAGGTTCCCGTTCCGACCCGCGGTCGCCGCCTCGACGCCCGTGCTGCGGCGCGCGTCGTCGCCGTGGTGCTGGCGCTCGCCGGCGCATACGCGCTGCCGCGCGCGCAGGCTCCCGCACCGGCGGCGGCAAAGCACGCGCTCACCGTCGAGGACTACACGAAGTGGCGCACGATCACCGGCCAGGAGATCTCCGGCGACGGCAACTGGGCCGCCTACGTGCTGTCGCTGACCAACGTGGTGCAGACCGAGTCGAAGCCGGTGCTGCATCTCGTCAGGCTCGAGTCGGGACAGCAGACCGAGGTGGCCAACGCCACGTCGCCGGCGTTCTCGGCCGACTCGAAGTGGATCGCGTATCAGGTCGATCCGACCGGCGGCCGCGGCGGACGCGGACGGCGCGGCGGCGGGCCGGGCGGCGCCAACCAGCCGGGTGCCGGCGGCGATACCGCGGTGCCTCCGGGTTCGCCGAGCGCGCAGCCGCCGGCAAATCCGGCGCAGGCGACGACGCCTCCCGGACAGAATCCGCCGACCTCGCCGACGCAGCCGACGACGGCGCCGCAGCAGCCGCCCGCCGTTGTGCCCGGACAGCCACCCGTCACGCCGCCGGCCGCGACGCCGCCGGCGACTCCGGCGGAGACGCCGGCACCTGGCGACGCGCCCTCGGCGACGCAGGGCGAACGCGGGCGCGGTGCCGCGCCGGAACAGCCGACGCGCGTCGAACTGCGCAACCTTTCCACCGGCACGGTGAAGTCGTGGCAGGACATGCAGGGCTTCGTCTTCTCGCCCAACTCGACTTATCTCGCCTTGAAGCGCAAGCCGGCCACCGCAGGCAACGGCCGCGGCGGCGCGGGCGGCGGCGGCGGTGACCAGGGCGGCGGCGCGCAAGGCGGCGGTGGCGGCAGCGGCGCGAATGCCACACCCCCCGGCCCGCGCGGCACCGACGTGATCCTGCACAACCTGGCCACCGGGCGCGATCAACTGCTCGGCAGCGTCGGCGACATCGCCTTCAACAAGACCGGCGACTTCCTCGCCTACACCGTCGACGCCGCGGTCAAGGACGGCAACGGGCTCTTCGTCATCGATCTGGCGAGCGGCCGCGTTCAGCCGCTCGACAACGACGCGAAGAGCTACAACCGCCTGACGTGGAGCGAGGACGGCAAGGCGCTCGCCGTGGTGAAGGGCGCCGACGTCGACAAGATGCGCGAGCGCGACAACGTGCTGATCGCCTTCACCGACGTCAAAGCGGCGCTCGGCGATCCCGAGGCGGCCCCCGCAGTGCTCGATCCGGCGAAGGCCGCAGGCTTCCCGAAAGGCTGGGTCGTCAGCGATCGCGCCGGGCTCGAGTGGAGCGACGACGACAAGCGCGTGTTCTTCGGCGCCAAGCCGCAGCTGCCCGCGCCCGACACCGCGGCCCGCAAGGGGACCGACGAGCTCGCCAACGTCGACGTCTGGAACACCTCCGACGAGCGCGTGCAGTCGCTGCAGATGAGCCGCGCCGAGCAGGATCGCAACTTCACCTTCCGCCAGGCGTTCGACATCCCCGCCGGCAGGTTCGTCAAGCTTGCCGACGAGACGATGCGTGAGGTCGATGTCGCGCCCGACGGCCGCTGGGCGGTCGGCCGCGACACGCGCGGCTACGTCCACGATTACAAGCGGCCCGCGGCCGACATCTATCGCGTCAACACCTCAACGGGCGAGCGGACGCTGATGCTCAAGAACCAGATGACCAACACGTCCACCGGCAGCCACACGTTCGGGATCTCGGCCGACGGGCGGTTCTTCCTCTACTGGAAGGACGCGAAGGTCCAGGCCTACGACCTCGACGCGGCAACCACGAAGACGCTTGGCGGCCCGGCCGCGCCGAGCTTCATCGATCTCGAGTTCGATCATCCCGGCCCCAAGCCTGCCTACGGCATCGCCGGCTATACCGCCGACAAGAAATCGGTCGTCGTGCAGAACCGCTTCGATCTGTGGGAGCTGCCGCTCGACGGATCGGCCGGGCGGAACCTGACGATGGGCGTCGGCAGCAAGGGAGAGATGCGCTTCCGCTACGTGCGCACGGAGCAGCTCGAGCCGAACCTCGGCAACATCGCCGGCGGCGGCGGCCAGGCGGGATTCGGCGGCGGCGGCGGAGGCGGCGGCGGACGCGGCAACAACGCCGCGGCACGCGCGACGATCGATCTCACCAAGCCGGTGCTGCTCTCGGCCTACGGCGAGTGGACCAAGAAGGCCGGCTTCTACGAGCTCGCCGGCGGTCAGCTGAAGGAGCTCGTCTACGAAGACGCGGCCTTCAGCAATCCCGTCAAGGCGGCGAAGGCCGACAAGTTCCTGTACACGCGGCAGACCTTCGTCGAGTTCCCCGATCTGCGGGTCTCCGGTCCGGGCCTCAAGGACGGGAAGAAGATCAGCGACGCCAACCCGCAGCAGAAGGACTTTCTGTGGGGACGGCGCATGCTGTTCGACTACAAACTGAAGGACGGGCAGCACGCGCAGGGCATCCTCTCGATTCCCGACGACTACAAGCAGGGCGAGAAGCGGCCGATGCTGGTGACGTTCTACGAGAAGAACTCGCAGAACATGCACCGCTACAACGCGCCGTCGTACCTGACCGGCATGGGCTCGTCGCCGATCCAGGCCGTGAGCGAGGGCTACATCACGATGATGCCGGACGTGTACTTCCGTACGGGCGCCTCGCACAGCGACATGCTCGAGGCGGTCGAAGCGGCGACGCGCAAGGTCATCGAGATGGGCTACGCCGATCCGAAACGCATCGGCGTCAACGGCCACAGCTACGGCGGCGAAGGCGCGGCCTTCATCGGCACCCGCTCGCGCCTCTTCTCCGCCGTCGGCATGGGCGCGGGCGTCGTCGATCTCTACTTCGACTTCACCCAGAACTGGGGCTGGTCGTACGGCGTGCAGCAGCCCGGATCGGGCGGCGGCAACAACGCCTTCGACTACTACCTCTATTCGCAGGGGCGCGAGGGCGTCTCGCCGTGGGACAAGCCGGAGATGTACATGTTCGAGTCGGCGCTGACCCACGTGCCCGAGGTGACGGCGCCGTTCCTGATCATGCACGGCGCGGCCGACCCGACGGTGCCGTTCATCAACGGGCTGTCGATGTACAACGCGCTGCGCTACAACAACAAGAAGGCGGTGCTGCTGGCGTATCCCGGCGAAGGGCACGGCCTGCGCGGCATGGCCAACCGGAAGGACCTGAC
>Ga0075435_100001682_pt1 | contig 14366 bp, 12 predicted proteins | sample RhiMethybrSRZTD4_FD_75302 | JGI IMG/M metagenome (GOLD analysis project Ga0075435, IMG submission 75302) | Populus rhizosphere microbial communities from Tennessee, USA - Rhizosphere MetaG P. TD hybrid SRZTD4 | ecosystem: Host-associated > Plants > Roots > Rhizosphere > Soil | place: USA...
GCCCCGGCGAACGCGCGCGCGAAGTCGTCCTGAAAGACCCGCCGGCAGGACGAGGCCGATCGCGGCTCGAAGACCGCCCAGATCCGCGCCGCCGGATGCGACGCGCGCATGCCGGCGATGGTCTCGGCGACGGCCGTCGGATGATGCGCGAAGTCGTCGTAGACGGTCACGCCGTCCGCCGTGCCGACGACCTCGAGCCGACGTTTGACGCCCGCGAATCGACGCAGACCTTCGCCGATCCGCTCGCCGCTGATGCCGACCTCGGTCGCGACCGCCATGGCCGCGAGCGCGTTTCTCACGTTGTAGGCGCCGACCAGAGGCATCTCGAATGCGCCGAACGGCGAGCCCTTGCGGCGAACCTTGAACCGCGTCGACGCGTCCGCCGATTCGAGATCGTAGGCCTGCCAGTCGAGGTCGTCGCGCATCCCGAACGTCTCGACCCGGGATCGGGCGGCATCGGTCAACGCCCGCGCGCCGGCGCTGTCGGCGCCGACGAGCAGCAGCCCGCGGCGCGGAACCAGATTCACCAGACGCCTGAACGCGAGCATCACCGCGTCGAAGTCCGCGTAGATGTCCGCGTGATCGAACTCGACGTTGTTGACGACGGCGATGTCGGGCAGGTACTTGAGGAACTTGGCGGTCTTGTCGAAAAAGGCGCTGTCGTACTCGTCGCCTTCGATGACGAACTCGCGTCCCTGGCCGAGGCGGTAGCTCGATCCCTGCTCGCCGAGGTTCCGCGCGATACCGCCGACGAGGACGCTCGGATCGACGCCGCCGTGCGTCAACAACCAACCGGTCAGCGCCGTGGTCGTCGTCTTGCCGTGCGTGCCCGCGATCACAATCGAACGCGCACCCCAGAGGAAATGTTCGCGAATCGCTTCCGGCAGCGAACAGTAGCGGATCTTCCGATCGAGAACCTCCTCGAGCTCCGGGTTGCCGCGCGAGATGGCGTTGCCGACGACGACCATGTCGATGTCGCCGGTGATGTGCTCGGCCTTGTAGCCGACACGGATCGGCACGCCCTCACCCGCGAGAAAATCGCTCATCGGCGGATAGACGTCCTGGTCCGATCCGCGCACGTCGAAGCCTTTGCGCTTCAGCATCGCGGCCAGCGTCGCCATCGCCGTCCCGCATACGCCGATCAGGTGAATCGTGTCGCTCACGCTCACGACACCGCCGCCTCCTCGATCACGAGCCGCGGCTCGTCGCCGCCGACGACCCGCGCGGTCACGCCAAACGGCAGTGTCATCGTCGGGCCGATCGTATGACCGGATGGAAAGCCGATCAGCACCGGCCCGGGAAAATCCTTGAAGAGATCGGCCATCACCGCGCGACCGGTGAGTCCGCCGTCCGGCTCGTCGCAGTTCGGCAGCTCGCCGATGACGACGGCCGAGGCGCGCGCGAGCAGACGCGATTGCCGAAGCTGCAGCACCTGCCGGTCGAGACGATAGGGACGTTCTCCCACTTCGTCGAGGAACAGGACGAAGCCGCGCGGCGGCGCAAACGCGAACGGCGTACCGATCGACGCCAGCAACTGCGTCAGCGTGCCGCCGAGCAGCAGGCCCTTGGCCTCGCCGGCGCGTATCGTTTCGAGCCCCGGCGGCGACAGCTCGCCCATCGGCTCGACTGCGGTCAACGCCCGGGAAAACGTGTCGAGGTCGTATCCCGCCGAACCCTTCGCCAGGCGGCGATCGAGCATCGGGCCGTGAAAGGCGACCATGCCGCAGCCGATGGTCAGGAACGTCAGCAGCGCGGTGAGATCGCTGTAGCCGATGAACGGCTTGCACGCGCGCCGCGCCTCTTCGCGGTTCAGCAGCGGCAGAATCTGCGCGCTGCCGTAGCCGCCGCGGACGCCAATCAGCGCCGCGATCGACGGATCGGCCCAGGCCGTTCGCACCGCCGCCGCGCGCACCTCGGGCGAACCCGCCAGGTATCGATCGCGCTCGAACACGCTGTCGTCGTACACGGGCACGAGGCCGAGCCGGCGAATCTCCTCGACGCCGCGATCGAATTCCTCGTGATTGAACGAGCTGGCGGGCGCGACGACGGCCAGGCGATCGCCCGGCTGCAGCGCGCGAGGCTTGAGCATCACAGAAAGCGGGCCATCTCGGCGGCGACGGCCTGATGTTCTTCGCGGCCGAGCGCGGTTCTGAGCGCGCGGCCGGTGAGCGGCCTGGCGGCGACGCTCGCCGTGAGAAAGCGCTCCTTCGCGCGCTGCTGCCGCCTGAGCGCGTCGTCGACCCGTGACATCCGCAGGCGATCCTCTTCGACGGCACGGACCAGCGCTTCGCACGCCGCCGCCTGCGTCTGATGATCGCCGCTGCAGATGAGCGCGCCGTCGCATCCGGCCTCGATCGCCATCACCGCCGCCGCCGGCACGGCATACTGGCTGGCGACCGCCTTCATCTCGAGATCGTCGCTGAAGATGACTCCTTCGTACTTCAGCTCGTCCCGCAGGATGTCGGTGACGATCCGCTTCGACAACGTCGCGGGACGCTTGTCGTCGAGCGACGGCACCAGCACGTGCGCCGTCATCATCGTCGCGACGCCGGCATCGATCGCCGCCTTGAACGGCACGAACTCGACCTGACGGAGACGATCGGGCGGATGCTCGACGAGCGGCAGCTCGAAGTGAGAGTCGCTGCTCGTATCGCCGTGTCCGGGAAAGTGTTTGCCGCAGGCCGCAATCCCTTCGGCCTGCAGCGTTCGGATGATCGCCGTACCGAGCCGCGCGACTTCTTCGGCCTTCTCCGCCAGCGCGCGATCGCCGATCACCGGATTCTTCGGATTGGTCAGGATGTCGAGCACCGGCGCGTAGTCGAGCGTGATGCCGACCGCTTTCAGCTCGAACGCCAGCGCGCGCGCGAAGCGCTCGGCGAGCCGCTCGTCGCCGCTTCGTCCGAGCGTCGCCATCGGCGGCCACACCGTGAACGGCGACTTGAGGCGCGCGACCCGTCCGCCTTCCTGATCGACCGAAACCCATAACGGGAGATCGGGCACGAGCCGCGACGCTTCGAACGCGACTTCGGCGACCTGCTCGGGATCGGCGACGTTGCGCGCGAACAGAATGATCCCGCCAAGGCTGAACTCCCTGGCGAGCGAACGAAGCTCCTGCGGAATCTGATGGCCGTCGAAGCCGGCGATCAGCAGCTGACCGATCCGACGGCGAAGCGCGCTCGGCGACACGGCTTGAAATTCTATCAAGCAAACGGACTGGCCGCCTCGGCCGTCTAAGGGCCGAGGCGTTCACTCATGTTGCATGAATGGCGGGCCGCTGCACGATCGCTCGCTCATCGTCGAGGGTTGACGTTCACGGTCGTGCTGACGTTGATGCTCGGCATCGGCGCCAACAGCGCGATTTTTTCGGCGGTTGACGCGGTCCTGCTGAAGCCGCTGCCCTATCCCGACGCCGGCCGGCTGGTGTCGATCTACGAATTGAACCTGGCGCGGGCCGGTGCAACGCAGTTGCTGGCGCCGCCGCGACTCGAGGAGTGGAACCGTCTGAACCGCTCGTTCGACGGCCTCGCGGGCAGCTACTTCGAGAACATGACCGATACGACCGGCGCTCTGCCCGAACGGGTCGAGGCGATGCGGACGTCGCCGCGGTTCTTCTCGGTATTGGGTGTCGCGCCGGCGATCGGCCGCGCGCCGGCGCCGCAGGAAGAGGTCTTCGGCGGACCGCGGATCGCGATCGTGAGCGACGCGTTCTGGCGCACGCGCCTTGATGCCACGCCGTCGGCGATCGGCCGGATGCTCGTGCTTGGCGGCGCCAGCTACACGATCATCGGCGTCATGCCGCCGTCGTTCCGCTACCCCACCGCCACAACCGAGCTGTGGGTCCCCACGCAGGCCTATCCCGGTCTGATGCAGGCGCGACTCGCGCGTTTCTACACGGCGATCGGCCGGCTCAAGCCCGGCGTCACGCTTGATCAGGCGCGGCAGGATCTCGACGCAATCCAGGCACGGCTCGGCGAACAGTTTCCGGAGACCGACAAAGGTTGGGGCTCGTCGCTCGTTCCGCTCAAGGAGCAGCAGGTCGCCGGAGTCCGACGGTCGCTCTGGTTTCTCCTCGGCGCGGTCGCGCTCGTTCTGCTGGCCGCGTGCGGGAACGTCGCGTGTCTGCTGCTCGCCGACGCGGCGCGGCGCGATCACGAGGTCGCGATCCGCTTCGCACTCGGCGCCGACCGGCGGCGGGTCGTGGCACAGTTGCTCCGCGAAGGCCTGCTGCTCGCATCCGCCGGCACGGCGCTCGGTCTGCTCGTCGCCAACTGGGGCGTGGCCGCGCTTCGCACCGCGGCAATACGACTGCCTCCGGCGGCAAACCTCCAAGTCGATCTCCGCCTGGTGCTGTTCACCTTCGTCGTCGGCGTGATCACGACGCTGCTGTTCGCGCTTACGCCGGCCGTGCAGGCGACGCGCCGCGACCCCGCCGATGCGCTCGCCCGCGGTGGACGCACGCACGCGGGCGGACGTCACACACTTCAACTCCTGCTCGTCGGGGCGCAGATCACGCTCGCGATCGTGCTGCTCGTCGGTGCGGGTCTCCTGATCCGCAGTTTCATGCGCATGCAGGACGTCTCGCCAGGCCTCGATGCCGCGAACGTCCTCACCTTCCGCATGAGCGCGCAGTGGTCCGAGCAGCTCGGCGCGGTCGTTCAGCGGCAGAAGCGGACCGTCGATCGCCTCGACACGATTCCCGGCGTGCAGGCCGCGGCATTCAGCCAGCTGCTGCCGTTGAGCGGCGACTTCCCTCCAGGCGAATTCACGATTGTCGGTCGCGAGAACGGCGAGAAGACCTTTTCTCAGAGTCGCTCGGTGAGCGCCGGCTACTTCCGTACGCTTCACATCCCGATTCTCGAAGGCGCGACCTGCAGCGCGGAACCGACGCCGCAGTTGTTCGCGACAAAGGTCCTGGTCACGCGCTCGTTCGCCGATCGCTTCTTTCCGGGTGAGAACCCGATCGGCCACGTGGTTCGTAGCCCTGGCCTGCCACCCACCGTCACGGGAGAAATCATCGGGATCGTCGGCGACGTCCGCGAGCGCGGCGTGCTGCGCGCCGCCGAGCCGGTCATCTATTGGTGCGGCTTCTCACCGTATTGGCCCGACGTCACATTCCTGGTTCGGACCGATCCCGCGCGCGCGGTCTCGCTCGGCGTCATCCGCGCCGCGCTCCGCGAGATCGAACCGAATCGTGCCGTCTACGCCATTCGTCCGCTGACCGATGCCATCGAGCGATCGCTGTCGCAGGAGCGGATCAACACGGTCCTGATCGTGCTCTTTGCGGCGATGGCGCTCTTCCTGGCGGCGATGGGTCTCTACGGCGTTCTGTCGCAGCTCGTCTCGTCGCGGCGCCGCGAGATCGGCGTGCGCATGGCGCTCGGCGCGCGCCCGGCGCAGATTGTCACGTCCATCGTCGGTCAGGCGGCGACGGTCGCCGGAATGGGGATCGCCGCCGGCGTCGGCGGCGCGCTCGCCCTCGCGCGTTTCATGACCACGCTGGTGTTCGGCATTCCAGCGCGCGATCCGGTGACGTTCACGATCGTTCCCGTGCTGCTCGCGATAGTCGCGATCGTCACCGCGCTCATTCCCGCACGACGGGCAGCACGCATCGATCCGATCACGTCGCTGCGGGATATCTAGTGATGGACTGTATCGGCTGAACGAGTACTAGCCACAACAAGCCTTCGACGGCGGTTTTCGGGCCGCGACAACACCGGGGTCCCACCGCGCACGCCGGCGCGGTGGCGTGGAGCAGAGCGGCCCGGTAGTAAATCCGAGGAGACACTCCACGAGTCGACAGAGCGGCGATCGCTATAATGCGTCGTGCGCATCGTCTCGTCCGCGCCGACCCGCATCGATCTCGCGGGCGGCACCATCGACATCTGGCCCCTGTATCTGTTTCACGACGGCGCGCTGACGCTGAACGCCGCAATCAGTCTGCGCGCCCACGCCGAGATCGAGTCGCGCGGCGACGGCCGCGTCGAGCTGCGATCGATCGACACCAGCCGCACGGTGACCGCGCGGCGCTCCGCCGAGCTCGACGCCGACGGCGATCTGTCGCTGCTGGCGCTGTTGTGCCGGCACTACCAGCTCGAAGGCGCCACGCTGACGACCCGTGGTGAGTCGCCCGCCGGCGCCGGCATCGCCGGATCGTCCGCGCTGGCGATTGCCGTGTGCGGCGCGCTGGAGCGATGGACCGGCGGCTCGTCCGATCCCGAGTACCTGCTTCAGGTCGCCATGAATCTGGAGTGCCGCGCGATTCGGGTCCCGGCGGGCGTCCAGGATTTTCGCCCCGCGCTCTATGGAGGGATCGCGGCCATCGAGCTCGGTCCCGACGGCATCAAGCGCGTCGCGCTCGATGTCGACGCGCGCGAGCTCGAGCGGCGCCTCGTCCTCGTCTACACCGGCGCGCCGCGCCATTCGGGCACCAACAACTGGGAGATCACGAAGCGCCACATCGACGGCGACCGCCACATCTTCGACTGCTTCGAGCGGATTCGCGACACCAGCGTCGCGATGCGCGCGGCGCTGCAGCGTGGCGACTGGGACGACGTCGGCCGCCACATCGCGAGCGAGTGGGAAAACCGCAAGCGGCTCGCCCCGGGCGTCACCACCTCGACGATCGACGACCTCGTCACGCGGGCGCGCGCGGCTGGCGCGACAGCCGCGAAGGTCTGCGGCGCAGGCGGCGGAGGGTGCCTGTTCTGCTACGGTCCGCCGGCGGCGCGTCCGGCGATCGCCGAGGCGCTGGCCTCGGGCGGCGCGCGGCTGCTCGACTACCACATCGAGAGCGAAGGCCTGAGAGTCGGCGATGGATAACGGCGGTATCGCGCGCATTCTGCGGGAGACGGCCGATCTCCTCGAGATCAAGGACGAGAACCCGTTCAAGATTCGCGCGTATCGAAATGCGGCCGATATCGCCGCGAACCACCCGCACGAGTTGTCGCGTCTGGACGAAACGGGACTTCGGGAAATTCCCGGCATCGGCAAGGATCTCGCGACCCGCATCCGCGAGATCGCCGAGACCGGCGACACCGCGTATCACCGCGATCTCGTCGCCGAATTTCCGCCGACGATTCTCGATCTGCTGCATCTGCAGGGGGTCGGACCGAAGACCGTCGCGGTGCTCTATCGCGAGCTCGGCGTTCGCACGGTCGACGATCTCGAAGCGGCGGCCAGGAGCGGACGCGTCCGCGCGCTGCGCGGCATGGGCGGCAAGAAGGAGTCGCTCATCCTCAAGGCGCTGGAGGAGCGGAAGCGATTCGCCGGCCGCCACCTGCTGCCTGACGCGCACGACGCGGCGACGGCGATCGTTTCCTACCTGCGCGAGCGCGCCCCCGACGCGATGATCGAACCGGTCGGCAGTCTGCGGCGCGGCTGCGACACGTGCGGCGATCTCGATTTGCTGGCATCCGGGGCGCCTGCCACGCTGATGGACGACTTCATCGAGTTCCGGCTCGTCGAGCGCGTCCTCGGTCATGGCGAGACGAAATCGAGCGTGCTCGTCCAGGGAGGATTCCAGGCCGATCTTCGCCTGGTCGCCGCCGACAGCCGCGGCGCCGCGCTGCAGTACTTCACCGGTTCGAAGGCCCACAACATCGCGTTGCGCGATCGAGCGATCGGTCTCGGCTACAAGTTGAACGAATACGGCGTGTTCACGATCGAAGACGACAGGAAACTCGCCGGCGAACGCGAAGAAGACGTCTACGCCGCGCTCGGTCTCGACTGGATTCCGCCGGAGCTGCGCGAGATGCATGGGGAAATCGCCGCCGCCGAGACGCACTCGCTGCCGCGTCTCGTCGACGTCGCCGACCTGCGCGGCGACCTTCACATGCACAGCACCGAGACCGACGGCAAAGACGACGTGCGCACGATGGCCGACGCGGCGCGGGCGGCGGGATTGGAGTACGTCGCGATCACCGACCACAGCCAGTCGCTGGCGATGGCCAACGGCCTCGACGAGCGGCGGGCGCTGGAACACGCCGCGCGTATCCGCGCCATCGACCGCGAGGGCATCGGCATCCGGCTGCTGGCCGGCATCGAATGCGACGTCAAGGCCGATGGGTCGCTCGATCTCGCCGACGACTGCCTGGCCGCGCTCGACATCGTCATTGCGTCGATCCACTCGGCATTCACCCTGGATCGCCAGCAGATGACCGACCGGCTGCTGCGCGCGATCGAGAATCCACACGTCGACGTGCTCGGCCATCCGACCGGCCGGAAGATCCTGCAACGTCCGCCGTACGCGTTCGACGCGGAGACGGTCGTCGACGCCGCGGTCCGCCACCACGTCGCACTCGAGATCAACTGCCAGGTGGATCGCCTGGACTTGAACGACGTCCACGCGAAGCTCGCGCGTGATCGCGGCGCCCGGCTGGTGATCTCGACCGACGCGCATTCGAAGACGGCGTTCGGGCGGCTGCGCTGGGGTGTCCTGATGGCGCGCCGCGCCTGGCTGCAGCCGTCGGACGTCCTCAACACGCGCCCGTTCGAGGAGTTTCGCGCGTCGCTTCGCCGGCACCGAGCGTGAAACTTCCCATGCTTTCGTCGGACGATAAGCTGGCTGAAATCCGCCGGCTGTACTTTTCGACGACGCGCGATCGGATCGACGCCGATCTCGCGAAGGCGCTCGACCTGTTGAAATCGATGGCGAGCGAAGAAGAGCGCGAGCGCGCCACCGTCTACATGGAAGGCCTGGCGCAGATGCGCTCCGACTGGAAGCGCGGGAAGAAGACACGCAAAGCCAGGAATTGAGGCGGCGCGGCCTCACCCGGAACCGGCGCGGTTCGCGGCCACCTTCTTCCGCGCGGCGATGCGCAGCGGTTCGGGGACGTTGCGATCGACCGACACCTGATTCAGATCGCGGCCGCTGAGCCGCTGGAGGAAATTCAGCGACAGCGCGAGCGGCGTCTTCGGATTTCTCGTCAGCCCCAACACGACGTTGTAGTTCTTGGTCCAGGCGCGATTGTTGGCGATGATCCGCAGGACCTCCTCCGAGAGGCTGGCCATTCTCGCAAAACTCTCGATCTCGGGCTCGCTCAGCTTCGGACTGCTCAATACTGCCGACGCGATCATCTTGTTCGGATCGCGGATGAGCATCGCGCGCATCTCGCGCGAGCCCTTCACCGCCGCCTTCAGGCGCGCCGAGAAGCCCATCTTGGCGAGCTTCTGCGTCGCCGACTCGCGATCCTCGTCCTCGTCGACAGCCTCCTCCGCCGAGCTCGCATCGAGGAGCGGCGCGTCTTCGCCGATCGCGGCGGTGATGTCCGGCATCTCGTCGGGGAACACGCCGCGATCCGCGAAGAACTCGCGCAGGTCGAGCGGGACGTCGGCGCGGGCGAGGAAGGCTTTCAGCGCCGCTTCCGGAATGTTGTGCAGCGTCTCCTCCGCGGTCGCCCGGACCTCGGCGTCGGGATCCTCGAGCAGCATCACCAGAATCTGCAGCTGCTCCTCGGCCCGCGGCGCAAGTGTGCCGCTGGCCGCTTCCAGGCGCACGTCGCGCGAGACGTCGCCGCGCTTGAAAAAATCGAGGAGTGGTGTTGGTCCGCTCACCGGTTTTGCACGTAGCTCCTGAAGTTGGTCGGGTTCAGCCGCACCGTCACGACATTGCCGGCGCCGCCGAGCGGCCTGGCCTCGGCGCCGTTCAAGGTCAGCGCCACCGCCGAGGCATCGCCGGCGGTCAGCGTGAGATCTCTGCCGACGTCGATCGTCTGCTTCTCACCAGGCTGCAACAGCCGGTCGATCGTGCGCCGGCCGTCGACGGTCGCCGTGACCCAGCACGGACGCGTCACCGAGAGTCCGACAGTGAGTCGATCGGTCGCGGCGGACGCCGGAGGTGCGGCCGGCGGCGGCGACGCGGCGGGCGGCGTCACCGGCGTGATCGAGGCCGGCGTGGTCGCGGCCGGCGTCTCCGCCACGGTTGGCGACGGCGCGGGCGATCCGGTTGATGCCGGCACAGCCGGCGGCTCGACGCTCGTCGGCGGCGGCGCAGTCTGGGCCGGCGCGGCAGGCGCCGCTTCCGGCTGCGCGCCCTCGCGTCCCGACAACCCGAAGTAGACGACGGCGATCGCAATCGGCACGCTGAACGCGATCAGGCGCACGAAGGTCGTCGCCATCCGCCGATCGCTTTCGTGTGCCTCGTGATCCTCGACCTGTCCCGCTGCCGGATGGCCCACCGTGACCGACTCGGCGGGAAACTGTGCGATGAAATCCTGAATCGTCGTTTCGGGATCCAGGCCGACTTCGATCGCGTACGAGCGCACGAACGCGCGCCCGAAGATGCCGCCCGGCAGCCGTGAGATGTCATTGCGCTCGAGCGCCTCGAGCACGGCGACGGAGATTTTGGTGGCGTTCGCGATCTGCCGCAGCGAAACGCCGCGCCGCTCGCGCGCTGCGCGAAGCTTGCCGCCGAAGTCGCCGGGGGCCCGATCTACAGACATGACGAACCTGACGAACGATGATCAACGAACCCAGCTGATTATGTTAGGAAGCCGATTTCAGACTGTCAATGAAGAGACCGATCGCCGCGATACCGGCGGCGCCGGTGGCAAGCACATCGGCGATGCGATCCGACGTGATGCCGCCGATGGCTAGAACCGGAACCGAAGTCGCGCGCACGATCGCGCGCAAGCCGTCGAGGCCGAGGAGCTCGGCCGCGTCCGGCTTCGACGGCGACGAGAAGACTGTCCCGGCGATCAAGTAGTCCGCACCTGACGCGGCGCGCGCCTCGTCAACGTTGTGTACCGATCGGCCGACCAGCAGCGGTGCGGCAAGCAGACGCCGGGCGGCTTCGACCGCTACCGAGTCCCCTCGCAGATGCACGCCGTCGGCGCCGGACGCCAGCGCGACGTCGATGCGGTCGTTGACGACCACGCGTGTCGTCGAACCACGGGTGACGGCGACAATCTCGGAGACCAGGGCCGCGAGCGCCGCGGCCTCGAGATCGCGTTCGCGGATCTGAATGAGATCGACGCCGGCCGCTGTGGCGCGCCGCGCCTGCTCGACCAGGCACGCGAGCGCGGCCGCCGCAGAGTCGGCGCCAGGACAGAGGCGTCTTCGATCGGTGACGAGGCAGCGCGTCACGTGCGGCCGCTGCCGTTGTGCAGCGACGTGTCATGACGCTCGCGCGCCGCGAACACGCGCGAGAGATCGACGAACCCGGCGCACAGGTTCACGAGGCCGAGGCCGGTGACCGCTCCGCGCACGAAGTTGTTGGTGAGGATCGATTGCAGCGGCGGCCACCGGACGGCGAAGTAGTTGTGCTCCCAGAAACCCGACCACGGCAGGACGACGAGCAGCAATCCGACTTCGAGAAAGAAGGCGACGTAGACGAGACGGCGAATCAGGACTCTACCCTCGAGCCTGAACCTTCGTCAGCCGATCGATGCGTTCGCCGATGTCGCGATAGGAGCCAACGTCGGACTGCAGCTCGAGGAGCACGGCGAGCGCGCGTGCGGTTTCGTCGGCCTTCTCCAAGCCGTCGGCCAGCTCGTAGAGCAGCTGATGGCCGTCGTCCACGTTCGGCGCCGGCGCCTGCGACGCGCGCTCCAGCCACTCGAGCGTCTGCGGCATCATGCTGCGATCGCGGTACAAACGCGCGATCAGCCAGGCCGCCGAGAAACGCAGCTTCGGCGCGCGCGAGGCCTTCTCCAGCGCGGCAATGCAACCGTCGATGTCGCCTTGCGATCGGAGGGACAGCGCCCGCTTGTATTCCTTTTCCGCCTCGTCGAGACCCGACCGCTTCGCGGCCTGATCGCGCAGGTTGCCGAAAACCGCGTCGAGATCACCGCTGTCCTCCGGCTGGACGGGCGCGCGATGCACGGCGGATCCGGCCGGTTCGATTTCGTCGAGGGAGATGTCGACTTCCATTTCATCCCTGTTGCCGGCGGCTGGTGTGGGCCGTCGCGGCGGGGAGGCGGGTTCGTCGAAGTCCCCGAGGATGCTGTCGAGATCGATCGCGTTGGCGCTCAGATCGAAGAGACCTTCTTCCAGCTTGTGCCGACCAGGCTTCTTGGCCGGCTTCGGCTCCTCCTCGGCCAGCGCCAGCGATGCCATCAGGTCTTCCACGCTCGCAGTCTCTTCCTGCGGCGGCGCCTCGGCTTCTTCATCGGTGTCCGACTCGCTCGACAGATCGGCGTAGAGATCCGTGCTGGTGAACGGTGATTCACCGCTCAGCCGCGCCGCAATCTGTCCGTCCGGATCCGATTCACCGAGCAGGACCAGTGCGCGGCGAAAGCGCTCGATATTGGCCTTGTCCCAGGGTTCGCGCGCCACGAGATCCTCGGCGATGAAGCGCGCTTCGTTCCCCGCACCAGCTTCGATGTAGGCGTCGGCGAGCTGCGCCTGCGCGCTGAACATCGTCGCCTCGAGGCCGCCGTCGACGCAGATCTCGACGAGGCGCATCAACGCCGGAATGTGATTCGGCACGCGGGTGACGAACTCCTGCAGCACGGCGGCCGCATCCGGCCAGTCCGACTGCGCCACGGCCTGATCGGCCACGAACTCGACGACCGCAAAGCCCGCTTCGGGCTTCGCCTCCGCAAGCGTCCAGCCGAGCTGCGCGATCGGCTCGCGCTTGGACGGGTCCCGCTCGAGCAGGCGACGAACGATCCCCATCCCCTCCTCGGGGTTGTCGCCGCGCAGCCGCAGGTCGGCGACCGTCAGCAGCAATTCGGGATCGTCGCCCGCGGCTTCGACCGTGAGGTACAGGCTGGCCGTCGCGAGATCCCCCTTCGCGAGGAAGGCACGCGCCACCTCGGCGCGCAGCGCGTTGTCGTACTCGTGCTGATTGGCGGCCTGACGCAGCGTGTCCAACGCCTCGGCGCTCTTCCCTTGCGCTTCGAACGCCGCCGCCACGCTCCTGAACTGCTCCACGCTGGTCGCGCATTCGCGGGCCCGTTCGAGATCGCCGGCCGCCAGATAGACGTCGAGCAGCCGTGTGCGAATCTCCTCGTCGTCCGGATTCAGTTTGGCGCCCTCGCGCAGCGCCTCGACCGCCTCGGCGTGGCGGCCTTTCTCGGTGAGCTCGCTGGCGATGTCCTTGAGATCGTTCAGCGCCCCGCCGACGTCGCGCATTTCGATGCGTGCGGTGACCGCCTGCAGGCGGCCCTCATAGTCTTCGGGATCGAGCGATCCGAGGCGGATCTTCGCCTGCAGCGCCCCGCGCACGTCGCCTCTCGCCTTGCGCAGCTCGATCAGCGCGTTGAGGTGCGCGCGTGCATCCGCATACAGCTTCTGCGCGCCGAGGATGTCGGCGATCTGCACCAGCGAGTGCTCGTGGTCGGGTTTGAGCTTGAGAATCTTCTTGTAGAGCGCGCCGGCTTTCGCGGTCGCGCCTTCGTCGGCGAGGTTGTTCGCGATTTCGGCGAACTGCTGCACCGCTTTGTCGTTCTGGCCGCCGCGCAGATAGAGGTCGCCGAGCGTGTTCTTCGCGGCCCAGTCCTGCGGCTGATCCTCGACGATGCGGACGAATTCCGCGATCGCGGCGTCGACTTTGCCTTGCCGGATCAGCTTCTCAGCGTTGCGCAGCGTGAGGGCGCGATCAAAGGCCACAGGAGGATTCAGTCAATGGTATCAAACAGCGTCGGAGGCCGGAACGAGCGGCGGTGCACTTCTGAGTAGCCGAAACGCGCAACCGCGTCGAGATGATCTGCCGTGGCGTAGCCTTTGTGGCGATCGAATCCGTAGCGCGGATCGCGGTCGTGGAGCTCGAGCATCTGCCGATCGCGCGTGACCTTCGCGACGATCGAGGCGGCGGCAATCGCCGAACAACGGCGGTCGCCGTGCGGCACGCCGCGCTGCGCCATCGGCAGTTCGGGCACGCGGAAGGCGTCGACGAGCACGACGTCGGGCAGCGGCGCGAGCGACAGGATCGCGCGCTGCATGGCGCGCAGCGACGCCTGATGAATGTTGATGCGATCGATTTCAGCGGGATCGGCCGCGGCCACGGCCCACGCGACTGCGTGCTGCAGGATCCGATCGTAGAGGCGCTCGCGCTCGGACGCCGGCACGAGCTTCGAGTCGCACACGCCGGCGATGTGTCGATCGGGATGAAGAACGACGGCGGCCGCGACGACCGGTCCCGCCAGACAGCCGCGCCCCACCTCGTCGACCCCGGCGACGTGCACGAACCCGACGCGCCGCAGCGCGTTCTCGAGCGTGCGCATGGCGGGGACGCGAGTCATGAAAGTCTGAAGTCTGAAGTCTGAAGTCTGAAGTACGGAAAGCTTGAAGAAGTCTGAAGCGTGGCAAGCGGGAGGTTCTGTTCCGGCTTCAGACGGCAAACTTCAGACTTCAGACTTTTCAGGCCTTGCTGGCCCCTTCTTTCATCCGCGCCGCCTTGCCCTTGAGATCGCGCAGGTAGTAGA
>Ga0075435_100001683_pt1 | contig 14359 bp, 10 predicted proteins | sample RhiMethybrSRZTD4_FD_75302 | JGI IMG/M metagenome (GOLD analysis project Ga0075435, IMG submission 75302) | Populus rhizosphere microbial communities from Tennessee, USA - Rhizosphere MetaG P. TD hybrid SRZTD4 | ecosystem: Host-associated > Plants > Roots > Rhizosphere > Soil | place: USA...
ACCGGGCACGGCTACAGCGCGGCCGTGTACGGCGTGCTGATCTCCATGAACGGCGCGCTCATCGTCTGCTTTGAGCTGGCCATCACGAACTTCGTGCAGCGATTTCCGCTGCTGCGCGCCGTCGCCGTCGGCTACCTCTTCGCCGGCATCGGCTTCGCGCTGACCGGCCTCGCCCACACCATCCCTGCGCTGGCCGCCACGGTCGTGATCTGGACGATGGGCGAGATGATCGGCATGCCGCCGGCGAGTGCGTACGTGGCCTCCGTCGCGCCGGAGCGCTACCGCGGCCGCTACATGGGAATGCTCTCCGTGGCCTGGTCGATCGGCATGCTCGCCGGCCCGCCCCTCGGCACGCTCGTCTTCGAGCGCAACGCCGCCGCGCTCTGGAGCGCATGTTTGCTCCTCGGTGTCATCTCCTCATCAATTCTTTTCGCGCAATCGCGTAGGATCGCCTCATGAGATGGACATTGCTGGCAGTGCTGCTCTTCGCCTCCGCCGCCATGGCGAAGGACGTCGACGTCCCCGTCGTCTACTACCGCCTCGGCAACGGACTGAAAGTCGTCATCTCCGAGGCCCACGCCGCGCCGACCGTGACCGTGGCCGTCTATTACGGCATCGGATTCCGCGTCGAGCCGAAGGGGCAGACCGGCTTCGCCCACCTCTTCGAGCACATGATGTTTCAGGGCTCTGCGCACGTGAAGAAGGCCGAGCACGCCAAGATCGTCGAGCAGAACGGCGGCGTGATGAACGGCTCCACGCGGCTCGACTTCACGAACTACTTCGAGACGCTGCCGAGCAACGCCGTGGAGACCGCGCTGTGGCTGGAGTCGGACCGGATGCGCTCCCTCGACGTCAACGAAGAAAATCTCAAGAACCAGCAGAACGTCGTCAGCGAGGAGATCCGCGTCAACGTCCTCAATCAGCCGTACGCGCTCTTCGAGTGGCTCGACATCTGGCAGGCCGCGAACCAGAACTGGTACAACGCCCACAATTTCTACGGCGACCTGCACGACGTCGAGGCCGCGAAGATCGCCGACGTGCGGCAGTTCTTCAAGACCTACTACGCCCCGAACAACGCGGTGCTTGCCGTGGTCGGCGACGTCGATCCCGCCGCGGTCCGGCCGATGGTCGAGAAGTACTTCGCCGACATCCCCCTGCAGTCGGTGCCGGAGCGCCCCGACATCAGCGAGCCGAAGCAGACGAAGGAGAAGCGGCTGACGGAGACGGACAAGCTGGCCAACGTGCCCGCCTTCGCCATGGCCTACCACGTCGCCGACCACGATTCGGCCGACTTCGCGCCGACCGTGCTGCTCGACCTCATCCTGCAGGGCGACGACAGCTCGCGGCTGTTCCAGCGGCTCGTGAAGGAGAAAGAGATCGCCCTCGACTGGGCCGGCGGGATCAACTTCGAGCTCGGCAACGAGTTCGACTACGACGGACCGATGCTCATGGTCTCCCGCGCCACCTACAAGCCGGGCCACGGCGGCGCGGAGATCCTGAAGGAGGCCGACGCGGTCGTGCACGATCTCCAGCAGCACGGCGTGACGAAGAAGGAACTGGAGGCGGCCAAGGTGCGCTTCCGCTCGAACTTCTACAGCCAGCTGGAGTCGACGTTCGGGAAGGCGAATCTCTTGGCGTCGTTCGCGCTGTTCAACGACGATCCGCAGCGGATCAACAAGGTCGTCGCGCAGTACGACGCCGTGACCGCGGAGCAGATCCAGTCGGTCGCGCAGCGCTACCTCGTCCCCGAGAACCGCACCTCCATCGACCGCGTGCCGGAGAAGAAGTGATGCGACGCCTACTGATTTTCTTCATCGCTCTTCCGCTCTTCGCCCAGCAGCCGCCGCCCGCGCCGCCGAAGCCGGTGCAGTGGCCGCCGATGACGGAGAAGAAGCTCGACAACGGCCTGACGGTCGTGCTCGTGCCGCTGCACAACGTGCCGAAGGTGGAGTGCGACCTGTCGTTCCTGGCCGGGCGCGGTTCAGCGGTGGCGCAGCTGGCCGCGCGCGTGCTCCCGGAAGGAACGGCCACGCGCTCGAGCAAACAGATCAAGGAAGAGTTGCGCGCCATCGGCGGCGATCTCAGCGTCAACACCGATCCCGACTCGACGACGATCACCTCCTCCGCGCTCTCCGACTTCACGCCGCGTCTCTTCGAGATCGTCAGCGACATCGCCCAGCATGCCTCCTATCCGAAATCCGAGGTCGAGCTGGCGAAGACGAATTTCGCGAACGAGATCGAAGAGGAGCGCTCGCAGCCCGACTTCCTGGCCGAGGAGCAGCTGGCCAAGGCCGTCTACGGCGCGCATCCGTACGGCTTCACCGTCCCCGATCCGAAGGCGCTGCCGAAGGTGACGGCGTCGTCGCTGAAGGAGTTCGCCGCGGCGCGCTACGTTCCGAACAACGCCGTGCTCATCGTCGTCGGCGACATCGAGCCGGGCGCCGCGTTCGCCGAGGCCAAGAAGGCCTTCGGCGGATGGAAGCGCGGCGCGGCCCAGCCGGCCGTGCCGACAGCGTTCCCGAAGCGCGAGAAGCGGACCGTCTACTTCATCGACCGGCCCGGCTCCGTGCAGTCGACGATCTACATCGGCGCGATCGCGCCGCCCCGCAAGTCCCCCGACTACATCGCCCTCCGCACCGCCGACACGATCCTCGGCGGCGCGTTCTACTCGCGCCTCACGCGCAACATCCGGGAGTCGAAGGGCTACTCGTACTCTCCCACCAGCTTCGCCGTCCTGCGCCGCTACGCCGGCGAGGTGACGACGACCGCCGCCGTGCGCAACGAGGTCACCGGCCCGGCGATCCTGGAGATGCTCTACGAGATGGACCGCATGCGCGTCGAGCCGGTGACAAAAGAGGAGCTCGACTCCGCGAAGACGTACAGCAACGGCACGATGGCCCTGGAGCTCGAGAGCCAGGCCGGTTTCGCCCAGCGCATCCGGACGCTGTACATCTACGACTTGCCGCGCGACTTCCTAACGACGTTCAGCGAAAAGATCAACGCCCTCACGCCCGCCGACATCGGAAACGCCGCGGCAAAGTACTTCGATACGTACCGCGGCGCGATCGTGATCGTCGGCGACTACAAGGCGGTAAAAGCACAGGTGGCGCCGTTCGGGGATGTGGTGGTGGTGAAGTGATTTCTGATAAGAGGTGACTTCGATTTACAGCGCGTTCGAGACCTAATTGCAGTTAGGCGCACCCAATTCATTCCGGCGTTGCACCCGCAACAGAGCCGTGCCGATACCCTTTGGCCTGATGATCTGAGCTGCGTGACTCGTGGAGCGAAGCTATTCGCAGGGTTGCAACGAATCACATTTGCCGTTCATACTCTCATCATGGGCGAAACCGATGTTGAACTTGCCGAGTACCGCAAGCATCTGTTGTTGAGTGAGCAGAAGACCCAGGAAGATTTCGATAAGACAGTGCTGACGCTCTCAGGAGGTGCGCTCGGCGTATCTTTCGCGTTCATCAGCAACGTCGTACGTGGTAAACCGATCGTCGACGCTCCGCTCCTGTTCTACGCGTGGTGGAGTTGGACTCTGAGCGTGGGCTTCGTGCTGATCTCATATTTCCTCAGCATTCGCGCGCTCAGAACAGCATTGCGCCAAGCCTACGCCGGATCGATCTATCTTCAGAGGCCCGGTCGTGGTTTCGCGATAGCCACGGACATTTGCAATGTTCTCGGCGGCTTTCTCTTTTTCACCGGAGTGGTCTTGCTCTCGGCTTTTGTTCGGCGTAACCTCTGAATTGACAGATCGAATGCTTGTCACCAAAACTGTTTGAGAAGAAGGTCCACGCAAATGTCTACACCAAAAGCTCCCGCGCCTCCTCCTGTCCCTCCTCCGGCGCCGGGAAATCCTTGGAAGGGCGGCTACGTGCCGCCGCCACCTCCTCCGGCGAATCGTCCCAGCGGCGGCAAGAAGTAGACAATGAGGCGCGGCTGAGACTGCAATGTCCGAATCTCCCGGATTCACCGTACTCAGGGTTGAGCCCAAATACTCTCAATCAAGCGCGTTGGGAATGGGCCGTGAACCTCGTGCTCCAATAGCTTCCGGCTACATCGCGGTCCACGTGAGATGCAACGCGTGCAGCCATACGTGGCGCGCGCCCAAATCCTTGCGCGGTGGCGCAGGGTACTTCTATCCGCTACAAGGACATATGCAGCTCGTTTGCCCCCGTTGCGAACAAGAACACATCATCGAAAACCCACCATTACCCTGAGGCGCAGATTCGCTGGTTCGCGAGGCGCCTAACTGCCCTCACAAGCTGACAAAAGCCGCCGGTCCGTTGGCCCGGCGGCCGAGCCGCCTCGGGCGGCTCGAACTGCACGCACGCGGCACGTCGGCTGCAGTTCGCTCCTGCCACTGCGTGTTGGTCGCGGCAGCCGCCGCGCCGCTTCGAGGCTTCGGCACGGGAGGCGGCTTTTGCAGCTTAGAGTGATCGCGTTGGGCGGACGGAATCACGCGTTCCGCCATCGATGTTAAGATGCAGACATGGCGAAGCGAACAATCAAGCCCGCGGCCGGCGAGAGCCGGGTATCCCTCCGAGATGCAACATCAGCTGCGCGTGTGGTTTATCGCGACAGCACGACGGGGCGGTTCGTTATCCTCCACAGCGAACAATCAGGCCGCATCCGTGAAAGCACAGATCGCACGTCTGTCAAGGGAAATTTTAAGGATCGACGCGATTCGGGATCGCATTTGGGAACTACAGGGTCCAAAAAGCGATAACTATGGCTGCGAAGTACGGGGACAGCGTCTTTCTGAACGTTCCATTTGACAAGACCTATGCACGCCTATTCGAGGCGCTTGTGTTTGCCGTACACGATTGTGGCTTCACCGCGCGGTCAGCTCTCGAGGTCGACGATAGTGGTGAAGCGCGGGTGCTGAAGATTCTGGACATAATCGACCGGTCACAGCACGGAATACACGATATTTCTCGCGCTGGGCTCGATCGCCAAACTGGTTTGGCGCGCTTCAATATGCCTCTAGAGCTAGGATTCTTCTTGGGAGCTAAGCGCTACGGCTCGACGAAGCACCAACGCAAACGATGCTTGGTGCTTGATCGAGACCGGTATCGATATCGTAATTTCTGTTCCGATATCGCTGGTCAGGATGTCCGCGCGCATAACAACCAGTCGCGTGACGCAATTCGTGCTGTTCGCGATTGGCTAAGCACGCACAGGCCAAAGGTGCAGATGCCTGGCGGTAAGGCCATATTCGAGCGATACGAGCGCTTTCGAGCGCAACTCGGCGTTCAAGCTGCGGACGTGCACTCGATCCCGCGGAGCTTACATTCGGTGATTACACGAAGTTAGTTGTTGGGTGGTTAACCAAGAACCCGTGGTGAAGCACCGCGGCTTAACGATCCTCAGACGACCCCCACCGCCCGCGGCGCGTAGCCCGGAAACACCGTTCCCATCGACGTCACTCCCAACCGCTTCGTCAGCACCTCGGCGAAGACGTCGCGGAAATCGGTCGTCACGGCCAGGTCGCGGTTCTCGTAGAGGTTTTGCAGGCCTGGCCACTTGCCGTGGACCTTGCCTCCGCGAATGCCGCCGCCGAGGAGGAGCATGACGTTGGCGTGGCCGTGGTCGGTGCCGCGGTTGCCGTTCTCCTTCACCGTCCGGCCGAACTCCGACATCGTCACCAGTGTCACGTCGCTCATGCGCGAGCCGAGGTCCTTGGCGAACGCGGCGATGGTCTCGCTGAAATTGCGGAGGTTGTTCGCGAGCTGTCCCTGCGCGCCGCCCTCGCCGGCGTGCGTATCCCAGCCGCCGACGTCGGTGAAGGCCACCTCGAGGCCGACGTTCGACTTGATCAGCTGGGCGATCTGCTTGAGCGAGTTGCCGAGCGGGTTGTTCGGATAGACCGCGCCGTTGTCCGGCTGAAGCTTCGCCGGATCGGCGCTCTTCACGATGCGCGCGGCCTCGAAGCCGCCGTACATCGATTCAAAGGCGCTGTTCACGGCCGCGTCGCCGCGAATCCCGAACTGGGCGATGTTCGTCATCGCCACCGCCCCCGCCCTACCCGCCAGAATCCGCGGCATGGCCGGGCCGAGGGCCACGGCGCGCAGCGGCGACTTCGCCGGCGTCGCCGCCACGGCGCGGGCCAGGAAGCCGTCCTCCGTCGTCTTCACGCCGGGCGTGCCGCACTCCATGAAGTCCTGCGCGTCGAAGTGCGAGCGCGTGGCGTCGGGCGAGCCGACGGCCTGCACGAATGCGGCGGAGCGGTCCTTGAAGTACGGCAGCAGCGGCGCCAGCGCCGGATGGACGCCGAAGAAGCCGTCGAGGTCGAGCGCGCCGCCCTCGGTGCCGGGGCGGGGAATGGCGATCGTCGGCCGGGCCGCGTAATAGGCCTGCTCCGCGTACGGCACGACGACGTTCAATCCGTCGACGGCGCCGCGCTGGAAGATGGCCACGACGACGTTCTTGCCGCCGGTCGTGGCGGCGCTGGCCATCCTCACGAAAACGTTGGGAAGCAGTCCGCCGGCGACGAGCGCCATGCCGGACGACTTCAGAAAAATTCTGCGATCGATCATGGTCATTGCCTCTGGAATTCGGGCGAGCCGAGGATCAGGCCGGCGATGGTCCGGACCTGCTGGCCCCCTTTCGATTTGATGGTCTGCCGCGTCTCCTCGGTGAGGTTGCCGCCGGTGAGGGCGATGCCGAGGGCGTCGACGCAACTCGCCACGTCGACGTTGCCGACGAGCGCGTTCACGTTCGTGTTCACGCCCGGCAGCGTGTTGCCGGCCAGGGACATGGCGAAGTTCAGCCGGCTCATCAGCGCGCCGCTGTTCATCCACGCCTCGGCTTTGTCGCTGTAGCCGGTTGGCGGCTGCGCGCCGTAGAGCGGCTCGCCGATCTGCTGCAGCGCGCGCGCGATCGGCCGCGCGTCGTCGACGTGCGCGTCGACCGCGCGGATCGCGGAGACGACGTACTCGAACGGCGTCTTGACCTTGGCGCGATAGACGGCCGGGTCCCAGAACTCGGGGCTGGCGATGACGGCCTTCACGGTCTCGCGGAGGTCGCCGTCGGTGGCCAGGAAGCGCTTGGCCACGCGGTCGACGAGGGCCTTCGGCGGATCGTCGCTGACGAGGCGCTGGCAGAGTTTGTAGGCGATGCGGTGCGCGGTCGCGGGCTGGTGCGCGAGGACGTGGATCATCCGCTCGCCCTCTTCGATGCCGCCACCGGCCGGGAAGTGCACGCCAAGGACCGTCTTCGGTCGCACGTCGTGCACGGCGCGGCGGAAGACGAAGCCGGTGCCGCCTTCCTGCGGGCGGGCGATGGACCAGCCGGTGAAGACGCGCGCGAGCTCGGTCACGTCCTTCTGCGTGTAGCCGCCGTCGACGCCGAGCGTGTGCAGCTCCATGATCTCGCGGGCGTAGTTTTCATTGAGGCCGCCGCGCCTCGCCTGCGGCGCCTGCATGGCCCGCGCCGCGAAACGCGGCGGCAACGACGGCCGGTTCTCCGGCGCGGCAACGGACTGGGCGTTGTCGAGGTAGAAGAGCATCGCCGGCGACTTCGCCGTGGCCAGGAGGAGGTCTTCGAACTTGCCCCAAATGCGCGGGCGGATCGTGTCGCGCTCGTAGCCCGTGAGGAGGAAGCGATCGATGCCCTTCCCGGCGAAGACGTTGAAGTGGTTCATCCAGAAGTCGACCATGACCTCGTTGAGCTGGCGGTCGGAGTCGACGGCGCGGACGATGCGCTGCGAGACGAGGTCCTCGACGACGCGCTGGGGGCGCTGGTCGTACGGGATCTTCTCGCGCATTTCCTTGATGGTGTTTTCATCGCCCTTGGCCTCGCGGCGCATCTCCACGATCGGGACGTAGTACTTCTGGACGAGCTCGCGGTCGGACATCTGCAGCGTCGGGAAATTGCGAAGACGGGCGCCGACGGCGGCGTCGGCGATGCCCTCGGGATGGAGCTGTTGATCGATCCAGCGGTCGATGCCGACGCGCATCACGGCGTCGACGTCGCCGGGCCGCGGCCCGAAGCCGAGGCGGTTGAGGGCGTGGAGGGCGCGCTGGCGCTCGGTGAGATGCGGCGATGACATCCCCATTGCCGCGACGAGCACGAGAGTGATGAGTTTGGTGACCTTCATCACGTTTTGACGGGCGATGCTCGCGCGCGCTTACACCCGTGGCACGAGCCACGCTCGCCCGCCGGCCTCGACCGCCTCGGCCTCGAAGCCGAAGAGCTCGCGGATGCGCTCCGGCTGCATGACCTCGGCCGGCGCGGCGTCGAGGGCCAGCGCGCCGCGCTGCAGGACCAGCATCCGGTCGCTGTAGGCGGCGGCCCAGTTGAGGTCGTGCGTGGCATAGATCACGGTGGCGCCGGTGGTGCGGACCACGTCGCGCAACAACGCGGAAAACTGCTGGACGTGGGCGATGTCGAGCGAGGCCAGCGGCTCGTCGAGGACAATCAGCTTCGGCCGGCCGGCCAGCACGCGGGCCAGGAAGACGCGCTTGCGCTCGCCGCCGCTCATCTCGTCGAGGTAGCGCTCGGCGAGGTACGAGGCGTCGCACGTGGCCAGGGCGCGCGCGGCCTCGTCGTAGTCGGCGCTGCTCTCCCATCCAAAGCGGCCGAGGAACGGGGCGCGGCCGGACACGACCACGTCGATGGCGCGCATCGGGAACGTCGGATCCGGTTCCTGCGGGAGGTAGCCGACCTCCCTCGCGTACTCCTTCGCCGGCCACTCGTCCAGGCGCCGGCCGGCCCAGACGATGTCGCCGCCCGCCGGCGCAAGCACGCGCGCGACGAGCTTGAGCAGCGTCGACTTGCCGGAGCCGTTCGGACCGATGAGCGCGACGAGCTGCGTGCCTTCGAAGGTGGCGCTGAAGTCGCGCACGGCGTCGGTGCCGTCGTAGGCGAAGGCGACGTTGCGCAGCTCTAGCGTCATCGGCCGCGCCTCAACAGCGAAAGGAAGAACGGCACGCCGAGGATGGCCGTGAAGGCGCCGATGGGCAGCTCGCTCGACGGCAGGATCACGCGCGACACGAGGTCGGCGAGGACGACGAGCGTGGCCCCGCCGAGGGCGCAGAGCGGGAGGAGGAAGCGGAAGTCGCGGCGCCAGATCATCCGGATGAGATGCGGTACGAGCAGGCCGACGAAGCCGATGATGCCGCTGACGGCGACGGCGGCGCCGGTGACGACGGAGCCGGCGGCGAAGCCGATCAGCTTGATGCGCTCGACGTCGACGCCGCGCGACTTGGCGTCGTCTTCGCCGAAGGCGAGCATGCGCAGGTCATTGGCGACGAAGACGAGCGTGGCCATCGCCAGCGCCAGCAGCGCGGCCAGCAGCACGACGTCGCTCCACGTCGCGCCGAAGAGCGTTCCCATCATCCAACGCAGCGCGGCGGTGAGGTCGCTCTGCCTCGACAGCGCGAAGGAGACGAGGATCACGGCGGAGAAGAAGGCGTTGAGGACGAGGCCGGACAGCAGCAATCGCGTCGGATCCGTGTGCGCGCGGCGGCGCGCCAGCAGGAAAACCGCGGCGGTGGCGGCGCATGCGCCGGCGAAGGCGACCAGCGGCACGAGCCCCGGCACGCGCGCGAAGCCGAGCGCGGTCGACACGGCCGCGCCGCAGGCCGCGCCGCCGGAGACGCCGAGGATGAAGGGATCGGCGAGCGGATTGCGGAGCAATGTTTGAAAGGTGACGCCGGCGACGGCGAGCGCGGCCCCGATGAGCGCGGCCACGAGCGCGCGCGGGAGGCGGATGCCGAAGAGGATGGCCCGCGCGGTGGCGTCGCCGGCGATGGCATCGCGCCACGACACATCGGCCGCGCCGACGCTCGAGGCGAGGAAGAGCGCGACGAGGAGGAGCAAGGCGAGCAGCGCGACGGCGCGCGTCAATGCGCCCATTGATCGACGATCCGGTTCAGCGCCGCCGCCGCTTCGGCCATCCGCGGCCCCGGCCGGACGAACACATTCTCATCCACGGCGATCCTCGGGCAGGTGAGTTTCGCGCGCGCCGCCAGCCTCTCGATCTGCGCGCGCGACACGGAGCGGTCGGGATAGAGCAGCAGGTCCGGCGGCGCGGCGATCAGCGACTCCAGCGAGTATTGCGGCCAGCCGCTCACGCTCGCGGCGTTGCGCACGCCGCAGATCCCGAAGAGGTCGTCCGTGAACGTGTCGCGGCCGGCGATGTAGAGCGGATCGCCCCAGACGACGAAGAGGATGCGCGGCGGCTTCGCGCGCGCGCGGCGCTGCTGCTGCAGGGCGTGTAGCATCGACGCCACCGCCGGCCTGCGGGAGCGGCCGATACGGTCGCGGATCTGGCTCATGGCCCGCGGCACGTCGGCGAGGCGGTCGGTGCGCACGACGAGCAGCGGGATGTGCTGCGCCTCCAGCGCGCGGGGGAGGTTCGGATGGAGGCCCGCGGCGATGGCCACGACGAGCGTCGGCCGCAGGGCCACGATCTTCTCGATGCTCGGGGTGAGGCCGTTGCCGACTTTCGGCAGCGCCTTCGCGGGCGCCGGGAAGTCGGAGGCCACGTCCGCGCCGGCGAGGACGTCGCCGTCGCCGAGGGCGTAGATCATCTCCGTCACGTTCGGCGCGAGGGAAACGACGCGCGTGCCGGGGGCCGGCGCGCGCTGGCAGGCCAGAACAAGCAGCGCCAAACAAAAACCGCGGCGCACGGCCGCGGTTCGAAAATCGCGAAGCAATCGCGGATTACGACTCGCCACCCTCTTCCTCGTCCATGTCGTTGGCGACGCCGAGGCGCGAGCAGGCCGCCGAGTACATCTGCTTCGAGGCGTTGATCGCGTTCTGGAGCTCGGCGATGCGGTCTTTGACCTTGGCGAGCTCCTCCTCGATCTGATCCTTCAGATCGCTGATCTCCTGCTTCGTGACCTGAAGCGTGGTCTCGTAAAACTTTCGCTGTTGATCGGTGAGGACCGCCATTCACTCCTCCAAAAATGCGCCGAAGCGGCGCGGATTATATCGCCTACAGCTTGAAATTGATCGACACCGGGATCCACGACTTCACGCGCACGCCGTCCTTCGATCCCGGCGAGAAGCCGGAGCGGCGCACCGCCTGGACGGCCGCCTCGGTGAGGCGCGCGTCGCCTTTGATGACGCGCACGTCCTGGACCGCGCCGTTCTCCGACACGAGCACGCTCAGGAGCACCGTTCCCTCGATGCGCTGGATGCGCGCCGTCGGCGGATAGCTCGGCGACGCCGGCCGCGTCATGCGCGGCGGGTTGAGTCCCTCGGTGTTGGCTGGCACGAGATCGCCCTCGCGAGCGCGCGCGACCTGCGGCTCCACCGGCTGCGGCGCCGGCACGACCGGTTGCGGCGCGGGCACGACCGGCTGCGGCGCGGGCACGACCGGTTGCGGCGTAGGAACGACCGGCTGCGGCGCCGGCACGGTCTGCTGCGGCGTCGGACGCGGCGGCACGGCCTGCGCGATCTGCGTCGACGTCTGCTGCCGCTTCGCGGCCTCGGCGTCGAGCCTCGCTTTTTCGGTTGCCAACCGCTTCTTGGCCTCGGCGTCGACCGCGGCCTGATCGAACGTGGCCGTGGTCTGCGTCGGCGGCACGCCCAGCGCGGGGGCGGCGTTGGCCTGGCCGACCGGCGGAATCGTCGCGCTCGTCGCGCTCGTCGGAACGACCGGCGACTTCGTCACGGCGGCGGCGGACGTCGCCGGCGTCGGCGACTTGCCTCGCATGAACAGCCATCCGACGAGGGCGATGATGATCACGCCCGCGGCCGCGGCAATCGGAATGATCGGCAGTTTCTTCTCCGCCGGCGCGGGCGGCACGTACGCGGCGGCCGCGGGCTCCGCGGCGATCGGCACGACCGGCGTGACCGGCGCGGGCGGCACGTACGCGGCGGCCGCGGGCTTGAGCTGCCCCGGCTCGCGCACCGGCTCCGGCTCAGCGATCACGGCGGCGGGCGGAGGCGTCATCGGCTCGCTCGACTCGAGGCGGTGCATGTAGATGGCGAGGTCGGCCGCCGTCGGCGTCGGCTTGAAGCTGTAAAGGACTTGATTGATGTCCCGCTCCATCTCGCCGGCGGTCTGGTAGCGGTTGGCCGGATCTTTCTGCAGAGCCTTGACGACGATGGCGTCGATCTGCGGCGTGACCTCGTCGTTGTACTGCGAGGGCGAGGTGACGCGCGCCTCGCGCACCTGCTCGAGGATGGACAGCTCGTTGTCGCCGGTGAAGAGCTTGCGCCCGGTGAGCATCTCGAAGAGCACCGTGGCCAGGGCGAAGATGTCGGAGCGCTTGTCGATCGTCCGCCCCCAGGCCTGCTCGGGCGACATGTACTGCAGCTTCCCCTTGAGCGCGCCGGCCTGGGTGTGGGAGGCCTTCGAGGCGGCCTTGGCGATGCCGAAGTCGCAGAGCTTGATGTCGCCTTCCTGCGAGATCAGGACGTTCTGCGGCGAGACGTCGCGGTGCACGAGACCGAGGTCGCGGTCCTCGAAGTCGCGCTTGCGGTGCGCGTAGTCGAGGGCGGCGGCGACCTTCGAGGCCACGAAGAGGGCCAGCTCGACGTTGAGGGGCTGATCGCGGTCGCCGGCCAGCTTGAGGATGGTCTTGAGGTCGTACCCATCGATGTACTCCATGGCGATGTAGTACGAGCTCTGGATCTTGCCGAGGTCGTAGATATGGATGATGTTGTTGTGGTTGAGCTGCGCGGCCAGCTTGGCCTCATCGATGAACATCTCGATGAAGTCCTGGTTGTCGGAGAGGTGGGGAAGGATCTTCTTGATGGCTACGGTCTTCTGGAAACCCTCCACGCCGCGCATGCGGGCTTTCCATACTTCCGCCATTCCACCCGTGGCGATTTTGTCCAGCAGGACGTATTGCCCGAACTTGATGCCGTCGGTCGGCTCTTCTTCTTCGACGGCGGCTGGGGCCGGGGCGGCCTGCGGGAAGACCGGCTGGGAGACCGGAACTTTCTCCGGCGCCGGCTTGGTGAAGGTGAGCTTCTCGGTGATGTACTTGCCGCTCGGCGGCGTCTGCGGGGCGGGCGCGGCGGGCGGGGGCGGGGCGGGGCGCGGCGGCGCCGGCTGCGGGGCGGCGGGACGCGGCACGGCCACGGTGCCGGCCTGCGTCGGCGTTCCGACCTTGCGCTGGCCGGAGAGGGTATCGCTCAGGAGCTTGTCGAGGTCGGACGAGCTCTGCGTCCGCCTGGCCTCGGCCGGCGTCGGCGGCGCCGGGCGCGGGGCCTCGACCGTCGCTTTCGGCGGCTGCACGGGCGGCGGCGCGGCTGCCGGCTTCGGCGGCGTTGCCGGCTGGGCAACGGTCGCGTCCTTCTTCTTCTGCGGCATCACGCCCGCGAGCGTGTCGGCCAGCATCTTGTCTACGTCGTCCTTGGGCTTCATCGCTGTTTTCCTGGCTCCGCTCGGCGAGCCTTCTTCCAGTAGATCGCCGAAGATTTCGTTCGAGGTGAGGCCGGCGCCGGCGGCCGGCGAGGACATGCGCACGCCGAGCATCTGCTGCACTTTGCCTAAGAATTCGCTCTCGGAGTACGGCTTGGGGAGGATGTCGGAGGCGCCCATGCGCACGGCGTCCTGCTTCGGGCTCTTGCCGTTGTAGCCGGAGACGGTGAGGAGAATGGGGATGCTGGCAAGGGCGTTGCGATTGCGGATCGCGCGGATCAGTTCCGGAGTGCTCACTTTCGGAACGACGGAGGAGAGGACGATGAGCCGCGGCGCGTCGCCTTCGATGGCGCGCAGCGCTTCCTCGCCGTCCTTCGCGAACTGCGCCGTGAACGGCTGGCCGGCCAGAGCCTGCCTCACCCGGTCGGTATAGCGAGGCTCGTACTCGACAACGAGAATGTTTTCAGGCATGTACGTTTGGGTTCACAAGGAATGGTCGTTATTTTGTCACAAAAGGGTTCGCAACGCGCGGCGCTTGCATTCTTCCGTTTGGTTTCGCATACTACGCCCGCACCTGCGTGCGGCGATCCTGAAAGGGCACCAGAGCGGGCGTCTCGAGATTGATTCTCCGCCCCGATCGCCGGCTTCCCAAGAAGGTGAAGCAATACCTGGGTTTTTGAGTACCGCATGACACCAGAGAATCGTGAACCGCGGAAGCGGCGCCGTAGACGACGGCGTACGCACGGCGCTGGGCCCGACGGCGACGCGCAAACAATGAACAACGGAAACGGAATGCCACAACCAGGAAACGAACGACAACCCTACGATGGCGGCGGCGGTGGTGGACGGCGGCGGCGGCGGCGCTCACGGCGACGTCACAGCGGCCCCGGTGGCAGCGGCGGAGCGATGGCTCCGGAGACGCCGCTGCCGATCGACCTTCCCGCCGGCGAGACGATGCCCGTCAGCGGCGTGCTGTGGGTCAAGCCCAACGGCACCGGCCTCCTCGTCCAGCCCTTGAACAACTACGTC
>Ga0075435_100001685_pt1 | contig 14353 bp, 8 predicted proteins | sample RhiMethybrSRZTD4_FD_75302 | JGI IMG/M metagenome (GOLD analysis project Ga0075435, IMG submission 75302) | Populus rhizosphere microbial communities from Tennessee, USA - Rhizosphere MetaG P. TD hybrid SRZTD4 | ecosystem: Host-associated > Plants > Roots > Rhizosphere > Soil | place: USA...
GGCACGAACGTTTTGTCCACGTCGAGCTCGACCTCGACCATGTCGCCCTCGCCGAGCTGTGCCTTCGTGAGCGCGATCTTCCGCAGCAGCTGTTCGCGCGGCGTGAGCTGGAACTCGTCAACAACCTGCTTTCCGATCGACACCCGAACATGCTGCGGCTCGTTGAAGACGCCACCTGGATTATCGACGTCGAGATAGAACAACGAGTCGGTTCTCGGGTTCTTGAAGGCAATCGTCGCGGTCTTCTTCGTCCACTGCCACTCGACCAGCGGGTTCTGCGCCGCGACCTCTGCCGGATGCCAGCCGTCCTTGAACACCGTGAACACGTTGTCGGTCTGCGGCTGCAGCTGCAGCTTCGCCACTTCGTACGAGCGCTGGCCGACGTGTTGTCCGCTCAGCGGCACGCGCTGCTGATTGCTCATCGAATACAAACCCATGCGCACGCTCGCTTCGCCGACGTAGGGGTACACGGGAACGAAGACCGTACGCGTGTAGGTGACCGTCTCGTTCGGCTTCCAGCTCGTCGTCGGTTTCGGCGGATTGTGATCGTCGGTCCACATCAGTTGGTTGTCGGGATCCACGATGCCGACGAACACGCGGTAGTCCTCCTTGAACGGCGGCGCATCGGGCGCGACAACGAACTTGTAGGTGATGTCGATCGGGCTGCCGAGCGGCACGCGATCGCGGCTGAGCGTCACCGACGGCGTGGCCACACCGGGCTGTTCTTTTTCTGCGCGGCGACACGCGACGAGCGCCGCCACAGTGCAGATCGCAAGCGCGATCGTCACGAATCTGATCAATTTCATCAAAATCCCCTGGGAGCCGTGATTATAAGGTCGTTGGATACGCATCGCATCAGTACGAGCGCGCGCGGTTCGGTGACGGCGGCGCATCGATCGGGCGGACAGTTGATATTCCCGCTTATCGATTTGACGAACCACTCGTGTGCCGCAGGTCGGCCGGCATCGAGACTCATCTCGTAACGTCGTTGCAACCACGCGTGCAGCATCCAGTCGGCGTTGGCACCGGGGCAGATGCCGACCGTCGCGCCGCGCGGCGCGACGGGCTCGATTCGATCGAGATCGGCGATGAGCGCGCGGTCGCGATCGAGTGCCGGCAGCCACATGGCCGCGATGGAGCCGACCACGAGCAGCGCGGCAACCGTTCGCAGCGCGATGACGGCGCGGCGCGAGATCGCGGACGCGAACGCGTCAACCGTCGGCGCGAGCAGCACGGCGGCCCCTATCGCGTAGAACGGAACCGCCGGCATCAGGTAATGGCCGGTTTGCTTTGGGCTGATCACGATCGGCAGCGTGCCGGCGAGCCCTATCAGAATGAAAACGGCTGCGCGTTCGCGATCCTTCCGTGACGGCCTGATCCAGGTTCGCGCAGCTGCTACGATTGCCACCGCCAGCACCGCCATCGGCAGCCAGACGCCTTCGACGAGTGTGACGAGAATCGCCAGCGGATTGCCGCTCACCTCGCGCCGTCCGGCGAGCGCGGCGACGACCTGCTGATCGGCGTAGCGCGCAAGGCTCGCGTGAGCGCCAGGATTGAGCATCAGCGCGGCGGCGCACGCGGCGACGGTCCCCCACTGACCGACGAGACACCACAGCACGCCGCGCCGCCACTCGGGAACCACGGCCAGCGCCATCGGCGCAGCCATCGGAAAAAACCCCACCGGGCCCTTCGACAATACGGCGCAGACGACGGCGATCCCGGAGAGGACGCCTGCGATCGCGGCGCGGCGCGGTGACGCGGCCGCCCCACGGACGATCGCGGCGACGGCGATCGTCACGAACACGCAGACGGTCGTCTCGAGCATGTTCCCGACGATCGTCCACGACACGACGGGCACCGAAATCCACAACCCGATCGGCAGCCATCCGTCGCCGCGCGACGAGATCGCGCGCCAGGTGAACGCAATCGCTGCGGCGATGACGAGCGCGGCCGCGGCGGAGTACGCGCGCTCGACGAAGAGATGATCGCCGAGCGCGCGGAACCAAAGCGACTGCAGCCAGAATGCGAGCGGCGGGTGTTCGTGGAACGCCGGGTAGATGGTGGCGGTGTAGAACGGCTCCCAGAAACGCCCGCGTCCTTCCGCGAGGTTGCGGGCGATCGACGCGTACGTGATGCCGTCGAGAAACATGCCGCGATGGGCGAGACGCGGCAGGACCGCGGCGGTCATCGCCGCCGCCGTCAGCCAGCCCAACTCAGACGTTCGGCTGCACAAAGGCGTGGAACACGCGGACGCCGAGCTCGCGCGAATCCTTGTTGTTCGCCGCCGGCATCAGCGCCGGCACGAACGTCTTGTCCACCTCGATCTGCAGCTCCACCATCTCGCCGCTGCCGAGCCGATCCGCTTTGAGTGGAATCTTGTGCAGCGTCGCCGGCTGCTTCGGCGTCACCGTGAAGGTGTCGAGCGTCTCGCCGCCGAGGACGACCTTCACCTGCTGCGGTTCGTTGAACGCACCGCCAGGATTGTCCAGGTCGAGGAAGAGCGTCGCGTCTTTTTTCGGGTTCCTGAACGCCAGCGTCGCCGTCTTCTTCGTCCACTGCCACTCGACTTTGGTGGTCTGGTCGGTTGTCTCGGCGGGATGCCATCCGTCCTTGAACACCGTGAAGAGATTCTCGGTCTGCGGCTGGAGCTGGAGCCGCGCGACGCGATACGCGCGCTGACCGCGGTCCTGGCCGGCGAGCGCGGCGCGCTGCTGGGTGGCGATCGAATACAGGCCGATGTCGATCGACGCATCGCCGACGTACGGATACACCGGCAGGAACTCGGTCCGCGTGTATTCGATCGTCTGGCCCGGCTTCCATTGCGACGTCGGTACCGGCGGGTTGTGATCGAAGGTGAACATCATCTGATCGTCGCTGTCGACGACGTGCACCATCACCCTGTAGTCTTCGGCCAGCTTCGCGTCGGTGGCGACGACGAACCGGTACGTGATGTCGATCGGGCTGCCGAGCGGCGCTTTCGAACGGTTGAGGGCAACGCTTGGCGTTGCGACCGGCGGCGCCGCTACTGCCTTTCGACGGCACGCGGGCAGGATGACGAGAGCGACAACGCCGAAGATGAGGAATTTGGAATTTGGAATTTGGAATTTGGAATGCTGGCTCATGAGGTGCGAATTCCAGAATTCCAGATTCTAAATTCCATTCATGATTTGGAATCTGGAATTTGGAATTGTGGCTCAGGAGGTCCGCACTGAGTACGCATTCCAAATTCCCAAATTCTAAATTCCAAATTGAGATCGTAGTTCAGTTGTCGCATCTCCCGCAATCTGTTAGAGTTCGCCGCACCTGAGATGGCGACTGCCGAAGCGCTCGGACTCATAGAAACGCGCGGACTGATCGGATCGATCGAAGCCGCCGACGCAATGGTGAAAGCGGCGAACGTCACGCTGATTGGCAAGGAGTACATCGGCGCCGGCTACGTCACCGTCATGGTGCGCGGCGACGTCGGAGCAGTGAAAGCCGCCACGGACGCAGGCGCCGCCGCTGCGCGGCGCGTCGGCGAGCTCGTGTCGGTTCACGTCATTCCCCGTCCGCACAGCGAGGTCGAGCGCATTCTCCCCAAGGCCACGTAGCATGCGTGAGGCCGTTAGACACCAGGACACCAAGGACACCAAGGACACCTGGACTGCAGTACCCTTTTTCTTTGTGTCCTTTGTATCCTTTGTGTCCTTTGTGTTCCATGACGCTCGGTGATGGCCAGCGCGCCGCCAACCGATCGCGATCGCGATCTTGCATCGATCGCCGAAGCCCGCGCCCTCGCTCGCCGCGCGAAACAGGCGTGGCTCGAGCTCGCTGAGTACAGCCAGGAACGAATCGACGCGATTGTCGACGCGATGGCGGCCGCCGCGACGGCGTCCGCCGAGGCGTTCGCGCGTCTCGCCGTCGAGGAGACCGGCTACGGCGTCGTCGAGGACAAGATTCAGAAGAACCTGTTCAGCTCACAGAAGGTTTACAACTTCATCCGGCCGATGAAGACCGTCGGCGTCATCGCGCGACTCGACGACCGGCGGGTCGTCGAGATCGCGGAGCCGTTCGGAGTCGTCGCCGCCGTCATCCCGTCCACGAACCCGACGTCGACGGCGATTTACAAAATCCTCATCGCGCTGAAAGCGCGCTGCTCCATCGTCCTCAGCCCGCATCCCGCGGCCGTCAGGTGCATCACACGCGTCGCCGAGGTGATGGGAGACGCCGCGCGCCGTGCCGGCGCGCCCGACGGCTCGGTGAGCTGGATGACCACCGTGACGCTCGAAGGCACCCAGGAGTTGATGAAGCACCGCGACGTCGCCGTCATCCTGGCGACCGGCGGCATGGGACTGGTTCGCGCCGCCTATTCCGCCGGCAAGCCGGCGTACGGCGTCGGTCCGGGGAATGCGCCGGCCTACATCGAGCGCACCGCCAACATCAGGAAGGCGGTCCACGACATCATCGCCGGCAAGACGTTCGACAACGGCGTGCTCTGTTCCTCGGAGAACTCGGTCGTCGTCGACGCACCCATCGCCGACGAGGTCAAGCGCGAGTTCCAGGCGCAGGGCGCCTATTTCATGAACAAGGCGGAGATCGATGCGGTCGGGCGGATGCTCGTCACGCCGCAGCGGCTGCCGAACCCCGCGCTCGTCGGCAAGGCGGCGACGATCATCGCCGAGAAGTGCGGCGTCAGCGTCCCGTCCGACACGCGGGTCCTCATGGCACCGCTCGAGGGCGTGGGCCGCGACTACCCGCTGTCGATCGAGAAGCTGTGCCCGGTCCTCTCTTATTACGTGGTCGCCGACTGGCGTGAGGGATGCGAACGCTGCAAGCAGATCCTGCGCTACGGCGGGATGGGCCACACGATGGCCATCCACTCCCAGAACGAGCAGGTGATCCTCGAGTTCGGGCTGAAAAAGCCGGCCTTTCGGATCGTCGTCAATACGCCGACCACCCACGGGTCGGTCGGGCTGTCGACGGGCCTCGATCCGGCGATGACGCTCGGGTGCGGCGGCTACGGCGGGAATATCACGTCCGACAACATTTCGCCGAAACATCTATTGAACATCAAGCGCCTCGCGTACGAACTGGCGCCGGTGGCTAGCCGGTGGGACCGGCCCGCGGGAGACCGACCCGGCGCTGCTGCTTTTGCCACAGCGGGAACAGGTGTGCAGCGCCCGGCGCCGCGCCACCAGGACCTGCCGTCGGCTCCGGCGAGGCCGGCGCCGGCCGGCATCAGCGTCGAGGCGCTGTCGCGGCGGGTGGACGAATTCCTCTCGTCGCGCGGTTACAAAGGTGACGGACCCGTGACGGACCCGGGTCGCAGCGGCGCGCAGCCAGACTCTCCGCCGCTCGACTTCGTCTGTGAAGATGATGTGCGACGAGCGATCCAGGCCGGACGGAAATTGATCGTGTCGGAGCGCGCCATCGTCACACCGGCCGCTCGCGACCTCGGCGAGCAGCACCGCGTGTTCAGCGTTGCCCCGTTTCGGAGCGCATGAGTGTTCCGGATTGCGCCATTTGGCGAGGGTCACATTTCTGCAATTGCTGAGGCGGTTGGACTTATTGTTGACCGAGGTGTTGGCCGATGGTATGCTGCCTCTTCCATTGGTGCGGGGGCGCCCCAGCCCTCCCGCGTGATTAACACGACCTTCGAAGGACTCAGTCAAATCGTCTGAGCACCTCGAAGGAGCCCCCGCAGTGGGGGCGACTTACGAAGCGTCCCGGCACGTTCGCCGGCTCGGTTCGCGGAGCGCCCAGGATGGTTGGATGTAAATTCCAGCGGCGGTGGTTCGTTGCGCTGATTTCCCTCCTTCTTCCCGTTCTTTCGGCTTGCGGTTCAACAATCAAGACCAAGGCTCCGTCGGCAAAGCCCGCCGCGGCGACAACTCCTTCGAAAACATCGAGTGGACAACCGGCCTCAGCGCAGGCTCCGCAGGCGCCCGTCGAGGATCCGGTGCTCATGTTGATCGCCACCTCGGATCGTCACTTCAAGGCCGGTCAGCGGGAGCTCGAACAGGGGCACTTCGAGGCGGCCAAACTGGAATTCAACCGTGCGGTTGACGTGCTGCTCGAGTCGCCCTACGGCGCTCGCACCGAACCGCGCATCCGCGAACACTTCGATCGGCTGGTCGATCGCATCAGTACTTATGAGGTCCGCGCGCTGGCCTCCGGCGACGGGTTCACCGAAAAGAACTACGAGCCGGCGTCGATCGACGAGCTCCTCACCCTGTCGGCGACCTTCGGCACCCCGCCGCCTCCGCAGGAGCTGACCGACGCAGTCCAGTCCGACCTCGAGCAAGCAAACCACGACATCCCGATCCCGTTGAACCAGCGGGTGTTGTCGTACATCAACCTGTTTCAGGGACGGCTCCACGACTTCATCGAAGAAGGGATGCGCCGCGGCACGAAATACCTTCCGATGATTCAGAACGTCTTCCGCGCCGAAGGGTTGCCGCTCGACCTCGCGTATGTGCCGCTCGTCGAGAGCGCCTTCAAGCCGAATGCGCTGTCGCGAGTGAAGGCCAAAGGCGTCTGGCAGTTCATGACGGGGACGGCCGTCGAGAACGGACTGCGCCGCGACTGGTACATCGACGAGCGCTCGGACCCCGAGAAGGCCACGCAGGCGGCGGCCAAGTACCTGCGGACGCTCAGCCGACTGTTCAACGGCGACTGGCATCTGGCGCTCGCCTCGTACAACGGCGGACCCGGACGTGTGCAGCGCGCGCTGAGGAACGGCAGGATGACCGACTTCTGGAGCCTCGCGGATAAACCGAAGCTCCTGCCGCGCGAGACCCGCGAATACGTGCCGATGATTCTCGCGGCAATCGTCATCGCACGGAATCCCGCGCAGTACGGCTTCGATTTCGAGCCGGAGCCGGCGCCCGCGGTCGACAAGGTCACGCTGCCCAAGCCGGTGGATCTCCGCCGCGTCGCCGAGTGGACCGACACGACGATCGACGAGATCCAGGCGCTCAACCCGGAGCTCCGGCGGTGGACCACCCCGATCAAGGACTCGCAATATCAGCTGAAGGTGCCTGCGGGGACCGCGGATGTTGTCCTTGCGAAGCTGGTTGACGCGCCGCCGGCCGACCTCGCGGCGTTGAAGTTCTATACCGTGAAGCGCGGCGACACGCTGCCGCTCATCGCCAGGAAGCTGCGCGTCAGCAAGGCCGACCTCGCGGAGGCGAACGACCTGCGGCTCACCGCGCGGGTTAACGCGGGCCAGAAGCTGATCGTCCCGCACGAAGCCACTGTCCTCATGGCCGCGCGGACCGATCGTCCGGTGCCGGTCGCCGAGGCGCGCGCGACCGTCGGCGAGTCCGGACAGCTCGCCCAGGCAGCTGCCAACTCGAACCGCGTCAAGACGATCTACGAAGTGAAGGAAGGCGACACGCTCACCTCGATCGCCCGGCTGTTCAAGACGAGCGTCGCGTCGCTCAAAACCTGGAATCCGCGACTGCCCGGCAACCAGGTCACTGCCGGCCAGCGACTGACGGTCTATCGTCTGCAAACCGATTAACCCGTTCGACTGACGTGGTTCGCGCGGCGGCGCTACTGGTCCTGGTGAGCGGCATCTCGCTCACGGCCCAGCAGCCTGCCCGTGACGTACCGCACCCGAAAACCACCGATCACGGCAACGGCTCTCTCCGTGGCCGCGTCATCGCGGCTGACTCGGGTCTACCCCTCCGCAATGCGCGCGTGTCGCTGACGTCGGAAGACGGGCAGCTGCCATCGGTCCTGACCGACGGAGCCGGGCGTTTTGTCGTCGAATCGCTGACGCCGGCCGCCTACATCGTCACCGCGAACAAAGCCGGGTATGCAACCGCGCGGTTTGGAGCACGGAAAGCCACCGACTCCGCGTTGCGTGTTGCCGTCGCCGAAGGGGACGGTTGTCGACGGCATCGACGTTGTTCGAAGGCCAGCAGACGACGGTCACGCTGAACAAGTAATCGTGTAACTCAGAACTCAGAACTGAGAACTGAGAACTGAGAACTCAGAACCCAGAACTCAGAACCCAGAACTCAGAACCCGTACTGGCACCCAGGAACCCTCCGCACCCGAGGGCGAGGCGCAGCCGAGCATACGCATTCCAAATTCCAAATTCCAAATTCCGAATTCCTACCCCGCTCTTCGCTCGTCGCCGCCAGTGCGCGACCGCAGCGTCTTGATCCCCTGCTCGATCCGCTCGGCCAGTTCGCGCTCGTGCTGCAGCGTCCGCAGCGTGTTGCGCGCTTCCTGGAGCATGAACTCGAGCTGCGCGACCTTCTCGGCCACGTGATCGACGACCGCTTTCTGTTCGCCCAGCGTCTCGAGGTTGATCCGCACGTCGTCCAGCAGATGGACGATGGCGTTGGTCTTCGTCTGGACTTCGTCGACGATCTTGCGGCGTGAATCGATGGCGGCAATCCGCTCGTCGGTCTCCGCGATCCGCGACAGCAGTTCGTCGACCCGCGTCTTGAGCGCCGCGACTTCGGCGCGATGCTCGGTGACGTGCGCCAGGTCCGCCTTGCTGCGCGCGCTGATCTGGTGCACGGTCTCGACCTCGGACTTGACGACCGAGACCAGCTGCTCGCGCGCGGAAATGGCCGCGAGGTTCTTGTCGAGCTCCGTCGCGAGCTGCTTGATTTCCGACAGCCGCGTCTCGACCGCGGCGAGCTTCTTCTCGCCGAATGCCACCTGAGAGCGCCGCGCTTCGAGCTGCTTGAACATCTGCTCGGCGCGCGCCAGCTGATCCTCCGACGCCTGAATCTGGCTGACCGTGTCGCGCTGGCGGCTCTGGACGCGATCCAGTTCGACCATCAGGTCGTCCTTCACCTTCGCCGACCGCGCGAGCTCCTCGGCCAGACCCTGCATCTGACGCGTACGCTCGGCAACTTCGGACGACACCGCCCGGCTCGTCGCGACGAGCTCGGCATAGCGCTTCTCCTGCTCGATGACCGCCGTTTCGCTGAACTTGACGGTGTCGAGCCGGTGCTGCGCGGCGGCGATCTCGTCCTGCAGCGTCGTCACCGATTCGACGAGCGGCACGAGCGTTGTCTGCAGCGCGCGAACGGCTTCGAGCTTGTGCTGCGCGTCGACCATCTGAGCGGCCAGGCCGTCGCACGCGTTCTTGAGCGTCTCGAGCTCGGCGCGCCGCGCGAGCTGATCGTCGAGCTTCTGATCGACGTCGCCGCTGAGGACGTTGAGTCCGTTGAGGCGCCCTTCGAGCTTCTCGACGAACGGCAGACGTGCGCTGACGCGCGAGATCTGCGCGTCGAGCTCGGCGACCGATTCGTGCAGCCGCGTGGCCTTCTGCGTTCCCTGCTCGACGAGCGTCAGCTTGCCGAGGATGCCGTCCATCTTCGCCTCGAGCTCCGGCGTGTGCGACGCGAACGCGGTCATGCGTTCGCCGAACGCCTCGAGCGCGAGCCGATCGGATCCGAGCTTGTCGGCGAGCCTCGCCGCTTCGGCGTGGGACTTGTAGAACTCCTGGATATCGTGACGCAGGACGTCGAGGTCCTGGCGGCTCTGACGCAGCGAATCCATCTGCCACGACGTCCGCTTCGCGAGATCGTCGACCTGACCGAGGCGCTCGTGCAGCGCCTCGAGCGAGAGCTGTTTGCGGGTGAGATCGTCGGCCTCCGCGAAGAGCGTCTCGAACCGCTTCGTGAGGCCATCCACCGTCTGCGACAGCTCGATGAGGCTCTTGTCTTTCGCGGCGAGCGCCGCCATCCGCGATTCCGCGTCGGTGACGTTCGTCTGCAGCGCGCGCAGCCGCTCGTCGAATGCCTCGAACTCCTTCTTCTTGACGGTCAGCGTCTCGACCTGACCGCGAATCGTTTCGAGCAGCGAGCTCGCGTCCTTGGACAGCTTCGCCGTATCGCGCTCCGCTTCCTGACGCGCTTTCGTCGCGGTCTCGAGCTGCGTGCCGGTTTCGTGCGCGAGCTTTTCGATCCGCGTGATGGTGTCCTCGGCCTTCGCCGCCTGCTTCATCCCCTCGTTCAACTTGCCGATCTGGAGGTCCATCGCCCAGACCATCTCGTTGACGCGGTTCGCCTGCACGACCGCATGCTCGACGACCTGCTGCTGTCCTTCGAGGGCCTTGGCCTTGTGCGACACGTGCTCGGCGAGCGCGTTCAGCGTGGTGAGCCGCTCCTCGGTGCTCTGACTCAGCTCGTGCAGCCGCGCGAGCGGTCCGAGCTTCGCCTCCACTTCCTTCACCGTGGTCATCGCCGCGTTGGTGTCTTCGCGCGCTTCGCGTGACGTGTCGCGGATGCGCGCGTAGTCGTGCGTGAGCGTCGCGGCCATCGCACGCAGCTGATCGAGCTCCGCCTTCAACGTGCCGGACTGCGTGAGCGACTGCTTCACGTCGCCTTCGACGTCGCGCATCTGACCGCGCAGATCCTCGAGTGCGGTCCGCTCCTTCTTCAGCGTATCGAGCACGGCCTGCGTGCCGAGCGCCTGCGACGACAGATGCTGCACCGCCTCGCGATGCTTCTGCAGCTCGCCGTCGGGTCCGAGCGCCTTCTGCGTCGTCTGCTCCGCCTGCCGCGCGGCGTCCTTCAGCGCCTCGATCCGCCGGTCGACCTCCTCGAGCTGGCGCGTCTGATTGTCGAGGACCGTCAACCGCTCGGCGATCTCGTCGAGCTGCGCCGTCACGCCGGTCGCGCGTTCGGTAACCTGCTCGAGCGTCTTGGTGAGGGGCGTCAGCTTCGCGCTGCGCGTGGTCAGCGCGGTGAGCATCGCGCTGATCGCGCTCCGCTCTTCGCGCGCCGTCGCAATCAGCATCTCGAGTTCGTCGGTCTGCTTCTTGGCGACGCTGCCCTTGTTGCCGGTCATGTTCTTGAAGGCGTCGAGCATGTTCAGTGCGCTCCCGCAGGCAAAATTGTGAATCGGGCCATGAGGATAATGCACACACCCTATCGGCGTCGTCTGGCAAAAACTTCGATCTTTTTCCGGCGTGCCGACGGCAAGCTGCTGAAAACATTCACGACCGATCGGTGCGACGTTCTTTGCAGCCCGCTTACGCGTGCTCGCGAGCTTCCGGACGGCGGCGGTGTTCGGCGTCGATGCGTGCCCGGTCCACGTCGAAGTCGACGTGTCGTTCGGTTTGCCGTCCTTCGCGGTGGTCGGCCTGCCGGACACGAGCGTCCGCGAGAGCAAGGACCGCGTCCGCAGCGCCATCCGCAATTCCGGATTCGAGTTTCCGCCGCACCGGATTACGGTGAACCTGGCGCCGGCCGACGTTCGTAAAGCTGGTGCAGCGTTCGACTTGCCGATTGCGCTCGGCATCCTGGCCGCGTCCGGTGTCGTCGAGCGCAGGCACGTGGCCGACCTGGTGCTGGTCGGCGAGCTGTCGCTCGACGGCTCCATTCACCCGACGCGCGGCGTCCTGCCGATTGCCGTGGCCGCGCGGCGCGATGGCGTGAGCGCCATGCTCCTGCCCGCCGGCAACGTGCGGGAGGCGCGGCTCGTGGCGGGTCTCACCATCGTGCCCGTGGCATCCCTGGGCGACGCTGTGCAGGCGCTGAACGACCCGGGCGGATTCAACGTCGATGTGTCGCCGCCGGCCGAACTGTCCGCGGCCGCGGCCGGCGGACCCGATCTCGCCGACGTGCACGGGCAGCTGCTCGCCCGGCGCGCGCTCGAAATCGCTGCGGCCGGCGGTCACAACGTGCTCCTCGTCGGTCCGCCCGGGGCGGGCAAGACGATGATGGCAAGGCGCATTGCGGGGATCCTGCCGCCGCTCACGTTCGACGAGGCGCTCGAAGTCACCGCCGTCCATTCGGTGGCTGGCGTGTTGCGGCCCGGCGCCGGTCTGATCACCGAACGGCCGTTTCGCGCGCCGCATCACACCATCTCCGAGCCGGCGCTCGTGGGCGGCGGATCGCAGCCGCGTCCGGGCGAAGTCAGCCTTGCGCATCACGGCGTGTTGTTTCTCGACGAGATGCTCGAATTCAGCCGGCGCGTCCTCGAGGTCCTGCGGCAGCCGCTCGAGGACGGATCGGTCGTCATCGCCCGCGCGGCGAGAACGGTGCTGTTTCCGGCGCGGTTCACGCTCGCCGCCGCCACGAACCCATGTCCGTGCGGATTTGCCGGCGACCCGGTGCGTCCGTGCCGCTGCACGCCGATGCAGATTGCGAAGTACCACGCGCGCCTGTCCGGTCCGTTGCGCGATCGACTCGATCTCACCGTCGACGTGCCGGCGGTGCCGCCGGATGTTCTCGGATCTTCGGTGCAGGGCGAGTCGTCTGCCGCCGTGCGCGCGCGGGTGGTCGCGGCGAGAGCGCGGCAACAAGAGCGCTATGCGGGCGAGGGGATTCTCGTCAACGCGCGCCTCTCGCCGGCGCTGCTCCGGCAGCACTGCGCGCTGTCACCACCCGCGGCGCGTGTGTTATCCGCGGCGGTCACGAAGATGTCGCTGAGCGCGAGAGGCTACGACCGCGTGCGCAAAGTGGCGCGCACGATTGCCGATCTTGCGGGCGAGGACAGGATCGAACCGGAACACATTGCCGAGGCATTGCAATTCCGGATGACGACCTAGAACGCTTTTGCGGTTGCGTGTAGCGACGCACCGTAGACACAAAGGACACTGAGAGCACGTGATTTGCACACATCTGAAAAACGCGCTAATCAGTTGCGGCACGGAAAAAATCCGAGTGCGTTCCGGCAGGCGAATTGTCTGGACGCAGTCGTATTGGACACCGCAAACACACGTTCAGCCTGTCGTCTGCTTCGTGCGTCTTCGTGCCTTTCGTGATTTCGTGGTTGCTGTACTGCGCCGATCAGTGCTCGGTCGCGCGCTTGACGGTGATCCCGCCGGGATCGTTCGGGCGCAGCGGATCGGTGAACGTACGTCCGGCGTCGCGGAGATCGCCGTCGACGTTGTCGCCTTGCGGCTTGACGCCCTCGCGGACCCATTTCACCAGATCGTCGAACGCGCGGATCATTTCCGGCTGGCTGAACTGACAGTGCGCGCCGATGCGGTAGACGCGCTGCGTGAGCAGCTTGTCGTTCCCCGCCGCCGTCACCGCGTGCTTCAACGATTGCTCGAGGACGATCGGCACGTACAAATCGCCGGTGCCGTGCATCGTCATCAGCGGCCGCTCGATGCGGCCGTCGAATGGCACGACTTCCTCGTACGGTCCGTTCGGATTGCGGACGGCGGTGTCTCCGCTCTTTCGCCGCGCGCGCGCGTTGAGATCGGCGGCGGTCAGGCCGAGGCTCTCATCGATCTGGTATTTGATGTGAGTGGTGTCGACCGCGCGATTCGTCGGCGTCGTGCTCCCGACAAGCGCGCCCGGACTCGTGCTCATGTTCGGGATGAAGCGGGACGTCAATCCCTCCATCGCGAACGGCCTCGGACCACCGCTGATGTCGATCTCGACGCTCGCCAGCTCGCGCCCTTTGTCGCTGTAGTCGGGCGGCTTTCCAAGCAGCTCGATCATCTTCTGAGCGTCCTGTTGCAGCGAGTCCGCGTGGAACTGCACGCCCGTGATGACTTCGGCCGCAGCGCTCACCGCCGCGTAGTAGTCGAAGAGCTCGGGGCCTGCGGGACACATCGCGAGGCCGCCGGCGAACGAGGTCGGAAACTCCTGCATGCCGAGCAGCGTGACGTGACCGCCCATCGACTGCCCGGTGAGGTACGTCCGCTGCGGCGCGCGGCCGCTGTTTGCTTTCGTGAAAAGATCGGTCAGCGCGATCGTGTCGAGCAGTCCCTGCCCCGGCACGTAGCCGTTGCAGCGGTAGCTCGACGTCGCCCACGCGAATCCCCGTTCGACGAGATGTTCGCGAATGACGTGATTCCCGGCGCGCAGCGTCGATCCGTTCGGTCCGGCGTTGGTGACGAAGCCGTGCGCGAACAACACAAGCTCGCCGTTCCATTTCTCGGGAATCTCGACGCGATAGACGCCGCCGTCGTACTGACCGAAGAACGCCTTCGCGCCGGCGAGCGCTTCAAACGCGGGATCCGCCGTCTCCCATTTCTGATCCGGACATGGGACGGGTGTGACGCCTGGCTTCCCCATCGCGCTGCCCGGCGCGGTTGAAAGAGCCGCTGCCAGACCGAGCACCGTCACCGCAGCACACATGTCAGCGAAGCGCACCATACCGATCCTTTCGCGCGTCACGCCGATCGTTCGTCGTCCGTTCGCCGGTCGAACGTCATTTCGACTTCGGTCGCGGATGATCATATGCGATTCGCGCGATCGCCCTTGGCCGTGCTGTGCGCGCTGGTGCCATTGCACAAACCATCTTCGGTGCCGCGGCGCGCGCTAACGGTTTCCGCTCACCGTTACGTTCGATGCCGCGCCATCAGTCATCGTTGGATTGCAAGCGAACGGCGTGACGTCGCTCACGATCCGATCCGACCGCCCGGCACGCCGCCACA
>Ga0075435_100001688_pt1 | contig 14337 bp, 10 predicted proteins | sample RhiMethybrSRZTD4_FD_75302 | JGI IMG/M metagenome (GOLD analysis project Ga0075435, IMG submission 75302) | Populus rhizosphere microbial communities from Tennessee, USA - Rhizosphere MetaG P. TD hybrid SRZTD4 | ecosystem: Host-associated > Plants > Roots > Rhizosphere > Soil | place: USA...
TGGCGTCACTCCGGAATACCGCCTTCAAGAACGGCATCGACATTTACGGCGTCGGCTCGCCGGTGAAGATGGCGCAACCAACGCCGGAGCTGCGGCAGAAGGAAATCGCATTCGGCAAGAAATGGATTGACATCGCCGATGCGGTGGGCGCGAGCAGCGTCCGCGTCTTCGGCGGCGGGATTGCGCAGGGCGCCACCGAGATGCAGGCGGTGGAGTGGGCGGTCGAGGTCTACAAGCCCATCCTCGACTACGCGGCTGCGAAAGGGATCGTGCTCGGCCTCGAGGACGATGATGATCTGACCAGGACGTCGGCGCAGTTACTGACAATCGTGAAGAAGGTCAATCATCCCGCTGCCAGAATTGCGCTGGACTGCGGTAATTTCCGCAAGGACGGCTACAAGGAGTGCGAGATTTGCGCTCCGTACGCCTCGTCGACTCATGTCAAACCGCAGATGTCCACGCCGGACGGCCAACGGGAGCCGGCGGATTGGGCGAAACTATTCAGCATCCTCGCCAACGCCGGGTATCGCGGGTACGTTTCGCTTGAACTGTCGACGCCGGACAATCCGGTGCCGAAGTACGCGGCCGAGTTGATTCGGTGCGCGAGGATGTACTCGGGTGCGTAACTCATTCACGCTGTGGTTCGCCAATGTTCCGACCTCCGCGAATTGCCACGCAGACGTGCCCTGAAGGATGCATGCATTCGGAAGCCAGCCCCAGATTGGCTCAGATTCACTGGCCTTGCATGCTGACGAGCGCTCCGAAATTGACTGGGTGCGAACGCTGCGCACTCGGCATCACTTCACCGATTCGACATAGATCATCTGCACACCGCCGTTCCGAACGACCGTACCAGTAACAGTGACCTCTTGACTCATTTTGTCCAGCAGCAGGACACGACCCGCCTCGTGGTCCTTGAGTCCGGCTGTCACGTATACGTTTCCGCCGCCATCGACAATGGCGATTGGATTGCCGGCTTTCGCGCAAGCCGTCGCGCATGCTTTCTTCGCGGGACCGCGATCGCCGCCTTCGAAGTAGCACCACAGATCGACCGCCTCACCCTTGATCGTCGCGCGTTCCCCTTTCGGCTCTGCCCTCAAGGCCATTCCAGCGATCAGTAACTCCAGCACGGACACCATCACGAGTATCGTTCGCATCGCGTCCTCCTCTCGAAAGTCAGGAGGCATGGTAGCGAGTCGTGTTTGTTCTACACCTGACAAGTTCCTGACGTTTGCGTCAGGCAGGCCCGACGAGAGCCAATCCACGCCCTCCTTCCTGACACAAACGTCAGGAAACTCGTCTACCGCACTCGGTAACATTGCGGACGTGGGGCCCGCATGAACCTGCTGATGATCCCGCTCCTCGCGTTGAAGGCCCTGCGCCAGAACATTCTTCGTACGGGTTTGACGATGCTCGGCATCATCATTTCGGCGACTACCCCGCGCGTCAGGCCGCCAATCTCGATCCGATCGAAGCGCTGCGATTCGAGTGAAAACACGAAGGAGGCCACGTGAAGATTCTTCTGATGCTGACGCTGACGTTTGTCGCGCATGCTCTTGCGGCTGGTGCAGCAGCTGCTCAGGCCCCGAGCGCATCGCCGACGATCGTCTTCGTCTGTGAGCACGGCGCGGCGAAGAGCGTCATCGCGACCGCGTATTTCAATAAGCTCGCCGCCGAGCGAGCGTTGCCCTACCGAGCGACGTTTCGTGGGACGTCGCCCCAGGCGGAGCTGTCGCAACGGACGGTGGAAGCGCTGCGCGCCGATGGAGTGATCGTGCCCGCCGGGAAGCCAACGGCGATCGGCGACGCCGACATCAACGCGGCCACTCACATCTTTGCGATTGGCTGCAGCTTGCCCGACAACGCACGCCGATCCGGAAAAGCGTCGGATTGGTCGGATGTGCCCGAAGACCGCGGCTACCACGCCATGCGCGATGCCATCGTCAAGCACGTCGAACAACTGCTCAGTGACCTGCAGAAGTCTCGCCAGTGAAGAACCACCACGTCAGGTGGTATAAGCGACGCTTTCTGCGCAGTGCCGACTTCGAGGCGATAGCGGCGCCAGCTGTTGCGACGCACGGTATCAGCTGAAGACCGTCGCATCTGGCGGGAGCTCGAACTGGTGCAGAATTCCGTCCGTAAAAACCTGATAGTCCACGTCAAAGTACAGCCGATATTGCAACGTCCGTGCGTCAGCCCTCGGCTGCACAGAGCCCGGCGTCGCAGTCGAGCCCTGATAGACGATCTCGGCGCCGCGGTACTGCGCTACTGGTCCCCAGCCCGCCCAAGCCAGCGCCCTCGTCGAAGCATCGATTAGCTCATTCCTCTCGTCGAACACGTGGAGATCGATCCAGGCGTTGGCTCCGTAGCGAGACTCTCGGACCCAGGCGAGAACCGTCAGCCGGGTCTGCAGGTTTGTTCCGCCGGGCGACCCGCCGTTCTGCGGTCTCGAAAAGGCGTTGATCTTTGTGGCGCTGTGTTCCAGTACGTTGACAACGTCAGGACGCGCTAGAGCTCCGTCCCGGTAGCTCACTGGGCGCGCAGGTACTCGCGGCGATCGACCACCGATGTCGAACCAGTAGTTGGTGCCGAATCGGCTGTCCCAGCTGTCCGACCGGCTGGTGGTCTGATGGAAACCGTGAAACCAGATTTCTGCTTTCGTTGCATCCAATGGCACCGGAAACTGCAGAGGATGCGGGACGTGTCCGATCACCACGCCCGGCGGTTTCTCGCCGTCGCGTACTGGTGCGACGACGCTGCCGGTCACGACGTCCCCGCGCGGGTGAAAACGGCAGAGCGCGACAATGTCGCCGAACTCCGCGCCCCGCCATTGCGCGAACGAGTCGGGCAGACGGGTCTTGTCGTAGTCAAGAGTCAGGTGGGAACCGCGCTCGATGACGCCACGCTGTTCCTCGCGCCAGTCCGACAGGAAGTGAATGGTCGAATCCGTGGCCGTCATGGTCTGTCTCTCTTTTCGTTCAGGGCCTGATCCGGATGTGGCGCCACACGACCGTGTTGTTCGCATACGCTTGTACTCCGATGAAGCCCGGCGCGCGGCCGCGCACACCATCCGTGTTGTGGAACGTCGTCGTGCGTGTCCGCTGCCCGGTCTGAACATTCGTGAGAAACACGGTGTAGTCGTCTCCCTGCGCGACGATCTCGTACTCGAACCAGACGCCGGGCACGAGGGCGGGTCCGGGTGTGTACTGTTGAACGGTTGGTTCGTTGAAGCCGAGATGCCAGACGCGGTCTCCCGCCTGAATCTTGTAGATGGCACCGGTGCGGTTCTTGAAGAGCCCATCCGGTTCAGGTCGGATACCGTAGAAATCCTTACCGGAGTCGCCACGCGCGTTGTCATCGATCTGGACTTCGAAGCCGGCGATCACAGGCTTCCACGCGGGATTGCCCGGATCGAAGGCAGGCTCTCCGGCGGTGCGCGGCCGGAGAGCACTCGTCAGACTCAGCGTGGGGCGCGGGAAGCGAACGAACACGCCGCTGTTGTGAGCCGCTGGATCGACAATGCGGAACTGCAAGCGGAGTGTGAAGTCGGTGAATTGTTCCGTGGCGTAGTAGAAGAGCCGTAGACCGCCGTCTCCGTAGCTCACCATCTCGCCGTTCATGTGGAGCATGCCCCCACCCGGTGGCCCCGCCAGGCGCCAGTTTTTGAATGTCGCCGCTGTCCCGTCGAAGAGCGCGCGGAACCCGGTTTCCGACTGCGGACTGATCACCTGTTCGGGTCCGAGCAGAACGCTGGTATTCAGCAGGTCTCCCGTTCGACGGCCCAGGGCGACCCCTGTCAACATCGGGTTCGGAGAGCCGACTGTTGGAAAAAGTGCCGGCCCCGCGACGTACGCGTTAGTGACATCGTGGATTCGGCCGAAGTCGTTGGTCACGGCGTCAGCGATGTTGTCTCCCATTCGCATGGTGCCGGCGTCGTGGTGTGTCGTCCCCAGATCGTCGCGTCGGTTCGTGAACGCTCCGAGCACGGCGAGCCGTTGCGCCCTGGTGCCTGCAGGAACGGGAATCGTGCTGTTGGCGTTGGCCAGGATGTCGAAGGGTTCGTTGCCGGCAAAGATCAGCGCGATCTTGTCCGACACGGCGTCCATTGCATCCCACGTCGCGCGGTCGTTCTGGGTCTGAGCACTGCCTGGAAAATCCGCTGGGCTAGCTTTGGCATTGCCGACGTGCACGACGGCTTTCGGCCGGCCAAAATCCGTTTCGAACTGAGAGAGATCGATAAAGCTGTCGGGGTTGCGAGGCGTCATATCGCCGATGCCCCGAATCGTGATCACGACCGTGTCGTCGTTCGCGCGCAGCATGTCGTTGAGATGCTCGAGTGTCGGGATCTTTTTGAACAACTCCGCTTCAGAATCGCCGCCAAGCTTCTGGAGGCCAGCCGCCGTGATCTGGAAATGGAATGTCCGTCCGTTGGGCGCTTTACCTTTCACCAGCAATGCGGAACATTGCAGGCTCGGAATCACTGTCGGCGGCAGGTTAGCGGCAATTGCCGTCCTTGGCACACGGATGGTCAGATTCGATCGCAAGTGCGCGATCAGATTCGTGCCGATCCGTTGCGCAGCCCGGCCCGCCAGCGACTGTTGGAACGTGGTCAGCGCGAGCCGTGTCGTCTCGACCGTCCCGAGAGCGATAACGACGGCACTCTGCCGGCCGTCGCGTGGAGGCGCGAGTGGAATGTCGATCGATGAGCCGTTCTGCCAGACGCGGACGCCTGTGGCCCGCACCCAGTTGTCGGCCTGCGTCTCGGTGATGAGCTCTTGGACATGACAGTTGGGAACGATGACGAGACGTTTACGTGCGTCGGCAACCGGCCCGACACCGTCGGCTTCTGTGCTGGCCAGTCGGGCGGCGCGAATGAGCGCGGGAACGGCACTGAACTTGTTGGTCGGGAACAGGCCAGGCAGCGTTGTCGACTGCACGGCCAGTGGCGCTTCGAGCTTGAACATCTCCCGCAGTTCCGCTTCAGGCGTCGTGTCGGTCGACGGCAGGTCGAGCCAGTCTCGGAGCAAGGCGGCGTCGATAGGCGGTTCGCCGGGGTCCGGATACCGCACAGCGGGATGGTCGAGCAGATCGGCGAACGTGAAACCCGTCTCGTTGCCGGCGGTTTTCAAGCCGACGTGTAACTGCTTCCTCAGAGCCGTATGCAGCGGACCATAAATAAAGTCGTTGGTCTCTTTCACGCCGATCTGTCGGCTGGCCTGGGCGAAATAGCCTTCAGCCGGCGCGGGCGGGCGCAGCGCGGTGCGCGTGCTGGGCGGCCAGGCGGTCAACTCGACATCCAACAGTTCCGGCGACCAACCACCCCAGGTGAGGGATCGTCCTCCAATCGCAAAGAGAAGCCCTGCGTAGCTGAGAGATTGGTGGCTCACCCAGGGCACGCGGAAATCTGGAGCGCCTCCGATGTAGGGCATGTTCTGCACATGTTCGGGCAGCACAAACGGACCAGCCTCGAGCACGAGAATGCGCCGGCTGCGAGTGGCGTCCGCAACGAACAGATGCTCGGCCAGGACGGCGCCGAACGTGCCCCCACCGACGATGATCACATCGAAGTCGCGCCGGCGTCCGCCAGCGGTTTGCGCGCTGCTCTCGAGTGCCTCCTGCAGGGTGTTGCACAAGAAGCGTCCCATGTTGTCCAGAGTGAATGACGTGAACTCAGAAGTCAGAGGCGGGGCGGCCATGGTCTTGCTCCTTACCAAACACACGCGCAAATCAGCGACGATGCGGGTCGATCTCGAGCGGGGTTTATGGTGTTTAACGTGCGAGTCGCGAAGATCGAACACTGATTAGTGCGCTGGAGCGGTTATTCGTTTCGTCGGCGACGAGGGGATTGAAGGACGATGGGCTCAACCTTACGGTTGCTTCGGCAGTGGCATCATCCGGATTCGGCATCGACTGGTGCTGCGTCGCCCGTGGACCGTGACTCGGCTCTTACGTTGCCTGTCGTCCGCAAAAAGACCATCCGGACGGAGTTTCAGCTGAATTAGGAGCGCCGCGAATCTGGTCTTGAAGCGCTCGTGCAGCGCGATCTCGCGGTCGCAATCAGCAAGGGCGTCTGGACGCGGGTACGTCCCGCTGCTCGCCGGTTGGTGCGAGCAGGCGACGGAATTCGTCTTCGAGCGCGCCCCGCACGGCGGTCACGTCGCCCTCAAACGTTCCCCATTCTTTTTGCCAGAGTTCGTATTTTTCCTGCGCAACGTAGTCGATGGGATGCTCGATGGGATGGTAGGAATTGAGCAACAGCGCAGGGCCGCGCAACGATTTGAGAAACTGTTCGAGCCGTTCACAGATTTCGCGTGGCAGAAAGATCCGCCGCTGGTCGAAGTGGCGCGCACACGCGACGATGGCGTTCATCGCCGCCTGGTACGTCTCCGTGTTGGCCGGCATATCAACCGAGTGCATCGGGTTGACGAAGACTTCGACTTCGCGGAACGCGATCATCAGCAGGCGATACGTCTCAGCGATCACATCGGCACGCTGCGAGTGAAGCCGCGAGAATTCCGTCCGATGTTCGAACCCTGCGCGCTGAAGATCCGCTTCGAGCCGCGCGAGCGTCGACAGCGTCGCGGCCTCGAGATGGGATTTGTGACGTTCGACTTCCTGCGAGAGTGTGGCGCGAAGATCTTCGACTTGCCGGTCGAACGTGTGTTGCATTCGTGCATCGACCGCCGTCGCAGCACGATCCGCTATCCATTTCCCGAGAAACATCACGAAGATCGCCGTCGCGACCGCACCTCCGCCGAATGCTGCCAGCAGCGGCCAGAACTCCGCGCTCACGCGCGTCGGCCCGTGCGCGCGATCAACCGCTCCGGAACGTTCGGCTGACCGGCGTTCATGGCGTGCTTCAATTCTTGTACGTGCCTCGTAATCGTTCGTTTTTCATCGTCTGCGAGCGGCGTCATCGCGTCTCCTGATAGAGAGGGGGTATTGTCGCCGATTTCAATTCTCAGCCAGCGCCATTCCGCGAGTCATCCCTGGTCGACCCGAAGTTGGGAATTCGCCACCGACACGCCACCGTTGGTTGAGATCAGGCGTGGTGCAGCGAGAAATTCCCGTGCACCACGCGACACTCCTCTGTTGACAAGCCGCAGCGGAAGTGTTCCCCTTCATCACCTTCGATCACCGTCAATAGGTCCGGCGTTTCGCAGGAGGATGACATGAGACGCTCGACTCTGTGGTGGACCTCGACGCTCGCATCGGCCCTCATTCTCCTCATCACCATCGCGGCCGACGCCGCCTCGCAATCGTTTCAAGGCGGATTGCGCGGCGCGGTGACCGATGCGAACAGCGTCATCCCCGGCGTGATCGTGACCCTCGTCAACCAGGACACCAGCGGGTCGCGGACGACGGTGAGCAACGAGCGCGGCGAGTACGTGTTTGCGGCGGTGCTGCCGGGGACCTATACCGTTCGGGCCTCGCTCCAGGGCTTCAAGACATTCGAACGGCAAGGGCTCACGATCGGGACGCAGCAGTTCATCACGCTGGACCTCGTGATGGAGCTGGGGACGATCGAGGAATCGATTTCGGTGACGGCCGACGCGCCGCTGCTCGAGACCTCGAACGCCTCGCTCGGCGAGGTCCTCGACAAACGGACGTTGGATGCCCTGCCGGCGCTCAATCGCAACGCGTTCATGACGGCGGTGACCGTGCCGACCGTGATCGCGACCGGAGATCCGTACTTCAGCCGGATGGAAGACCAGAGCAACGGCTCGCTGCTGTCGCTCGGCGGCGGGCCGCGGCGCGGCAACAACTATCTCCTCGACGGCGTCGCGGTGACGGACCTGCAGAATCGAACCTCGGTGTTCGTGTCAATCGAAGCGATCAACGAAGTGAAGGTGCAGGTCCACACCTACGACGCCGAGATGGGCCGGTCGGGCGGCGGCGTGTTCAATACCACGGGCAAGTCGGGCAGCAACGCATTCCACGGCAGCGCATTCATTCAGAACCGTCCGAACTGGGCGGCCGCGAACAACTTCTTTGCCGAGCGCGCCGGCAATCCAAAAATCACCGATGGTCCGTACTACCGCTACTGGGGAGGATCGCTGGGCGGACCGGTGATTCATAACAAGACCTTCTTCTGGGCCGCGCACGAGGGCTACCGCACGAATTCGACCGCGACCGGACAGCTGATCATGCCGACCGATCTCGAACGGGTCGGCGACTTCTCGCGCAGCTTCGATCGCAGCGGCAATCTCGTGGTCATCTACGACCCGCTGACGACGCGGCCGAACCCGAACGGTTCCGGCTATGTCCGTGACGCCTTTTCAGGAAACGTGATTCCAGCGGACCGCATCGGCACCGTTGCACGCAACATCACGCGAGTCATGCCGCACGCCACCGAGCAGCGGAGCGGCGCCGACGGCATCTCCAACTATCAGCTCACGTCGCAGATTCCAACCGAGGCGGAGCAGTACGTCTTCAAGGGCGAGCACAAGCTGAACGACAAGGTCTCCATCACCGGTCTGTATCTCTACCAGAACACCGACGAGGCACACTCGCATTTCTGGGGAGAGGAGTTTCCGTACGCCGGTCCCGATCAGGGCGATGAGGTGCGGCGCGTGCACGTGATCGCGCTGAACAACACGATCATCGCGAGTCCGACAACGGTCGTGACGCTGCGCTACGGCTGGACGTTTTTCGGCGATCACGTCACCGGCATTCCCTACGACCTGGGGGAGCTGGGATTCAACAACGCCTTCGTCGAAGACGTGCAGTACCGGCGGTTTCCGAACGGCAGCATCTCCGGCTACACGACGTTCGGCACGCGGCCGGAAAGTCCGGTGAACTACCGGTCGTGGGCCTTGAACAGCGGCGTCTCGAAGTTCATCGGCCGGCACACGTTCAAGTACGGCGCCGACTTCCGCCAGATCGGCGCCGATGCCCTCGTCTACGGCACGTCCGGCGGCAACTTCAATTTCGACAAGGAGTGGACGCAGCGCGATCCGTTCGTCGCCGCCTCGAATCAGGGCAACGCGTTCGCGAGCTTCCTGCTCGGGCTGCCGACGGCCAATCCGAGCAGCCCGAGCTCCGCGCCGGTGTCGACGCCAATCGACGCGTTCATCCGCTACTACGCCGGCTACGTGCAGGACGACTTCAGGTTCGGCGCGAGGCTCACGCTCAATTTCGGCCTCCGTTACGAGTACGAATCCGGTTTGAAAGAGAAAGAAAACCACTTCACGGTCGCGTTCGATCGCGACGCGATCAGCCCGCTCGCCGCGAAGACCGGCCTGGATCTGCGAGGCGGCCTGCGCTATGCGGGCCAGGATGGGTTCCCGGACTATCAAGGCGATCCGTCGAAGAAGAAAATCTCGCCGCGGCTCGGGTTCGCCTGGTCGGCGAGCGACAAGACGGTGCTTCGTGGCGGCTACGGCTTGTACTGGTCGCCGTGGGCCTACTCGGCGCCGGGGACGAGCAACTGGGGGCAGCTCGGCTACACGCGCGAAACCTTCACCGATCAGTCGAACCGTCTGACGCCGACCGCGTTTCTGGACAACCCGTTCCCGAACGGACTGCTGCAGCCGAACGGAAACAGCCTCGGCCTTCTCACCGGCGTGGGAAGCCAGATTGATTTCGTCGGGCAAGGTCGCAAGTCGCCTTACGTGCAGCAGTTCTCACTCGATGTTCAGCGGCAGATTCCCGGAGACATGGCGGTGTCGCTGGGGTATTCGGGATCTCGCGGCGACGACTTGAGCTACGGCGGATCGTCGACGGCATTTGTCAACATCAACCAGCTCGATCCGAAATATCTGCCGCTCGGCGCCGCGCTGCAGCAGCAGGTCCCGAATCCGTTCTATGGCATCCGCGAGGCCGGACCGTTCGCCACCTCGCCCACCATCGCGCGCGGTCAACTGCTGCGTCCGTATCCTCAATTCGGCAACATCCGCGATCGCCAGGCGAGCGGTGCCCGTTCGAGATACCACGCGGTCATCGCCCAAGTCGAGAAGCGGTTGAGCCACGGATGGGGCGGCCGCTTCAACTACACGTGGAGCCGATTGGACGACGATGTGTTCGCGGACGCGGGCTTCTTCGCGTCGGGTTATCAGGGCGGCCGTCCGCTGAACAACTACGATCTCGCGGCGGAGTACAGCCGCAGTTTTCTCGACATGCCGCATCGCATCGTGCTGAGCCCGATCGTCGAGCTGCCGTTCGGCGCGGGGAAGCGGTGGGCGACGAGCGGGCTGGCCGACCTCATCGCCGGCGGCTGGACGTTCACGGCAATCGCGACCTACGAAAGCGGACAGCCCCTGAACATCACGCAGGACAGCGACAACAGCGGATCGTTCAGCGGCGTCCAGCGGCCGAACTGGACCGGCGCCGATCCAGTCACGCCGGGCGACGTGATCGATCGCCTGAACAACTACATCGATCCGTCCGCGTACCAGGCTGCCGCGCCGTTCACGTTCGGAACCGGACCGCGGACCGACCCGCGCATCCGCAGTCCGTTCCGCACGAACTACGACATGGTGCTCGCCAAGACCGTGGGCCTGGGCGGCCAGGTGAAGGCGCAGATTCGCATCGAGTTCCTGAACGCGACCAACAATCCGAAGTTTCAAGGTGGCGGCGACGCGCGGCTCGGCCGCTCCACTTTTGGGACCATCACGACGCAGGCCGGTTTCCCTCGTACCGGCCAGTTCCTGTTCCGGGTCTCCTGGTAACGCGAGGCTCGATCCGTTCGGCAACCGCAGGAGGATGGCCATGAGCTCACGAGCATCGACGTCGTCACGGCGGGCGTTCCTGTCAGGTGCAGCGGCGGCGTCCGCGTACTTCTGGATTCCGAAAGCGGTGAAGGGCTACACGACCGCGGAGATGCTCGCGATGACCGCGGTCGACAACAAGGTGTCGCCCGGCATCTCCAAATGGGACCTCGACACGCCGGCGCTGTGCGTCGACCTCGACAAGATGGAGCGGAACGTCGCGAAGATGCAGGCGACGATGAAGGCGAACGGCATTGCCAGCCGGCCGCACTCGAAGACGCACAAGTGCGCCGCGATCGCGCGGTATCAGATCGCGACCGGCTCGATCGGCATCTGCTGCGCCAAGATCAGCGAGGCCGAGGCGATGTTCGAGCACGGCGTCGAGAAGATCATGATGACGACCAGCAATCCCGCGCCGAGCAAGATCCGCCGCGCCATGAACATCCGGAAGTTCAACCCGCAGTTCATCCAGGCGGTGGACCAGGAGGAAAACGCCCGCAATCTCTCGGCGGCGGCGAAGGAAGCGGGCGTCGTCGCCGACGTGGTCATCGATGTCGCCGTCGGGACCCGCAGCGGCATTCCTCCGGGAGAAGGCGCCGTGGCGCTCGCCAAGGTCGTCGACAAGCTGCCGAACCTGAAACTCCGCGGCGTGCTGTCCTACGACGGCGGCGTGCAGCATGCGAAAGGATTCGACGCGCGTAAAGAGCGTGCCTTGAAGACCATCCAGCCGAACGTCGAAACGCTGGAGATGATGAAGCGCGCCGGTCTGAACACGGAAATCTTCAGCGGCGGCGGAACCGGGACCTACAACATCCAGCACCTGACGCCCGGCTTCACCGATGTGCAGGTCGGCAGCTACATCTTCATGGACATGCAGTACCTCGCGATCGGCAGCCAGACCGACGCGAACGTGTACAACGACTTCGAGCCGTCGCTGACCGTGCTGGTGACGATTCTCAACGACAGGTTCCCGGGGAGGCTGACGGCCGACGGCGGATCGAAGGCCTTCACGCTGAACAAGCCGAACGCGGGCGTGATCGGCGAGCCGAACATGGACTACAACGCCGGATCCGACGAATTCGGATCGATCACGTTCAAGGAGCCGTTGAACAAGACATACAAGATCGGCGACAAGCTCGAATGCATCGTGCCGCACTGCGATCCGGTGGTCAACGAGTACGACTGGATCTACGGCACGCGGAAGGACAAGGTCGAGGTGGTGTGGCCGATTACCGGTCGCGGTCACTCGCAGTAGCGCGGGTCGCGACGACCATGGACAGGCGGCAATTCATCAGGACCGGCGGCCTGGCGCTCGCCGGCTTCGGTGTCGCCGGCTGCGGCGCGAAGCCGATCGTCCGGACGGCGCCGCCGCCGCGTGGCGCCGCATTTCCACCGCGTCCGGCGTTTGACTTGATCCCGCCGCGCATCACCTGGGACCGGGTCATCCGGACGACCATCGGCCTGCGTCCGCATCGCGACTCGGGCTTCGTCCTGAAAGGCGTGAAGTTCGACGGCAAGACCGTGATCCACGACTACGGCTTCGGCGGCGCCGGCATGTCATTGGCGTGGGGCTGCGGCGCGATGGCAGCCGACATCGCGCTGGAACAGGAAGATCGTCGCGCGGCAGTGCTCGGCTGCGGATCGCCGGGCTTGACCGCCGCGCGACAACTTCAACGGCGCGGCTTTGCCGTCACCATCTACACGATGGCGGTGCCGCCGTACACGACATCGAACATGTCGTCGGCCGGCTTCACGCCGACCGCGGGGCTCGTGTCCGCAGACCAGCGGACGCCGGCGTGGGACGCTCAGTTCAGGCAGGCGGCGGAGATCTCGTACCGCCAGCTTCAACTGCTCGCCGGCGCGCCGGGATACGGCGTGTATTGGATCGACAGCTACAACGCCACTGACAATCCGGCACCGCCCGCCGGCGGAGCTCCTGACGGAGATCTGGTGCCCGACCATCTCCGAACCGGCCGGGACCGCGAGGTACTCGGGCCGGGCGAACATCCATTTCCGACGAAGTACGCCGTTCGTACGTCCGCGCTGGCGATCGAGCCGTCGATCTATCTCGACGCGCTCGTGCGCGACTTCCTGCTCTTCGGCGGCAAGATTGTCATCCGCAAGTTCGACACGCCCCGCGATCTCATGTCGCTGACCGAGCCGGTCATCGTCAACTGCACCGGTCTTGGATCGAAGACGCTCTTCGACGACGACGAGCTTGTGCCGATCAGAGGCCAGCTCACCGTGTGCATCCCGCAGTCCGAGGTGCGCTATCGGGCGACCGGTCGGCTCCAGAACAGTACGGTCAACGCCAGCATCAACCCGCGGAGCGACGGGCTCGTCATCGGCAACATGCAGGAGCGTGGGAACTGGTCGCTCGAACCCAACGAAGAAGTGCGTCAGCAGAACGTGAGCGCAGCCATCGCGTTCTTCGCGGCGATGCGGGCGCCGATGGGCGGAGTCCGGCACGCGCAATCCGTGCCGTCGCGGTCCGTCCCGACGCTCGAAAGTTTTTACGGAGAGGAGGAACCCTGACGCTTCTCCAGTCCCATCGTAGGCGAGATCGGATTGTCAATCCGACGCTTCAGTATGGCTTTGCGCGTTCTGTCATCGCAGGCTGATGCCGAGTAACGGATGCAGCTCGATACAACTCTGCGAACGCCCGGTCTGGCTATGCGCGAAGTCATAGAAACCCACGCCCCGGACGCGAACTGTTCGCCCCGTGAGGGAACTGAGATTCTGGTATTGGGTTCGTACGTTCCGCAGTGTTGTCAGAAATGGTGACGCCGTCGCGCACGCAGGTTCAATCACCTCGACGACGATCGTTTTCGTTGCATCAACGGGATCGGCCAAGGCAATGTGGACATCACGGTCGTCCTCATCGCGCGTCAGCTGCACAACGCCGAGTACCTCATATACCTGGAACTCTTCGGCGAACGTGCGACCGTCCGGCAGGCCGGCGCAATGCGAGGCTAACGCATTCAGCGCCGCAATCGTGGTGGCCGTGACGCTGAGCGGATCGACGCGGGTCGCGTCAGGATCGGAGAGTGTCTTTACGGACCATCGCTCGACCCCGCACGCTATCGTGCTGGTCGGCGGCAACGGGACGGTCGGAAGCTGCGTCGATGATCCTCCGCCGCAGCTTTGACAAGACAAAACCGCTACGATCGAGATCGCTTGCCACAGCCGAAACCGTCCTCGCCGCACCGCTGAGAAAGACGTCGCCCCGATCGATGAGGCGACATCATTCCGAGATGCGCTCGTAGTCAGACCGAGCATAGGGAACTCGGATTGTCGTCGCTGATGAGACAACGGTCGGGATCTCTTGATTCGTGTTGACTACGGATTATGCTGCTGACACGGCACTTGATGTCCAGCACAGCCGCGCCGGGCGGGCTGGCGCTCACGCTGCCTGCCGTTCGTAGCGGTGATGAAGCCAGCCGACTTCCGGAATCGCGATGATCGGTCCCGTGAATGTTGTCGAGATTCGTGGGGATCTGGTGCGGCCTTCTCGAGCCCAGGATGCGTCCGACTCCGATGATCGAGCGTGCGCAGTTCCCTGTGAATCCGCGGCGCGCCCCACAATCGGTTCGCGGTCGCCATCTCCCGACGAGTGCAGCTTGTACAA
>Ga0075435_100001691_pt1 | contig 14333 bp, 11 predicted proteins | sample RhiMethybrSRZTD4_FD_75302 | JGI IMG/M metagenome (GOLD analysis project Ga0075435, IMG submission 75302) | Populus rhizosphere microbial communities from Tennessee, USA - Rhizosphere MetaG P. TD hybrid SRZTD4 | ecosystem: Host-associated > Plants > Roots > Rhizosphere > Soil | place: USA...
TTCCTCTTCCGCCTGTGAGAAGCCCGTGAGGTTGCCACCGGGGCGCCCGAGCCTCTCGACGATGCCGACGCCCACCGGGTCCTGCACTCCCACGAAGACGACGGGCCGCGTCTTGATCACCGACTTGGCGGCGACCGCGCCCGCCGTGGACGCGACGACAACGATGTCAACCTTCTCCTGGACGAGCTCGCCCAGCAGGGCGGGGAAGCGATCCACGTGGCCATCGCCCCAGCGCTCCACGATGACGACGTTCCGTCCCTCGACGTAGCCGCGCGCGCTCAAACCGCGTTTGGTATCCGAGCTCGCGCAGCCCCTGCTGCAGCGAAGCGATCCAGCCCTTTTCGAGCTCGATCGAGCCTCCCGTGAGGTAGCCGATGCGTGCCACCTTCTTCGCTTGCTGGGCAGGTGAGACCGCGGGCGCGACGGCGAGACCACCGGCGACGGCGCCGATGAACGCGCGGCGCGAGATCACTCGATGACCTTGTCGGCGCGCTGGCGAATGGACGACGAGAGTTTGATGTCGAGGCCGGCAGACGGAAGGCTCTGCTCGGCTCGGGTCACGGAATCCTCACGTATCCTTCCATCAGGCGACGGGCGGTGCGGTAGACGGTAACGCGCTCGGCCACGTAGTCGCCGCCCTGCCTGGTGACGGCGGCATCGAGCGGCAGCACGCCGGAGGGATGGCCCAGGCGCACGTCGGCACCGGGCTTGGCCGTCGCGCACTCGTGGACGAGCGTGCCCTCGATGCGCGAGGCCACGGCCAGGCACATGGACGAGGTCAGCGGGAACGCGCGATGGCAGTTCGCCATGGAGATCGCGCGCCCAACCACGTCGGCCTGCTCGGGGGCGACCCGCGAGCCGTCGAGGGCGGTATATTCCGTGGGCGCAGTGACCACGGCGATCTTGGGCGTGGCCGCACTGCCGGGGATGCCCATGAGGTGCGAAGCGGCGACGCGGATCTTCTCGAGCCGCGCGGAGAGTGTCTTGTCCCCGTCCATCGCCTGCGGCGTCTCGGTGCCGGTGATGCCGAGGTCGCGCGCGCGCACGAAGACCATGGGGATGGAGGCGTCTACCAAGGAGGCTTCGAGGCCGTCGATGACCTCGCGCGGCTTGCCCGTGGGCAGGAGCCGTCCCGTGCCCGCGCCGCCGGGCTCGATGAAGTCGAGAGCGATGCGGGCGCCCGTTCCCGCCACGCCGGGCAGCTCGAAGTCGCCGTGCACGGCGGGCTCGCTGCCCGCCACCGGCACGCGCGCCACGATGATCTTCTTCGTGTTCGTGTTGTGGATGCGGACCAGGGTCTCGCCGTCCCGCGGCTGGACGAGGCGCTCCTCGATCGCGAAGGGTCCGACGGCAGAGGAGCAGTTGCCGCAGTTGCCCGTGTAGTCCACCTGCGGCTTGCTCACCTCGACCTGGGCGAAGGTGTAGTCGACGTCGGCGGCGGGATGATTCGACGGGCCGATGATGCACGCCTTCGACAGGGACGAGATACCACCGCCGAGGCCGTCGAGCTGGCGGCCATAGGGATCGGGGCTGCCGAGGGCGGCGAGGAGGATGTAGTCGCGCTCGACGCCCGCCGGAGGGAGATCACGCTCGTGGAAGACCAGGCAGCGGCTGGTGCCACCGCGCATGTAGACGGCCCTGACGCGTGATTGAGTCATGTGAGTTACCCCCTCACCCTGCCCTCTCCCCCAACGGGGGAGAGGGAATAGGGGGCTCTCCCCGTTGGGGAGAGGGCATGGAGTTCGCAGTCTGGGCCAGGAGGCCGCCCGCGAGGAGAATGTCTCGCTCGCGTGGGGTGAGCACGCAGCGCGCCTGGAAGGACGTGCCCGTGCGCTCGTTCGTCACCGTGACCTTGCGTCCCGCGTGGAGCGCGTCGCGGAGGCCGTCGAGGCGGAGCATGTCGTCGCGCTGGATGCCGTTGTAGTCGGCGGCGTCGTCGAACTCGAGCGGTACGATGCCCCAGTTGATCAGGTTGGCGCGGTGGATGCGCGCGAAGCTCTTCGCGATCACCGCCCGGACGCCCAGGTGGAGCGGACCCGTCACCGCCGCTTCGCGCGACGAGCCCTGGCCGTAGATCTCGCCGCCCACCAGCACGCCGGTGCCCGCGGCCCGCGCGCGGGCCACGAAGTCGGCGTCGGTGTTCCTGAAGGTGAACTCCGCGATGGCGGGCACGTTGGAGCGGAACACGAGGGCCGCCGTGCCGGACGGGGAGATGTCGTCGGTGGAGACCTTGTCCCCGAGCTTGATGAGCACGGGCGCGCGCAGCGCGGGCTCGACGGGATGGCCCCGCGGGACTTCCTTGATGTTGGGCCCGCGCACCACAGTGACCGCGGCCGCCTCGCCTTCCGGCGACGGCGGCAACAGTCCCGCGCTGGAGGCGGTGAGGGTGGCCGGATAGTGACGCGTGGGCGCCACGCCGCGCGTGCGCGGGTCGGTGATAACGCCGGTGAGGGCGGAGGCGGCCGCGGTGAGCGGCGAGCAGAGATAGACCTGGTCGTCCTTCACCCCGCTCCGCCCCGCGAAGTTGCGATTGAAGGCGCGCAGGCTGCGCCCGCCCGCCGCGGGCACGTGCCCGATGCCGGCGCAGGAGCCGCAGGTGGGCTCGGACACCGTGGCCCCCGCCACGAGCAGGTCGGTGAGCAATCCCTCGCGCGCCATGATCTCGAGGATGCGGCTGCTCCCCGGGAAGACGACGAGGTGGACGCTGGGGGCGACGCGCTGCCCCTTGATGGTCTGCCCCACCGCCCACATGTCCTCCCACGAGGAGTTCGTGCAGGAGCCGACCATGACCTGCTCGAGCGTGATGCCCGCGACCTCGCGCGCCGGCACCACCTTGTCCGGTGAGGCCGGGAGAGCGACGAGCGGCTCGAGGCTCGAGAGATCGAGCTCGATCTGGTCGTCGTACTCCGCGTCGGGATCAGCGGCGAGGGACGTCCACTCCTTCTCGCGGCCGAGGAGAGCGAAGTAGCTGCGCGTGGCCTCGTCGGAAGGAAAGACGCTGGTGGTAAGGGTGAGCTCCGCGCCCATGTTGCAGATGGTGGCGCGCTGGGGCAGGGAGAGGGTCGCTGCGCCCGGCCCTGCATACTCGAAGATCTTGCCGCTGCCGCCGCGCACGGTGTAGCGGCGCAGGAGCTCGAGGATCACGTCCTTGGCGTGCACCCAGGGCTTGAGCTCGCTCGTGAGCCAGACGCGGACCACCTTCGGCATGGCGAGGTGGTAGGCGCCGCCGCCCATGGCCACCGCCACGTCGAGACCGCCCGCGCCGATGGCGAGCATGCCCGTGGAGCCACAAAGGGGTGTGTGGCTGTCCGTGCCGAGCACGAACTGCCCCGGCACGCTGAAGGTCTCGAAGTGCACCTGATGGCAGATGCCGTTGCCCGGCTTGGAGAACCATGCTCCGTAGCGCGCGGAGGCCGTCTGCATATAGCGGTGGTCGTCGGTGTTTCGCGAGTCGGTCTGGTAGACGTTGTGGTCGATGTAGCTGACCACGCGGGCGGGCTTGACGCGGGGGAAGCCCATGGCTTCGAACTGGAGCCACGCCATGTTGCCGTTGGTGTCGGTGAGCAGGCACTGGTCCACGCGCAGGCCGACTTCCTCGCCGGCTACTGCCTTGCCGGAGACGAGATGCGCGTCGATCAGCTTGTGCGCAACGCTGCGACCCGCCATTTCGCCCCTCACCCTGCCCTCTCCCCGGAGGGGAGAGGGGATGCCGTCGTCGTCATCGCTTGTCCACGGGCACGTAGGTTTTGTTCCGAGGGCCCTTGTAGTCCGCGCGCGGGCGAATCAGCCGGTTGTCATCGTATTGCTCGAGCAGATTGGCCGTCCACCCCACGATGCGGGAGGCGGCGATGACCGGCGTGAAGAGATCCACGGGGATGCCGATCGAGTAGAAGAGCGGCGCGGAGTAGAAGTCCACGTTGGGGATGAGCTTCTTGGTCGTGTTCACCTTGGCGTGGAGCTTGACGGCGAGGTCGTACCAGAGGGCCTGCCCCGACTGGCGACAGGCCTCCTCCGCCATGCCCTTCAAGATGGCCGCGCGCGGGTCGCCCGCCGTGTAGACGCGGTGGCCCATGCCCATGAAGCGGCGCTTCTCCGCGAAGGCCTTGTCCACGAAGGCGTCTAGGTTGTCGAGGCGGCCGATTTCCAGCAGCGTGTTCATGACCGCCTCGCCCGCCCCGCCGTGCAGGGTGCCCTTGAGGGCGCCCACCCCGCCCGCCACCGCGGAATGCATGTCGGACAGCGTGGCCGCGATGACGCGCGTGGTGAAGGTGGAGGCGTTCAGCTCGTGCTCGGCGTAGAGGACGAGGCTCGCGTCGAAGGCCCTGGTCGTCACCTCGCTCGGCTTCTTGCCCGTGAGCATGTAGAGGAAGTTGGCGGCGAGCGACAGGTCCTTGGTCGGGGCCACCGGCTCCTGGCCGCTCCGCACCCGATGATGCGCGCAGATGGCGGTGGAGAACTGGCTGGTGAGGCGCGCGGCCTTGCGCAGGTTGGCCGCGTGCGAGTTGTCGGTGGCGTCGGGATCGTGCATGCCGAGGATGGCCACCGCGGCCTGGAGGGCGCGATTCGGATCGGTCTTCCGCGGCATGAGGGCGAAGGCCTTGACGAGCTCGGCGGGAATGGGCCGGGCCGCCGCCAGCTCCGCCGTGAATCGATCGAGCTGCACCCGGGTGGGCAGCTCGCCCATCCAGAGCAGATACGCGACTTCCTCGAAGGTGGCCTTGCGCGCGAGATCGTCGATGTCGTACCCGCGATAGGCGAGACGGCCGCGGGCGCCGTCGAGATCGCAGAGCTCGGTCTCGGCCGCGACCACCCCTTCGAGACCGCGGATGAGCTGGGTGCCTTCAGCCATGCTCGACTCCTCTCGGGAGGGCTCCTGTTGGATGCCGGTACCGGGGCCGGCTCGACAAATATACACCGGTCGTGGGACGTGGACGCCCGTCAGGCCTTCAGGTGGACGGCTCCCGACAACCGTGGAAAGATCGAAGGCATGGGGCTTCGCGAATATCGTCGCAAGCGGAACTTCAAGGCCACGCCGGAGCCGGCGGGCAAGGAGCCGCGGACTGGCCGGAACCGGTCGACGCATCTGGCCTTCGTGATCCAGAAGCACGCGGCCAGCCGCCTCCACTACGATTTCCGCCTCGAGCTCGACGGCACCCTCAAGAGCTGGGCGGTGCCCAAGGGCCCAAGCCTCGATCCCGCCGACAAGCGCCTGGCCATGCACGTGGAGGATCATCCCCTCGAGTACGGCGGCTTCGAGGGGACCATCCCCAAGGGCGAGTACGGCGGCGGCACGGTGATGGTGTGGGACCGCGGTACGTGGGACCCTGTGGGCGATCCGCACAAGGGTTACCGCGACGGCAATCTCAAGTTCACCCTCAACGGCAAGAAGCTCCACGGTGGGTGGGCCCTCGTGCGGATTCGGGGGCGGCAGCGTGGCGACGACAACGGGCGGAGCTGGCTCCTCATCAAGGAGCGGGACGAGGCGGCGCGATCCGGTAGCGCAGCCCGTGTCGTCGACGCCAAGCCCAAGAGCGTGAGCAGCGGGCGCACCCTCGATCAGATCGCCACCGCCAAGGGTCGCGTCTGGCATTCGAGCCGGAACGGCAACGAGACGGCTCCGGGCGAGACACGCACGCCGGAGGCGCGCCCCGTGCGGGCCCGCCGCCGCGCGCGCGGCGGAGACGCGGAAAAAATTTCTGGCGCGCGCAAGGCTGCCTTGCCCAAGTTCGTGCCGCCCCAGCTGGCGACTCTGGTCGATCGCGCACCCGCCGGCGAAGCCTGGCTCCACGAGATGAAGTACGACGGCTACCGCATCCTCGCCCGGGTCGAGCGCGGCCGCATCCGTCTCCTGAGCCGGAACGGGCGGGACTGGACGGACAACTTCCCCACCGTCACGAAGGCCGTGGGCCGCCTCGCCGCCGATCGCGCCCTCCTCGACGGCGAGGTCGCGGTGCTGCTGGACAACGGCACCACGAGCTTCCAGGCGCTCCAGAACCATCTCTCGGGATCGCACGCAGGCCAGCTCACGTACCTCGTCTTCGATCTCCTGCACCTGAACGGGCTCGATCTGACGGGGACGCGCCTGGAGGACCGCAAGCGCCTGCTCGCCGATCTCCTCGGCCCCGTGCGCGACGCGGCCAGCCCCCTTCGCTACAGTGATCACGTGGTGGGCGACGGCCCCGCCTTCTTCGCCCAGGCCTGCCGGCTCGGCCTCGAGGGCATCGTGTCCAAGCTGCGGGACGCGCTCTATCGCAGCACGCGAAGCCGCGAGTGGCTCAAGGTCAAGTGCTTCAAGCGGCAAGAGGTCGTGATCGGCGGCTACACCGATCCCGAGGGCTCGCGGGTGGGCCTCGGGGCGCTGCTCGCCGGTGTGTACGAGAAGGGTCGCCTGGTCTATGCGGGGAAGATCGGCACGGGCTTCACGGAGAAAACCCTGCGGGAGCTGACAAGCCGGCTGCGCGCCCTCGAGCGGGAGGCCTGTCCGTTCGCCACGCGGCCGGTGGGGGTCGGTCACCCGCATTGGGTCAAGCCCGATCTGGTGGCGGAGGTGAGCTTCAGCGAGTGGACGGAAGACGGACGGATGCGCCATCCGTCCTTCCTCGGTCTCCGCAAGGACAAGCCCGCCGCCTCGGTGGTGCGGGAGCTACCGGCGCCCGTCGAGGAGGTCGCCCCGCCCCGCTCTAGATCCAAGGCGAAGCGATCCGGCAAGAGCGCACGCCGGCGCACGTGAGCCGCATCTTCCTGCTCTCGCCCGCCCACTGCGGCGGCCAGCGGGCGGCCCTCGTCCTGAACGAAAGAGCGCAGTTTGACCTGGCCCGACGCCTGCGCGAAGCGCCCGGCGCGCCGCTGGGCGAGGTGTTCTCGTTCCTGAGCGGGCTCTATTTCCGCGGCAAGCTCGCCTACGCGCGGGCCTTCGCGCGCCCGCCCTCGGGAACGCCGGGCGTCTACGTGATCACGCCCACCGATGGCCTCGAGCTGCCCGACACCGCCGTCCGTCTCGATCGACTCCGGCGCTTCGCCGAGGTCGACATCCACGCGAGCGACGAGCGCTATCGTGCCCCCCTCGTGCAGCACGCCCAGCGTCTGGCCAGGTCAGTGGGTCCTCGCTGCGAGGTGGTGCTGCTCGGCAGCATCGCCACCGGGAAGTACATCCTCCCGCTCCGGGAAGTCCTCGGCCCGCGGCTCTACTTCCCCTCGGAGTTCGCGGGTCGCGGCGACATGAGCCGCGGCAGCCTCCTCCTCCACCACGCGCGGTCGCTGGTCGAGCTCGACTATGCGCCGGTGCCCAGCGTCGAGCGTCTCCGGGGAGCGAAGACCACGGCCGGGCCGGCGTTCTTACCGGGTCGCCGCGACTCTCATCGTTGAGACAGGCGTGCCTGTGGTCGGGATTGTCGGAGGAAACTCCGCACCTTTCCCGCGGCACGCCGATTGCAATTTTCAGCGCGGCAGCGAGGTGACTCGTTCGACACCGGGAGGAATCGACATGGCACGACGAACCAGCCGACGGAGGTACAGCCCGAGCGCGAGCCGCGACGTGGCCAGCGCCATGCGTAGGCGGAAGCGTGGCACGCTGCGGAGCGGGAAGGGCGGTAAGGGCGGCAGGGTGACGAGCCGCAAGCAGGCCATCGCCATCGCGCTGTCCGAGGCACGGAGGAAGGGCAAGAAGGTCCCGCGCAAGCGGAGCTGACAGCTCGACAGACGGCGGGGCTCAGCGGCGTCCGGGTCCGATAACCCGCTGCACGCCCACCGCCTCTTAGGCCAGCCACATCTCGAGCGCGTCCTCGGCGGTTGCCCCGCGCGAGCGGGATGCGCTCCTACCGCGAGGTGATCGTCAATCCCCCGTCGACCACGAGAGTCTGCCCGGTGACCCAGCGTGCCTCGTCGCTCGCCAGGTACACCGCGGCCCAGCCGACGTCCCATCCTTCGCCTTCCGTTCCCAGCACGCTCGCGCGACGCCGTCTTTCGCGGAGCTCGGGCCCCACGTCCTCGACCATGGGCGTCCAGACCTGGCCGGGCGCGATGGCGTTGACGCGCACGCCCTTCGGACCGAGCTGGACCGCGCAGGTGCGCACGAAGCCGATCACGCCCGCCTTGGCCGCCGCGTAGGCGGTGCGGCCGTGGCCGCGCATGGCCGCGACGGAGGACACGCACACGATGGAGCCACGGCCGCGCTCCACCATGGGCCGGGCCGCCGCCTGCGTGGCGAGCAGCATCGACTTGAGATCGACGGCCATGACCTGGTCCCACTCCTCTTCCGTCACTTCGAAGAGCGTCCGTCGCGACTCGATCCCCACGTTGTTGTGGAGGATGTCCACGGCGCCCCAGCGATCGAGGGCGGTCCGCACCATCGCTTCGCACTCCGCCTTGCGCGTCACGTCCGCGGCGAAGACGGCGGCCTCGCCGCCTTCCTGAGCAATCTGCTTCGCCGTCTCCTCCCCGCGCTCGAGGGTGGCGTCCACGCAGAGGACGCGTGCGCCCTCGCGGGCGAAGAGAATGGCCGCCGCCTTGCCGTTGCCGAGCCCCGGGCCCCGCGAGCCCGCGCCGGTGACGATGGCGACTTTACCTTTCAGTCTTCCGTTCAACGCGGGGCCGTTGCTCACGACTTGAAGGCGCCGTCGATGCGCACGTCGACGAGATACGGGCCGCCCGAGGCAAGGCCGCGGTGGATGGCGGGGCCGACGTCGGCCGACTTCTCCACCAGCTCGCCGGCCACGCCCATCGACTTGGCGAGGCCGACGTAGTCGAGGCGCGGATTGACGAGGTCCATGGCCACGTACTTGTCGTCCTCGAAGGAGAAACCCTTGAGGGCGAGGGTGCGCTGCTTGAGGATGCGGTACGACGCGTTGTTGAAGATGACGTAGACCACGGGAATGGCATCGTGGGACGCCGTCCAGAGCGACTGGATGGTGTACATGGCGCTGCCGTCGCCCACCAGGGCGACCACGGGCCGCGCGGGCTGGGCGAGCTTGATGCCGAGCGCGGCGGGCAGACCCCAGCCGATGCCGCCCCCGCGCAGGCCGAAGAAGGCCTTGGAGTCGCGCGACTTGAGCAGATCGCGCAGGCCGCCCCCCGAGGAGATGCTCTCGTCCACCACGATGGCCTCGTCGGGCACGGCCTCGGCCACCGCGGCCACGAGGGCCAGGGGCGTGATGGGCGTGAGCCCTGCTTCCCCCCGCGCGCGCTGCTTGAGGTCCGCGATCCTCGCCTCGCGCGCCTGGCCCAGTTCCTCCGTGCGCGCCCTCGCTGCCTTGAGCGCGTCCGGCGAGAGGCGACGGCGCAGCGCCTCCGCGAGATCGGGCAGGCTCGCCTTGGGATCACCCTGGATGGCGACCTTGGCGGGATAGTTCTTGCCGATCTCCCACGGATCCAGGTCGAGATGGATCACGGGCAGGCCTTCGGGCATCGGCTCCACGTCGGAGGGCAGGGAGAGCGTGAAGAGATCGCCGCCCACGCTCAGGATCAGGTCGTGCTTCATGAGGAGCGCGCGGATGGGCGGCCCCAGGCGCGGGAACGCGCCCGCGTAGAGCGGATGCGTGAAGGGGAAGGAGCAGGTCGAGGGCACGCACTCCGCGTACACGGGGGCGCCGAGCAGCTCGGCCACTTCCGCCATCTCCGCGAGGCCGTCGCCGTGAGCCACCGCGTCGCCCGAGATGATGATGGGCCGCTGCGCCTTCACGAGGAGATCGGCGGCGGCCTCGATGGCCGCCTTGTCGCCGCGGATGCGCGGGGCCACGCGCGTCGTCTCGAGCAGGTCGACCTGGCGCTCGGCGTTCAGCACGTCCACGGGCAGCGAGATGAACACGGGGCCGGTCGGGTGCGCGCGCGCCGTCTTGGCGGCCCGGCGCACCGCACGCGGCAGGTCGTCGAGCCGCGTGATCTCGTGCGACCACTTGACGTACGGCCGCGCTACCGGCGGCAGATCGGACCAGAGGATCGGCTCGGTGAGGTTCATGGCCTGGTCGTGCTGCCCGGCGGTGAGGAGGAGCGGCGAGCCCGCCTTCATGGCGTCGTAGAGCATGCCCATGGCATTGCCGAGCCCGGGTGAGGTGTGCACGTTCACCGCGGCGAGCTTGCCGCTCGCCTGAGCGTAGCCGTCGGCCATGGCGATGGCCACCGACTCCTGGAGCGCCAGGATGTAGCGAATACCCGGCTCCCGCGCGAGGCCGTCCATCAGGGGCAGCTCGGTGGTGCCGGGATTGCCGAACATGACCTCGACGCCTTCCTGCTTCAGGATCTCGAGGAAGGCTTGCTTGCCGGAGGTGAAGGGCATCGGAGGCTCCTCCCAGGTAACGGTCTCGATTCGGATCGCCGCGCGGGTGCGCGCGACGAGGCCGCATTCTACGCCGCCTTCCTTGACTGCGCCAGAGCCGGACGGTACCCTCGGCCGCGATGGCCGCACCCTCCGCGTTTCTCGACGCGTGCCGGCGGCGACCGACCGCGTTCACTCCCATCTGGCTCATGCGTCAGGCCGGGCGCTATATGCCGGAGTATCGGGCCATGCGCGCGCGCTGGAACTTTCTCGAGCTGTGCAGGAATCCCCAGGCGGCGGCGGAGGTGACCCTGCAGCCCGTGGAGCGGCTCGGGGTGGACGCGGCCATCCTCTTCGCGGACATCCTGCTCGTGCTGGAGCCGCTCGGCGTTGGTCTCGAGTTCACCCGAGGCGACGGCCCGCACATCGCGCGCCCGGTGCGGAGCGCGTCCGATGTGGAGCGGCTGCCGCGCGTGGCCGTGGACGACGCGGTGGGCTTCGTCTTCGAGACGGCGGAGCGCGCGCGCAAGGCCCTCGCCGAGCGCGTCCCCCTCATCGGCTTCGCGGGCGCGCCCTTCACCCTCGCCTCCTATCTCGTGGAGGGCGGCGCCTCGCGCGATTTCCTGCGCACCAAGCGCTTCATGCGCGCGGAGCGCGCGACGTGGCACGCGCTCCTCGGGAAGCTCGCCGAGATCACCGCGGCGTACCTGAATGGGCAGATCGCCGCGGGCGCGCAGGCCGTGCAGCTGTTCGACTCGTGGGTGGGCGCTCTCTCGCCGGACGACTACCGCGAGTTTGTCCAGCCCCACAGCCGCGCCGTCATCGAGCGGCTCTCCCCGGGCACGCCGGTGATCCACTTCGGCGTAGGTACGGCCACCCTGCTGCCGCTGATGCGCGAGGCGGGCGGCGATGTCATCGGGCTCGACTGGCGCGTGGAGCTCGGGGCGACGTGGGAGCGCCTCGGTCACGAGGTGGCGGTGCAGGGCAATCTCGATCCCGCCGTGCTGCTCTCGAGCCCGGCGGAGATCCGGACGGCAGCCCGGCGCATCCTCGACGCGGCGGCGCGCCGCCCCGGCCACATCTTCAACCTCGGGCACGGCATCCACCAGGAGACGCCCGTCGACAACGTGAAGGCCCTCGTCGACATCGTCCACGAGCTATCCGCCCGATAGACTCGGTGCTGCTGATCGCCTTCGGGGGACCGGACAAGCCCGAGGACATCCGGCCCTTCCTCGACCTCGTCATGTCGGGACGCCGCATTCCCGAGTCGCGCCTCGCGGAGGTCGCCCGCCACTACGAGTTGATCGGTGGCCGCTCGCCCCTCACCGAGCTGACCCTGCGCCAGGCGGACGCGCTGCGTGCCGCGCTTGGTCGGCTCGGCCGCCGCGAGGCGGTGTACGTGGGGATGCGGAACTGGCACCCCTTCCTGCACGAGACGCTGGAGGCCATGCGCGCGCGGGGACACCGCTGCGCGCTCGGTATCATCCTCTCCTCGCTGCAGACGGAGGCCTCCTGGGAGCGCTACGTGCAGGACGTGGCCGCGGCGCGCGAGCGCGTGGGGACGGAGGCGCCCGAGGTGAGCTACGCAGCGCCCTGGGGCGACCACCCGCTCTTCCTCGACGCCATGGCGGCGCGCGCCGCGGACGCCCTCGCCGAGGTGCCGGCTGCCGAGCGCGACGCCGCGCTCCTCGTCTTCACCGCGCACAGTGTGCCCGTGGCCATGGCGGAGGGCTCGGCCTATGCGCACCAGCTCCAGTCGGCGGCGAGGGCGGTGGCCGCCCGCCTCGGACATCGGAGATGGCAGGTCGCCTATCAGAGCCGGAGCGGAGCCCCGGAGGATCCGTGGCTCGAACCGGACATCTGCGACGTACTGCGAGGCCTCGAGGGGACGGAGACGAGGAGCGTGGTCGTGCTTCCCCTCGGTTTCGTGTGCGACCACGTGGAGGTGCTCTACGATCTCGACGTCGAGGCCCGCGCCGTCGCGTCGAGGATCGGGGCGAGCTTCCACCGTGCCCAGGCTGCCAACGACCATCCGTCCTTCATCGCCATGCTCGCCGATCTTGTGGCGCGGGTCCCGCGGTGAGACTCGCGATCGTCGGGGGCGGCGTCACAGGGCTGGCCGCGGCCCACCGCGCCGTCGAGCTCGCGCGCGAGCGAGGCGCGCCCGTCGAGATCGCGCTGTTCGAGGCGGGGGACCGGGTGGGCGGCACCATCCAGACCGAGCGGCACGAAGGCTTTCTTCTGGAGGGCGGTCCCGATTCGTTCCTCTCCGAGAAGCCGTGGGCCCTCGCCCTCTGTCGTCGGCTTGGCATCGAGGACCGGCTCATCCGCACCGACGACCGCTTCCGGCGCACCTTTGTCGTCTTTCGGGGCCGCCTCCACCCGCTGCCCGAGGGCTTTCAGCTCCTCGCTCCCACGCGCCTTGGTCCCTTCGTGCGCTCGGGCCTCTTCTCCTGGCTGGGCAAGCTCAGGATGGCCATGGATCTCGTTCTCCCCCGCGGCGGGGATCCTGATGAGAGCCTGGGTGCCTTCGTGTCGCGTCGGTTGGGGCGGGAGGCGCTCGAGCGCGTCGCCCAGCCGCTGGTCGCCGGGATCTACACTGCCGATCCCGACACGCTGTCGCTCGCCGCCACCATGCCGCGCTTCCTCGAGGTGGAACGCCGCGAGCGGAGCCTCATCCTAGGGCTGTGGCGAATCGCGCGGCGCGCGCCCGGCGAGGCCAAGGGCGCGAGCGGCGCCCGCTGGTCGCTCTTCGTAACCTTCGCGGAAGGGATGGAGGAGATGATCCAGGCTCTCGCCTCACGGCTGCCCGCTCCCGCGATTCAGCTGGGCCGGCGGGTGGCCAGCGTCACCCGAGAGGGCAAAGGCTGGCGTCTTGGCATGGCCGACGGCTCGGCCGCCCTAGCGGAGCGCGTGATCATCGCCACGGAGTCACATCACGCCGCGCGCATGCTCCGCTACACCGACCCCGGCCTGAGCCACCTGCTCGAGGGCATCGACTACGCCTCCGCCGCCACGGTGACCCTCGGCTGGCGGCGATCGGACATCCCGCATCCTCTGGACGGTTTCGGCTTCGTGGTGCCGCGCACGGAGCGCTGCTCCATCATCGCCTGTACCTTCTCCAGCGTGAAGTACGCGGGACGCGCCCCGGACGGGTTCGCGCTTCTGCGCGTGTTCGTGGGCGGCTCCCTCAACGAGGCCGCGCTCGATGGTGACGACGAGACGCTGACCCAGATCGCGCGCGCCGAGCTCGGCGAGATCCTGGGCGTGCATGCGCCGCCTCTCTTGAGCCGCGTGAGCCGCCATCCCAAGGCCATGCCGCAATATCACGTGGGGCATCTGGCCCGCGTCGAGGCCATCGAAGGATGCCTGCGCGCGCACCCGAGCCTCGCCCTGGCGGGTGGGGCCTATCGCGGCGTGGGCATCGCGGACTGCATCCGCTCCGGCGAGGAGGCCGCCGGGGGGCTGCTCGGATCCGGGTAGAGATCAGGCCGCCCGACGGCGCTGCAGGTACCACAGGCCCAGCGTCGCCGCGCCCAGGAGACCCAGCGTCGACGGCTCAGGGACTAGGTCGGGGATTCCGGCGAGTCCGACGTAGACGAGCGAGGCGGAGTTCTGCAGAGACCCGCTGCCGGCTCCCCAGCCCCAGCCGATCACATCGAGCCCGATCAGGTCGGCGGCCGATATCCCGCTGGTGTGGCCGGGGTAGAGATAGGCGTTCTGAGCATCGACGCCACTCGGTCCGGAGGCCCAGTCGCTGCGGTCCCCACTTCCGACGTTGTTGAAGTCGCCCATGTCCGTCTTGCAGCCGTCGATGGAGAAATACGACGCGGCTGAATACGAGAAGTTCGGCGCTCGACTGCCGCTCCCGCAGCGAAAGAGATCGAACGGCGTCGCCCAGCTTGGAGCGTAGCCGCTGAGCCCAGAGATCCGGCCCAGCACCTCGTCGATCTCGTGCGCCGCCACCGTGGTGAAGTCGTAGGAACCGGCCGCGATGCCGTCGCCGGGCGTGTAGTCGTAGCTGACGCCGTTTCCGAAGCCGATGTAGCCGTCGTAGGCGGTCGCGTTGCCGTTGATGAGGCCC
>Ga0075435_100001693_pt1 | contig 14330 bp, 15 predicted proteins | sample RhiMethybrSRZTD4_FD_75302 | JGI IMG/M metagenome (GOLD analysis project Ga0075435, IMG submission 75302) | Populus rhizosphere microbial communities from Tennessee, USA - Rhizosphere MetaG P. TD hybrid SRZTD4 | ecosystem: Host-associated > Plants > Roots > Rhizosphere > Soil | place: USA...
CACCCGCCCGTGGCCGCGATCCTGGACGCGCACGATCACCTCCTGCCCGACGTAACAACCTTTGGTCCTCGAAATGGCGCGCTCCTCGAGCCCGGCTTCGAGCGGAATCGTCTCGCCGTCCATGTCCACGCCGAATCGCGGGCGGCCGCTCTCGATGCGCACGATCTCCACGTCGTCCGCGCTGGCCTGGACGGCACCGGCGGCGGCGAGCGCCGCGATCATGCTGTTGCGCGCTTCCGCCTCGACGATCAGGTCGTAGCCCGGGATGCCGATCTCGTCGCTGCGGACGAGCCACACCTCGCTCCCGCCAAGGCGCACGCGCGCGCTGGCGAACAATTCGGAGGGCGCGCTTCCCTCGACGCCAGCCCGCTGGAGCACGTCGAGCGCCGCCGGGCCGTAGACGCCGACGTCGGCGACCGACGCGCTGACGTCCTCGACCTGCACGTCTTCGCTGAAGACGAAGCGATCGAGGTGATCGCGGATGCCCGCGGCGATCGCGCGCGGCACGTCGAGCAGGAGCCGATCGCCGAGCTCGAGCACGCGCATGTCGGTCAGCATCCGCCCCTGTGCGTTCAGCATCGCCGCATAGCAGCCCGTGCCCGGGGTCAGCGCCTCGATGTCGTTGGTCAGCAGCCCCTGGAGGTAGCCGCGGCGGTCGGCGCCGGTGAGGACGATGCGGCCGGGGGTGGCGCGATCGACGAGCGCCGCGGCATCCCGCAGCGCGGCGTATCCGCTGCTGTTATCCTGTTTCAATGCACTTTCATTGTACCGCCCTGGCGCTGGCGGTCGTGCTCGCTGGTGCGGGCCAGGACGTGCCCACGCCCGGGGAAGCGTCGTTCACCGTCGTGGTCAACGGCCGGCAGGTCGGCCGCGAGCAGGTCGGCCTCGCGAAAACCTCGGGCGGATGGGTCATCACTGCCAGCGGCCGGCTGTCGCCGCCGATTGACTTCGGCCTCGATCGCTTCGAGATGAAATACGACCCCGACTGGCAGCCGCTCGAGCTCGCGCTCGACGTGCGCACGGGCGGCGTCGCCTCGCGCGTGCGGACGTCGTTCTCCCTGACGACGGCGATCAACGAGGTCACCCAGGCGGGGAAGACCGTCTCGAAGGAGGATCAGATCAGCGCCCGCACCGCGGTCGTGCCCATCTTCGCCCGGGGGTTCGTCTTCGGCGCGTACGAAGCGCTCGGCACGCGGCTGTGGGACGCGGCGGTCAACGCCGAGATGCCGGTGTATCTCGTCCCGCAGGGAGAGATCAAGCTCAAGGTGACCTCGATTGCCGACCAGGAGCTCACCGGGCCCGGCGGATCGCTCTCGACGCGGCGCTTCGAGACCACCCTGCAGGTGCCCGGGCAGCCGATGACCGCGGTGGTGGTCTACGACTCGCACCGTCGCCTGGTGCGGTACGAGATGCCAGGCATCGGGCTGCTCGTGGTTCGCGACGATGCCTCGAGCGTGGCGATGCGGCCGCAGACCGTGCGCAACCCGACCGACGCGGACATCTTCGTCCCGGCCAACGGCTTCAATCTCGCCGGCACCCTGACCACACCGCCGGCCGTCGCCGGACGCCTCCGCCATCCGGCAGTGCTGCTCGTCGGCACCGCGACCCCGGGCGACCGCGAGCAGGTGGTCGCCGGCGTGCCGATCTTCGCCCAGCTGGCGAAGGCGCTCGCCGACAGCGGCCACGTCGTGCTGCGCTACGACCGGCGCGGCAGCGGGCAGAGCGGCGGCCGCCTCGAATCGGCGACGCTGAGCGATTACGCCGACGACGCGCTCGCCGGCGTGCGGTGGCTGAGGAAGCGCGACGACGTCGACAAGGGGCGGATCGTGGTCGTCGGGTACGGAGAAGGCGGAGCCGCCGCGCTGGTCGCGGCCTCACGCGGCAACGACATCGACGGCGTGGTGACGCTCGGCGCCTCCGGCTCGCGCGGCGAGGAACTCGTGCTGCGGCAGCAGGAGCGGCTGCTCAACTCGATGAAGCTCTCGGCGGCGGACCGCCAGAGCCGCATCGAAACGCAGAAGAAGATCATTGCCGCGGTCATCAGCGGGCGCGGATGGGAAGGCATTCCCGATCCGATCCGCAAGCAGGCCGACACGCCGATGTTCAAGAGCCTGCTCACCTACGATCCGGCGGCGGTCGTCGCGAAAGTGAAGCAGCCGCTGTTGATCATCCAGGGCGATCTCGACACGGCGATGCCGCCGGGCGAGGCCGACCGCCTCGCCGAGATCGCGAAGACGCGCAAGAAGGTCGCCGCGCCGGAGGTGATCCGCCTCAACGGCGTCAACCAGTCGCTCGCGCAGGGCGGCGATCGCATCCTGACGCCGCAGCTCGCGCCGGCGATTGCGGAGTGGATCAAGAAGATCGGCTAGACTCCTTGCCGTGAGAGTCGGAGTCCCGCGCGAAACGTGGCCCGGCGAGAACCGGGTCGCCCTCATTCCTCCCGCAGTCGCGGCCCTGAAGAAGGCGGGGCTCGACGTCATCGTCGAGCGCGACGCCGGAAAGGCCGCGGGGTTTCCGACCGGCACCTACGAGAGCGCGGGGGCGGCGATCGGCACGCGCGACGAGGTGTTCGCCGCTGCCGACATTCTCCTGCAGGTGCGCGCGATCCCCGCCGAGCCGGCGCGCCTGCGGCGCGGCCAGGCGGTGATCGGGTTCGCCGATCCGCTCGGGTCGCCCGACGCCATCCGCGCCCTGGCCGAGGCCGGGACGACGGCGTTTTCGATGGAGCTGATGCCGCGCATCACGCGCGCGCAGAGCATGGATGCGCTGTCGTCGATGGCCACCATCGCCGGCTACAAGGGCGTCCTGATGGCGGCCGACCACCTGCCGCGGATGTTCCCCATGCTGATGACCGCTGCCGGCACGCTGACCGCCGCGCGCGTCTTCATCGTCGGCGCCGGCGTCGCCGGCCTGCAGGCGATCGCCACGGCACGGCGGCTCGGAGCCAGGGTGGAGGCCTACGACGTGCGTCCCGCGGTGAAGGAGCAGGTGCAGAGCCTCGGGGCCCGGTTCGTCGAAATGCCGCTCGAGACGGCGGACGCCGAGGACAAGGGGGGCTACGCGAAGGCGCAGGACGAGTCGTTCTACCGCCGGCAGCGCGAGATGATGCTGAAAGTCGTGGCCGGCACCGATGCGGTCATCACGACGGCGCTGATCCCGGGCAAGAAGGCGCCGACGCTGTTGACGCGGGAGATGGTCGAGGCGATGGCGCCGGGATCCGTCGTCGTCGATCTCGCGGCGGAGCGCGGCGGCAACTGCGAGCTCACGCGCCCCGACGAGGTCGTCGATCACCACGGCGTGACGATTCTCGGGCCGTCGAACCCGCCGGCGCTCGTCCCCAATCACGCGAGCCAGATGTATTCGAAGAACATCACGACGTTCCTCGCGCACCTGCTCGGCAAGGACGGCGCGGCGAAGTCGGCGCTGAGCCTCGATCTCTCCGACGAGATCACCCGCGAGACGCTGCTGACCCGCGACGGCGCCGTCGTCCACGCGCGGGTGAACGACCTCCTTGGCGCGCGCGCCTAGACCGGACCATGTGGGTATTGAAAACTCCTGAGGAAGCCGACATCCCGTTCACGTTCCGGATCCTCCCGGGCAGCATCAAGACCGTCGGACGCGCGACGCGCGCCGACTTCATCGTTGATGCCGCGCTGGTGTCGCGCCTGCACTGCCGGCTCACGGCCGGCGCCACCGAGCTCGAAGTCGTCGATCTCGACAGCACCAACGGCACCTTCGTCAACGGCACGCGCACCACGCGCGCGGTGCTGAAGAACGGCGACCGCCTTGGCGTCGGCCGCGTTGAGTTGACCGTCATGAGAGCCGCTGATCAACCCACCTGACGTCGCAAGCCCGATTCCTTGTCCTTCGACGCGAGCGAGCCACGCGCCCGCCTTCGCGCCGAAGGCCCCTCAGATCAAGAAGGGATTGGTGCGCTTCTCGCGCCCGATGGTCGTCGGCTCGCCGTGGCCGGACCAGACGACGCAGTCGTCGGGGAAGCTGAAAAGCACCTCGCGAATCGAGCGCAGCAGTGTCTCCATGTCGCCGCCGGGCAGATCCGTGCGCCCGATCGATCCGGCGAACAAGGTGTCGCCGACGATGAGGGTAGGAAGCTCCTTCGTGTCCTCCGCGTCCTTCGAGATTGCGAGGCACACACCACCGGGGCAATGCCCGGGTGTGTGCAGCACGCGGACGTCATAGCGCCCGAAGCGCAGCGGCTGTTGTGTCGAGGGGTCGTAAAAGTGGTCGATCGGCGGCTGCGGATCGACCGGCAGCCCGAACATCTGCCCCTGCTGCACGACGCGCTCGTAGAGGAAGTTGTCGTCGCGATGCAGCCACACCGGGACGCCGAGCGCCTGCTTGGCGCGCGCGACGCCGGTCACGTGGTCGAGATGCGCGTGCGTGAGCAGGATCGCCTTGATGTCGAGCCGGTGGCGCTCCGCCGCCGCGAGCAGTTCGTCCACCTCGTCGCCGGGGTCCACGATCACCCCTTCGCGGGTCTCCTCGCAGCCCAGCGTGAAGCCGTTCTTCATGAACGGCGGGACGGCCCGGTGCTCGAGAATCATGGTGCCACTATGGCATGAGCCGACCGGCCGCCGCCCTGCGCCTTAACGGGCATGGGAGCTCATGTGACGGACTTCAGAATGGTCAGGCTGCATGACAGCCTGCTTGCGGCATCGGAGAAGCGGCTGCTCATCTGGATCGCGGAGCGGCTCCCCCGGTGGATCAACTCGGATCACCTGACGTTTACCGGCTTTGCGGCGATGGCGGGGATCGGGGCCTGTTTCTGGGCCGGCGGCGCGGCGCTGGCGCTGGTCATTCCGCTGCTGTTCGTGAACTGGTTCGGCGACAGCCTGGACGGCACGGTGGCGCGCGTGCGGCACCACGAGCGGCCTCGCTACGGCTACTACGTGGATCACGTGCTCGACGCGGTCGGCTTCGCCGCGCTATTTTGCGGTCTCGTGCTCGGCGGACACATGAGCCCGTCGATCGGTCTCGGGTTCCTCTCGGCCTATTACCTGCTGATTGCGGAAATCTCGATGGCCACGCACGCGCGCGGCACGTTCAAGATGGCGTTCGCGAAGGTCGGTCCGACCGAACTGCGCATCCTCCTCGCCGCCGGCACCCTGCAACTGATGCGGTCGGCGTTCGTGACGCCGTTCGGACACTCGTTCCTGCTCTTCGACGTGGGCGGCGCCGTGGGTATCGCCGGCCTCCTGCTCACGTTCGCGGTATCGGCGCTGCGCAACGGCGTGGCGCTCTACAACGAAGAACGGCTGTAGCGGGTGCCGGTTGCCCGTTGCCGGTTCCCCGTTGCCGGTTGCCGGTTCGCGGTTGGCGGTTCGCGGTTCGCGGTCTGCGGTCTGCGGTCTGCGGTTGACGATTAACGGTCAAAGTCGCTGTTGACAGGTTGCGGACCGCTGGCCGACGCTTCGCCGCCGTCGCAAGAATCAGACCGATCGAAGCACGTCGACGAGCCGATCTACATCGATATTCGCACCGCTGAGGATAACGGCAACGTTGCCGTCGACGTTAACCTTGCCAGTCACCAGTGCGGCCGGCCCCGCTGCCGCGGCGCCTTCGATGACAAGGTGTTCGTTGGTCACGACGGCCGCGAGCCCGCGGCGCAAATCATCCTCTTCGACAAGGACGATCTCGTCGACGACTTCGCGCACGATATCGAGCGTGATCGTGTCGGGATCGAGGTTGCCGGTGAGCCCATCGGCGAGCGACGGCTTGACGTCGATCGTGACGAGACGTCCAGCTTCGAGGCTACGCGTGAAGGGACATGAGGCCGCGACCTCCACCCCAATCACGCGCGTCGACGGGGAGAGCGCCTTGACCGCAATCCCGATGCCGCTGATCAATCCGCCGCCGCCGATCGGCACGACGACCGCGTCTGTGGAGGGCAGGTCGTCGAGGAGCTCGAGTCCCACCGTCCCCGCGCCGGCGATCACGTTGGGATGGGAATAGGGCGAGATGAAGAGGCCGGCACCGGACGCCGCGTGGCGCTTTGCCTCGTGCTCCGCCTCGTCGTAGTCCCCACACTCGCGCAGTTCGGCGCCGGCGGCGCGAATCGCGTCGATCTTGGCCCGCGGCGCATCCGCCGCGATGAAGACGGTCAGCGGCAGATCGAGCTCGCGCGCCGCGAACGCCATCGCGCGCCCGTGGTTGCCCGCCGACGCCGTCACCAGCCGCGGACGGCCGGTCTCGCGCTCGCGCAACGACAGCGCGGCGTTGAACGCGCCGCGGATCTTGTAGGAACAGGTCGGCTGGATCGCTTCCAGCTTGAAGTAAACACTGCGATCCGCGGTGGACAACCACTCGGAACGCCGGAGCGGCGTGCGCAGCACGCGACCGCGGATTCGCTCGGCAGCGCGCCGGATGTCGTCGAGGCCGACGCCCATCAGCCGCGTAGAATGTCGGCGAGATTCCCCGCGAACTGCGAACGCGGCAGCACCTGGTCGGCGCCCGCCTTCCGCGCCGCGTCGATCAGCTCGACGTGCACGTGCGACGCGAACCCGATCGTTCGCACGCCCGCCAGCGCGGGGTCCGCCTTCAGCGCCGCGATCGTCGCGATCGGATCCGCCTTCGCGCTGTTGAGATCGATGATGACGAGAGTCGGATGAATCTCTCGCGCCTGCGCCAGGATCTCCTCTGGGGTTTGCGCAAAGCGGATGTCCGCGTCGACGTGCTTCGCCGTCGCGCGGATCTTGGACCGGAAGAGGAAGTCGTCGACGGCCGCCAGAATCGCCACGCCACGATCATACCGCGAGGACGCCACTGCGATCGCCAACCGCAGACCGCTAACCGCAGACCGCAGACCGTGAACCGTAGACTGCAAACCGCTAACCGCGGACCGTGAACCGCAGACCGTGAACCGTAGACCGCAGACCGCCGACCTTCACCTACTCAGCAGCCACCAGACGAATGCAGCGACTGCGGCGGCGACGACGAAGAACCCGATCAGCAGGCCCGTGGCTTTGCGATCCGGGGTGTCGTCGATCGGCAGGAGGACGGACGGCTCCGCGGCGTCTCCCGTGCGCACGTCGAGCATGGCCGCGACGCTGCGCAGCTCGGCGGCGAGCGCGGCGGCGCTCTGCTGGCGGTTGTCGAGGTCCGGCGTGAGCGCGCGCGCGAGGACCGGATCGAGCTCCTTCGGCACGTTCGAATTCACTTCTGAGGGCGGAACGAAGCGCGCCTGGATCACGTTCACCACGGTGTCGCCCGGGGTCGTCCCTTCGAACGGACTGCGGCCGGTGACGAGCTCGTAGACGAGAGTCCCGATCGAGAAGACGTCCGTGCGTCCGTCGACAGCCCCGCCGAGCGCCTGCTCCGGCGACATGTAGGCGAGGACCTTGATCGCATCGGTCGACAGGCGATCGGGGGCGTTGGTCGCGTCGGCGCGGACGACGCCGCCGCTGGTCCAGTAGGCCATCCCGAAATCGAGGATCTTGGCGCTGCCCTTGCCGGTGACGAAGATCGTCTCGGGACGGAGATCGCCGTGCAGCACGCTGTGCGCGTGCGCGTCGGCGACCGCGTCCGCAATCTGGATGGCGAGGTCGAGGGCGCGGCGCGGATGGAGGGCGCCACGCGCCTCCTCACGCAGGCTGTGCCCGGCGACGAACTCGTAGGCGAGGTAGTACCGGCCGTCCGCCTCACCGTAATCCCACAGCGTGGCGATGTTGGGGTGCGACAGCGTGGCCGAGGCGCGCGCATCCTCCAGGAAGCGGGCGAGCAGCGCCGGGTTCTTCCCGATCTCGGGATCGGCGAGCCTCAGCGCAACCGTGCGGCCGACCTTCGTGTCGCGGGCGCGATACAGCTCTCCCAGGGCGCCACTGCCCATCGGCTCGAGCAGGTTGTAGTGCGCAACCGGCGTGAGTGGCGCGTCGCTCACCCGTCAGCCCTTGCGCGGCGGCCGCGACGGCCGCAGCTCGACGCGGCTCGGCAGGCTGCGCGCGTCGTGCGAGATGAGATCGACGACCACGCGGGCGACGTCTTCCGGGGCCAGCTTCCACGACTCGGCGTCGGAGACCTGGTGGCCGCCGAAGCCGGTCGCCACCGAGCCGGGCATGACGCAGCTCACGCGGATGTTGTCGTGCCGCACTTCCTGCATCAGCGCCTCGCTGAAGTGGTTGAGCGCCGCCTTCGACGCGCAGTAGGCGGCGCCGCCGGCGAACGCGTTCTTCGCCGCCAGGCTGCTGATGTTGACGATGAACCCGCTGCCGCGCCGCCGCATCTCGGGCAGCGCCGCGCGCGTGCAGAAGAACACGCCGTCGAGGTTGGTCTGCAGCACCTGCCGCCAGTCGTCGACGCTCATGTCGGCGACGTTGGCGAACAGGCCGACGCCGGCGTTGTTGACGAGCACGTCGATCCCGCCGAACCGCTTCGACGTCTCGTCGACCAGTCGCTGCGCGTCGCCGGGCTCGCGGACGTCGGCGCGCACCGGGTGCAGCGAGTCGCCTGCCGCCAGCGTGCGCACGGCGCGCTGCAGGTCGTCGTCCGTGCGCCCGCCGATCGCGACCTTGCAGCCGCGCTCGAGCAGCGCCCGCGCGATGGCGAGGCCGATGCCCTTCGAACCGCCGGTGACAATCGCGACCATACCGTGGCTATACAATAATCCAGCACGCATGTCGATCGTCGCGATCATCGGCGCGGGGCCGCTGGGCGGCGCGCTCGCCCACACGCTCGCCGGACGCAGCCGGATCGCCGAAGTCAGGCTGATCGATCCCGAGGCGCGCGTCGCCGAGGGCAAGGCGCTCGACATCCAGCAGTCCTCGCCGATCGAACAGTTCAGCACGCGCGTGACCTCGGCCACGACGCTGGCGGCGGCCGCCGGGGCCGACGCAATCGTGCTGGCGGATCTGCTGTCGGGCGGCGAGATCTCGGGTGAGCCGGGGCTGGCGGTCCTGCGGCAGATTGCGCGGCTCGAGACGAGCTCACCGCTGCTCTTCGCCGGCGGAGCGCAGCGCGAGCTGATGACCCGCGCCATCGGCGAGCTGCACCTGGCCCCCGCACGGCTGGCGGGATCGGCGCCGCTCGGGCTGGAATCGGCGGTGCGCGCGGTCGCGGCCGCGCTGATCGACGCGAGCCCGATGGATCTGTCGATCGGCATCGCCGGCGTGCCGCCGCGCGACGCCGTGATCGGCTGGGATGCCGCGACCGCCTTCCACCGCCCGATCGCCGACGTGCTCGCGCCGCATCATCTCGCCGCGATCTCGTCGCGCCTGCCGGCGTTGTGGCCGCCGTCCCCGTACACGCTCGCCAGCGCCGCCGCGCGCGTCGCCGAGGCCTTCGCCGCGGGGACGCGCCGCCGCTTCACCTGCTTCGCCGCGATCGACGTCGCCGGTGCGGGCCGCGGGCTGATCGCGGCGGTGCCGGTCGAGATCGTGAAAGGGAAGATCGGGAGGATTCTCGAGCCCGCGCTGAGCCGTCATGAACGGACGGCCTTCGAAAACGGGCTCGGCTGACGGCTCGGGTCAGTTCACCGACTCGCGCGCGTGGAGCTCGAGCCCGCCGACGAAGTCGCCGAGGTGCTGGCGGAGGATCAGCCGGCCGCGGTGCAGGCGCGACTTCAGCGTCTGCGGCTTCACCCGCAGGATCGCGCTCGCCTCTTCCGTCGACAGGCCGTTGATGTCGCGCAGCAGCACCGGCACGCGGTAGACCGGCGGCAGGTGCGTGAGCGCGTCGATCAGCTTCTGGCGCATTTCGGCGCGCATGACCTGGTCGTCGGCGAGCGCCGTCCAGTCGGCAGGCTCCGCCTTCGGCATCTCGCTTCCGTCGAGCTGGGCCTCGGACCCGTGGACCTCGGCCTCCCGGTTCGCCCGCGCGCTGCGCAACCGCGACATCGCGGTATTGAACGTGATCCGATAGATCCACGAGGACAGCGCCGCGTCCCCCCTGAAAGCCTCGATCTTGCGATAGACCTTCATCAGGACGTCCTGCGCGACCTCCTCGGCATCTTCCCAGTTCTTCAGGTATCGGAACGCAAGCTGCTGGATCCGCGGGCCGTAGAGGGACGCCAGGTCGCCGACGGCTGAGCCGTCCCTGGCGCGCATGCGGCCGATCAGATCGCGTTCCACCTCGTGTTGACGCATCTGTGGCCTCCGTGTGTAGGGGACAACACCGGGAATAGAGGCCTTATTCCCGTTCGTAAGCGACTTATTTAGAGTAAGTTAGCTCGCCCGAAAAGAGGGCGGCGAACTGGCGGGCGACCGTCTCGGCTACCTCATCCATGGGCAGCGCATGGCCGAGGAGGCGCTCGAGCGACGTCACGCCCTTGTCGGTGATGCCGCAGGGGACGATCAGTCCAAAGTGGGAAAGGTCCGTGTTCACGTTCAGCGCGAAGCCGTGGCTGGTCACCCAGCGCGAAATGCGCACGCCGATGGCGGCGAGCTTCTGATCGCCGACCCAGATCCCCGTCAGTCCCTCGATTCGTCCCGCGCGCACGCCGAACGCGTCGACCGCGCGGATCAGCACTTCCTCCAGATCGCGGACGTAGCGGTGCACGTCGCAGCGATCCGGCTTCAGGTCGACGATCGGGTAGCCGACGAGCTGCCCGGGCCCGTGATACGTCACGTCGCCGCCGCGCCCCGTCTCGAACAGGCCGACGCCCTTCGCCGCCAGCGCCGCTTCGCTCTCGAGCACGTGCGACCGATCGTTGCGGGTCCTGACGCCGAGCGTGATGACGGGAGGATGCTCGAGCAGCAGCAGCTGGTCGGGAATCAGCCCCTGCTTGCGCCGCTCGACGAGCTGCGCCTGCAGGTCCAGCGCGGCCTGGTAGCCGATCGTGCCGAGCCGCCGGACTTCGATCGTCACATCCAGGCTTCTTCGAACGTCTCGAGCCGCTCCTTCATGAACTGCAGGAAGCGGCCGGCATCGGCACCGTCGATCAGGCGGTGATCGTAGCCGAGCGACAGATGACAGGTCGGATGAATGGCGATGGCGTCGTCTATTACAACCGCGCGCTTCTCGATCGCCCCGACGCCGAGGATCGCGACCTGCGGCTGGTTGATCAGCGGCAGCCCGTAGACCGCGCCGAAGATCCCGGGGTTGGTGATCGTGAAGGTGCCCCCCTGCACTTCGTCGGGGTTGAGCTTCTTCGATCGCGCGCGCGTGGCGAGGTCGTCGATGGCGCGGCTCAGGCCGACCAGGTTCTTCTCGTCGGCGTTGCGGATCACGGGGACGAGCAGCCCCTGGTCGAGCGCCACCGCGATGCCCAGGTTGATGTCCTTCTTGAAGACGATGTTGTCGCCGTCGATCGACGCGTTCACGAACGGGAACGCGCGCAGCGCGTCGACGGTGACCTTGGCGATGAGCGCGGTGTAGGAAAGCTTGGCGCCGTTGCGCTCGTATTCCGTCTTCTTGCGCTCGCGCAGCCGCGACAGCTTGTGGAAGTCGACCTCGTACACCGAGTACACGTGCGGCGACGTGTGCGCGCTCATCACCATGTGCTCGGCGATCTTCTTGCGCATGATCGTCATCGGGACGATCTCGACGCGCTCGCCGGGCTTATAGGCCGGAACGTGTCCGCCCGACGGCGCCGTCGGGCGCGCCGCGGGTTTCGCGCCGGTCTCGATGTAGCCGAGGATGTCGTTCTTGGTCACGCGGCCGCTGATGCCGGTGCCGTTGATCTGCCGGATGTCGACGTTGTGCTCGGCCGCGATCCGCCGCACCAGCGGCGACGACTTCTGCCGCCGCAGCTCTTCGATCGATCCGGGGACGGATCCGGGGGTCGACCCGGTGTGCGACGCGGCGCCGGCCGTGGGGACGCGCGCTGCGGCGCTCGCGGCGCTCTCCGGCTGACCGACTGCCGCTTCAGGCATCTCCGACTGTCCGTTGGCCTGGCTGACGCCGGCACTCGGCGCGCTCGCGGCGGTGCCTTTCGCCGCCGGATCGGCCGCGGCCTTTTCTCCCGCCGCGCCGATCACCGCCACCACCGAGTTCACCGGGACGGTCTCCCCTTCCTTCACCTTGATCTCGGTGAGGACCCCCGCCCCCGGCGACGGGATCTCGGCGTCGACCTTGTCGGTGGAAATCTCGAACAGCGGCTCGTCGCGATCCACCGTGTCGCCGATCTTCTTGATCCAGCGGACGATGGTGCCTTCGGCGATCGACTCCCCCATCTGCGGCATCACGACGTTGGTTGCCATAATCACCTGTTGGCGCGATCTCTAGGTCGCGCGTTCAACGCGGCCTTCAGGTCGCGCGTCTACGAATGGATCGCCGCGCCGTGCGCCGCGTGCGCCGCCTCCGCGACCGCCTCCGACATCGTCGGATGCGGGTGGATCGTCCGGATCAGCTCTTCGACGGTGCACTCGAGCCGCAGCGCGAGCGTCGCCTCGGCGACCAGCTCCGTCGAGCGCGGGCCGATCATGTGGACGCCGAGCACTTCGTCGTACTTCTTGTCGGCGACGATCTTGACGAACCCTTCGATCTCGTTGGCGATGCGGGCGCGGCCGAGCACGCCGAACTTGAAGGTGCCGACGCGGACGTCGAAGCCGCGCTCCTTGGCCTTCGCCTCGGTCAGCCCGACGCTGCCGATCTCGGGATCGCAGTAGGTGCAGCCGGGCACCTGCTCGTAGTTGATCGGACGGAACTCCTGCCCGGCGATCCGCTCGGCGAGCGCGATCCCTTCGGCCGACGACAGGTGCGCGAGCTGCTGGTGGCCGGGCTTGTCGAAGGTGATGACGTCGCCGATCGCCGAGATGCCCGGGACGCTGGTGCGGAACTGCTGATCGACGCGCACGTAGCCGCGATCGAGCTGCAGCCCGGCCTCTTCGGCGCCGAGGCCGCTGGTCACCGGCCCGCGGCCGGTGGCGACGAGCAGCAGCTCGGTGCTGATCTTCTGCGCTTTGCCGTCGGTCCCCTGCGCCGCGGTGAATTCGATGTCCACGCCGCTGCTGCCCGCCTTCGCGCTCGACACCTTCGTCCCGGTCAGCACCTTGATGCCCTGCTTCTTGAACGAGCGCTCGAGCTCCGCCGAGACCGCTTCGTCCTCGACCGGCACCAGCCGCGGCAGCAGCTCGATGATCGTGACCTCGCTCCCGAAGCGGCGGAAGATCGACGCGAACTCGACGCCCACGGCGCCGCTGCCCATGATGGCGATCGACTTCGGGATCGTCTTCAGCCCGATCGCCTCGTCGCTGGTGATGATCCGCTTGCGATCGATCTCCACGCCGGGGACGCTGCGCGGCTGCGACCCGGTGGCGACGACGATCTCCTTCTTCACCGTCAGCGTCTGCTTGTCACCCTCGGTGATCTCGACCTTCCCCTTGCCGGCGAGGCGGCCGCTGCCCTTGATCCAGTCGATCTTGTTCTTCTTGAAGAGGAACTCGACGCCGCCGGTCAGCCCCTTGACGATCTTGTCCTTGCGCGCCTGCACCTGGTTCATGTCGAGGCCAATGGATGCCTGGCCGAGCGTCAGGCCCCATTCCTTCCAGTCCTGCGCCACTTTGAGCGCGTGCGCGTGCTCGAGCAGCGCCTTGGTGGGAATGCAGCCCCAGTTGAGGCAGGTGCCGCCGAGCACGGGAGCGCGCTCGACGACGGCGGTCTTGAGCCCGAGCTGCGCGGCGCGGATCGCCGCGACGTAGCCGCCGGTGCCCGACCCGATGATGACGACGTCGTACTCGTTAGCCATTAACCGTTCTTCTTCTTCCGCATCGATGAGAGGGAGACGTAGGCGACGGGCGTCTCGGCCGGCTGAGCCGGCGCCTCGGCCTGTTCGGTCTCGGGATCGAGCCGCGCCACCTGAGATCTGAGACGCGTGAAGTCGTAGCGCAATTCCCAGTAGGACTGGTTCAGCGCTTCGAGCTTGCGGCCGAGGCGCCCGGCGCGATACCACGCTGCCGCCGCCACGAGCAGCGCCACGGCCGCGGCGATCCAGGGCACCATATCCCTCTCAAATTATCACAGTGGAGCTTGGCCCTTCGGGCCGGATGCGGCCTCGTCCGGACCATCCGCGCGCCGCAGGAAGAACAGCGCGCCTGCGAGCAGCACGACGCCGGCGCACGACCCGACCGCGCCGACGACGAAGCTGCGCGGCAGGAAGCGGAACTCCACGCGATGGGCGCCGGCGTCGATCGCCGCGCCGAGGAAGTCCCCCTCGACCGCGACCGTCGGCAGCGGCCGCCCGTCCGCCGACGCCGTCCAGCCGTCGTGGAAGCGCTCGGTGAGCGCGAGGATTCGCGGTCCCGGCGCGTCCACGTCGACCGCGATGTGCCCGGGCCGATCGGTGTCGACGCGCGCCGTTCCCGTCGATGGCGCGCCGCTCGCGTCCGCGAGACGCGCGCGCGGGACGCCGCCGGGCCACGGCACGCGGACGCCTTTCG
>Ga0075435_100001694_pt1 | contig 14328 bp, 26 predicted proteins | sample RhiMethybrSRZTD4_FD_75302 | JGI IMG/M metagenome (GOLD analysis project Ga0075435, IMG submission 75302) | Populus rhizosphere microbial communities from Tennessee, USA - Rhizosphere MetaG P. TD hybrid SRZTD4 | ecosystem: Host-associated > Plants > Roots > Rhizosphere > Soil | place: USA...
GGCGCGCGGCTGGCGGGGCCGATCCCGCTGCCGACGGCGAAGAACAAGTGGACCGTGCTGCGCTCGCCGCACGTCGACAAGAAGTCGCGCGAGCAGTTCGAGATCCGCACGCACAAGCGGCTCATCGACATCTTCGAACCGACGCCGCAGACCGTCGACGCGCTGATGAAGCTCGATCTGCCGGCCGGCGTCGACGTGGAAATCAAAGCGTTTGGGAAAGAGCACAAATAATCATTTCTCTGCGGTCTCCGCGCGCTCCGCGGTTAAACATGGCGCTGATATGGTGACAGGAATCATCGGCAAGAAAGTCGGCATGACGCAGGTGTTCGACCCGGACGGCACCGTGCATCCGGCAACCGTGCTCAAGGCGGGTCCGTGCGTTGTCGTGCAGGCGAAGACGGCGCAGACCGATGGCTACGAGGCCGTGCAGCTCGGGCTCGTCGAGGCGACGCCGGCGAAGGCGAACAAGCCCACGCAGGGACATTTCAAGACGGCGAACGTGCCGGCGACGCGCGTGTGCCGTGAAGTGAAGCTGGCCGCAGGCGGCGAGAACCCGAAAGTCGGCGAGCAGGTGCTCGCGTCGATCTTCGCCAACGGCGAGCGTGTCGACGTCATTGGCACGGGCCGCGGCAAGGGCTTTCAGGGCGTCGTCAGGCGCCACCATTTCGCCGGCGGCGCGGCGACGCACGGCTCGATGTTCCATCGCGCGCCCGGCTCGATCGGCGCGTCCTCATTCCCGTCGCGCGTTATCAAAGGCATGCGCGCCCCCGGACGGATGGGCGGCGGCCGCGTGACCACGCGCAACCTGAAAGTGCTGCGCGTCGATCCCGATAATCATCTGCTCATCGTCGAAGGCAGCGTGCCCGGCGCGCCGAGCAGCTACGTCGTCATTCGGAAGGCGGTCGCGGCCAAGCGCATCAAGATTGCGCAGGTCGAGAAGCCCAAGAAGGGGAAGAAGTAGGGATCAGGGATCGGGGATCAGGGATCAGGGATCAGGGATCAGGGATTAGGGATTAGGCGATGACTCTTGACGTTGTCAACAACGAGAACCAGAAGGTCGGTTCGGTCGATGTCCGCGACGATCTGTTTGGCGGGCGCGTGAACGGCGACCTGATGTGGGAGTCGGTGGTGCACGCCAACGCGGCGAAGCGTCGCGGCACGCACATGACGAAGAACCGCGCGCTCGTCAGCGGCAGCGGCAAGAAGCCGTGGCGGCAGAAGGGCACCGGCCGCGCGCGCGTCGGGGAAATTCGGAACCCGCTGTGGCGCAAGGGCGGCACGGTGTTCGGACCGCAGCCGCGCAGCTACGATTACCGGTTGCCGAAGCGCGTGGAGCGCGGCGCGCTGCGCGCGGCGCTGTCCGAGAAGCTGCAGGCCGGCGACTTCGTCATCGTCGACGCGCTCGTGGCGGAGGAAGTGAAGACGAAGGCGGCGGCGGAGTTGCTCACACGGCTGGGCGTCACTGGCAAGGCGGTGCTCGTCGACGTCGCGGCGGACGAGAAGCTCGCGCGGTCGATTCGCAATATTCCCGGCGTCTCGCTCGTGCCGAGCGCGCGACTGACCGCGCGCGAGGTGATCGACGCGCGCTGGGTCGTCGCCACGCCCGGCGCGATCGAGAAACTGCAGGAAGCGCTCGCTGGCGCGAGCGCGTAAATTTTCTCATTGGTTATCTGGTTATTTGGTCATTGGATTTGTTCATTGACGTCAATCAATAAATCCAATGACCAGATGACCAGATGATCCAATGAACAAATGCCTTTATGAAGCTGACTGACGTAATCCGCCGCCCGCTGATCACCGAGAAGACGTCGATCCAGCGCGAGGACGGCCGCACGATCGTGTTCCAGGTCGCGCCCGATGCGAACAAGACCGAGATCAAGCGCGCCATCGAGAAGCTGCTCGGCGCGAAGGTGTCGAGCATTCGCACGAGCATCGCCCACGGCAAGGTGAAGCGCCAGGGCCGCTTCGCCGGCCGCCGATCCGACTGGAAGAAGGCGTACGTGACGCTGCGCCAAGGCGAAAAAATGCCGGAATTCCTGGAGGGGGCGTAAACCATGCCCATTCGCAAATTCAATCCGACGTCGCCGGGGCAGCGGTTCCAGACGGTGCAGGTGTTCGACGAGATCACCACGCAGGAGCCGTACAAGCCGCTCGTCGAGCCGCTGCATCGCTCCGGCGGCAGAAACAATCAGGGCCAGCTGACGTCGTGGTGGCGCGGCGGCGGTCACAAGCGGATGTACCGCATCATCGACTTCAAGCGCGACAAGCGCGACATTCCGGCGACCGTGTCGACGATCGAGTACGACCCGAACCGCTCGGCGCGCATTGCGCTGCTCACCTACGCCGATGGAGAGAAGCGCTACATCCTGCAGCCGATCGGCCTGAAGGTGGGCGCCACGATCGTCGCCGGTCAGAACGTCGACATCCTGCCGGGCAATTCGCTCCCGCTGAAGAACATCCCGCTGGGCACGCTGCTCCACAACGTGGAGCTGCGTCCGGGGAAAGGCGGACAGATCGCGCGCAGCGCCGGTTCGGCCGTGCAGTTGGTCGCGAAAGAAGGCGACTACGCGTCGGTGAAGATGCCGTCGGGCGAGATCCGCAAGATCAACATGGAGTGCTTCGCGACGATCGGTCAGGTGGGCAACCTCGATCACGAGAACGTGTCGATTGGAAAGGCCGGCCGCAGCCGTTGGCTCGGCAAACGGCCGCACGTCCGCGGCGTTGCGATGAACCCGGTCGATCATCCGCTCGGAGGCGGTGAGGGCAAGACTTCCGGCGGCCGCCATCCGGTGTCGCCCTGGGGGCTGCCGACCAAGGGCTACAAGACACGCAATCGCAAGGCGACGGACAAGTTCATCGTCCAGCGGAGAAACAAGTAAATGGGCCGCTCGTTAAAGAAAGGTCCGTTCGTCGATACACACCTCCTCGAGAAAGTCGAGGTGATGAATCGCGGAGCGGAGAAGAAAGTGATCAAGACGTGGTCGCGCCGATCGACCGTCGTCCCCGAGATGGTCGGGCACACGCTCGCGGTGCACAACGGGAAGAAGTTCATCCCGGTCTACGTCACGGAGAACATGGTCGGCCACAAGCTCGGCGAGTTCGCGCCGACGCGCCTGTTCAAGGGCCACACGACGAGGGTCGCCGAGAAGGCGGCCGCGGTGGCAGGTCCGGGCGCACCGGCGGGCGCAGGCCCAGGCGCGCCGGCGGCCGGCGGCGGCGGCGCGCCGAAACCGGCGGGCGCAGGGAGCTAGCGATGATCAACGCAGAGGCGACAGCCCGCTACGTGCGGACCTCAGCGCAGAAAGCCGGCCTCGTCCTGGATCTCATTCGCGGCAAGGACGTGAACCAGGCGCTCGCCACGCTGCGCTTCACGCGCAAGTCGATTGCCGACGATGTCTCGAAGGTGCTGCGGTCGGCGATTGCGAACGCGCAGAACAAGGACGGCTTCAGCGGCGACGTCGATCGGCTCTTTGTGTCGGCGTGCTACGCGAACCAGGGGCCGTCGCAGAAGCGCGTGCGCCCGGCGCCGATGGGCCGCGCGTTCCGCGTCCTCAAGCGCACGGCGCACCTCACCGTGCAGGTGTCGGAGCGTCCGGAAAAAGTCGTGGCCGTCGCCGCGGACAAACCCGCCGCGCCGAAGCGTCGTCCGCGTGCCGGCGCGGCGCCGGCGGCGAAGCGCGCGAGCGGCAGGTCTCGAGGCGCAACTCGTAAAAAGGGCAAGGAGTAACCGTGGGCCAGAAGGTTCACCCGTTCGGATTCCGTCTCGGGTTCAACAAGACGTGGCGGTCGCGCTGGTACTCGGATCGCGACTACGCGAAGCTGCTGCACGAGGATCTCGCGCTGCGCCAGAGTTTGAAGAAGCGGTTCGCGCACGCCGGCGTCGCGAAGATCGAGACCGAGCGCGCGGCCAACAAGCTGAAGATCGACATCTACACGTCGCGTCCCGGGATCATCATCGGACGCAAGGGCACGGAAGTCGACAAGCTGAAGCAGGAAATTCAGAAGCGCACCAACCGCGAGGTCTTCATCAACATCCAGGAGATTCAGAAGCCCGAGCTCGACGCTCAGCTCATCTCCGAGTCGGTGGCGATGCAGCTCGAGAAACGCGTGGCGTTCCGCCGCGCGATGCGCAAGGCGGTGGAGTCGGCGCTGCGCTTCGGCGCGCGCGGCATCAAGGTGCGTGTCTCCGGCCGTCTGAACGGCGCCGAAATCGCGCGCTCCGAATGGTATCTGCACGGTCAGCTGCCGCTGCAGACATTGCGCGCCGACATCGATTACGGCTTCGCGGAAGCGAACACGACGTACGGCCAGATTGGCATCAAGGTGTGGCTCTACAAGGGCGAGCGCCTCGTGCCGCAGCGTGGTCGCGAAGAGGAATACAGAGAACGGGCGCCGCGGCGCCCGCAGGCGCGCGCGTGAATTTGGTCATTAGGGTCATTGGTTCATCTGGTCATTTGAATTTGATCATTGGGTGATTGGCTGCTCAATAGACCAATCAATGACCAGATAACCAGATGACCAAATAACCAAATGTAGAGATGCAATCATGTTGATGCCGAAGAAGGTCAAGTACCGGAAGCAGCAGCGCGGGCGCATGGCCGGCAAGGCGTGGCGCGGGTCGAACGTGTCGTTCGGCGACTACGGGTTGCGCGCGCTCGAGCCGTGCTGGCTGACCGATCGCCAGATCGAGGCGGCACGCGTGGCGATGACGCGGTTCGTCGCGCGCGGCGGCAAGATCTGGGTCCGCGTCTTCCCGGACAAGCCGATCACCAAGAAGCCGCAGGAAACGCGTATGGGCAAGGGCAAGGGCGCGCCCGAGCAGTGGGTGGCAGTTGTGCGCCCAGGCAAGGTGCTCTTCGAGATGGAAGGCGTGACCGAAAAGGACGCGCGCGAAGCGATGAAGCTGGCGGCCGCGAAGCTGCCGATTCTCACGAAGTTCGCGACGCGGTTCGCGCAGGAGAAGGTGCAATGAAGGCTGCGGAAGTGCGCGACCTGAGCGACGACGAGCTCGGCGCGAAGGAACGCGAGCTCGCGGATCAATTGTTCCGGATGCGCATTCAGAAATCGATGGGGCAGCTCGAGGCGCCCGACAAGATTCGAACGGTCCGCCGCGATCTCGCGCGCGTGAAGACCGTGCTGCGACAGAAGAGGGCTGGATAGGCAAGGGCGGGCAGGAAGGGCCGGAGAGGCCGTCCCGCCGACAGGATTCAGTAATGTCTCAAAAAAGCGAGAAGGTCGGCGTGGTCGTCAGCGACGGGATGCAGAAAAGCTGCGTCGTCGCCGTCGAGTGGCAGGTGCGGCACGGACTGTACGGCAAGACCGAGCGGCGCACGTCGAAGTTCATGGTGCACGACGCGGAGAACTCGGCGAAGGTCGGCGACACGGTGGAGATCGTCGAGACGCGGCCGCTGAGCCGTCGCAAGCGCTGGGCGCTCAAACGGGTCGTCCGCAAGGCGGTCGAGGTTTAGCGGAGAACAGCCATGATTCAGATGCGATCGATTCTGGACGTCGCCGACAACTCCGGCGCGCGCAAGATCGCGATCATCAATCCGATTGGCGGATCGACCGGCCGCTACGCCCGACTCGGCGACATCGTCACCGCGTCGGTGAAGGAAGCGACGCCCGAGTCGAACGTCAAGAAGGGGCAGGTCGTGAAGGCGGTCATCGTGCGCACCGTGAAGGAGCAGCGGCGCCGCGACGGGAGCTACATCCGGTTCGACCGCAACGCCGCCGTCCTGATCAACGACCAGGGCGAACCGATCGGCACGCGCGTATTCGGTCCCGTCGCGCGCGAGCTGCGCGAGCGGCGCTTCATGAAGATTATTTCGTTGGCCCCGGAGGTTCTTTGAACCGCGGCGTTCGCTGAGAACGCAGAGAAAAATGACACTCTGCGGGTTCGGCGTTCTCGGCGGTTGAGAGTTTGTATGTCTCGTCTAGCGACTCCGCTTCGGAAGAACGACAACGTGCTCGTCATCTCGGGGAAGGACCGCGGCAAGCGCGGCCGCATCCTGAAAGTGCTGCCGGGATCGGACGGCAAGAACCGCCTCATCGTCGAAGGCGTGAACATGATCAAGCGCCACACGAAGCCGAACCCCGGCAAGAACGTCAAGGGCGGCATCGTGGAGCGCGAAGCCTCGCTGCACGCAAGCAACGTGCAGCTGGTGTGTCCCGAGTGCGGCGCGCAGACGCGCATCGGTCACAAGATTCTCGGCGACGGCCGCAAGGTCCGCATCTGTCGGAAGTGCGAGGGAGTGGTCGACAAATGAGCGCCCGGCTGAAAGAACGCTACGTGAAGGACGTCGTGCCGGCTCTCAAGAAAGAGTTCGGCTACAAGAACGTGATGGCGGTCCCGAAGGTCGAGAAGGTCGTCGTCAACATGGGCCTCGGCGAGGCGACGGCAAACGCCAAGCTCGTCGACATCGGCGCCGACGAGATCGCGCGCATCACGGGACAGAAGCCGGTGACGCGCCGGGCGAAGAAATCGATCGCGGCGTTCAAGGTCCGCAAAGGCATGCCGATCGGGACGACGGTGACGCTGCGCGGCGAACGCATGTGGGAGTTCCTCGATCGCCTGATGAACATCGCGCTGCCGCGCGTCCGCGACTTCAAGGGCGTGTCGCCGAAAGGATTCGACGGCCGCGGCAACTACACGCTCGGCCTGCGCGATCAGCTGCTGTTTCCCGAGATCGACTACATGAAGGTCGACAAGGCGCGCGGCATGAACGTGTCGGTCGTCACGACCGCGAAGACCGACCAGGAAGCGCGGAAGCTGCTGCAATTCATCGGCATGCCGTTCCGTCAGAGCTGAGAGCTGAGAGCTGAACACGATGGCAACCACCGCAAAGATCGCAAAAGAACACAAGCCGCCGAAGTACAAGATCCGGCTGCGCAGCCGCTGCCACCTGTGCGGCCGCCCGCGCGCATACATGCGGAAGTTCGCGCTCTGCCGCCTCTGCTTCCGCAAGCTCGCGCTCGAGGGCGACGTCACGGGCGTGACGAAGAGTAGCTGGTGAAGTTACCTGTTGACTGACTGTCGACTGTCGATTGTCAACTGTTGACTGCAACGAGAGAGTTATGACCGATCCAATCGCAGATATGCTCACGCGGATCCGCAACGCCGTCACCGCCAAGCACACGCGGGTCGACATGCCGGGGTCGCGGCTGAAGGCCGAGATCGCCCGCATTCTTCAGGACGAGGGGTACATCCAGGGCTTCAAGCTCCTCGAAGAGACGTCGGCGAAAACGCCGAACGGCGCGCGGACGCTGCGCGTGTTCCTGAAATACGGACCGCACGGCGAGCGGCTCATCACCGGCCTCGAGCGCATCAGCCGGCCGGGACGCCGCGTCTACTTCGGGAAGCAGGACGTGCCCGAGGTGCTGGCCGGTCTGGGCACGAGCATCCTGACGACCTCGCGCGGCGTCATGACCGGACGCGAGGCGGTGAAGGCCGGAGTCGGCGGCGAAGTGCTTTGTAATATTTGGTAGCTGTTGGGCTGAGAGCTGAACATGTCTCGAATCGGCAAGAAAGCCATCACGATCCCGAAGGGGGTCACCGTCAAGGTGGTCGACGGCGCGGTCGAAGTGCAGGGGCCGAAAGGCAAGCTCCGCCAGCCGCATCCGGCGGGCATCAACTTCGAGTTGAGCGACGGTCACCTGCAGGCGAAGACCGTCAACGACGACTCGCAGCTCGGAAAGTTTCACGGGCTCGCGCGCAGCCTCGTGGCGAACGCCGTCGACGGCGTCGTCAAGGGCTTCAAGAAAGAGCTCGACATCGTCGGCGTCGGGTATCGCGCGGAGCTGAAGGGGAAGCAGGTGATCTTCGCGCTCGGCTACTCGCACGCCGTCGTGTTCGACATCCCGCAGGGCATCGACGTCGCCATCGACAAGCAGACCCACATCACGGTCACCGGTGTGGACCGTCAGCTCGTCGGCCAGGTCGCCGCCAACATTCGCCGCCTGCGCAAGCCGGATCCCTACAAGCAGAAGGGCGTCCGCTACACGGGTGAAGTGTTGAAGAAGAAGGCGGGCAAGACGGGAGCTAAGTGACGCGCCCGGGTCAGGGGTCAGGGGTCAGGGGTCAGGGACTAGGGATTAGGGATTAGTAGGGATTAGGGATTAGGGATCAGGGATCAGGGATTAGTAGGGATTAGGGCTCAGCGCGTTGCAAAATCGACGTAGGGCGGCCCTTTCAGGGCCGCCAAGGCGAGGCTGAAACCCTCGCCCTACAGATTTTGCAACACACTGTTAGGGATTAGGGCTTAGGGATTAGGGCGCAGCAGGATTCCCGATCATGAAGATCAGAACGAAGGAAGATCGCCGGCATCGCATTCAGCTGCGGCAGCGGAAGCGGATCGCGGGGACCGGGGAGCGGCCGCGGCTCAGCGTGTTTCGCAGCGTGTCGCACATCTACGCGCAGGTGATCGACGACTTGAGCGGGAAGACGCTCGTGTCGGCGTCGAGCGTCGATTCGGCGCTGAAGGGCGGCTTCGCGAAGGGCGTGAGCGGCGGGAACATGAAGGGCGCCGACGCGATCGGCCGCGCCATCGCGGAGCGCGCGATCGAAAAGGGAATCAAGCGCGTCGTGTTCGATCGCAGCGGGTTCCTCTATCACGGCCGCATCCGTGCCGTGGCGGATGCCGCGCGCAAAGCAGGACTGGAATTCTAGGAGCCGTATGCGTACTCGGGAGCGAATCGATCCGTCGCAGCTCGACATCAAGGACACCGTCGTCTCGATCAACCGCGTGACGAAGGTCGTCAAGGGCGGCAAGAACCTGAGCTTCAGCGCGCTCGTGGTCGTCGGCGACAGCCACGGCGTCGTCGGGTTCGGCATCGGCAAGGCGAAGGAAGTGCCGTCGGCGATCAAGAAGGGCATCGAGGCGGCGAAGAAGAATCTCATCCGCGTGCCGCTGCAGGGGACGACGATCCCGCATGCGATCACCGGATGCTTCGGATCGGGCCGCGTGCTGCTGAAGCCGGCGCCGGACGGCACCGGCATCATCGCGGGCGGCGCGGTACGCGCGGTGGTCGAGTCGGCTGGCGTGACCAACATTCTGACGAAGTCGCTCGGATCGGCGAACCCGCACAACGTCGTGCGCGCCACGTTCGAGGGATTGCGGTCGCTGAAGGATCCCGTAACGATCGCGCGTCTGCGCGGCAAGGACCTCGAAGCGCTCGTCAGCGCGCGCGCTTAGAGATTTTCTCATTGGTTCATCTGGTTATCTGGTCATTGAATTTGTTCATCGACGATCAATCAATAAATCCAATGGCCAGATAACCAGATGAAACAATGTCCAAATGAATGATGGCGAACCATAGAACGGATACGAAGGGCGGCACCGTCAAAGTGACGCTCGTGAAGAGCCCGATCGGGTTCAAGAGCAACCAGGCGACCGTGGTGAAGGGGCTGGGGCTGCGGCGCATCCGTCAGACGGTGGAGCTGAAGGATACGCCTGCGACTCGCGGAATGATTCACAAGGTGCGGCACCTGGTCGAGGTGGAGTAGGCGCTGGAGCATTTTCTCATTGGGTCATCTGGTTATCTGGTCGTTGAATTTGTTCAATGCCGTCAATCAATAAATCCAATGACCAAATAACCAGATGAACCAATGAACAAATGAACGGTTAACGCGTTATGTCACTCAGCAACCTGCGTCCTCCAAAGGGCGCCAAGCACGCGAAGAAGCGGATCGGCCGCGGACAGGGATCCGGCCAGGGCAAGACGGCGGGCCGCGGCCACAAGGGCGCGAAGTCGCGTTCGGGATTCAAGTTCAAGCGCGGCTTCGAAGGCGGTCAGATGCCGCTGCACCGGCGCGTGCCGAAGCGCGGCTTCCACAACCCGTTCCGCGTCGAGTACGAGGTCGTCAACCTCGACACGCTCGGCCTGAAGTTCGATGCGGGCACGGTCGTCACACCGGAGCTGCTGCGCGAGCGCGGGCTCGTCGCCGGCGGCGCCGCGAAAGTGAAAGTGCTGGCGCGCGGCGAGGTGGGCAAGGCGCTCACCGTGCGCGCGCACAAATTCAGCGGTAAGGCGGCGGAGAAAATTGCCGCAGCGGGCGGCGCGACGGAGCAACTCGCGTGAACGAAAGCCTGAAGAACATCTTCACCGTCTCGGACCTGCGCAAGCGCGTGTTCTACACGCTGGGGCTGCTCGCGGTGTACCGCGTCGGGCATCACATCACGGTGCCGGGCGTGAACCTCTCCGCGCTCGAGGAGCTCGCACGGCAGGCGCAGAACACGATGTTCGGCCTCTACGACATGTTCTCCGGCGGGAACCTGTCGCGCGTGACGATCTTCGCGCTCGGCATCATGCCGTACATCAGCGCGTCGATCATCCTGCAGCTCCTCACCGTCGTCTGGCCGTACCTGGAACGGCTGTCGAAGGAAGGCGAGCTCGGGCGCCGGAAGATCACGCAGTACACGCGCTACGGGACCATCCTCCTGAGCGTCGTGCAGGCGATGGGCATCGCGTACTTCCTCGAGCGCCAGACGCGCATCGCGGGCGGCCTGCCGCTCGTCTATCACCCGGGCATCGCGTTCCGGCTGATGACGGTGCTGACGCTGACCACCGGCACGTGCTTCGTGATGTGGCTCGGCGAGCAGATTACCGAGCGCGGCATCGGCAACGGCATGTCGCTCATCATCTACGCGGGCATCGTCGTCGGCCTGCCGCGCGCGATTATTCAGACCTTCGATCAGATGCGCACGGGACAGATGGGACTCATCCGCATCCTGTTCCTGCTCATCCTGATGGCGGCGGTCGTCGCCGCGATCGTGTTCGTCGAGCGCGGCCATCGCCGCGTGACGGTGCAGTATGCCAAGCGCGTGGTCGGCCGCCGGATGTACGGCGGATCGAGCACGCACATCCCGCTGAAAGTGAACACGGGCGGCGTCATCCCGGTCATCTTCGCGTCGTCGATCCTCGCGTTCCCGGCGACCATCGCGCAGGCGTTCCAGGGGCGGCCCTGGGCGGATGCCGTCAGCCAGCAGCTCGGCATCGGCATGCCGCTCTACAACCTGCTCTACGTCGTCGGCATCATCTTCTTCACGTACTTCTACACGGCGATCATCTTCAACCCCGATGACGTCGCGGAGAACATGCGGAAGTACGGCGGGTTCGTGCCGGGCATCCGTCCCGGCAAGCGGACCGCGGAGTACATCGACACGATTCTGACGCGCATCACCCTCGCCGGCGCGATCTACCTCGCGCTCATCGCGCTGCTGCCGCAGTGGCTGATCAGCGGGTTCAAGGTGGCGCCGATTCCGTTCATCGGCGAGTGGCTCGATGCGAACCTGCCGAAGATGATCACGGAAGGCATGAACGTGCCTTACTACTTCGGCGGCACGTCGCTCCTCATCGTCGTCGGCGTCGCGATGGATACGGTCCAGCAGGTCGAATCGCAGTTGATCATGCGTCATTACGACGGGTTCATGAAGAAGTCGCGTATCCGGGGGCGCAGAGCTTAGTCGTTCGGCGTTGGTCACTGGTCGCCAGCCGCGACCAACGACCAATGACCAATGACCAACGACCACATGACATTGAACCTGCTGATGCTCGGCCCGCCCGGCGCGGGCAAGGGAACACAGTCGGAGCGTCTCGCACGGACGCGCGGGATTCCGAAGATTTCGACCGGCGAGATCCTGCGGCAGGCGGTGCACGCCGGCACCGAGGTCGGCGAGCGCGCGAGAGCGATCATGGATCGCGGCGAGCTGGTCAGCGACGACGTGATGATTGGCATCGTCAAGGAGCGGCTCGAGCAGCCCGATGCGATGAAGGGTTTCGTGCTCGATGGCTTTCCGCGTACGGTGGCGCAGGCGACGGCGCTCGACACGATGATGGCGCGGCGCGACCCGCTGATCATCGTCGACATCGTCGTGCCCGAGGAAGAACTCGTGCGGCGTCTCGGCTCGCGACTGATTTGCGACGACTGCGGCGCGAACGCGGGGATGGCGGACGGCGACGGCGACAACAAGGTGGGGCTGTCGACGGCGAACACGGCCGCGCCGGAAACGGTTGCGGCGCTTCGCGCGGCGGTCGATCCGACACGCTGCCAGCGCTGCGGCGGCCGCCTCGTGCAGCGGACCGACGACGATCAGGCCGTCGTCACGGATCGATTGAAGGTGTACCACCGCCAGTCCGAGCCGCTCGTCGAGTATTACCGCGTGCGTCCGACGTTCCGCTCGATCAACGGCGCACAGCTGGCGGATCGCGTGGCGGCGGATCTCGCGGCGGCGGTTGAATCGGCAAGCGCGGCCGCGGTTGCCGCGCGCGAGGTCGACGCGCTGCCGCGCAGAGGAGTGCGGCCGTGATTGTGTGCCGGTCTGCGGCGGAGCTCGAGCGGATGCGCGACGCGGGACGTCTGGTCGCGGAAGTGCTCACCGAGGTCGCGGCGCACGTCAGGCCGGGTGTCACGACGGCGGACCTCGATGCGATGGCGGAGCAGCGGATTGCGAAAGCCGGCGCGACGCCCGCGTTCAAGGGGTACCACGGCTACCCGGCGACGATTTGCGCGTCGATCAACGAGGAAGTGATCCACGGCATTCCGTCCGGGCGGCGGATTCTGAACGAGGGCGACATCATTTCGATCGACGTCGGCGTGTCGCTCAACGGCTACTACGGCGACAGCGCGATCACGCTGCCGGTCGGTCAGGTGTCGGAGGAAGCGGCGCGGCTGCTGCGTGTGACCGAGGAATCGCTCTACAAGGCGATCGAGCGGGTCCGCCCGGGCAACCGCATTTCGGATATCGGCTACGCCGTGCAGCATCACGTCGAGGCGCACGGCTTCTCGGTCGTCCGCGAGTTCGTCGGACACGGCATCGGCCAGCGGATGCACGAAGAGCCGCAGGTGCCGAACTACGGCGAGCCGGGCCGCGGACCGCGTTTGTCGGAAGGCATGGTGCTCGCGATCGAGCCGATGGTGAACGCCGGCAAGCCGGCGGTGAAAGTGCTCGCCGACAACTGGACCGCGGTCACGCGCGACGGCAGTCTGTCGGCGCACTTCGAGCACACGGTGGCGGTGACGACGGACGGGCCGTGGATTCTGACAGCGCGCGAAGTGCCGGTGCCGGCAAGGCACTGACCGGAACTGTCGCCGATCAATTGCCCAGCGCACTCTACCGCGTGAAGCTGGACGACGGCGGCACGGTGGTGGCGCACATTGCCGATCGGATCGATCGCAACTTCGTGCGCGTGCTGGTTGGCGATCGAGTGCGCGTGGAGCTGTCACCGGTCGACGTGAGGCGGGGGCGCATCGTCGAGCGCCTGTAGCGTGATTCTTTCAGGCGAGCGTCTCCGGTCGCGCGGAGACTTGGCTGAGCGGGAAACGAAGGGACTTATGAAGGTTCGAGCGTCGGTCAGACGGATTTGCGACAAATGCAAGATCGTGCGGCGCCGCGGCGTCGTGCGGGTGATTTGTTCGAATCAAAAACATAAACAGCGTCAAGGCTGAGGGCTGAACGAGTATGGCTCGCATTGCTGGTGTCGATCTGCCGCGCGCCAAGCGCGTCGAGATCGGACTCACGTACATCTACGGCATCGGACGCGTCCGTTCGAACAACATCCTGACGGAGGCCGGGGTGAGCCCCGACGTCCGCGTGAAGGATCTGTCGGAAGACGATGTCCGCAAGATCAGCCGGGTGATCGAGGAACAGGGCGGGGTCGAGGGTGACCTGCGCAAGGAAATCTCGATGAACATCAAGCGGCTGATGGAAATCGGCTGCTATCGCGGCATGCGGCACCGCCGCGCGCTGCCGGTGCGCGGCCAGCGCACGCGCACCAATGCGCGCACGAGAAAAGGTCCGCGCAAAGGCGCGATCGCGAAGAAGAAGACGGTGTAGTCGACTGTGAACTACAGGAATACACATGGCTAAAGCAGAACCGACGCCCGAGGGCGCGACACCAGAGAAAAAAGAAGGCAAGGCGGGACGGCCGAAGAAGACCTTCAAGAAGCGTGGCGAGAAGCGCATCGTCCACCACGGGCTCGCGCACATTCACGCGTCGTTCAACAACACGACCGTCACCATCACCGACACCGAAGGCAACGTCGTCGCCTGGTCGAGCGCCGGCGGCATCGGCTTCAAGGGGTCGCGCAAGGGGACGCCGTTCGCCGCGACGCAGGCGGCGCTCAACGCGGGCAACGCCGCAAAGACCGTCGGCATGCGTTCGCTCGACGTGCGCGTCAAGGGTCCTGGGTCCGGGCGCGAGTCGGCGATTCGCGCGCTGCAGACCGTGGGACTCGAAGTGAAATCCATCCGCGATGTGACGCCCATCCCGCACAACGGATGCCGGCCGCCGAAGCGGCGTCGCGTGTAGAACACGACACAAAGGAAACAA